>Ga0210019_1000925_pt1 | contig 33819 bp, 30 predicted proteins | sample CryGeyCG2114_020_2_FD_183969 | JGI IMG/M metagenome (GOLD analysis project Ga0210019, IMG submission 183969) | Groundwater microbial communities from aquifer - Crystal Geyser CG11_big_fil_rev_8/21/14_0.20 (SPAdes) (version 2) | ecosystem: Environmental > Aquatic > Deep subsurface > Groundwater ...
AATGCCCGCAGTATCGGTTAATACAACGGAGCCTTCCGGAGTTTTTAATTCGGTATCGATGCTGTCGACGGTTGTGCCCGGAATATCCGAAACAATGGCCCGTTCTTGGCCGAGCAGTGCATTCAAAAGAGATGATTTGCCGACATTCGGGCGGCCAACAATTGCAAGATGTAAGGTATTTTTTTCTGCCGGCGGCGCTGCCGGAAATTTGAGTGAACGAATATGTTTCCCCACAGCACGCTCTAATTCGTCGATGCCCCAGTTGTGCTCAGAAGACACAGGCACGGCTTCGCCCAGCCCGAGTTCATAGAGTTCGTTAATATGTGCCTCGCTTCTCTGATTATCAACTTTATGTGCAACAAGTACAATCGGTTTACCCGATTTGCGGATAAGCTGGGCACATTCGCGGTCATTTGCTGTTATAGACTCTTTAACATCTACCAAAAAAACAATGATATCGGCCTCTTCTATGGCAACGCGTGCCTGTCCCACAATGTCTTCTTCCAAATTAGTTTCATTACCCGAACGGTCTACGAAATCCATGCCGCCGGTATCCACTAAAATCGCGCGGCGGCGGTTGAGCAGAACTTCATGATACACGCGGTCACGTGTAGTTCCGGCAGTTTCGGAGGTCACCGCAATGCGCTCTCCGCACAGACGGTTAAAGAGAGTAGATTTGCCCACATTCGGGCGGCCGATAATAGCAACTATTGGAAGCATGTGGACGTATTGTACGTGAATATTATGATATACTACAGCTAATGAAACGGCTTTTTGCGCGCGGCGCTATCATAGGAGGCATTATCGGCGGTATTCTTATTTCTGTATTCTTTGCTCCGGTGGCCCTTGCGCAGGGAATTGTGCCAAGTGTGAGCGGCGGTTTTGTCTGTGATTCACCAGAGACGGCCGCAGCACTTCGAAGCCGCACGGTATTTCAGCAGCGAATTCAAGCTGCCGACGGTCGTCGTGAAGCGCTTGCAAATCATCTTGGTTGTGCCATAAAGACCGGCGATATCCGCCTCTTTATGCTCCCCTTTTTCGTAACATATCTTGTTCAATTCTTGCTTCAGATTGCGGGTGTGGTGGCGCTTCTGTTTATTGTACTCGGCGGATATTATTATGTTATCGGCGGACTTACCGAGGATAAAGAGAAGGGTAAAAAAACACTCATGCATGCAATTGTAGGTTTAATTATAGCGCTTTCGGCCTGGATCATTGTTAACTTTATCCAAGTAGCCCTTACGAGCTGATGCCACGTTCCGCAGAACAAGGAAGGCAATTCATTCTCTTCATAGGTGACGCACTCGTCATTATTCTGAGTCTCTTTATTGCGTTGGTAGTGCGATATGACTTTTCGGTTGCCCAAGAGGATTTTTTATTCAATCTGGGGCAGTTTGGCATAATTTTTGCGCTCTGGATGATGATTTTTTATGTCGGAGGACTGTACGGTATTCGTAAAGCGAAAAACGACCGTCCCTTTTTTCAACTCTTTTTTTCACTTTTGGGTACAAATGCGCTCATCGCAATTCTCGCATTTTATTTTGTGCCTTTCTTCGCAATTACCCCCAAAATAGTCCTGTTCGTAACACTATTTGTAAGTGCTTTGGTGCTGATTATTTGGCGGGCGATTTTTAACAGAATTGTTCCTTTACAACCGCTTCGTGTTGCAGTTGTGGGCAAAGGCACAGATGTAGAAGAGCTTGTTGCAGATATGAAGTCTCATCCTCAGCGGGGCTACCGCTGCCTTATTTGGAAGCGTCAGCCAACGCGCGACTTGATTCATGATTTGCGCGAAAAAGAGATAGATATGCTCGTTGTTGATTTTCGCCATGAGCATTCCGAAAATTTTGTAAGTGAATTGATACGTCCGCTTGCACGTGATTTTTTTGCCGTTGTAGATTTTGTCGACTTTTACGAGGAGCGTCTCAAGAGAATCCCTCTATCCGCAATTGATAACCGGTGGTTTGTTCTTAATATTCAGGCGCAAAGTGCACAGTTTTTTTCTTTTGCTAAGCGGAGCATCGATATTGCTCTAAGTCTTTTTTTGGCTGCAGTTGGACTCGTATTGGCTCCGTTTGTGGCTCTTGCGATTATTCTCGATTCCGGCTTTCCGATTTTTTTTCGCCAACCGCGTGTTGGCCGCCTGCAGAAGCCTTTTGTAATTAATAAGTTCCGCTCGATGAAGAGAGGAAAGATAACGCTGGTCGGGCGATTTGTCCGTTCGACTCATCTCGATGAAATTCCTCAACTGTGGAATGTACTGCGGGGAGATATGAGCTTTGTGGGGCCGCGTCCCGAGCAGGTTGCAATTGTTGAAGAGCTCAATGAAGCAGTGCCGTTTTATGAAGAGCGATTGTGGGTGCGCCCCGGCATTACGGGCTGGGCGCAACTGCACGAGCCTACCGCACAGGCCGAAGATGCACATAAAAAATTGCAGTATGATCTTTATTATTTAAAGCACCGCTCTCTATTTTTGGATTTGGAGATTATTGTAAAGACGCTGCGCATCATTATTTTATAGTCTGCTATACTACTCTTATAAATTGTTATATTTTAACCGGTTTTGAATATGGCTCCCCTTCTCTCTTCGATCCACAAGCGCTTACGTGAATTTACCGGTAGAGTAAAAACATTAAAAAAGAAAAGGGATGATCAGGAGAAAGTTGCACCGTCTCGTTTGCCGAAAAAACCTCAGGAGGACGCAAAAAAAATCGAATTTGTTGTTTCGTCGGCAACTATTGCAAAGGTTATCAGTCTTACCGTTATTCTGCTGGCCCTCACCTACTTTCTCTATGCGATTCGTCAGATTCTAGTGATATTTTTTATCGCATTCTTTTTTGCTTCGGCCCTTGATCCGCTTGTGGATTATTTACAAGCACGAAAAATTCCGCGGGCACTTGGTGTTTTGCTTATTTATGCTGCGGCATTTGTAGTACTCGGCTTTATGCTGTCGAACTTAGTGCCAATTATCACAACGGAGCTCTCGCAAATTGCGAATCGTGCCCAGGAATTTATTGTAAATATTGTAAGGGGCGAAATTGTCTTGCCTGAATTTATGGAAGGCTTGCGACCGCGCATTCAAGATCTTTTTGAAGGTATCGATGTCTCACAATTACCAAATTATAAAGATGTCTTGCTCGATGCAGCAAATCGCTTATCGAATGTTGCAGGTAATGTCTTTAACGCTATTGTTGTTATTTTTAATGGCTTCTTCAATACGGCTTTGATTCTTGTGCTTACCTTTTTAATGGTTGTTGATGAAGATGGTATCAATAAGTTTATTCTTTCACTTTTTCCATCACGGTATGCCGCATATATTCAGGAAAAAAATGAGATTATTAAGCAGAAGCTCGGCTATTGGCTCCGCGGCCAGGTGGTTTTGATGTTCGCAGTTGGAATTTTGGTCTATATTGGATTTTTTATTATTGGACTAGCAACCGGTGAGCCGGTGCAATATGCTGCAACAATCGCACTTGTGGCGGGACTTACTGAATTAATTCCGTATGCCGGTCCTTTTGTGGCGTGGGCAATTGCCTTGCCGATTGTGGCAAATCAGTCGCTCTTTCTTATTCTTTGGATGACGATTTTGATGTATATCGTGCAGTTGCTCGAAAATAATGTTTTGGTCCCGGTAGTTATGCAAAAAGCAGTCGGACTCTCCCCTATTTTTGTCATGTTCTCAATGTTCGTTGGCTTTCACTTTTTGGGAGTCGTCGGAATGATCTTGGCAGTGCCGGTTGCTACGGGTGTAGCAATCTTTGTAAAAGATTACGCTGAAAAAGAAAAGTAGATTCTACAGCTCGTAGAATCTACCGTTTCTTAAGAAGTAATTACCTTTGCGGTCTTTAACAAAGTTGCCGAATCCATCACGGCTGTACAGTTGTTCGTTATAGGCAGGACGAGGTCTGTTGCTAGTATCCTGCTGGCGATTATCATCCCGCTCACAGTCACAATCGCGCTCACGGTCGCGGCTTTCATACTGTGCCTCATAACTCCTATCGTATGAGGCGTCGCTGCGAGAATAATCATCATAATAATAATCGCTGCTGTAGTAGTCGTCGTAATAGTAGTTATCATACGAAGTATTGTCTTCGTAGTAAATGTAGTAGTCTTCGGCGTTCCAGTCGTCGTAGTAGCCTTCATCCGGGAAGATAATGAGACCTTTTTGATGCGCATCAAAGATTAGTTTAATTACTTGTCCGCGTGTAATACCTTCTGCAGGATGGAAGAAGTCGGAACGAACTAAACCGTTTTCCCGCGCAAATTGAGCATAGCGTATGTACCACCGGGTTTCGCGCGTAAGTGGTGTATCTCTAAATGGTGCCCGCCGCACAGTAGGGTCAATCGTGAATTTTGCAATGGCGTGTGGTGATTTTAACGCACTTTCTAAGAAGACAAGATAGAGCTCCGCAGTATTCATAGTACGCTCTGGCCGCATGAGTCCGTCCGGATAACCTACCATCAAGTGGTGACGGAGACCTGTTTTAAGGAATGGCATATACCATTCTCGCGTCTTATTGCGAAGATCGGGAAATCCGAGGTCACCATCCCGTCGCTCATCGTAAACTGCAACAGGGAAGCGGAATCCTTTTATCATTACTGCGAGCAATTCAGCGCGTTGAATTACATTATTCAAACGCAGCGTTCCATCCGAATGGCCTTTAAAGATGCCGCGCTTCACAACAAACTCAATCGCTTCGCAAAGCGGATGGGTTCGCGGTACATCTTTAAAATTGCCGCAATCCCCAATCGGTTTTTTATCATCTCGATCTTGAACAAAGATTGTTCCGTTTGCAGTATCTCGTTCGTTGCTGCGGCGAGCGGTAATAATATACCGATAAGTTCTGTCGCCTCTTACAAATTTATTATCCGAGAAATCGCGGCCGCTCCAGCGCGCGCGGAATACATTGCTGCTTAGCTCTTCGACCGGAAGATTTGCAACAAGGGCACGAGAAGACTCGGTGACAATTTCTACGCGTACATCGCTTGGGCGCTGTGTGGTCGTAAAAGTAATGGTAGCAACATCTCCTTTGCGTGGATTAATTGTAGATGGATGGACCGAGTGATCTTTGATTCTGAATCTGCCTCCATCTTGAGTATCAATTACAATGATAAGTGCTTTACTATCAAATGAACCGTCGCGTTCGCTGCGTCCGTCAACGATAACATTGTACTGGCCATCTTGTACGCGATTGCCAAAGCGATTTTCGCCGTCCCACAGAACAGTGATGTTACGATCGGTATATAGCCGGTCAGATACGAGTGTCCGGATAGTATCGCCGGTGCGCGGATCAATAACCCGTACAGTGATACGGGCGCGATCGTTAATATCAAAGCGGATTTCCGTCTCACTGGTTTCTTGAGGATCAAAAGGATTAGGAAATGCGCGAAGATTACTTATCTCGAACGCACCTCCTGCTCCTCTGTCATCAACGCGTACTGTGCCGCGTACGGTATTGCCGCCGATAGCAGAAATAACGTAGTCATACGTTCCTTGGTTTACAATGTTGCCGCTGCTGTCCCGTCCATTCCATACCACAGTATTACGCCCCGCACTTGTATTATTTGATTGGCTCGAAGTCAGCAGGTTTCGCACAAAGCGTCCGCTGCTATCAAAAATAGAAAAGTCGACACGGGCTGCACGGTTTACATCAAATGCAAACGTTACAATTTCGCCGACCGTTGGATCAAAAATAGATTTATCCGGTCCACGATCGGTAATGAAGGGAGCTTGGCTGCCGCCATCTGAAGTAATTTGAAAGGTGCCGGTGCGCGGTGTCGCCTGTCCATTAGCGTTGCTTGCGCGGAGTTCATAGCTATATGTGCCTGCTCCAAGGAGCCCTCCATTTTGGTCGCGGCCATCAAACGCGATGCTGTTTTCGCCAGCCGAACGATTTGCAGTAATTGTGCGTACTAAGCGTGAACCGCTAAAAACTGGTTCGAAAATATGAAGTTGTACCGTCGCAGCTTGATTGAGATGAAAACGAAATTGCGTGCCAACAGCGATCGGAAAACTTGCCGGATCCGGTCCGCGATCGGTAATGACTGGAGGCTGTGCAGGCGGCTGTGTAGTGACATGCTGTACGGTGAGAAATCCGGTAGTAATAATGGTACCGTCCAGAATAAATGAGAAGCGATAACTTCCCTCTGCTGCTGCTCGTCCACCGATAAGCCCGTTCCACGTTGCGCTTCCGGTAATAAATGAGCTGTTTGTGCCAAATAGTTGCAGTGGAGTTGTAATACTTGGACCTTGGTCGAGAACGACGCGGAATGAATTTTGCGGCTGTACCGTACGATTTGCCGAAAAGCTTATCGTTGAGCTGTTTAGCGAGGTATCAGTTTGCGGGTCAACCTGAATCGTTGAACGGGAGATGGTGTATTGTATGGTAAGCGGCTGTTGTGGGGGGGTGGTTCCGCTCCAGATGACTTGAATCGAGCCAACCGCATCATCGCGTCCGTTTACTTTAAATTTGTAAAAATAGGTTTTGTCTGCTTGCACATTGGTGCGATTGTTATTTTGTCCATTCCAAGAGAGCGTGCCAATAAATCCTTGAGGCACTCCTCTATTATGCGAAAATGAAAGAAAGACCGGTACGCCCCGATCATCATAAATTCCAAATGAAAACGAGTTGCCTGCTGGCACTGCGGTACAAGCTTTATATGTAATATTTACTAATGAATTTGTGCGGAGATCAACGGTTGTCGTGTCTGCTTGAGCATCAATAAAACCAAATGGATTTGCGCAGAGACCTCCAGTTGCAGCAGTTGTTACCACGCCTCCGCCACTGCCACCATTGCCCGCAGTATTGCTTCCAGTAGTGCCCCCGCCAGTCGTACCTCCGGTGCCTCCCGGATTTACAACTACCGGGTCACGCCGCAATTCTATTAAGCCATCTACAAATCCAAGTGCACCGATTGGAGCATTGCCCCATTGAATATGATAACAGTAGGTACCTTGAATTTCAGGTGTTCCGTCCCGAAGTAATCCATTCCATGAAGCAGTAAAGGTACCAGGCGCTCGATCAGCGGGACCATCTATGGTTCCAACAAAAAATCTATTACTTCTATTACACTGACCTGGATCCTCTGCTCGCGGTGCTGCGGCAAAGTAAAGATCAACCGTAAGATCGCGGGCTGTCCCATTTGTTACGCGATACTGAATTTGTGCAGTTTCTCCGCGAGTTGGATCAAAATTGACAATGTTGGGACTCACCCGGTTAACCGTTGCATCGGTCGAGCTCTGAGCCCCTGCCTGTGGTGCCGCGATTACTAGTGTAGAAAGAATCGCACCGAGTGAAAGAGTCGCAAAGAATCGTTTGAGCATCATAGTGTTATCAGGTTTAAAGGAGGCGATTATATACAAAAACTTGCCTCTCTGTCAATATCATGGCTGTCATTGGTATCTGATGATTCTAACGATTCTGTGGAATTTGCATGTCGGCAAAATCTTTTTTCACCTTTTTTGTGCTTATCTGTTCCCTATCTGTAAAATTTTCAAATTGCGGGATGACTCCTTTATTCCATTCTTCCCAAAGTTCATCGATATGGCGCTGGAATTTTTCCTGAAAATTCTTTCTATTGAATTTTTCTGCATGAGCATGAATAGAGAGCTTATCCCACTGTATTTTATCTGCTGCTAAAACAGCACCTTTTAATGAGTCAAGAGATTGCTCTTTAAAGAGCAGGCCTGTTTTCTTATGAATTATAGTCTCCAGTGCGCCGCCCTCGCCATATGCAATAACAGGCACTCCGCAACTCATAGCTTCGAGAGGAGTGATGCCAAAATCTTCTTTTTGAGGGAAAATGAGCGCCTTTGCTTTCTGGTACATCCGTACAAGTTCTTCATCTGAAATTTTTCCTAAAAAGGTAATAAACCGGCCGGCTTTTCGGCGAAGTTCGGCCTCTTGCTTACCAGTCCCGACAATCAAAAGCGGAAGTTTTAGCTCGTTAAAGGTATCGATAATTAAATCAAAGCGCTTATAAGGGGTAAGCCGTCCAATTGCGAGATAGTATTGTCCCGGCTCCTCTATATTTTGGGGCAAAGTAAATGTGCTCGTATCTACCGGCGGATGTATAACCGTTGCTTTTCGGCGGTAGTATTTTGCGATTCTATCTTTAACGTATTCCGAATTGGTAATGAAGTAATCAACACGATCAGCGCTTGCCCGGTCCCAAATTCTCATATTATGGAGAATGTGACGTGCGGGTATGCGCATTGCCCAATTTAGGCCAAAGCGCTCGAAGTATTCATGGCATCCATCCCAGCAATAGCGCATTGGCGAGTGGCAATAACTTACATGCATAGTGTAGGGCTTAGTAATGACTCCCTTGGCAACCGAGTGCGCACTCGAAATAACAATATCGAACTCAGAAAGATCAAATTGCTCTACGGCATATGGCATGAGCGGCAAATAGAGATGGTGCTTGCTTTTTGAAAAAGGTGCGCGTTGTAAGAAGGACGTCCGAACATCGCGATCCTTAAATTCCGGCAGCTCCGCTTCATTATAAATAGTAGTGTAGATCGGTGCCTCGGGATACAGCATTGCAAGTTCTTCAATAACCCGCTCCGCGCCTCCGCGCGAAACAAGCCAGTCACAAACAATCGCAACTCTAGGTTTCATGCATTCAGAATACCTCACTGTGCTAACTGCCGCAATCCACTCTGTTGATCGAACGATTGATCCTCGACACCAAAGACACGCGTCATTGCATTAAAAAGCGCTTCGATTTTTTCTTTTTTCATAGCTTTTTGCAAAAGCATTTGGGCATGTTCGCTATTGGGATTGCGTGCGAGCAAACGCTGTGCAACTTCTACGACTTGTTTATAGTTTCCTTGTTTATTCCAAACTTCCAGCGCTTCAATAACAACCGCTTCATCTTTGGGTGCAAGTGCTCTGCCGCCCGATGCTTTTACAGCGATAGTCTCTCCCGCTTTATTTTTTCTAACAACATTTTTTAATGCTGCATAGATACTCGTAATATCTTTATTATCGCGTGCTTTTTCACGGAATAATTTCACTACATTGTTATCTGGATCGCGTTTTAAGAGACGATCACAAGTAGTAATGACCTCATCAAATTTTCCTTCTTTAATCCACATGCCTAACAACTCCAATACAACTTCTTCATCATTTGCCGCCATAGTCGAAGCCCGCCGTTTACCAACGCTAAATAATAAATGCCCCGATTTTCGGTTGAGCAAATAAGTAATCATTAGTGCACCGACAAGAACAATGAGAATTGAGGGCAGCTTAAATTCCAAATCGAATGATGCATTATAGAGTGCGTGCATGCCCATGGCGATGAGCAATCCTTTCCAATTATAGTATTCGCGAATGACTTCGAAGCTCATGCGTCCCGAAAGTTTGCCGATAAGTCGCGGTAACCAAAGATTTCTCCCCTGCCATCGCTCGAGATCGCTAATGTCACCGGCAAATTTTCCAAGGCCAAAGTAGTAACCGAAGATCCCCGAAAAAATCATATGCGCTGCAACGGTAAACGATGAACGGAATACAAATGTTGTAAAGAGATCCGCGGTACCATACTGCGGACTTATCCAGGTGTTGTAAAAGTAGAAAATATTCTCTACAAATGCGAAGCCGAGCCCTGCGCATACACTCAGCAGAAGAGCATTGTTTAACGTCTGTACGTGCTCCGGATGGCGCTTGTCGATGACACGCACAATAATATTTTTACCGATCTCTTCAATAATTCCGACAACCGCATTTGTAGCTACTGCGAGCAGTGCGGCACTCATAACTGTGCGTTCAAGAAATGCGTATACGTCGTATTGTGGAAGGCGGTCAAAAAGAATCAAGAGGCCGACTGGCGGCACTACCGAAAGGGTCCCCAATAAAAATGTTTTTATATAGAGGCCGCTGCCCTCGGTACGCTTCCAAATAATCCGGAGCCAAATTGCAACCGGAACAGCCGCAAGGCCAATGCTTGCCGTAAATGGAATAAGATTATCTTCCATATTTTATATATTTTTTTACTGAGCGACCGCAGCCTTTGCTTCCTCAAGCGTGCCTACGCTTTTTATAAGCTGCGTAAGTCCTACAACTTGAAGAATATCCAGAATGTTTGGTTTTGCTTGAGCAATAATAATGCTGCCTTGGCGCTCGGTGAGTTTTGTATACCAATCGGTCAAATAACCAATCGACTTACTATTCATATATTCGAGTTCGGAAAAATCGAATATGAGAAAGAGTCCCTGAGGTACGCTCTCGATAATCGCATATATTTCTTTTGCTTTATCATCGACATTACTCTCATCGAGCTGACCGGCAAACTTAACGAGTTTGACCGTCTTGCCTGCCGCCTGAGTTGCGACGTCTTCAACAGTAATTGTAGCTTGAGCCATGGAGTAAGTGGGTTAGATTAGGAGAGTACAACATGAGTAGGATCTTGCTTTTCGAAGCTCGCTTGAGCACGCTGTTGGCCTTGTGTGGCGGCGTTGGCTTCTTGCTTGAGAAGTTTTTTTACACTCACGCGCAGTCCGCCGTTCGGCAAGTCTTCGAATTTGAGCTCATCGGTCCAGGCGGCAACAATTTTTGCCAAGCCCCGGCCGCGAATTTCGGTAAAAGGATATCCAGGTTGGCTTCTTTCTGCAACAAGTTTTTTCATCTGTTCTGCATTGAGCTTTTCGGGGCCGGTACCGGTATCTTCAACCGCGATTTGAATGCTTTTTTGAGGCTCGGCGGTAAAGATAATAGTAATATGTTCATCTTTTTTGGAACCGTGTTCGATCGCGTTGTTGCTTAATTCATCGACTACAGCTTGAAATCGGTACGCCCACTGTTCAGAGAACTGCGTCATATTTTTTATAAGTGAAAATGTGAAGTCACGGATGCCCGACATGAAGTATGCATTCGTTGGAATGCTGATCGATATCGTTATTGGCTTTTCACTTTCTTGCTGGTTTTGCGATAATTCCATCTTTTCATATTACCATATTTTTTAGCGAATGAGAAGATCTCGGTATAAAATCGGCTAATAAGTAACTTGGGAACACCGAGCTCTTTTCCAAGCTCCAAATAGGCATCGAGGAGCTCTTTTTCGCGTTTTGATTGCGTTGCCGGCATTTTTAACGTTTTTTTGAGCTCTTGAATCTCACTGGTTACGGAAAAGCGCTCACCGAGTTTTTTTAGGATCGCTTTATCGATGCGTTCGACTTGTTTTCGGAGTTGGCTAAGTTTTTGGAGGTTTGCCATCTGTTTAAAAAAAAGGTACCATATATAGATTACATTTTCTAAAATAAAAATGAAAAATAAAGTTTTTGCGCTTATATTTGGTATCGGAATTTTTGCAGGAATTTTGGGCGGGCCCGTGATTGCGCGTGCGGCAAATCTTTCGGTACTCGATACCGTTGCTGGATTTGAAACGCTTCTAAAAGGAAGCGAGTACGTGCCTCATGATCGGGTAGCATTTGAAATAATTCAGCCGAACAAGCATGTGCAGCAGATACAAGCTATTGCCGGGCCGGGCGGTAAAATTTCGAGTGTAATTGATGAAGCAGTAACAACTCGTGCCGGCCGGTACGAACTATACAATGTAAATAATCCCGATGATCGTGCATCCTTTTATGTGTATGCTGCCGAGACGAGTGCAGAAGTTTCTACGGTTCAAGTGATGAAAAATCAGCGAGATGTAATCGTCCGGATTGTTGATGAATTTGAAAATCCCCTCCCCTTGCACGAAGTGAGTTTGCAAAGTAACCGCCCGGATGATCGTATTGAGCCGCACCGTGCCGCGACTGACGGCAATGGTATTGCGCGCTTTGTAGTGACATTGCGTCAGCCGGGGCAGGCAGTCTTAACAGCAACTGATGAGACAGTTGGTACAACCATTGCAATGCGGGCATCACTCGAAGTTGGCGGAAAGAGTATTGGAAGTCTTGCACTGGCCGCTTCGGGCGGAGATGAGCGCGTACTCGTTGCTCAGGCAGCAACACAGGTCGCCTCATTTGAGATCGAAAATCTTCCTGCTACCGCGCAGATGAATCAGACGATTAGTTTTCGCATTCGTGCGGTAGATGCATTTGGAGACGTGGTACCGGGATATCGCGGCACGGTTCGCTTTCGCTCGACCGATCCGAATGTTCAAGTGCCTGAGCAATATACATTTCGCGATACCGACTTAGGTGTGAAGACATTTAATTTGGGACTCACATTTCGCACTGCCGGTGAGCAGAGCTTAATTGTTGAGGATGCTGATGACGATACAATAAATGGCCGGCGTATCGTTGAAGTGACTGGCAGCGGAGGTAATCAAGACGGCGGCACTATCCGTATTACAAAGCCTGCAACCGGTACATATAGTGTAAATACTTTGGAAGTTGCGGGGCAAGCAGAGCCGCATGCAACGGTTCTTATTTTTGATAATGGCCAGCAAATAGGTCAGGTGCAGGCAACAAGTAATGGCCGGTATAGCTTTCAGACTTCACTTTTAACTGATGGTGAGCATCTTTTTCAGGCTCAGAGTAATGGAGCGCGTTCTGCCGAGGTTCCCGTGACCATAGATTCTACGCCTGCGCAGATTGAAGATGTAAATTTGAGTGATGATTTTGTAGTGCCGGGTGCAGATGTGCAATTGACGATTCGTTCCGATACCGATTTAACTGCCGTACAGGCAACGGTCGGTGACTTTATTACCGATCTTGATCCCGATCCAAACAACCCTGGTACATATGTGGGTACCTTAGTTGCGCCTGGCCGCGAAGGTTCATATGCAATTAATGTAATTTTGACTGATCGAATTGGAAATGTCTCATCGGCATTAGAAGCCGGAACACTTCGGGTCGATACGAGCGCTGGTGGTGCTGGCGCAGGCGATGGCAATACTATTGCGTTTAATGTTCCGAGTAAGGTGCAAGGCGTTTCTGCAACTCCGGGTCCTGGCAGTATCACCCTTACGTGGTCACCGGCTACAGCCGCTTCCGGAATTAAAAATTACCGTATCTATTACGGCACAGAGCTGCAATCGCTCAATCAAATTGCCACCACTCGTGACCAAAGTACGCGCTGGACAATTCCGGGTTTGTTGCCGGGCACAAGATATTATTTTCAAGTACTTGCTGTAGATGCTAATGACAATGAGGGTGATAACTTTAGCGATGTCGTGGTCGGAATTCCATTAGCGCTTACGGACGGCTTAAATGGAGCGGCCGACAGCTTACAGGGCACCAATGGTTTATTGCAAAATGGCGGAGTTGTCTCCGGAAACGGCAGTAATTTTGCATTGTGCGAACCGGGACCTTGCCCGCAAGCAGGCTTTCCGCCGGCTACGCCGAACGACGGCCCGGGGGTTGTTGGGATGGCGGTTGCGGCGCTGTTGGGAGGTGGAGTGTGGCGGCGGCTGAAGCGGTAATCAGTCCCAGTCCCAAAGGTGTGGGGTGCCGCCGGTTCCAGGAAATCCGGAGCCGCCGACTGGCTCAGACAATCTTCTATGTTCAGCCTGCTGGTCCCGCCGGTCTTCGATTTCCAGTTGCGTTAACAAAGCACCATGATGAAAGCCGAATTCCTTAACAAGCTGAAGGACTTTTTCATCGGTTATTCCTATTTCTTGGGCTAAGCTTACTGCTTGTTCTGCACATTCACTGTACTCAATACCATCCCACGCCTCTATTTCACGGCTTAATATATCCATACCAGCAGAGGGATTGCTCATTTCTTCTTGGTATCTTCGATCTACAAATCCTCTCAATGCATTTCGAATGGCATCGATGAGAGTTGCCGGGTTCTCTATTTCTTTGTGAGAATTGAGTGCTTCAGTTGCTGTGTCCGCACGGTTTCCATAAGGTGCAAGTCTATCAGCGAGTTCCATAAAATTTTGATTAACGAAATTGGTAACCGAGCTTACTATACTTCTGTGCTACAATGCAACTCGCTATGGCTCGCGATTTTGTTGAACAATTCATTATTATTTTATCGCGTCTTTTTATCTTTGCGATTTTTGCGCGGGTTATTATGTCTTGGCTGAGGATTGGGCCGCGCGGACCGATATTTACTTTTATATACGAAGTCACTGAGCCGGTTCTGGCTTTTTTCCGCCGCTACATCCCGCCGCTTGGCGGTGTGCTCGACCTCTCGCCCATTTTCGCCTATCTTGCAATTGATATTATCAGTTCGCTCTTATTACGCATTATATGACAATCAAAATTTATAATACGCTCACGCGGAAAAAGGAGGAGTTTCAGCCATTAAAAAAAGGTAAGGTCGGCATGTATGTATGCGGCCCTACAGTGTATGACCGTGGACATCTTGGGCATGCCTATGCTGCGGTAAGTATGGATTTGATCCGGCGCTATTTGATGTATAAGGGATTCAAGGTCACGTATGTAAGCAATATTACCGATGTCGAAGATAAGATGATTAAGCGTGCTGCGCGTGAGAATATTACTGAGGCCGAACTGGCAGAAAAAATTATTCCTTTGTATACCGCGGACTACGCGGCTTTGAATGTGCTGCCGTCCGATCATCAGCCGCGGGCAACGCAGTATATTAAGCAAATGGTTGTTTTAATTGAGAAGTTGCTGAAGAAGCATGTGGCATACGAGGCGCAGGATGGAATCTACTTTGAGGTTGGAAAATTTGCGGAGTATGGAAAGTTGTCGCGGCAGAAACTGGATGAGTTGCGCGCCGGTGCGCGTGTAGAGGTTGATGAGAGTAAAAAAAATCCCGAGGACTTTGCATTGTGGAAAAAAGCAAAGCCCGGGGAGCCCGATTGGGAGGGGCCGAATGGCATGCGTGGCAGGCCGGGCTGGCATATCGAGTGCTCTGCAATGAGCATGGATTTATTGGGTAAAACATTTGATATGCATGGTGGCGGCGCGGATTTGATTTTTCCCCATCATGAGGATGAGATCGCGCAAAGCGAAATGGCTACCGGTAAACCGTTTGTGCATTACTGGGTGCATAACGGGCATATCCGTGTGGACGGAGAGAAGATGAGCAAGTCGCTGGGGAATTTTTTCACGATCGAGGAAATTTTTGCAAAGTATAATCCCCTGGTGGTGCGCTACTTTTTAATTTCGAATCACTACCGGAATCCGGTGGATTTTAATGACGGGTTGTTGGAATCGGCAAAGCAAAGTTTGGGGCGCTTGCACGATTTTGTGCGCCGGTTAAAAACATACGCTGCACCGGCCGATGCGAATCTTGGGCATATTCAGATGTTTGTTGAAAAGGCACGCAAAGCTTTTGAAGAGGCTATGGATGATGATTTTGAAAGTTCGCGCGCGCTGGCTGCAGTTTTTGAATTCGTGCGCGAGATGAATATTTTGTTGGATAAAAAATCGCTGACTAGTGAGGAGCGCAATGCAGCACTGCAGTTTATTCGAAAAATCGATACCGTTTTGGCGGTGCTGCCAAAAGAAAATGATGACGGACTTGATGAAGAGATCGAAGAACTTATTGTTGAACGCAAGCAAGCACGCGCCAATAAAGACTTTGCCCGCTCAGACGCAATCCGCGACGAACTCAAAAAACGCGGCATAGAATTAGAAGACGGGCCGGAAGGGACTATGTGGAAGAGGGTGCTTTAGTGTTGCGACTCGAGCTCCTCAATTAATTTTTCAAGGAGATTTTTGTCGCCCTGGGTATCACCTCGTATGCTGAGTAATACGCCTAGTCCAAAATAGTTATTTTCATCTAAAGATCTTTTTGCCAATGCGGCAAAGGCATTGAGCCGCATTGCTATTTTTGTGCGGTTAAAATTATCTAATCCCGCAAGCACCTCTTGAAGTCGTGACGGAAGTGCAACAATCATTTCTGCACGTTCTCGGAGCTTGGCGTTTGAGTCCGCTGCATTTTGCTGTGCCATGGCAATTTCCGCCTCACTGCCTAATGCGCGAAATCGCGCCGCTACTTCTCGCAAGCTTTCAATTGTCCGTTCAAGATCACCTTTGCCTTCGGGTAGTTTATCCATAATTGAAAACTCTAACATGGATTTTCTCTCTACCCAATAAGCTTTTGCGCAATTGAAGATACATCTCCGGCTCCCATGGTAATGATAAGGTCGCAGTTTTTGTGATGGGTTTTGACATATGCTAGTGTTGGCTCCATGCCTTTGCCATCGATAGCATTGATTTTATTTTTTTTAAGTTCCTGAACAAGTGCGCCAGATGAGACGCTGCGCTTATCTTTTGCTGTATCGCGCGCCTCGTAAATGTTTGGGATAACAACAAGCGCGGCGCCTTTGAATGCGGGGCCGAACTCTTTGAGCAGTGCTTTTGTGCGGCTGTACTGATGCGGCTGAAAGATCACGCAGATTTTTTTCTTGGGATATTTTTCGCGCGCGGCCTGGAGAGTTGCACGGATTTCCGTTGGATGATGCGCAAAGTCGTCGATAACGATCGTGCGGCCGATCTTGCCTTTTATTTCAAAGCGGCGCGCAGAACCCTGAAAGCTCTGTAAACTTTTTTTGATTTTTGTTCGCGGAACGCCGAGTGTCTCACACACCTTCATTGCTGCTGCGGCATTTGCCATATTGTGTTTGCCGGGCACTTTAAGTTTGAATGGAAGTGCGGACGGCTTTTGAGGTTGTATTAATATTCCATCGTCCGGCAGCCGCGCAATAAAATCGTCAAAGACTTTGTGGTATTCTCGCTCATTTTTGAATGCGTCGAAGTGGTCGGGCTCTATATTAAGGACCACAATTGCATTCGGAAAATAATTGAGAAATGCTTTTTGATACTCGCATGCCTCCAGTACGAGAAATTTACTTTTTCCAACACGATAGTTCTGGCCATCCAAAAAATCTAACTTGCTGCCAACAATTACGGTCGGATCAAATCCATTCTCAATTAAGATCTTTGCAACCATGGCTGTAGTTGTTGTCTTGCCATGCGTGCCGCATATCGCGATGGTGTAGTAAAAGCGGCTCAGGTGGCCAACGGTTTGGGGATATGCGTAGGTCTCTACTTTTCGGCGGCGCGCCTCGCGCAGCTCCGGATTCGATTTTGGAATCGCAAGCGAATGCACAACGTACTGAGTCTGCTTTGGAATATTATGCGCATAGTGCCCAATAAAAATTTTCACCCCGATTTTTTTGAGATGATCGGTTGTGGCAGAGCGCTGCTGATCACTGCCGCTGACTGTGTGGCCTTGTTTATGCAAAATTGCCGCGAGCGCGCTCATGCCCGACCCGCCGATGCCAATGAAGTGTATGTGCGCCTTTTCCACGATGATATTGTATACTAAAGCTATGTTAGCGCCACACATCTCTCGCACAACGAAGATAATTCTTATAGCCGAATTTATCCTGCTGGCATATATGCTCTATGTGCTCACAACTTCGCTCTATAAAAGTTATCAGATAGACCGTTTTATTGAGACCGCGGCGCAAGAGAACGAGCGGCTTGCAGAAGAAAATAAGCGGCTCGCTTCGGACTTTGAATACTACAGTTCTCCTGAATATAAGGAGAAGATCGCAAAGCAAAATTTTGGTTTAGTGCGGCCCGGTGAGGAAGTTATAATCTTGGCGCCCGAGCGCAAACAGTATGTTTCTCCTCAGGAGCGGGCCGCCGAAATATCGCAAAATTACTATAATAGTCTAAGTAATCCCCAAAAATGGTTTTTGTTTTTCTTTGACAGAGAGCGCTTTACCTTATAAAGTTGTTGGGCACTCGTCGCGGCCCCGATGGAATCGGGGTCTCAGAAGAGGTGGAGCAGTGGCAGCTCGTCCCGATCAAATCGGGAAGGTCGCAGGTTCGAAATTAAGATTATCATTGTCGCGGGGTGGAGCAGTGGCAGCTCGCAAGGCTCATAACCTTGAGGTCGCAGGTTCGAATCCTGCCCCCGCAACCAAACTCTTGAAAAAGAGGTCACTTTCCAATAGAATGCCGACCTTTCTTTTTATCTTATGGAAGCATTTGGAATAGCATCTGCGGTTTACGGCCGTAGAGAAGATGAATTAAAACTCACTACAACCGTAGTGGGAGGTGCTGATAAAAATGAGATTCGCATTCGGGAATCAAAAACTTTTCCCCTGGAGCAATCTGTTGTTCCACAAATTAAGGAAGTGTTTGCTGAATATCTCGCTACGATTCATCGGACTGTAGCTGCCCAGCGCGAACAGGTACGTGATGATATCAATATTGCTGTTCCGGTAGTTTTTGGATGGCCGGTTACCTTTGATGCCCATGAGCTGATCCAAAGTATTCGCCGAGGCTTTCCAAATATTACTTTTAGAACAGCGCCAAAATTTGGAGGCAGTGCTGCAAAATCAGCACGCAAAAGGCGCGAAGCGTTGCAAGGTGCAGTGAAGAATCCTGATGATCATTTTACTTTTGTCAGGCAACAAATGGGTACTGTTACTGATTTATTAGATGGATATGCTGCTATGAACGGTATTGGCGCTTCTATTGCATTTCATCCCAGGGGCTTTAGAGACGCACGCGAGGAATTACAAATTGCTCCATCAGGACAGTCGCTCAGTGATACTGAATATAAGTGGATACAAGAATTTGAAAGACTGCGAGAGCGAGCAAAAACAAGATTGGCCGCACGTGGATTATTGAATCGCCATATTGAAACACGGGCGGTGACTTTGTTAGATCAACTTATTAAGTACAATCTGGAAGGAGAAAATCGTTTTATAATGTTGCGGGATTTTGGCGATCCTGAAAGTCCGCAGGATCGCTTATGGTCTCAATTTTTGGTTGGTGAAGATGCACTCCGTCAACACTTTGCCAAGTGTATTATTGGCATTCTTGAATACGAAAATAATATTTGTATCAAATGCTCTGGTGATCCTCCAAGCCCGCCATTTGCAGATGTGGCAGCGACCTATGTTGCGGATAATTTAGATAGAATGGAGTATGGGCGTGTGTGTCCGACTGCGGTGATGGTTCTTCATGATTAATCCTCCATTTGTGCCAACAGGTAGACTCTGCTATAGTACGCCCGCAAATTTTGGTAGGCCAGGGTAGCTCAGTTGGTTAGAGCGCGGGACTCATAAGCCCGAGGTCGGCAGTTCAATTCTGCCCCCTGGCACCAGTAGATAAGTAGCATGTTTCGCAATAAATGATTTGTGGTCGCTCTTTTGTATAGGTTGTTTGAAAGCGGTTTTGGCATGGCTCATTCATACATTGACGCTCAATGAGTTGGCGTTGATTTCTTTGTGCGAGTCGTGCACGATATCTGCATGTTGGACATTTTATTGGCAGAGGAATTCCCTGCTGTTTATAAAATTTCAGCTCTTGTGAAATTACTTTAAAATTCCGTTCGCACTCGGTGCAGGCAAGAATCTCTTTTGTAATTGATGCCGCAACCTCTGTGATGTTGTCTGGAATATTGGATAGCGTTTGCTTGCCAAAGGTACCGGGGAGATTATCTTCCCATCGTCCACCGAGTGCCGCTACCTGCTCCTTTGTCTTTGGTGCATAATCTTGAGCAATAGTTTCATTATATGACCAAGGCGAATATTTGAGCGGGAAAAACTGTCCATATTCCCCTGTTCGCTCCATATGTTCTACAATTCGGGTGCGTAATTTTTCATACTCCTCTTTCGAATACTGCTTATTCAAAATACAGTATGTATTTTTTTTGAGAGAGACGCAGCCAAAAGAGTTTTTTGCTCCCCGTGTTAAAAATGAGTATGAAACATCATTTGAGCCAGGCCATGCCAGACAGTCAAATTGCATATTGTAGCTCTCTACAATAGCAACACTTTGATAGACGAGCTCGCTGCCGGGTGCGCCGTAAATATCATATGCATCTTTGGTTCGATCACCAAATATCGAGTATGTGCAGTCTTGGCAATTTTCCATGTCAAAACATTCACGGCAGTCTTTTGAATTTACAATATAGTTGCCGGTGCAGCTTTCTGCATTGATATTTTGAGAAAATTTGTGTGGTTGTTTTTTTTCGAGTGCATACATATGAGCCATAAGCCGTGCAACTCCTGTGTGTGTTTGAAGTTCCATTTTTTCTTTCGCTTTCTCAAATTGCTCTTTAGTAAACTGCCGATTCAGAATACAGTATTGCTTATTGCGTAAGCCCACACACCCGATGCAGTCTGAGCAGTTAATAAGATCGCGTGAGTAGCGACAGAAGTTTGAATTTTTAAGATTTTGCGAGCCTATGCAGCTATAGCATCCAACAAGATCGACGCAGTCATAATTTAATTCACCCTTATGCACAAATGAGATGTCGCATGAATCGCTGTTGCCATTGGAATTGTCGGCATAGAGGGTGTCTTGATTATTATCGCTTGCAGTCACCATGTAGCAGTCTTTATTGTTTACTGCAAAATTAGAGTATTCAGAATTTTCGGAAGAGGCGATGAAAAGCGCACCGATAGGGGTTGCATGCATGAGCTCCCAAAATTGCTCAAAAAATGGACGGCTAAAATCAAAATCTCGGCCGGAGAGTAATGGATCAAAATCATCGCTCCACCAGCAGGATGGGCATATAATGTGCAATTGAGAATTTGGAGAGAAGCATGAAACCATAGTGCGATTACATTTTTGGCAACTTGCTCCATATAGCGTTCGCTCATTCCGCCATGCCATAAGCTGGACGCGTCGGCATAATACGCAGTGCTGTGGCGCAGGTACTTCGAGGCGCGCGTAAAATGCGTGGTCGGCGGCGTTAGTGGTAAATGGACTCCTACAGGTTAAACAGGTTTGCATATACTTGAATAGTAGATATCTCTTCCGATTTTTTAATCCGGCCTTATCATTTTTGACTGATTTTTTTCATTTTTACAGATTAGAAAGATTCCTATTTCCATGGGAATTGACAAGTTGTAGATATTGTCTTAATGTCATACCTCTATGGTATCCGAGCAACGCACCATGTCAGTTTTAAAAAGAGCTGCCTTATCTGAAGCAGAGGCTCAGCTCTTTCTCTTTATTCAAAAACATCCGGGCTGTTCGATTGCCGATGCTGTCGCTGCTTTAAAGATTAGTAAATCAACATTGTACCGAGCATTTGAAAATTTGAAGAAACTTGAACTCATAGCTCCCGCAAATTCATCATGGAAAAATAATCTTGTAGTAAAATCGCTTAAAAAACTCATCGGCAAACTTGAGAATGAGCAGCAAAAACAGAAGCGCTTAATTGGTTTGCTCAAAGGTATTGAATCTGCAGAACGCCCAAGTAGCTTTGATGCAACGCGTGGTATTGAAGAGCTTAATGAAGAGGAGAGCGTGCAGCGATATCTCGATCTTGCAGGATTAGGCTGGCATAGCGTGCTCTCGTTTGGAAATTGGGAAGATTTAAATGAGACATATAATTTAATTCCAGTTGAAAAACAGTTCGTTGGAACCCGACTTAAAAAGGGTGGAAATGCTTTTGTGGTAGTAACATGTGAGGGACCTAAAACACGCGAAATTGTTGATTTTAATGCAGAGCGTGACCAGCACGAAGATCGAAAATCAGTTATGGTTGCTGACGATCAAAAACCATTTTGGATAACAGCATTTGAAGGCAATGACTATGTGCAGATGATAGAGCGAGCGACCACTGGCAGGCTCAAGTCGACTTTTATTCATTCAAAACCGATTGCAGATTTTTACAAGCGTCAGATTTACAAGCAGCTCATATAACGCTCCAAAATAACCTGTGCAGCGAATGCATTGAGGAGTGATTTGTCGCGGCGGTCTTTTCGGAGGGGTATTTTACTGAGGGCTTCATCGCTAGAGCCGGATTCGTCGATAAAGTGCGGAGTGATTCCTGTGGCTTCTTGAATTTGTGCTCCAAATTCGCGGGCGCGCTGTGACATTGGCGTCTCTTCATTCTCCTCACCAAGTGGTGCACCGATAACAATCTCACCTATCCCCTCTTCTGCAATAATATTTTTTACTTGCTGTATAGCATCCACTTGAGGTTCTGCCTCAAACGATTCCCGCGCAAAAGCAACGGTGCGATCGGGATCGCTCACTGCGTAACCAATGCGTTTTGTGCCGTAATCCAGGGCAAGAATTTTCATGATTGCATCAAGCTGCTTACTCGCCGCTGACTGCAACTTTGACCGTCGCAGAAACGTCTTCGGCAAGTTGCAAACCAACTTCGTGCTCACCGGCCTCTTTAATCGGCTCTTTCAAGAGTACGGCTTCTTCCGGCACCTCGATTTTTGCCTCTGCTTTTAGGGCATCAACAATATCTTTTGCGTGCACGCCGCCATAGAGCTTGCCGGTTTTGGTCGTCTTTTTGGTAATTTTTAGCGTCAGCTCGCTGAGACGTTCGCGAATTTCAGCAGCCTTTTCGCGAAGCTGTTGCTTTTCGATCATAATCTGCTCGCGCAGTTTTTCCCAACGAGCCAGCTCTTGTGCTGTCGCACGGACTGCTAATTTGCGCGGCAAAAGAAAATTACGAAAATAACCATCTGCAACTTTTTTTAAGTCACCTTTGCTTGCTACGCCTTTTACATGGTCTGTGAATATAACTTGCATAAACGTGAGGGATTAGAGGATTAATGGGTTAGTAATGCGAGGCCACCACCGCCACGGCGGGGCAGGCAGGCCGAGCGCGCAGCGCGCTTATAAAGCAGATAGTCCGCCATCGCCTGTGAATTCGGTTTCTGATTCTGTATCTAGGAATTCCAGCTCTGTAAGAATGGTCAGCCGGTCAGAATGAAAGTCTAACGATGAATCCTGAGGAAAGGGAGTGAGCGTCTTATCTAATGCGTAGGTATAGTTTGGCGTCGATATAAAAACAATTGGGAGTTCCTCGATCAGTACGCTGCTCAGCTGAGTAAGAAGTTTTTCTTTATCTTCAGGGATACTTTCGATGCGGATTGCCTCGGTGAGTCCGTCGGTACGGAAACTCTTAAATCGGGAGAAATTAAGACCGTTGGCACCGATTTGACTTGAGTGAAGGAGCGGATAAGCGTCGCGATTATAGCCTAAGTTTTGGCGTATGAGAAGCACATCGTAGCGGCCTTCTGCAAGGTAAGAAGCGAAATTTTGCCCCTCTTGGCGGTCTATCTTAACTTGAATGCCAAGCGCCTCCCATTGCCTTTTGAGATTTTCCGTAAGATGCAGAGGCGTTTTTTCGAGCGTTAATACCGTAAGCTGAAAAACTTCACCCTTATTATCGATTAATATTCCTTTCTCATTTTTTCGATATTCCAGCTCTTCAAGCTTCTTTTTTGCGCCTTCGGGATCCCACGCAAAATCTGCCTCATCTCTTTTATTTTCAAGATTTATCGTGTCGATACGGACTGAATCAGGCGTGAGAAGTTCATCTTTATTAATGGCAGCGGCAAGAAGTTTGCGGACCGATTGATCAGTAAGACGCGGATTTTCGGTATTGTAATATAGTGCCGTGAATTGATTGAGCGAATAATCGTGAAACAAAAAGCGAGGATCCTTCGCAAGTGTATTGCGTGCAGAGTCGCCTAATTTACTCAGACCGCGAAGTGAATTTTTATGCAGCAAGAGTTCTCGTTCCGTTCGAAAAATAAAGAAGCGCAATTTTGGAATTGCAGGTATTGCGGCATAGTATGTTTCGTTGCGTTCCAACTCTATTACATCTCCGTCTTCTCCTCGCTTGAGCGATGCAAGTTTATAGGGTCCGCTGCCAATTGGTGCTTTTCCAAAGGCATCGGCATCGAGGCGTGCTATCGAGGCATTACTTAACAAATGCTTTGGCAGGATTCCGGTAGTTAGATTAGAGATAAAGTATGAATTGGGTTTTGAAAGGGTAAACGTTACCGTGTTAGTACCAGTTTGATCGATCCCAACGCCCTCAAAAGTATTTTTTAAAATTGGATTTCTAAAATCAGGATGCTGGATAATGCCTTTATACGTAAAGACGATATCGGCTGCAGTGAGCGGTGTGCCATCGTGCCAACTCGCATCGTCGCGAATGGTAAAGACATATGTTAAGCCATTGCGACTGCGTTCCCACTTTGCTGCTAAATCCGGCAAAAAATTTCGGGCAACGGGGTCGTATTTAATTAAGCCGGAGAAAAGCAATTCTGTAAGATCACGGTCGGTATCATTAAAATCTGCAAAAAGTGGATTAAGCGTAGCAATGCGTCCCACCATGCCTTCGCTGTAGGTCTCTGCATTCGCCTGCGCATCGGGAAAATTCACAACCGTATATGCAAAATGCGTCAGGGCAGCAATTAATATCGCACAGAGAAAAAGCAGTGCGGTCTTTTCAAATAGCGGCATCTTTGCGAAGATGCGCTTTAAACGATTCCAGTCGGTCATGATACAAAGATAAATGCGATTGCAATTCCGATAAAGAGCGCTGACAGAACAATAGTTGCATTAAAGAGCAGACGGTCTGCCGAATGCTTGCTGCGATAGAATTCGCCACCACCGCCAAATGTGGAAGAGAGTCCCACACCCTTATCTTGAGCAAGAATCACGGTTATAAGCAGAACCGATACAATAATCTGGGCAATAAAGAGGTAGAGTTGCATGGTAAATCAGAGGATTATTTAACAAAAAGATGGAGAAGCCAGTTGATAATACCAAAAACCAGCCCGGCAAGGAAGTAAGAAATAACACCTGTAATTTGCATGGTTACGCCCTCAATAAGGAGAATTTCCAGCGTAATTTCAAAAAACCAGAACATCAGGGCATTGAGCGCTATAAGCGAGAGTCCCAGTGTAAGGATTTGAATTGGCAGCGTCAGCAGCTTGAGTATCGGTTTGAGGACGCCGTTTAAGATGCCCATGATAATGCCGCCAATGAGAAAAAAAGTAAGACCGCCCTGATAGGTAATGCCTGGAACAAAGTAGGTTACGCCGTAGAGTGCGATTCCGTTGAGTACGATTGCGATGATAAAGCGTTTGAACATAATAAGGCGCACTTTATTTGCGTATTGCTATAGTTACCTGCTTTCCATTCACCTCGGCCTTTTCTTCTTTGTCCCATTCGCCGCTCCCCCCTTCTTGCAGTTCAACCGTAAGCGTCTCCTTTTTAATAAAGTCGAGGAAGGCATTTATTGCACTACGGATCTCTTCGTCGCCGTCAATCATCGTATAGATTCTATCAGAAACATCGTAATTTGCGCTTTTGCGTAAATCTTGAATGAAGCGGATGAGTTCGCGTGCGATGCCTTCTTGTTTGAGTTCGGGGGTAATGTGTGTCTCCAGACTTACAAGAATGCCATTGTCTGATTCAACATCGTGTCCTTCTCTGCCTTGATATCCTATGGTTGCTTCTTCGGGGCTCAGCTTATAGGTTTTTTGCACTGCCGGCAGTTCAATAGTGCCGTCTTTGTGCAAGACAAAATCGCCCTCTTTTGCGAATTTGATAATTTCCTGTGTCTCTTTGCCAAAGCGAGGCCCGATTTTTCGCGCATCTATAGTGACCATTGGCAACGCCATTTTTTCTCCGGCTTCAAATTCCAGTTGCTTAACATTTAACTCTTCTAGAATTACATCCTCATATGCTTCAACCATTTTTTCAGAAATATTTTTTGGCAGCGCTATAATCAATTTTTGCAGTGGCTGGCGTACTTTGAGTTTATGCTTGGCGCGGAGACTCAGCGCGAGTGAAATAATTGTCCTCACCACACGAATCTCTTCATTCAATTTAGTGTCGATACGGTTGGTATCCATTTTTGGCCAGTCGGCAAGATGTACACTGCGCTTACCGGTGAGGTTTTTATAGATTTTGTCCGCAATCATTGGTGAGAATGGTGCAAGCAGCAGGCTAAAGCGGGTAAGCACATAGTGCAGAGTGTAGTACGCGCCTGCTTTGTCTTGATCGTTTTCGCTCTTCCAGAAGCGGCGGCGGCTGCGGCGCACGTACCAGTTTGAAAGGAGATCGATAAATTCGATCATCGGCCGGGTTGCCCGGGTAAAGTTATATGCATCCATTTGATGTGTAACTTCTGCAATGAGCGCATTCGTTTCCGAGACCATCCACTGATCCAGAGGATTTGTGAGGGTCGGAGCTTCATCAGGAGGTGTCCAGCCGTCGATGCGTGCATATGTTACAAAAAATGAGTAGGTATTCCAGAGGGTGAGCGTGAATTTTTTAACGAGTTCTTCAACGTGCTGTTCCGAAAAACGAACATCCTCACCGATAGGCGCAGTCGAGGTGTACAGAAAGAAGCGTGTGGTATCTACCCCATGAGTATCGAAAAGATGTGTTGGATCGGGATAGTTTTTTTTGCGTTTGGAAAGTTTTTCGCCATTTGCCGCGAGCAAGATGCCGTTCACAATAATGTTTTTAAAGGCCGGCTCGTCAAAGAGAATTGTTGCAATAACATGGAGTGTATAGAACCAGCCGCGCGTCTGATCTAATCCTTCTGCAATAAAGTTTGCGGGAAAGTTTTCTTCGAATTCTTGTTTGTTTTCAAATGGATAGTGCAGTTGCGCGTAGGGCATGGATCCGCTTTCAAACCAGCAGTCTAATACTTCCGGAATACGCCGCATTGCGCCGCCACACTTTGGGCAATCGAGCTCAATTTCATCGATGTATGGTTTGTGCAGGTCGAGTTTGTCTTCGCGCAGCGGCAATTTGCCGGCGCGATACTCGTAAATGCCGGCATGGCCGGGCAGAAATTCGAATGTCTCCTCAATGGAGAGACGGTCAAAATAGCGGGCAATGGCGCGAATGACATCGCCGTGGGTGACGACGGCAATTTTCTTGCCGTCGTGTTTGCGATTCAGGTAGTTGATAATTTCAATTGCACGCTTTTCGACTTCTTCGAACGACTCCCCTCCCTCGAATTTTTTATAGTACCGCTCCTGCACATCTGCATATGAGCGAATATAGTTTTGGTGATCCATGCCCTCCATTGCAGGTCCAACGGCGTGCTCGCGCAAGCGGCTCTCAATTACATATTCGATTCCAAGCTCCTTGCTGATGATTTCGGCAGTTTCAATGGCGCGCGGAAAATTCGAGGTAATAAGGAGATCGACACCGCTCTTTTTGAGTTTTTCAGCAGCTTTTTGCGCCTGCTTTTTGCCGGCTTCGGTGAGATGATATTCTTTGGCCGGATCGCTATTCACAATGGCACGCTTATTTTGTTCGGCTTCGCCATGGCGGATAGCATAAAAGGTGTTGCCGCCGCGTGAGTGCTCGCGCAGCTCTTTGAGCGAGCCAATGCACATTTGCTCGCCGCAGCTTTTGGAGCTGTCCTTTGCTTCGTTCTTGCACTCCCAAATTGGAATTGGCGCGCCCCAAAAGCGGTTGCGCGAAATGTTCCAGTCGCGTGCACCCTCAAGCCACTTGCCAAAGCGACCTTCTTGAATGTGCTCCGGCACCCAGCGAATTTTCTTATTATTTTTGAGAAGCTTGTCTTTGATGTCAGTGACTTTAATAAACCACGCTTGTGTCGCGTAGTTCAGCAGCGGCGTATCACAGCGCCAGCAGTGAGGATAGCTGTGCTGGTATTTTTCTTTTTTAAAGAGTCCATTGTGCTTTTCTAGCCATGCGATGATTTTTTGATCGGTCTTGGTGACGTCGTCTTTGTCTTTTGCAACTTCACCCCGAAAGTCCTTCACCTCATCGATAAACTGGCCATTCATCTTTACATGCATAATCGGTGCAACATTTTCACGCTGGCCAAGCAGCATGTCGTCTTCACCGTAACCCGGGGCAATATGCACAATCCCCGTACCATCTTCAGTGGTTACAAAATCTGCAAGCACCACGCGGAAAGCATTTTGCCAGTCTGCAAAATATGGAAAGAGTGGCTCGTACGCTTCGCCTTCCAATTCTTTAGCGGAAACGGTCTCTGCAATAGTGTGCTCTTGGTCTTTAAAGACCGCTTCGACACGATCTTTCGCGACAATGTAGACTTCTCCGTTACTCACAACTTTCACATACTCAATTTTCGGCCCAAGTGCTAACAGTGTATTGCCGGGCAGCGTCCACGGCGTAGTGGTCCACGCCAGCACATACGTATCTTTATGATTTTTTAATTTAAACTTTGCTGTTGCCGAAAGATCTTTAATATCTTTATAGCCTTGTGTGACTTCAAAGTTACTCAGCGGCGTCTCGCAGCGCGGGCAGATGTGCATGCTCTTATAGTTTTGGTAGACCATCTTTTTATCCCAGATCTGCTTAAAAACCCACCAAATCGATTCCATGTAATTGTTATCCAGCGTTGCATAGCCGTGCTCAAAATCTACCCAGCGGGCCATGCGCTTCATGAGCTGCTCCCACTCTTCTGTGTATCGGAAGACGCTTTCACGGCAGGCATTATTAAACTTTGCCACGCCCATTTCTTCAATATCTTTGCGGCCGCTCAGTTTCAGCTCTTTTTCTATTTCATATTCTACTGGCAGGCCGTGGCAGTCCCAGCCGTTTACTCGTGGTACGTGCCAGCCTTTCATAGTCCAGTAGCGAGTGACTGCGTCTTTAAGCGCGCCGGCTAAGATGTGGCCGTAGTGAGGCAAGCCGTTGGCAAATGGCGGACCGTCGTAGAAGACGTACTTTTTTTGATTTTGACGCTGCGCCACCGATTCCTCAAAAATTTTTTCGCGCTCCCAAAATTCGAGCATCTCGTGCTCAATCTCTGGCAGCGGCTTTTTAGCATCGGCCGGTTCAAACATGCGTTGAAGATACCAGGTTTAAACTCCTTTGAAAAGCCGGAAACAGGTTAGATTGTGGTGGATTGTGCGGCTGGTTCAGACGGTTGCTGCTCCAGCGCCCGATGATTTCTCATCACCGCCATCTCCGGATCCATTGCAATCCGGCTCTCTACCGGCATCATCTGACCCTGATATTTGGAGCTGCCTTTTTTTGCGTATGGAACATCGGCGGCCGAGCTCATCTGCTCAAAGGCAAGCTGGCAGACGCGCATGCCCGGGTAGAGTGCTACCGGAAGCCTGTTAATATTAGTGATTTCTAGTGTAATAGTTCCCTCAAAGCCGGCATCTACAAACCCCGCCGTGGAATGAATGATAATACCAAGACGTCCGAGTGAGCTGCGGCCTTCAACACGGGCCACCAAATCGTCTGCAATTTTAATCTTTTCCATAGTTACCCCCAATACAAACTCTCCGGGCTGGACAATAAAGGGCTCGCACGGATTTTTGACCTCTATAAGTGTCGTTGCATTTTTAAATGTTTTTGGGTCGAGCGGGTCGAGCATGGCCTGCTTGCTATGATTGTAGATTTTGAAAAAGCGGCCGAGGCGCAAATCCATAGATGAGGCGTTCACATTGTGGTTGTGACCCGTGTCTTCGGATTCTACAGCGATATCGCCCTTTGCGATGCGCGCATTAATATCTTTGTCGGATAAAATCATAGTTGGGGTTTATACGTATCTACAAGTTTGACTGCCGCACCAATATAAGACTGTGGAGTAAGTGCAAGCAAGCGCTTTTGGTCGACAGCAGGAATAGGGAGTTTTTTAATCGTCTTTGCCAGTGCTGTTTGGTTTACTTTTTTGCCCCGCGTAAGTTCTTTAAGCTGCTCGTATGCATTCGTAACACCGTGCGCCCGCAGTACGGTTTGAATCGCCTCCCCAAGCACTTCCCAGTGGTCATCCAAATAATCGTGCAGGCGCTGCTCGTTCACTTCCAATTTATTGAGACCTTTTAATAAACTTTTATATGCAAGGAGCGAGTAGCCCGCTACGGTGCCAACATTGCGCATTACTGTGGAATCGGTGAGGTCGCGCTGCATGCGCGAGATTGGCAGCTTGTTTGCCAGATGTTGCGCCAGCGTATTTGCCAGGCCCAAATTCCCTTCTGCATTTTCAAAGTCGATTGGATTAACTTTGTGCGGCATAGTCGACGATCCGACCTCTCCCTTTTTGAGCTTCTGTGTAAAAAATCCCAGTGAAATATAGGTCCAAATATCGCGGCAGAAATCCATGAGAATTGTGTTCAGCCGGCGCACGCCGTCCAAGTGTGCGGCTAACATATCGTGCGGCTCGATCTGCGTCGTGTAGAGCTGCGGCTGCAAACCAAGATATGTTACAAAGCGCACAGAGACACCCGGCCAATCGATCTTTGGGTAGGCTGCAAGATGCGCATTAAAGTTTCCAACCGCGCCATTCATTTTACCAACGTGCGGCAGTGCATTGAGCAGCTGCAGCTGGCTCTCAAGGCGTGCAACAACATTGATGAATTCCTTGCCAAGTGTCGTAGGGCTTGCGGGTTGGCCGTGCGTATGCGAGAGCATTGGCACTTTTTTATACTTCTTCGCCATTTCGTAGAGTTCTAAAATAAGTCCGGACATTATCGGATTGTACTCTTTGGTTCCAAAGTCGCGCACCATAAGTGCATAAGAAAGATTATTGATGTCTTCCGATGTGCAGCCAAAGTGAATGAATTCTGCAAGCGCATCGAGCTTAGGATAAGCTTTAAAGTGTTCTTTAATAAAGTACTCAACGGCTTTTACATCGTGATTGGTTGTTGCTTCAAACTCTTTAACACTCCGCGCATCTGCAACTTCAAAATTTGTAGAGAGCTCGCGCAGCATCTCGACCTCTTGCCCCGCCAGAGGCGGGGTGCCTTTCAGCTTCACTTCATTGCACAAAAAGATAAACCACTCCAATTCGACCTGTACGCGGTAGCGAATCAGGGCGTATTCGGAAAAATAGCCCGCTAATGATTGCAGTGCATGAGCATAGCGACCATCGAGCGGCGAGATTGCGATAAGCGGATCAGATTGCATACTGGGATGCATCTTACGCGTTATCGCCCACAAAGGAAAGTTCTAGCCAGTCGTTTCCGGTAAAAATTAATACGATCGTATCGTTCTGCGTCAGTGTTCTGTCTACCCCTCCAGAAACAAGCACGTTGGCGGCATCTGCTTTAATTAGTACGTTTGTTGCACTTATATTTGTAATAATGAGAAGTTGTCCTTCGGCAGCGCCGGTTGTTGAAATGTCGATGCCATCGGTGGCATCATCCTGGCCCGTTACTTCGACATATGTGGTAGTAGGAGTAAGGGTTTCATCTGCTGCACCGGCAGTACTCATAGTGAGCGTTTGACGACCAAATACAAGTGGACCAAGTGCCCGGGTATCGATTCCGCTTGCACCTAAATTAACTTGATTAGTATTTGTAGCACCGATTGTTACATCGCCATTTGTGTCGCCGGCACCGCCGCGGATGGTGACCGTACCGCCGGTGCCCGTTCCGCCGTCTACGCCACCGCTAATAGTCACACCGCCGCCTGCGGTATTTGTCTCACCACCGCCTCCGCCTGTAATTGTAATGGGGCCACCGTTGCCAGTGCCATTACCTTCTCCGGCTGCGAGGGTAATTTGCCCACCCTCAAAATCACTACTGTCAGTTGGGCCGATTGAGAGTTCTATGTCCCCGGAATCGCGAACCGAACCGACTCCGCCTGTTCCTCCGCCAACGCGAAGTCTAATATCTCCGGTATCACCCCAGACCGCAGTTAACCCTGTTTCAATGAGAATATCTCCCGAATCAAGACCAACGCCGATGCCGGAGCCCAAAGTTATGGCACCACTGCGGCCATTGGAACTATCTCCTGTTTTGAGAGTGAGATCACCGCTTGTTTCTGCTGCATTTGAACTCTGTACCGTGACATTGCCAGTTGTTCCAGCGTCTGTGGTTGTTCCTGAAATAATTGTTACACTCCCCGAATTCGCGCTGGTCTCGTTTGCACTTTGAATAGTGATATTTCCCGATGCGCTTGTGCCGCTGCCAAGCCCGCTGGTAATAGAGATATTGCCGCCCGCAGAATTTCCTCCTGCGCCCGCGCCGGATGTAATGCTTACCGCACCGCCTGTTCCTGATGTAGTGCCACCTGCTCCCGCTGTAATGTTAAGCGCACCTCCGGCGGCGGCTCCACTTCCTGCGGCGCCTTTCAGCGTTAATGCCGGGCCAGCAGTATTTGCACTCGTGCTGTCGGCAATTTGAATTGTTCTCGCAACTTCTTTAATAAATGTAAGCCCGCTATTCACGACACCATTAAATGTAATAGTATCCGTTGCCGCGTCACCCAATGTTGAATTACCGCTAACGGTTAGGTTGCCGTCGAGCGTGCCTGTAAATCCTGTAGCTGCCGTCGTTTGTGTTGTATCATCGCTAAATTTAATTCCGGATGCTCCAACCGTCACGAGTCCGCTTAATGTGGATGTGCCGGTTACACTGAGCGTACCTTCCGTTGCAATATTTGAACTGATAGTACTCACTGCAAAGAGCTGCTGAAAGCTCAGTAAGAAAAAGAGCAGAGAGAACATAAGAACCAGCCCATGAGTTTTATGCAATTGTCGCAAAGTGTTTATTTTTATGAATCTTTTTATTCTACTCTTTTTCCACTTTTTTCTCAATACGTCAAGCTCGGCAGCCCATGAAGTTGTCGATCTTATTCATATACTCTTTATCTATTTTGAAAACTCCTCCTTAACCGCTGCAATAGCCTCTATCACTTTGCTGCGCATCTCTGCATCTTTTAATGCAAAGATTTTTGCGATAGCTAAGGCTACATTGTTTGGATCCAAAACTGCCATTGCCGGTGTGCTACTGGGCATTTGTAAGGTCGAATGAATATTTACCAAGTAATCTGCTTTATCTTTAAAAGGTGGACAGGCAACTACTGGATGAAGTGCCGAACCAGATATCACTCCACTCAAGCCATTGCTCCGTCCCGCACATGTTACATAAACAACATCTTCACGCTTATTCATTTCTTTAATGTATTCAACACACATCTCTGGCACTTTATGGGCAGAAATAACACGGACTTCACTTTCAATACCAAATTTTTCAAGCTCAGCTACGATTTTTTCTGCGTGCGGCTTATCTGAATTGGAACCGAGGAGAATAGGAACAAACATAAGAAAAAATTTAAAGGTATTTTTGAAGATTTTGCTTCAACCGTTCGTGTACATCGCCAGGTTCTGCTTCAAATATTTGGCCGGTGATGAGTTCGTACGCTTCAATATAGCGGCGTGCAGTTTCAACTCTGACCTCATCCGGAATAGAAGGCACCGGACCGTCTCCGCGAAAACCTTGTTCTGCCAGCCACTCGCGCAAATATTCTTTGTCGATCTTTTTTTGCTCTTCACCAGCAGAAAATCTTTTTTCATACTCATTTGCAAACCAAAAGCGCGAAGAATCCGGTGTATGGATTTCATCAATTAATACAATATTACCTTCGCTATCAATGCCCATTTCGTATTTTGTATCCACAAGAATAATCCCCTGCTTTGCGCAGATTTCAACGCCGCGCTGATAGAGTTTGAGCGCTGCATCCGAAATAAAATCCCACTGCTCTTGAGTAACAATTCCGCGCTGTAAAATTTCTTCTGCACTTACCGATTCATCGTGCTCTCCTTTTGCTGCTTTAGTACTTGGGGTGATAATTGGCTTTTCGAATTTTTGATTTTTCTTGAGCCCTTCTGGCAATACATTTCCGCAGAAATTCCGCACGCCTTTTTCGTAGTTGTACCATGCAGATGTTGTGGTAACACCCGTAATGTAGCCGCGTACTACCATCTCTACCATAAGCGGCTTGCACTCTTTGGCCACAACTACATTAGGATCGGGAAATTCGATAACATGATTCCCCATAATGTCGTGCGTTTGTTCAAACCAGAATTTAGTTATTTGATTAAGAACCTGTCCTTTAAAGGGGATTGTAGTAATGATTCGGTCAAAGGCGCTGAGCCGGTCGCTTACGATTAAAATGCGGCGGTTGTCTTTTGTATAATTTTCACGCACTTTTCCTTCGTATTTGATGCCCAACGTAGGAAAATCTGTGGTGTCGAGCGTATGGGGAAGCTGGGCAGCAATAACATCGTTGGGTAGCATTGCGGCACATATTAGCGTGAAAAAAATCTGTATGCAAATGGAATGTGGAATAAAAAACTGTTTTGTGTTATTCATATGCCGTGGCGAAATTCGCAAAAAAACTCGGCCAGGTCTGTACGGTTTTGGGAGCCCAGTGGGGCGATGAAGGTAAAG
>Ga0210019_1000932_pt1 | contig 33506 bp, 22 predicted proteins | sample CryGeyCG2114_020_2_FD_183969 | JGI IMG/M metagenome (GOLD analysis project Ga0210019, IMG submission 183969) | Groundwater microbial communities from aquifer - Crystal Geyser CG11_big_fil_rev_8/21/14_0.20 (SPAdes) (version 2) | ecosystem: Environmental > Aquatic > Deep subsurface > Groundwater ...
CTCCTGAGCCAAACCTTGTGCCAAATCACCAGCTTTGGAGTTCCAAAACTTGCGAGCTATTTTCACACATGTATAACCAACCCATGCGGCAGCTTTAGGTGCTGCATTAATCACACCAAGAGGTCTGGGAGCAATATCATTGCCATGATCGCGCAAAGCCATATTCATCGCTTCAAAACTAAGCTCTCCAACAAGGCGCAAAGCCAAAGCCATAGCCCACTTGGTACCAGGTATATTTGAGACTCTCTCTCCATCACGAACATTCATAAGCCCAGGATCTGTAAGCAGTACTTCGCCAGCATCTAGCGTCTCGAGATTACTCAAGATCGGCTCTTGTGCAGGATTAAATAAATACCTAATAGCTTGCGAAATCGCAGCTCCACCCAATGGATCGACCATCAATCCATGTTCAGCATAAAGCCTCTCTCCCTGTTCGAGCAGTTTGCAAAGCTTAGGCCCTAAGGCAGAATCAGCCATATCGCTCATAACCATACAATGCTGATCGGAATACAATTCAGTAACAACAAAATCATGTATACCACCACGTTTGCCAAGCTGAGCGGTAAGAAGCTTTAATATCGCACCAATCGTGACCTGTCGCGCAATATTCGCTAGAAGAGCACTTCTGGTACAATCACGCACGCGTGTGATTTCGACATCCTCATCAAGCTGAATCAATTCAAGACTCTGACGCAGTCGAAATCCATATTCCGTAAGCAACCTGAGATACTCGGACATATCTGCATGCCGCGGAGTTTGCCATCCAAAAAAAGCACGATTAGGTTCTTTGATCACAGTACGCGCCTCTGGTACCACACCATTCATTTCATGAAGATCGCGCACAGTGAACTCGTTCCCACGACCATGCACACACACCCCTGTTTCGATTGTGCGAGCCCTCTCAATCACTTGAGCGATATTTAACAAAAATAAGGAGGGATCATACACAAATAGGCACACTCTCGCAAGCTCACTTCCTCTCTGCCAAAACAAGCCATCCGCCGATTACCGCAACCATCACTGCGAGTACCACAAGCGCTACTGCTTTCTGCGCAGTACCCAAGAACAGAGCAGTGGCTCCGAAGGCACCACAAACCATATAAACAATGAGAAGAGCCTGCCTTTCGGACAGTCCAGCCCTTATTAAACGATGATGGAAATGCCTCAAATCCCCTCTAAACGGAGATCTGCCCTGAGAAACACGCCTCGCAATAACCCAAATGAAATCAAGAAGCGGCAATCCCATAACAAGAAACGCGGTCGCAATTTTTCCTCCTGATAAAATCGCTAAAACAGCAAGCATATAGCCAAAGAACATACTTCCGGTATCACCCATCAAAATTCTGGCCGGAGCAAAATCAAAAATCCAAAAAGCAAGAGCCATACCAGAAACGGCAATCGCAAGAATTGCAGTTTGAGTTTGATCTATGTAATGGAAATCAGGACGTACAGCAAGCGCAAAAATCGTCAACGCAGCAATAAAAGTCACACCTGACGGAAGACCATTCAATCCATCAAGCCAATTCATAGTGTTAATCATAGCCATAATCCAAACAACCGTAACAGCTAGCGAGATTATAGAAACAACAATCATATACTCCCCTATTCCAAAACTCATCTCCATACCACTGAGATCAATCGTCCCCCCAAGAGGATTAGTCAAATTAGTCACCCTCACTCCGGAAAGCACAACAATCAAGGCGGAAACAACTTGAGCACCAAGTCTAGGCCACGGAGAAAGACCACGGATATCATCCAAAAAATTAACGCAAAGTAGCAGTAGTGACCCGATAGCAACACCCCACAGAGCCGCATTCCACTCCATGAAAAAAACTGCAATAATCAAAAACACAATGTAAAAAATCACCCCACCCGCATAAGGAATCGGCTTACGCAGCAGCCCATACTTTTTTGGCCTATCTACAAGCCCCACTTTTGGGAACAAATATAGCGCCAACTTAGTCAGAACAAGCGTGCAAACAAACGCCGTCAAACCGGGCCAAATGTAAGAGATAATTGCGTCCATGCTCAGATTTTAGCACAAACCGAAGAAACAGAAAGCGATGCCGCTTCGAAGGCAACACCAATCTTTAATTGTTTTCGCGAAGATATCTGCACAAAATCAAAAACCAAATCTGTGATTGATTATTGAGAGAGCATCAGCAGGCCTGAAAGGCCGATGCCGCGAGCGAAATAAACAATTACAGATTCTTATAAACTCGGAGATTCCCAAACTTATTATCATACTTGAGGATACTAACAAGCTTACCTTGATAATATCCCGACACATAAGATCCAGGAAAACTTCCACCAACCTTCATCCTCTGGCCTTTCATAATACGATGATAATCAGTACCATTCAAATCAATACGCGCCCATCCTTGAAGAACGTTGTCCATAGAGATTAGTTCGAGATTCTCCAGATTAATATCTTCCAACTTAATAGCCTGATCAAGACCAAACTGACCAACTTGAGTGCGACGCAGAGAGCCAAGGAACCCACGGCAACCTAGGTTTTCACCAAGATCACGAGCGATACTACGAATATACGTACCGCTTCCACACCTTATTGTAAAAGCAAGAACAGGCAAAGTAGCAGGCTCCGTCATCCCTGTAGTCATAATGCCATATCCAAAATCATCTACTCTAAGTCCAATATCAGTGATTTCATGAACCTTAACCTTCCTAGATGGCAATCTGACCGGCATCCCTTTTCGAGCAAGTGCGTAAGCTCTCTTGCCCCCAATTTTAATAGCAGAAAACTTTGGCGGGACTTGATCAATAACGCCAACAAAATCGTCCAAAGCGGCAACAACTTTTTTTACATCAATTTCCTCTTTTTTCTCCTTATAAATAGCCTTAACATACTCGGGATCATAATCAAAATCACCCTCTCCATCGCAAGTCGTACTACTGGCACCTAAAACCACTTCCGCTTCATAAGATTTATCCATAATCATAAGAAATTCGTTGAGTTTTGTAGCCTTGCCAATGGCAACGACCAAAACACCGGTAGCAAGCGGATCAAGCGTTCCAAGATGCCCTATCCTCTTAATCCCCAATAGAAGGCGAAGCTCAGCAACGATATCAAAAGATGTCTTGCCTTTAGGCTTATCAATAACCAGAAAACCATCCATATCCATGATAGTCAGTATTCAGAAAAATATAATATATTTAAAAGATTCCATTCACTCTAGCCCTACACCCTATCCCCTACACCCTATAAAACTACCCCTCCAAACATCTATTAACCGTAGCGACCTTACCAGGTTCTATCTCGACATCAATCTGCCTAGAAAGAAGCTCTCTGACAATTTGACGATCATCATAAGGCAAAACACCATCTTTCGTAACCTGCACCTCTTCTCCGCCTTTACCTGCAATCAAAATTGTATCACCCTCCTTGGCCATTGCCAAGGCCAACCTTATAGCCTCATGCCTTGAAGGTATTTTCCAAAAACGATCACCCTCGCCACGTTCAATACCGGAAGCAACCTGTTCGATAATACCAATATTATCCTCCGCATAAGGGTCGTCATCGGTAAGGATGATATTGTCGACACCTTTATCGGCCACTTGCCCCATAACAGGTCTCTTCCCTTTATCACGCCCCCCTCCCGTCGCACCAAAAACAAGGATCAATTTCCCGGTAGTCATTGGTCTGAACATATCGATCAAAGTCTGAAGAGAATCCGGTGCATGCGCGTAATCCACAATCACGGAATATAACTGACCAGCGTCAACCGACTCCATCCGTCCGGGAACGGCTTTTACATTATCGAGAGCGTACTTAATAGTCTCAAGAGCGATGTGCTCGGAGACAGCCACCGTAGCCGCACATACGGCATTGTACACATTAACGCGACTGGGTAGAGGCAAACTGATCTCGACTTTACCATTTGGAATAGAATATTCAAAACGTGATCCATTAGGAGTCGCACTGATATTGCGGGCGGTGTAAATACCTTTTTGGATACCACATGTATATTTTTGATCAGCTCTAAATTCTAAGAAATACTCAGACGCCGGATCATCCTCGTTAACAACAAAAACCTTCGGCACACCGGATTTGCGACTGGACCTGTTCAGTTTGTCAAAAAGCATACCTTTTGCTTCTTTGTAAGCCTCGATAGATCCATGATACTCAACGTGATCACGAGTTAGATTTGTAAAAACCGCTGTATCGACATTAACACCCCAGAGTCTTGACTGAATCATCGCATGGGAAGAAGCTTCGATAACAGCATGCGAACATCCCTCATCTACCATTTGACGAAGCATCCTCTGAAGCTCAAAACGCCCCTGAGTCGTCTGCTTTGTAAGGTTGGTCCACTTGCGGTCTCCAACCTGGAAATACACCGTCGTAGTAACTCCAACTTTATGCCCGGCAGCCTCAAGGATCTGAGCAATCAAACTACAAGTTGTCGTCTTACCATTCGTACCAGTGACAGCAATCACTCTCAAACGACTACTCGGAAACCTGTAATAAATAGCCGCAACTATAGCTACCGCCTTGTGATATAGCAGCCTTATAGGATGAGTGTCCGGGAAAATTTTCCGTAAAAAATTGATCATGTCAGGGGTTATTTTAAATCAAGCACCTTCTCCTTAGCAAGCTCTACGTCAAGTTCTATCTGCTCGCGCAAGTTTTCAAGATTATCGAATTTCCATGTCTCGCGTATCTTTTCAAGCACTTCAACAGACACCTCCTTGCCATAAACATCTCCGCTAAAATCCAATATATGCACCTCGCACGAGCTATTCCCCTTAATGGTTTGACCTGCATGCATCACGCCCCAATGCATTTGACCATCTATCGTAACTCGCACCACAAAAACACCGGTCTCTCTGCCATCTGTGTCTTGCTCCATGCTCTCTAAGTTAATAGTCGGGAAACCAAGCTTCCTTCCAAGACCGTGACCCTTAATGACTTTTCCTTTGAATTTTTTCATAGAAGCAGCGCAATTATAAGCCAAAACTCCATAGCCAAATCATTTTTCATAAAAGGCATATCAAAAAGACCGTGAACTAGTACGGAAAAGAGCATCGCAGCCAAAACAAGCTTCATATGACCTTTTGTGCGTGAAAAAGCCAATATGACAATCCCCAGCATCGTAATGACACCAAGCAAACCGAAATTGAGCCAAATACCCATAAGAAAATTATGAGGATGAGGGATCAGCCATTCATAAGTATTAAGATCATAAAGATAAGTCATCTTCCACTGATAATTAAGCTGGTACTGACCAAGCCCAACGCCAAGCAAAGGACTCTGAGTAATCATCTCGTAAGACGCATGCCAAATTTGTATTCTGGCACTGGACGAAGACCTATCATCAAACTCCAGAAACTCCTTCCCTTTTTCGGTCGAAATTTGCGACAAAGCAAAAAACGAACACAGCAAGATAACGAGTCCTGCAAATGCAAACTTGAATTTGCGAGTAAAATTTTTACTCAGCATTAAGTAGAAAGATATTCCAGCAGCAACAGCTATCACTCCGGCATAAGATTTTGTAGCAAACATCGCAGCAAAAACCAAAATTCCGGGAAACAGAAAAAGAGCATTCTGCGCAAGGAGCTTAGATTTTATCGACTCCAAAAATCCGATTCCAAAAAAGACACAGACAGGTCCGAGATATAGAGCTAAATAATTCGCGGACTCATAAAAAGCACGTGCGCGGAAGTCTTCAGTCCAGGACAGCAGTCCCCAGATAGAAAGCCATATCGCAGACCAAGCAAAAGCGACAATCATATGTTTGCGATCTTTGTCATCACGAATCACAGACCACGCCATAAAGAAATACAGAATTGGCATAAAAACCCACCCTTTCAAAACACCGAGTGCTGTACGCTGAGAATCAACAAATGTGCCTGTAATATCATAAAAAGTTGCAGGGACAATAATCGTAGACACGACGGCGGCAAAGAAAAACAGAGCGATGAGGATCGTCGCTTTATCACGCGCGATTTTTCGCGGCAACATGCCGCTCAGGATAAAACCTGCAAAAACGATGTAAACCAGGACTTCAACAGCCGTAAACGGGACTCCATAAATCTGAAAATCCAAAAAATACAACGGAAATATAAGAGGCATAAGCTTGATACACCACGTAAGAACATTCTTGATTCGCCTCGTCGTCATAATTGTGATTATTTAGGAGCTCCTAAGCCCACTACAGAGGTCTGTAAGAACAGCCTCGGGATCTTGCGCTTTCACAACACCGGAAGAGAGAAGAACGCCGCTGGCACCTTGCTCAAGTGCGACGCGCACATCCTCACCGGTCTTAATCCCTGCACCAACTAGGAGCTTACCCTTACCTATAACCTTAGCCGAACGAGCAATCAGCTCTGGATCAGCAGTAGATACAGAGACGTCTCCGCCAATTAATTCCGGCGGCTCTACAGCAACCATGTCAGGATTAAATTTCATAACCTCCGCAACCTCAGTGTCATCCTTCACGCAAACGATTGTAAAAAGCTTCACCTCCTTTCCGCGCATGACAGCCTTTTCAATATCAGCCATGGACATCCTCTTCTCAGAATGGTTGATGAGAGTGCCCCACGCACCGGCATCTTTCACGGCCTCCGGCAGAATCGCTCCAGTATTCGCGCCGACAGAGACAGGATCAACATGCTGCGCGAAAACGGGAAAACTCACACTGGCGGACAACATAGCGATATCGGTAGGCGCAGCGACGATAGCCATGGAGGCCTTACACTCCACGGCAACCTTAGCATGAATTTTGGCAAGTTCAAGCGCCTTACTGCCCATCCCCTCTTCATAAGTTTTGAAATTCGTAATTATTACGGGAATATCCATTTTTGTTTTTTGTTACAAGGATGCACGAGACTCCCGAAAAAGATACTACCACCTATTGAACAGACGGACAATTTGTGATAAAATATTAAGATTGAAAAAAATAAAACTTCCACAAGATGATACTAAGAAACTTCGTACTGCAAATTTTCAGCAGTAAAATTGATAGGAATCCACGGATTGATGAACAAGCCAGTTTATCTAACAGCTCTCAGAGAGCTGCTCTCGCCATTATCGACACGAAAGAAAAAGAGATAGACGACCTAAGACTAGATCCTACTGGAGGACAAGCCAAACATTTTGAGCAAGCTTTACGCGCAATTAAAACCATCTTCGAAGTAATGACAAAGGGGAGTTCTCGAGGAGCAGAAGAGATCACGGAAGAAGAAAAAGAAGAGATCGAGACACTGTTACGCGACCTGATCGACGCACAACTCGATGCAAGAGTGGTTGCAACGGTAACGGCATCTGATCCAATTTCGCCAACTCGAGTACTCAAAGCCGCGGAATATCACGACATGTACCTTGAGGAAACCGCTCAGGCACACAGGATGACAGAAGCCCAGCTCATTCAGTTCAACATAGACAACAACAATAGTAATTTTCACGTTAGTGGGAAAGAAGGTAAAAAATGGTGCCTCAAAGGAGATACAGTGCTGGTCCCACAAGACATCGCAGCAGCGGCAGAAAAACAAGCGGAGCTGGAAAAAGCTCAAAGAGAACTCATAAGCTCAAGCGGAGCTGCAAGACTCGAGGACGTACTGACAGAGAGAGACCTTGAGCTCAGACGGAGAGCTCGAGAACAACTAGTCACAATTCAAGCTAAACACAGCGAACTTCACGAAAGCGTTATAGGCAATTATCGCGCAAATCTTCAAGGGAAAGTAGTCGATCTGCCAAAATTCCTAAGAGGAAATTTCAAAAAGACAGGACATGACGAATGGGCGGAATTACTTCGCAGAGCGGAACAAGGAGACAATCCAGAGACAAAAAGACTTGTGCTACTAATAGACGACGAACCTCTAAGCTGGAGACCAAGCCAACTACGTAGCGCAGTTAGAGAAGGAGGAAACAAGAAATTAAGCTTTGACGACATAACCAAGCACAAACTTGGAGAGAAGGAATCTCAGTTCTTCTCGAAATACGAAGCCGCCAAAGGTGAACTTGCCGCAGTTAAGCCGCAAGCAGAGGAAGAGGAAGCAAAAATCAACACTCAACTTGGAGTAATAGGATATATCGAAGCGGAGCTACAAACTCAGCTCAAGGACCATCCCGAACTCCATAAAGAGAGAAATGAATCATACGAAGAGTGGCGGAGCAGAATCTCGTCTGCGAAAGCAATAGAAGGACCCAAGAAGAGTGCAGTCATCTCAACAATTTCGAGACTCGAAACAGCAAACGAGAAACTCGACCAAATATTGGAAAAGAGTTTGGCCCTAACAAAAGCACATGACCTCGAAGAAGACATCGCTTTCCGCGAGAGCCTCATGGTCCAAGCTTTTCAGATATTGCAAGCTATGCGAGAGATTGCGGAAGGCAGCGAACTCGAGCAGAACGCATTCCGAAGATTTAACGAAGAGATTACCACCTCGGAGGCGGTACAAAACAAAACAGCAATTTACGACATAGATGACTTGCTGATAGGCACAACAGTCGTGGTTGAAGAAGGACACGAAGGACTTGGCACAACAACCGAAGTAGTGGCGCAAGTTAGGCAAGGATTCGACACGATGGGCGTCAAAGACAAGCATCTCAAACACATGGACGAAGCGTTTGTTTTGAAGCTGATGGTATCAACGTGTGGAATAGACAACTTAGTCAGAACAGGTTCTATCGTCAAAGATACGGAGACAGGCTCACTCTACTTAAAACAGCTGCCGGACAATTTTGCAGAAACAAATCTGACAGCGGTTGCCGAAAGTTTCAAAATGCATGAAATCGACAGGGGTGATGATTGGATCCTCACATTCGACCTCGAGGAAGCCGGCGCTTTCAAACTTGCATGGCTTTCCAAAGACCAAACTTCTGAAGGGAAAGAAGCGTATACACGCGCCCTGGCGGCAAAAGTTTTCCAAAATCAAGGCGATACACTCACAATGGAAGATATCGCAGCCGGAGAGAAGGCAATTTACAAAAAGACAGCCAAACACATGCTGGCATCTGTCGGAGATGCTGAGTCGGCACTCGAAGACTTACTAACACACAGGAGAGAATTCGACCCTGCTACTGGCGAAGAGACTATCAATGAAGAAGAATTAATGGAAGACATGCGATATTTCTTAAACACAGGAATTGATAATTTTTTCCAAGATACAGAGATAGACATAGTGGAAGTCCTCAAAGAACTGGGGATAGATCTGCCAAAAGAGACCGCGAAGCAGGTCAAGAAACTCGATAAAGCAATCAATAAAAGAACAAGACAAGCTGCAAGAAAGCGAATGCAAATCGACAACAAGCTTACGCGACAAAAAAATCAAGGATGGTCGGCAGACAGAGCACGTGAAATAGAAGATTTGGAGCGCGAAATTAGTCAGATGAGAACAAAAAACGAAGCTGATATAGCTACTCGAATGTCTATCTTTACATCAGACAATCCTTCATACATTGATCAGCTCAAAACAAAACTGGCACTTACAGATGACATTTCCGAAATAAGCGACTGGCAGAAAATTTTCATACACAACGGATACGCAATAAGCGAAGGACGTAGGATGGATGAACGTATTGACGCAACAAACGCTGAGCAAGTTGAAGCTCTGCTAGAGCAGTATGGAAACGACCCTCTTGTAGGTCCTATGTTGCATACAATCGTTAAATCAAAACCAGACATAAGAGTAGATCAACTTCAGGCTTGCGTGGATGCGGTATACGTCGGACTACGCAGAGGAGCGGAGATACAGGCCCAGCTTGCGGAAGCCGAAACAGGCGGATCACGATACATATTCGGTGTAGGAGGAATGCTGGAGACAATGGAGGGAGAAGGAATCACAGGCGGCAGAGCCGGACTATATATACCTATACAGTTACCTATCGAAGGACTATCAATGTCGGTAGGAATAGGCGGAGGATTCACGGAAGAGTCAGGATTTGAGGCGGAAGCTGGAGCAGGAGTAGCTTACAATTTGCAAGTGGATCCGAACTTCCACATGACAACCAGCCTACATATCGGGGCCGGATTCAAAGGGGCACAAACGTATGTAGGCGCAACGATAACAGAGACTTTCACGGTTACAAGCGGCGTATGGGATTTCTCAGTCAGCCCAACAGGCGGTTTCAAACTAAGCTTGCAAGACGGAATCGTACTGGGTGGCGCAGTAACAGTAGGAGCCGGAGTAAATATGGACAGATACCGAGAGAGACAGATAGACAAAGCCAAATTCCGAACATGCACAGACATACTCGAAGCAACAGATCTCACAAACGCACAAAAAGTAGATGCGATAGCGAAGGTACCGGGTTTCAAGGAGATATCAGATCAATTGGCACAAGTCTCACCTACGGTGCGAGAACAGATATTAATAGAGATGTTCACACAGTATGCGAATCACGTTGGAAATGTGGCGATCACAGAGCTAACGCCACCACCTATTACGGGTTTTAGCGTAACTCTAATGCCATACCCACCTTTTATAGTACCTATGGTGTCTTTCGCATTTGCAGGAAGAGCCAAACTATATTTCGCAACTCCGGGAGATCCGAACGAACTATATACGGACTCTAATAAGAGCTTACAACAAGAGCTTGCAGCGGAACTTAGCAAAAGAGAAGGACAGAAGGTCCGTATCACAGATACGGGTCTACTCGACAGGACATCAATACTAATGACTCAAATGGGTCCAAGTGACCAGCCATATATGACCGGCAGACAAAAGTTCCCGGTAAGTATGCGCGACATACTCGCAGGCAATCTTGAGGCAAGAAACGACGAACTGAATCAAATCGGAATCAACCTAAGTGCAGCTGATGGAGACGAGCGCGGACTGCTTAACCTGGACGTCAACGGCATAAGAGGGAACGTAGACATCAGATTAGATCCAAGCATGGAAGCATATCTCGTAGTAGGCAGTCAAAAGCCTCCTACAAGCAGAGATCTTTATCTGGCGCTTAACCAAATGGCAATCGGCAGTAATCTCGTCATAACCCGTGAAGAGTTTATCACCAGACATAAAGACGGCGGCGAATACAAATACACAAGACTTACAATTAGAGCCGTTGATCCCGCCCAAGCAGAAAGAAGTCGCCAAAGAAACTATTTCTCGGATTACGAAGAACTTGGTGGCCCAATGATCTCGCTACGTAACGACAGTAACCTCGACATTGACAGCACAGATCAGGACAATCTACTGATATGGGATGAATACTTAGCAAGAAAAGACGAACTGGCTGCGACAGGCCTGACAACACTGAGTCTTGATGAATACGAAGCAGATCTACAAAGACTTTATGTCGAAATATTCGACGATTCGAGAGAGACAATACGTGTCAACGATCTCGAAGCTCCTGCAATCAAATTCTTCGAAGCAAACAAAGAGCTGTGTTCGCAGGCTACACTGTTTGACAAAGACATGGGAGCTGACCTATCCGCACTTGAGGCAAAAATAAGAACAGATTTAGCCGCAGCATCGCCTCCTATCACCAATATCTCGGAACTTGAGATGGCATACGTCTTAACAGTTATCAGAAAACAGACATACGCTCACCCTAAGTCTCCGCGCACTCCAGAACAAAAAGCAGCGTACAGAGAGTACAACAAGCAATATTTCAGCAGAATTTTATCGGAACATTATTCACCGGAACTGGCAGCCAAGTTCCTTTCAGACATAGAGAGAAACAAAGGACAAGCACCAAAAAAGGTCCCTGCAACAGCAGAAATTTTCACTGTAGTAGGACATAACGGAGCTGAGGGCCTCAGAGCGGACACAATGCAAAACGTAGAGCTCCTGAATGCCACAGACTACTCAAATAATCCAGCAATGAGGATGGAAGTCCTAACAAGACTGAGGGCTATGCCAGAAAACGATGCTGAGTTCATGCGAACATCAATCGCAACAAACACTCTGGAACTATACTATTTACTAAAAAGTCCTGAGAAAGCGGTAAAGATGCAAGCGATTTACAAAAATCCTGCTTTGCTCGAGGGGCCTACCTACAAAGCGATCTTCGCCGAATTCAAGACTCTCGCCCTGCAGCTTAGAGCCGCGGAAATCACGGGAGATAAGATTGTAATCCGAACAGACTATGGGGTAGAATTCGTAGCACAAATGTCACCCAAAATATGGGGAGGCAGTCTCGGATATTGTGACAACCCAACAATGGTCGTAAATGAAAGAATAAGATTAGGAATACCTGAGGGAACAACTCTTGCAGGACTAAGAACAAGCATCCAGGAATTACCCGGAACAGTCCAAAAAGAGATTTACCAATTCTTCGCTGCAGGTGCCGTCACAAGAGAGGATCAGCCAACTACTGTAAGGCGTGGCCAACCTGAGGAAGCCATCAAAGAAGAAGAAGGAGGAGAAGTAGATTACCAATTAGCTCCGGAAAAATTTGATAGAGATATTGGTTTATTCGAGGGAGGAGGAGAAGAAGCACCAAGGGAAGGATCAGGTATATTCTAATAAACAATGAAAATATGACAAAAATAGTAACAACTGTACTATTCATAGCAATAATGTTGGTTACAACTAGCTGCGCATCACAAGATATTACAGACAAGCCGGAAATCAACAAAAGCATATCGGAATCAGAAGAAGTGCCGGAGGCGCCATCATTTTTAACCCAGTAAGATGGAATTTAGAACAATCAAATTAGGATTTGTAGCATTATTCATATCATTAGCGATAACCACCATTGCATTCGGAGCAGGAAGTAGAACTCCAAGCAGCCCTACGCGCGGATCGTCTGGTAGCGATGAGGCAACTTTGGAGCTATTAGAGTCAGACTCTACTCAAACAATAGCCTGTGAAGATCCTCTCGATGCAACACATGCACACGGATATGAGAATCTAACGCAACCAGATACAGGATATAGCAATTATATGGTAGTACATAAATTCAGAATGTATCTAGATGACGAATTCGATGATGTAGATATGAGCACATTAGAATGTAGCGGATATAGTGCATGGATATCATGTGACGGAGGATATGACTCATCAGGATTTGGCGGAGTCACAACTACACTGACGGATACGGCATCAGAGACGTATATAGAATGGGAGTATGGTGTCGACGACATCACAGGAAAACCACTCATACCGGGCAAGAATGACTACGACGAAGACGGAAGTATAGATACAACCGAAGATGATAGAGACTGGGCGGAATATGTATATTTTCTATTTGACGACAGCCTATCAGAAGGAACAGCAATAACAACATCAGCCGTATACATACAGTTCTGGAACTACGATAGGGACTGCGGCGACCCTGACGATTCAGCATGTTGGGAAGCCATAGAAGAAGACGGCGATTCAGGTAAGCACTGGAACACGCAAACAGTAACTGTAGAGACGAATTTCACATGTGAGGAAGAAATCACATGCGACTACATGACAATCAACCCAAGCGGCACACTCACAACAGAGGACGCAGCTTATACAATGGATATTGAGATCGAAACTTACGACACAGAAGGCGACGTCTGGACATGCGACACCGCAGAGTGGACGCTCGATTCGGATAGCGCAAGTATCAACCCGACCAGCCCAACAAGCTGCAACGCAACCGTAGAATACACAGAAGCATCGCACGAAGATGACTCAACATACTGCGTGTACGTCGAAGATACCGAAGCACCTTGGTGTAATGCGGAAGTTTGTATTATCAAAGCTGGCGCTGGCGACGGTGATAGTGACGGTGATAGTGACGGTGATAGTGACGGTGATAGTGACGGTGATAGTGATGGTGATGGTGATGGTGATGGTGATGGTGATGGTGACGGTGATAGTGACGGTGATAGTGATGGTGATGGTGATGGTGATGGTGATGGTGACGGTGACAGCGACGTAACAAATGCTGGCAACCTAGAGAAAGAAGCTTACTCTTACAACTTTCAAACCGACGAGAGCGGAACAACAGGCAACTACCTAACAGATTCCACAACCCTTGCTCACGATCAAGATTATATTTACTACACACTCACCTACACGGCGGGAGAAACTACAGAGACTCACATCGAAGATACGCTGCAAAACAACATATACGGATATATGTCGGATGGCAGCACCACTTCATCTTATATTAATTACAAAAGCGGCACTTTCGCGATAGATGGCGCACTTGCATGTTCGGACCCAACAGACACATCTCTTGGACCCAACCCTTGTTATGTACTGGACAATGCAAGCAATCCACTACAGGGGATAGATCTATACAACTTATCAGAGGGAAACGTCGTAGTAATGACATACGAAGCTGATGTAACATCTGACCTAGCTTGCGATAGCATCTCGGAAGACGTATGTATGGCTGAGTACTTCGATAACGTGGCAACAGCGGACGAGAATGGCATCGTGGGAACGATCGAAGCAACCAAAACAATAACAGTAATCTGTCCTTACCTACTTACAAGGAATGCCGGCGATGTTTATTTGGAAAACGAAATAACATCAGGAGCATCAATAGCATGTATTGCAGACAACGATTTTCATAATTCAGACGGCCTTATACTCCTTAATAGGTTCGAATCAACACTGGAAGATGCCCTTAACCACTTCTCAAGTTACATAACAGAAGCTTTTTACACAGCAGTAAGCAAATGGGAAGCTACTCAAATAACGGAAGAAAGTGCAAGCCACATAGCAAGATCCACGTACAATTACAATATAGCGACAGAAATAACATCAAACATCACAATCACATCTTGGGAACAGCTTGAAAACTACGAGAACGCAAGCAATCCCGAAGATAATATCTATTATATCGAAGGCTACGACGTTACATTCAGCGGTAACATAATAATACCGGAAGGCGCATATACAGTGCTTATAGAGAATGGTAGCCTGAACTTTTCGGCATATACAAGCGTAGAATATGCAGACGCATATTTCGGATTCAACTACTATACTTACGACGATCCGACAAATCTTGATACGGCGAACCTGCCATCTGTAGCTTTTGTCGTTATCAATGGAGATATCAATATCAACCACTCGGTGACAGATTTGGTCGGAGTCTATTACGTCGAAGGTGGATCAATCTACAACCAAGGAGCTGATCGAGATCCTATCGGAGAACAGCTCAGGATTTACGGATCAGTTTACGGAGACATCGACAGTCTGCTCGCAGCGAGCGGATTCGTAGGGCCACCGGAGCTGGATCATGGAGCAGTTGTCATAAGATACGACGAACGAGTGCTTCTCAATACTCCTCCCGGACTTTCGGAATACGTAGATTTCCTATCGGAGAAAACCGCTAGATAACTCAAACAGAATGTTCGAGAAAATAACATACACATTACTTGGAGTTATATTGTTCGCTACCGTACTTCAGATCAGCATACCACTCCACAATTCGGACAATATGGAGGCAGGAGCTCCGTTTTTTAACGAACCGGACCAACAAGAAAGTGCAGGGTTAGTAACGCAAGCAGATATCGAAGAATCTTTAAGTCTTGTAGCAGATAGACTCCACCAAGACACAAAAGATGATGGAACTTTCAACTATATGTATTATCCATCAGACGCAGAATATAGCGACGACTACAACATAATAAGACACATCCTTGCTGCAAATACTCTAATCGATCTATACACAACATACCAAGATCCAACATACATAGAAGATGCTAAAAACAGCATAGGTTTTTTCTTGAATTATTTAGTCAAAGAAAACGATATGAGCTACATAACATATGATGGGAGAACAAAGCTCGGAGCAGCTGGCACAGCAGTAACTACACTATTGCATTATCAGGGAGTGACAAACACAAAGGAATATCAGTCAACCATCATTGATCTGGGAGAATTCATAATATATATGCAAAATGAAGATGGAGGATATAATAATTATTACCCTGATCCAGATCCGGACAATAGACTTGCAACAGTCTTATACACAGGAGAAGCTGATTTAGCACTCATAGAATTATATACAGACACTGGAGACCAGCAGTATCTAGATGCATTAGACAGGTCTTACGAATGGACAAAGACATACTTCGAGGAAAGACATTCGCCAGGACTAGTATCATGGACATCAAGCGCCTTTGCCAAAAGCTATTATGCAACAGGCGACGCAAAATATGCCGATTTAGCATTTGAGATGACAGATTGGCTAATCGACAAAACACAATACACCGAGACAAACGCACCGTCAGAAGAATACATAGGCTCATTCATTATAAATGACGTAGAGAACGGATTAACATGTACCGTAGCAGCTTATGGAGAAGGGATAACTGATATGATCAAGTTGGCAAAAACAATTGGAGACACAGAACATGAAGAAAAATACATCAACTCACTCAATGCAGGACTGGGGTTCATGCTATCAATGCAATACACAGACGACAGTGATCCAAACGCACAAGGAGCATTCAAGGCAAGTATGTACAAAGACCACACAAGGATAGACTTCAATACCCATGCTGCCACCACACTGATCAAGACTCTAGAGAACGGAATCTACTAACTCGCCAACACAACGCTTTTTTGCTAAAATCATAACCTCTAAGGCTACCCGAAGCACTATTTCCTAATGCCTACTCACTCATCGCTACCGAATCCAGCCCACAACTCGGCAACCTAATACTGATGCATGGAGAGGACACTTACTCGATAAGCGAGAAGATCTCAACATGGAAAGACGAGTTCATCAAAAGGTACGACGGTGACACCAACCTAACCGAGCTGGATGGTGACGAAGTAGCAGTATCGGAGATTATCGATGCCATATCTGTTCTCCCCTTCTTGAGCGATAAGAGACTTGTGATCGTCAAGGACTTCTTATCAGGCCAAAAAGCCGAAATTCAAAAAGATCTGGCAGATAGGCTTAAAGACGTACCGGACACAACGGTATTGGTTTTTTATGAGATGAAAAAACCGGACAAACGCCTCAGCCTATTCAAACATCTGTCAAAAACAGGCAAAACATACGAGTTTGTTCCACCACAAGGTGCGGCATTAAACCAATGGATCATAGACAAAACATCTAAGAAAGGAGGAACAATCGGCATCATGGCCGCCTCATATTTGGCACAGCACGTAGGAAACGACCTTTGGAAATTGACGAGCGAAATCGGCAAACTCGTCTCATACACAGCTGGACGCGAGATCAAGTCATCAGACATCGACCTCCTAACTCGTTCATCTGCAGAAACAAATATCTTCAAGCTCACAGATCAAATCGGCAACAAGCGTTCTCACGAAGCTATCAAAACATTACACTCCCTACTAGATAGCGGCGACGATCTTCTTCATATATTCTCAATGATAGTGCGTCAATTCAGACTCATCATCCAGATCAAAGATTTATTACGCAAAGGCTTCCAAAAACAACAGATCATAGACCGCCTCAAGTTGCATCCTTTTGTAGTCACCAACACACTCAATCAGGTCAAAAACTTCGAACATGAGAAACTAAAAGATATCTACGAGCAACTACTAGAGATAGACACAAAATTCAAAACAGGGAAAATCCATTCTTCATCAAACAACCAGCGACATTACCTCCTGCAGATAGAGAAACTGATAGTAGAGGCGGGAAGCTAGTGCGTGTTAATATAGCCGAACTACCATAAAACGGCAGTAAACCTCAAAGACTCTTTTGCCATATTATGGTAGCCAGGCTATACAACCTGGAATTTGCAACACAAAGAAGCGCCGCATAAACGCGACGCTTCTTACCATTCACTAAATCCTAAATCGCGTGAAACGCTCCATCCCTACACCCTATCCCCTACCTAATACCTATCCAAATACTCCTTAATTTCCCAATCACTCACAGCCATTCTGTATCTATCCCACTCACTCTTCTTTGACACGCAGAAAGCATTATAAAGATGATCACCCAGAGCCTCTTTCACAACCTCATCCTTGTCCAAACGAGACAATGACTGAGCCAAACTATCGGCAAGGCAAGTGATACCGCGCTCCTCCGCTTCTTCATCGGTAAACTCGTAAATATCTTCCTCAACCGGAGCAGGAGGAGTAAGACCTTTTTTGATTCCATCAAGACCTGTAGCCAACATAACGGCGAATGCAAGATAAGGATTAGCCATAGGATCAGGGTTTCTGAGCTCGCATCTGGTAGCCGCGGCGGCACTACTGCTTGAGATATGAGGAACACGTATTAGAGCAGATCTATTTGTCTGAGCCCAAGCAATATAAACAGGGGCTTCATAACCCGGTACAAGCCTCTTGTATGAGTTTATCGTAGGGTTCAAAATAGCATTCATGCCTTTGGCATGTTCAAGCTGTCCAGCTATATAAGCCAGAGCAACGGGGCTAAGATTGTACTTATTCTGAGCGGAACCATCATAAAAAGCGTTAACACCGGTCTCAATGGAAGTAAGACTCTGATGAACATGCATTCCACTACCGTTGATACCAGCTATAGGCTTGGCCATAAAAGTCGCGTGCAAGTCATACTTTGCGGCGATAGCTTTTAGTACCAATCTAAAAGTAATAGCATTATCGGCAGTCGTAAGAGCATCAGAATATTTAAAATCTATCTCATGCTGCCCTTCAGCAACCTCATGATGAAGAGCCTCGACTTCTATCCCCATCTGATCCAGCGCGAAACTCATATCGTTACGGATTTCGATAGCAAGATCATTAGTCTGATCAAAATATCCGGCGCGATCATTAGGCAAAGCCTTAAGAACATCGCCATTCTTCTTGAACAAGAAAAACTCGAGCTCTGGACCTGTATTCAGACTATATCCAAGCTTTCTAGCCTCTTCAAGCTGCCTCTTAAGAACACCTCTTGGATCGCCCTCGAAAGGCTGACCATTAGGCCTGTAAATATCACATATAATACGAGCAATAACGTCCTCACGATCCTTAGTCCAAGGCAATACGGCAAAAGTATCCAAGTCAGGCTTGAGATACATGTCGCTTTCATGAATACGAGCAAACCCCTCAATAGAAGAACCATCAAACCAAACATTGTGATCGATAGCACCTTCCAGCTTGTGAACCGGGATTGTGATTGCCTTCGGCATACCTGCGATATCAACGAACTGCATGTTGATATACCTTACACCGGACTTTGCACATTCACTCAGAACCTCCTCCTTGGTCCATCCTTTCCTTTTTTTGAAGGCATAATCGTGATGCCTCGCTTGGCTCATTGGTTCCATTTTGTTTTTTTGGGTTAAATGGCAAATGAAATCGACATTTACATACCACCACGATTGAAAGCCGAGAAGTGTTTTTTTGAGACTGGGAAAAGCGTGAAAACAACTCCGACAATTGTTTTTTAGTAGATTGACGGGCAAAGCCAATCTGTATAGAATCAAACTGTCGGAACTTCCTACAACAAATATAGAATTGACAATGCTACAGAAAATCCTTGAAAACATCGGACTAACCGAAAAAGAAGCGAAGATATATTTAGCAATGATAGAGCTGGGCGAAACGGTAGTTTCGGCAATAGCCAACAAAGCTGGCGTAAACCGAGTAACTACCTACGACAGCGTCGATAAACTTACGCAAAAAGGATTCGCAACCAAAAGAAAGACAGGCAAGAAACTCCTATTCACCGCTGTAGATCCGCAAATCATCTCACTCGATTTCAGAGCAAGAGCAAGAGATCTCCGCAAATCCATCCCTGATTTCAAAAGACTAAAAGGAGAGATGCCACGCCCCGAAGTAAGGTATTTCGAAGGGCTTTCGGGTATCAAGCAAATGTATCTGGACACATTAAGTTCCAAAACCGAGATACTCAACTACTCCGATTCGGAAGGGATAAGACATCACTGGCCCGACCACGACGAAGAGTATGTCAAAGCAAGAGTCAAAAAAAAGATATACCTGCGCGGAATATGCCCAAACGACGAACACGGCATGAAAGTCAGATCCCAAGACTGGGACTGTCATCGCGAAATACGCCTGATACCAAAAGACCAATACGATTTCTCAAACGAGATAAATATCTACGACAACAAAGTCGCAATAATATCTTACGACAAGACATTGGTAGGCATCTTGATAGAAAACGCCTCAATCGCCAACACGCAACGCGCTATCTTCAAAATGGCTTGGCAGTTTGCGAGGTAAGAGAGGCTACTATAAAGTATCAACAGACGGTCGGAACACCCCATATTCGGAGTTGCCAAAATTAGAACTGTCTTCACGTCGACGAAGAGCACCATCATAACCACCATTGTCTACAACTGCACCGACATCATCTGTCTCTTCAACTCCCTCAACAGCAGCAAGTATACGACCTGCATAAGGGACTCTTAAACTTAACATACGCGGATCCCCCAATAGGTCATTCGTCAAATCAGTCTCGGAACTGACTGAGCCAACACCATCAGGCAACACAACTTCATCGACATATTTGTAATCCGAATCAGGATCTTCCGGATCGAGATTATCAACAGCAGAAACATCACTCCACGTACCATCTAAAGCAGCAGATACTGCAACTAAATCGTCGTATCCATTCCCTCCATCTTCGCCATCAATATCAGCAACCGTATCTTCGTCATCTTCATCGACAAAACCATCTTCCTCTGGTTTCATAGTAGACATATCAGCAGGATCATAAGGCTCCATATCGCGACTGTGAAAAACGCCTCCATCGGAGACAAATGCACCAGGAATATCACTAAACGGCATTTGAAGGAAATCTCGTGTATCAGGGATACGACCGGAAGCAGTTACAGCCTCTGACCCATCAGCATGACATCTATCACACGCAGACCGACCGGGACCAACCATGGTTTCTACATCATCACAACGACCTTCAAATTGGCAACCCATAATATTCAAGTTTAAAATATAACAAGAGCCGACCTTATCAGTACACTTCGGATATGTCAACGGATTGCACGAACATAACCGACTAGAACTTGTTCATATCGCAAACACTATCCCCTACCCTAAGCACGTTTTCCTCATCAAACTGCCGCCCAATCACCTGAAAACCGATAGGCAGCCCACCTGAGCTCATACCACAAGGAACACTCGCAGCAGGAAGTCCTGCAGTGCTCGCAGGAATCGTAAGGACATCAGCCATATACATCTTGAGAGGATCCGCAAGGTTTTCACCGAATTTAAAAGCTGGATAAGGTGACACAGGCCCGCACAAGACATCAACCTCCTCAAACACTCTATTGAAATCATCAATAATCTTAGTCCTCACTTCTTGAGCTTTTTTATAATAAGCATCGTAATATCCGGCCGAAAGAACATAAGTACCAATCATAATCCTCCTCTTAATCTCGTCGCCAAAACCTTCTCCACGCACATTCCTGTAATACTCCTCTAGGTCACTGCCGTCTTCGGAAGGCTTAATTCCAAAACGGATACCATCGTATCTCGCAAGATTAGCGGATAGCTCAGCTGGCATAGAGACATAATAAACTGCGAGAGCATATTTAGTCATAGGCAGAGATACTTCCTGCAAAATAGCTCCTTGTTTTTCCAAAGAACGAACGGCGTTCATCACCATGTCACGAGTCTCATCTTCGACACCTTCGCCAAAATACTCCTTAGGAATACCTATTTTCAAACCTTTTACATTCTTGTCCAAAGCAGCCATATAGTCAGGCACAGGTCTCTCAGGAGTCGTAGAGTCACGCTTATCGTTCCCAGCCATAACCTGAAGCATCAAAGCCAAATCCTTAACATCTTTACCAAAAGGACCAACAGTATCCCAGCTACTAGCCATAGCAATCACTCCAAACCTGGAAACGCGACCATAAGTCGGCTTAAGCCCGGTAGAGCCGCAGAGCGACACTGGCTGACGAATCGAACCACCGGTATCGGTGCCTATCGCACCAATACACATCATGTCGGCGACCGCAGCCGCACTACCACCACTGGAACCACCGGGAACTCTCTCGAGATCGCAAGGATTTTTGGTATTACCATAACAGGAATGTTCAGTTGAGGATCCGCAAGCAAACTCATCCATATTCGTACGCCCAAGGAATACAGCTCCAGCCTCTCTTAACTTGGCAACAGCAGTCGCATCAAAAGGCGGCTTATAGCCTTTAAGGATCTTTGACCCGGCCGTAGTTTCATATCCTTTCACAGAAAAAAGATCTTTAATCCCAATAGGTATGCCAGAAAGCGGACCTGCAGCTCCATCTTTGTCAACTAGTCTGGCCTGCTCAAGCGCAAAATCCTCCGTAATCTCAACAAAAGCGTTCACCTCGGGATTGCGTTCACGAGCACGCTTTATACACGCATTCGTGAGGTCTTCGGAAGAAAATTTCTTAGCCTTAAGACCTTCATGCGCCTCCCAAATTGTAAGCTGATTCAAATCCATATTGTCTGTGTCTTGCCGCCTAAAGAACTTTTTTAACTTTAATCTGGCCACGTTCAACGGGTAGCGGCGTCACCGCGAGAAGCTCATCCTTGCTACAGAAATCACTATCTACTTCGTCATCCCTCATTACATTAGTAAGACCTGTAACTTGCGATGTAGGCTGAGTACCATCAGTATCGACTTCACTTAGTATATCGACATGCTCAAATATCGAACTGAGCTGATCTGCAAACTTATTAAGTTCATCAGGAGTCAGATTGAGTCTAGCCAACTTGGCAACTTTCTCTACTTGTTCTTTTGTGATTTTTGACATAGCGAGAACGATTTTAACACGAGGGACAAAATAAGAACAAGAAAGTCCTAATCTAACTCGCGCGCCTGCCCCGCCTCGGCGGCGGAAGCGCTCCATCCCTACACCCTACACCCTATACCCTATACCCTGTATCCTGTACCCTATAGACAAAAAACCACCGACTACGCTATAATTCACCCGATGAGCAAGACAATACAAAACATAAACAAAATTTCGTTCATTTTCTTCGCAATAATAGGACTAACTCACGTCCTATCTATGCTTATGCTTGCAAACAACTACTCGACAGAGATAGCAGAGACAATATACAAAACTTTAGACCTTCCATTCCTGTTAGCGACATTAATTTACGGAGGCAGCGCTTTTCAAATCGGACTCGACAAAGTCGGCTTGCACTCGCGGATATTCAGCATTATCTTAGTAGCCCTTCTTACAGTTATCTTTAGCTTGGCGATGTATGCAAACTTCGCCTTCAATGATATGGCATAGAGGATCAACAATTATTCAGTCTTCCATCTAAATCATGAGAGTTCTCGCATTCGGCACATTTGATTATTTTCACGCAGGACATGAAAGCTACCTAAAACAAGCTGCGGAACTTGGCGACCAATTGGTAGTGATTATAGCCAGAGATGAGACAGTACAGAGAATCAAAGGGCAGAAACCTGACCACAGTCAGAGAAAGCGGCTCAAGGTAGTGAAGAGCCTGCCTTACGTATACAAGGCAGCCATAGGAAATCGCAGCGACAAGTTCAAAGTAATCAAACAATTCAAGCCTGATATAATAGCACTTGGATACGACCAATTTGTTTTTACCTATCAACTCAAGAAGATACTGATTGCAAATAGCATGGATACAAAAATAGTGAGGCTCAAGCCGTTCAAGCCGGAAATCAACAAATCCTCAATAATCAAAACACAAAAATGCACCGCAGAGGAGGAAATCATTATAGCAGCATAGTTTTCGCCTTTAAGAACCTGTGGCGAAACAAATTCTTATCACTCGCAACTGTAGCCGTCATGGCTTTGATTCTTTTTATATTCAACGTAATTCTGACAATCAACGTCCTCTCAACAGCAATTATCGAAGACGTATATGAGCAAGTGGATATTATCGTTTATCTGGAGGACAGCGCAGATATTTTTGAAGTAAACACAATGATAGAGGAAATAAGCTCAGTAGACAAAGTCATAGCAGTAACCTACACGACAAAGGAAGAGGCATTGGCGGACTACCTAGAGCTATATCCGGAGCAAGGAAATCCGTTCGAAGCTTACGGAATCGAGAACCCGCTCCCAGCGAACATACAGATCACAACAGAGTCCCCGGAGAACCATCCACAAATCAACGATATCGTAGAAAAGTACGAAGACCTCACTCTTACGACTGAGAGCAATGGCGAGAATCAAACACTTGTCGATCAAGTACTGACAATTGGAACTTATACTCAGAACCTGATACTTACGATAATGCTGATTTTTATCGTAGCAAGCTTTCTCATCATTATGAACGCAATGTATCTATCAATTTGGAACAGAAGACAAGAGATCGAAATAATGGAACTCGTTGGAGCACCACTCAGCTCCATAAGATGGCCGTTCTTGATAGAGGGGATAGCAGTCAGCATGCTGGCGGCACTTATTAGCCTAATATTGATAGGGGCTTTTATATCCTCGCTATCACTGCCTATAAACATCACCTCTCTATCATCGACGAAGAGCCTCTTTGTCATAATTGTATTTGAGCTTGTGATTAGCATTAGCATCGGCGTCCTTAGCAGTTCGATGGCGATCGAGCACCATTTGAAAAGCAAGACGAAGCATGTAAACTAGGGATACTACAAATGCGCACACTACAGCTACAAGGCGTCATCATTTCCAAGAGGGATTTTGGCGAACAAGACAAGCTGTTCAACATATTCACAGAAAAAGAAGGCAAAATTGAAATCATAGCAAAGAACATCCGTAGCGGCACAAGCAAGCGGAGTAGCCACATGGAGCTTTTCAACCACGGGACTTTTTTTTTATACAAGAGCCCTACTCACTATTACTTGAATCAATGCCAGACCATAGATGAATTTCAGAAGCTCAAGTCTAACTTAGACACTATATCCGCAGGATATTTTGCAGCGGAAATTCTGGACAAACTAACTCCGATCGCAGACCCTCACGAAGATCTGTTTCAACTAATGGTGGATTTCCTAAGACAACTCGGAGAATATCCACAAAAAAATCCGATACTACTACTTACATTCAAACTGCAACTACTCTCCAAACTGGGAATATTGCCACACGATATAGAATGCAGTAAGTGCGGTAGCAAGCTAGCCCCTGCGACAAAATACATACCGGAAGAACACAGCTTTTACTGCGAGGAGTGTATAGACCGAAACGGCGTAACGTTATCTCCAAGCACAATCAAGCTCTTTTACTTCCTGACAAGAAAGCATTTAAGCGAATCCATAAGAATAAAAAGCGACAAACAATTGGATCTCTCCTTAAACGAGCTAACGATGCTGACAGATCTTTATCTGCAAGACCATCTCGGAAGACCAATGAAGGTGAGGGTGTAGGGTGTAGGGTGTAGGGTGTAGGGTGTAGGGTGTAGGGAATGGCTATGCCTACTCACTACTCACTACTCACTACTCACTACTCACTACTACCTATACTCACCTTACTGACACCAAAGACGTGCTCCATTCTATCCAAAATCCGTTCCAGTTCAGCATAAGAACCCACCTCGACAGAGATCGTACCGGCAACACCGCCATTATCATTTCTATCGAAAGAGATACCGGCAATATTACAACCAACGTCGGATATAACAGCTGTAATATCACTAAGTAGGCCTTGTCTTTCTTGAGCATGAATGAATATCTTTGTCTGATATAACATCTTCGGCTTCTGCTTCTTCCATGCGACATGTACAAGCCTTTCCGGATCAAGTCCATTTAGATCATCGCAACTTGTCTTGTGAACATTGATACTTTTTCCGCGGGTGACAAAGCCTATAATCGGGTCCCCATATTTCGGCTTGCAACAAGCACTCAAAGAGACCGCAAGATCATCGTAGGAGCCAACCAAAATGCGACTAGCATCGTTCTCAGGTTTGACTTCCTGTTTGCTGGATTTAGAAACCGCCTCAGACTCAGTGGCTTTTGCTGACAAAAGCTCTTCGTCAGGGAAAATTTTTCTAAGAACCTGACCTGCAGTCAAAGACCCATTGCCTACCGATTCGACCATGTCCTCCCTCTCGCGCTGAGTGAGATTCTTTCCTCCAATCTTCTTGAGAAGCGCCAAATTTGGCCCAAGCATTGGCTTAGACAAACGCTGCAGATAACGATTAAGGACTTCCTTCCCCTCTTTTAAATTATGGTCACGATCCAGAGTCCTGAACCAAGCCTTGATCCTGTTTGCGGCAGCAGCTGTTTTGACAAAAGACAACCAGTATCTATTAGGCTTAGGTTCTTTTTTTGTCAAAATTTCAACAATCTCGCCGTTCTTCAGTTCGTAATCAAGAGGCACTATCTTTCCATCAACTTTTGCTTGAGAACACCTGTGTCCAACATCCGTATGCACATCATAAGCAAAATCTACAGGCGTAGCGCCTTGAGGAAGATCTTTCACATCACCATGCGGCGTCAGTACAAATATACGATCATTAAAAATATCCAAACTCAAATCTTTGTTTTCGGCATCATTACCGATTTCAGATTTAATACGGGCTAAACTCTCAAGCCATTCGAGTTGATCCTGAAAATATTTATGCCTTGTCATAAGACTGCCTTTGCTTCGACTTTTTTTCAAAATCAAAAGCTCGTCCCTATCAAACCCTCTCTCCATAATCTCGTTTTCGATCACAGAAGCCTCTTCCTTATCCATAATGCTCCAATCTTTGATAAGCATTTCAACTCGCTGCCTGAAGTCAGGATCAGAATCGAGGATTTTGCCGAGCTTGCTAAAAACTCTATGTTGATCAAGAGTCTTCTGGAACTCGTGCTGTGCAACTCTGGAAGAAGGCGCAACACCTGTTTCCTTATACCACCAATGAGCAGACACACCATACTCAGCCTCCTGATGCATAGACTCTGTTCGGATCTGAACTTCGACAGGTTTGCCATGATCACCGATAAGACCCAAAACCGATGTATGCAAACTCCTATAGCCATTAGCTTTTGGCACAGCGACATAATCCTTGAATCTGGTTGGCAAAGGCGGAAACTTACTATGAATCGCACCAAGCAGAGAATATAGATGAGACAAATCTTCACCTTTGTCGGGGACTATGACGCGAAGCGCATACATATCGTAGATTGCATTAAGGTCACTCACTCCTTTGCGCTTAAGTTTGTCGTACACGCTGGAAACATGTTTAACTCGACCAGTGACGATAGCATCAAAACCGGCCTTCTTCAGAACACTCTCAAGTTCATTAGCAGCTCTCTCAATAGCATCATGCTCCCTCTCGGAATACTGACTGATCTCGCCAGCAAGCACATCGTAATCATCTCGCTTAAGATACTTAAAAGCTAAATCCTGCAACTTTCCTTTGAACTGATAAATACCAAGTCTTGATGCTATAGGGGCATAAATATCCATAGTCTGTTGAGCAAAAAGCTGCTGCTCTTCTTCGCTTCTATGTTCCAATGTCATCATATTATATAGGCGATCAGCCAGCTTGATGAACACAACTCTAAGGTCACGCGCCATGGCCATAAACATACGCCGCAAGCTCTCGACCTGCACCTCGTAATTGCGCACGCGAATCAAACTAAGCTTCCTTATGTCGGCGACTAACCGATGAATATCGGGACCGAACTGTTTACGAATCTCCTTGAGCGCGTCCTCCTTGTGCAGAACAGTGTCATGGAGTATGCAAGCGACAATCGCCTTGGTATCAGGCTTCAAATCGAGCATTAGATACGCCGTTTGAACAGGGTGATCTATATAAGGCACTCCTTCATATCTCACTTCGTCCATGTGAGCATCTTTGGCAAACTCATAAGCATCATAAATAAGCTTCTCATCGAGATCGGGCATATAAGTCTTAGCCCTCGCAACTACGTCGTCAATTGTGATTTTTCGTAAATTCTCCATGTTATATGGTCGTCGTGGCAGCCCAAGTTTAACAGAAGGTTGTATAAATCACCACGTATTCGAATAGTTTACAACTCCGTATCAACACGACAGATCTCACCTACCTTGTCACCGACAACATAAATCCAATCGTCATGAAGATCACGACCATCATCATCCTTGGGATGATCCTGGCAATAAACAGCATGCAAAGCCTCATGCACGAGGACACGTACTTTGCCACACATATCATAATCCAGAGCACAATCAAGCACATAGATCTCGGTAGGTCTACTGCTGTAATCACACTCATCATACTTATCAACAATCACAAAAGCACATGTCGAATCCGCATAGTTTGAAGACGTAGCATATTCATAAGTTTCACGATCGGGACAATATAAATAAGCATCAGATACAACACCTGAAACATCAGAAACAGCACCAATGTCCATAGGGCAGTCACTACGATCGCCACCAGAACAAACAGACAATACGACACCGATTATCTCATCGGTATGACCTGCTATCCAAGAACCGGCACGGTCAAAATCAACCATAGATTCACGCGTACAAGGCAGCTTCATATTCCTTTGCGCAAGAACGGCTGTGGTATTGACAACACATTCACGGGATATATCCGATAAAGCATCGACATTATCGACCGCTCTGGACACAATCTCATGGCCACTATAAGACAGATATGTAGACGCTATCGTCAGCCCGGCAAAGCCCAGACACAGCCTTCTCAGAGATTTGCATTCTTTGGCGTAGTTCCTCTCACTCATATATGACAAACTTACAAAATTAAAGAAGCATACAGTAACCCATACGTAGCGTCATGTCAACATCGCACCCATAGCCCAGGCGATTATTCCAAGTCCTCCTCAACAATGAGCTCAAGATCGCTGCCTCGGATATCAACAACCTGTACACCTTTCACAAGTGCTTCACGGTTGAGAGTAATGTCATCGATTCTAGCATTGAGATACAGAAGAGCACTGTACAAGAGATCATAGAGTTTCTGTCTCGCTTGATAATGCGCCTTTATATCAACCTGCTCTTGCGAGATTTCGACGAAAGAGTTCAAAGCGACAACAGTATCATTTCCATCCTGAGAAGTTAACTGAGCAAAAAACTCATCCTCATAAAGCTGTTTGGTATCCAAGTTGCCATTAAAAGTAGTTTCCAGATCGGCAATTGTGTACTCCAGATCGCCAATGATTTCCTTACCATCCTCATACAAAGCCTCAAGGTCGTAGAGCAGATCATCAACAGCCTCTCCCCTATCCTGATAATTATTCAAGTAGTCATTAACATCAAATTCGAGAGCATTGAGAACTTTTCCATAATGTTCAATCTGATAAGAGAATTCGTCATCGTAAGTCGTCACCACCTCGCCCACATCAACACCTTCCTGCGCACCTGTTTGACCTTCAATACCGAAGTCGACTCCGAGCAATATACCTCCATATAGAGAGGGATCTACCCAGACCTGCCCATCATCGGCGGAATCGGAAGTAGTATCGTCAGTTGTATCAGGGACCTCCACTACGACATCGACATTATCGCTTATATCAGAATCTTCATTACCAATAAATCCAACGAAGAACTTAACCCCGAAGAAGACAATCATAAACAGCACAAAAATCGCAACGATACCGCCACAGCAGAAGTACACATGCTTTCGCGTTAACCCTGCATCCTGCAAAACGTCATCAATCTTACTCGAGAAACTATCAACATCACGAGTAATATCCATCGAATCCTGAAGCTCACCCATAGTACCACCGGCATGAGCGGAAGCCGCGGCATGAACCTCTTTCTGAATTTTCTGCACCCCTATCTCGTCATCGTCCTCATGAGCATCGGAAACCTCAGGCTTCGCGCCATCTTTTTTGTCCTCATCAAGAGAATCGTCTTGATCTAATTTGAATCCGGATTCGTCAGGCATATAAAAATACTATTATCTTCTAGCAATTATACCAGAAAACAGGCTCAGACTCAAGGTACCTAGTCGCATTATACTACAACTTACTCTTCGAGAGCTGCATACACCTCGCTCATCGTCATATTTTGCTGCTGGACATAGAGAATCCAATCCGGAGCTTCTCTGGGGGGTGGCGATCCTATATGAGTAATAGCAACTTTATTCCTGGGCGTAGCAATGAAAGCGCGTATAGCAGCTTGCCTGTTCTGTTGGGAAAAAATACCAGCATTAATATCTTTAATACCGGGATTAACCTCGTCACCACTCTGGTGGAGGTTTGGATTATCAGCAAGGTACTGTTTTTGCCTTGCCATAATGGCGTGACTCATAGCTAAGGCCAATTCCGAAAAATCGCCGGATTCCGTACATCTACTCCACATGGCCTGATATCCCTCTGCCGTCATCACACCGTTACCAACAAGATAGTCGTAATGACCTGCAAGAACCCTTTGCAAATTCGGATCCGATCCGGGTGGCAAGGCATCCACAAGAGGCTTCGTCGCAAGGATTCTGTCCCTGGATGCAAGCAAGAGTTCATGGACCGGTGCGGCTTGTGGGGATTCTGTCATAGACATAATGTAATTTGTTTAAAGATGATTTAAATTTTCACGCCTTCGAAACGCAATCTGCGCAGTAACAAAGAAGCCTCGGTTGTTTGACCGGCAAGCATCTTGTTTTCGACTTCGGTCAAGACCTCGGCGGCAGGGCGACCATCCAGAGTATATGCCGTCCAATCCCTCTCCGACAATCTATCAATCGCTTCCTCAATTTGAATCACGGTAGCCTCGGGATTTTCCAAAGTACGTATCGCGTCACTAATCGCACGTTCTCTTCTTAGAACAGTGGCAACCTCTCTACCTTTCTCCGCATTTCTTCCGAAATTGAATTTCGCCCTCGGAGTCTCGATGGAAAGAGTTGTAATCTCACCCCTCTCGACTCGCGCCAAATCTTCAGCGAACTTAGCCTGTGAATAAGCAACGGTTTCGGTGACCCCATCTCTGGTAACGGTGGCTGTCGGCGACTTACTGACATCCAACCCATAATCATCCATCGCTTTGGCAAGAGCGCTTGTACTGACATCGTCACCATTGGCAAACATATCACGTACAAGGCTGAAATTTTCATTAACGCTCATGTCTACAATGATAGCACCATCATCGCCGACACTGAGGCCTTCGAAGCCGGCACTATGACTTCCGAAATCCCTTTTGAAAGCAAATTCAGGATGCATTGGATCAAAGTTTTGCGTAAGCGCTCTGCGATAACTGTCTTTGAGCGGAGCGGGGAAATCACTACGCTCAACGTAAGCAAGCATCCCTTCATGAACACTTTTCATACTGGCGCGGATTCTGGCTACATCGGCAGGAACAGCTTTATTAAACTCGTCTGCCAATTCTTTGAGTTGCATAAGTTTCGCCATCATTTCAGGCTCTCTAAACAGCTTCATCATCTTGATATCCGCCGTTGTTCCGAGACAATCGACGCCTGCAACGATATTCTGAACAAGCTGTCCTCCGGAAGCCGTAAGATCAAGTTTTTTGGCATTACTATGATCGAGGATGGCATCACGTATTATCTCATAGCCTTCCTCGCCGAAATACTTTACGTATTCGGCCTTATGACTTTCGACCCATACAGTGGAATAGAGAGGATGATCCTTTGTCATGCCAAAATACTGACCGCCTCTTGCATCATCAAGAGCACTGATTGTATATCCCATATCATGATCCAAAATCGCCTGACGGATCAAGATCTTCTGCTGAGGCGTAATTTTGGTACCCATATCGGCAAAAATCTTGTCAGCCATAGCCATATTGGCTTCCAGAATATGGGTCACTCCATGATCACTTCCTGTGAAAAATTTACGATCAACTATGGTTTGATGAGCAAGTCGCCTCTGATTACCACGAATGAGGTCAAAAACATCCTGAACCGAGACGGCAGAGCCCATACTTCCCTCACGCATGGCAGCCTTATAATCGGACAAGTATCGCATCGATTCTTTGAAGATCACAACTTTCTCAGCATCATCCAGTGATGTTGCGACCATGCTTTTTAAATCCGCAGACAAAGACCGAAGAAGCTCTCTCTCGACAGGACTCGAAATACCGGCAACAATGTCATCTAGTTGTCCAATATTTTTGGCTTCATCAATCCTTGCAATAACATCGTCAACACCACCAACACGGGTCAAATCATCCATCGCTCCACTAACTTCGACAGAAGTCAGAGGACCAACGGTTTTTTCAAGATCAATCAGGTCATCTATTTTGGCGCCGCTGTGCTCAAGAAAGCTCTTGGTAAGCCTTAGCTGCTCTTCCATGGTAAGTCCGGCCTGTTTGCCGAGGTCTCGGATACCTTTGTAATTTTCAAAACCTTTAATCACACCGGCCTCTATTTGAGCTACAACTTCTCTGGCCTGTGCAACTTTGAGCTCGGCTTTCGCAGCCTCAAGCTGCCGTCTAAGCTCCTCCATGTTAAGTCGAGAAACTTTGTCCATAAGGTCATCTACTTTAGCCTGAGCCCTCTTAACTTCGCTCGTTGCCGCGGAAGTTTTTGCCTCTCGAAGCTTAGCAAGCTTCCCGGCAACTTTTTCATAGCGTAGACCTTGCTCTACCAATTCAGGCGCGGTTTTATAAAGCTTCGCTATGGCTTCACCTCTTGTAAGCTTTGCGTCCGCCGACATAATCTCTTCTACGCGAGTACTGAATTCGCCATAAGCTTCGGCGTACTTCGCTTTTTCCGCACCAAGCCTCATCTCTTTTTTAGCAACACGACTCAACCCTTTACCTGTAGCCGCTTCAGAAGCCCATTGCCTCATAGAAGCACCTGTCTCTCGAGCCTTGACTAGAGCGGAAGTAGCAGCTTCCTTAGTGAGTAGACCACGCATTTTAGGCACAGCTTTGATAGCTCGTGAAACACCGGAAACAGCCTCTCCGGGCAAGTTCGCAAGACCGGAGGAGAACTCAACCGCAAAAACCCTGATACCGGCACCTGTCGCAACCAACCCTGCACGCATAACTCCGCTACCTGCTCCTCTTGCAACCGTAAAGACCGTAGCGGCCTTAGCAGATCCTTTGATGGCAGCTCCGGCGCCCGTAGCAGTTAATAGAAGATTCAGCCCGACTTTTCCAATACCCTTACCGATGTCGCCTTCGGCAAAATCATCCCACGCAAGAAGTGCTTTACCCATCTCCTTCCAAGAAGTTCCGGCAGTAGACAATGACCATTCATTAGTCATCGGATCTCTACCAATAAGCGCACCCATCCCTTCGAGTGTACGGATAGGACTATCTATAATCATATTTACTCCTTGTACTAATTCTCCACAACCTTCCAATACACCGGCAACAAGTCCAATCGGTATATTCGCGACAACAGTAGCACCGGTATTAATAACAGGTATGCCTTCTGTAATTTCCATCATCCAGTCTCCAATAGGCTCAAGGACGGCACTTCCGATAAGCGAAATCCCTTCCCCTACTTTATTGAGCAATATCCCTCCTGTCGCAGTCCACAACGTAGGTCTATCAATACTGATACTATCTAAAAATGTTTTTTGTTGTTCAAGAGAATCCAGAACCTGCTCATTAGCTAGATTATTACCAAGCACGCTTTCGGCAACAGAGGCGTCAATACTGCCGATCGCCTCAAGTTTCTCAGCGTACTGAGCTTCAGCCTGCTCTCTCTGCGTACCATATGAGAGCTTAGCTTTGCCCAAAGCCTCCTTAGCAGAATCCAAAGCTCCAAAAGCCGGCATAACAACGCCGAACAAATAAGTGTTGAGATCAAGCATACCGCTCTCAGCATCAGCCAACATGCCTTCAACATCGTCTTTATTAGCATCAGTATCGGTAGTAGCC
>Ga0210019_1000933_pt1 | contig 33495 bp, 33 predicted proteins | sample CryGeyCG2114_020_2_FD_183969 | JGI IMG/M metagenome (GOLD analysis project Ga0210019, IMG submission 183969) | Groundwater microbial communities from aquifer - Crystal Geyser CG11_big_fil_rev_8/21/14_0.20 (SPAdes) (version 2) | ecosystem: Environmental > Aquatic > Deep subsurface > Groundwater ...
CAGCCTTGCAGATAGTGACAGATTAAGTCTTTTAGCCCAATACCGCCAATAAGAGGCATCAGAATCAAAATGTTCCCGTTTGTAATGAGTTCCTTGCCAACTCCAGGGATGAAATGGGTTTGGTTTAACTGCAGTCATCGGCTTCTCCTTTCAAGGTTGGTAATTATACCTTGAAAGTGTCACCTATGTATCTCAGCCTACACAGGAATATGAAAGACGCAGGGGAAATTATAGACCTTCTTGATAGAGGAATTATTGTTGACTTGAAGTTCAGCCAGTATACCTTCGTCAATGACGCAAACGGAATAATGACTTTGGGTATACAATTTGTTCTGGCGAAACAGTATTCAGACAACCTATCAGCCGTATCCCAAAGAGGAAGTAAAAATATAGCACAGAAAGGACGCTCTCCAACAAATGTCCCAAAATATGGATACAAGATGAGTGAAGCAAGGTATTACAAACCTGATGGTGACAATTTCACATTGCTTCAACAGGCTTTCAAAATGGCTCTTGATAGAAAACCTCTTGAGGATATAGCAGAATATCTTAATAAAAATAATTTTACATTCAGGGAAAAGCAAACAAAAATGACCAAACAGAAATTATCCGATATATTTTCAAATCCATTTTATGCTGGTGTAAATGTTTACGGCGGTGAAGTAATAGATATGGCAGAAGCAGACCATTCTTTCAAACCTATGGTTACTCCTCTGGATTTTCTTGAACTTAGAAGCATATTAAATAAGGCAACCAGTTTCAGGCGAACACAAGAGCTTAAGGTTTTCTTGTTTAGCAAGATGGTGAATTGCGGTTATTGTGGTAATCTGATGACACCAGGAAGGTCTAGGAGCAGTGGAAAAAGCCATCACAGGTATCTAGGTGTCATAAAATAGACTGTCCAAGCAGACTGGATAAAAAAATTAAGAAAGGATTAAGAAGCAAAATAATCTTTGAATATATCAGTGATTTTCTTAAAAAGGGCATAGTAATAGATAAAACAGGATACGAGGAATACAAGGTAAAAGCAACAAAGAGCCTATTGAATACAAAAGAAAATAATGTCAGATTTTTACAAAGTTATACTAAGCAAATCCAGGAGCTTGAAAAGAAAAAAGAGCAAAAAACAAACGCATTAGGAAATGCCAGTAATGAAACCCTGATTAAAGACTTAAACAGACAGATTGAGGGTATTGATAATTCAATAAAGACCCTTGAGGAAGAAAAATCAAAACTAAAAGAGGCTACTACATCTATTGACCACAGTCTTACCACAGAACCTATCTCTTATGAAACTTTTATGAACTTTTTCAAATACATTGGCAGTACGCTACGAAATAGTGATAATGCTTTCTTAGTGGATAAAATCGTCAGACTGGTATTTATGAACTTTGTCATAAAGAACCAGAAAATAGTGTCACACCAACTTAATCCCAACTTTGAACCCTTCGTAAAAATGCCTTCTGTCCTACCTAATCGGGGAGAGCGGACTTGAACCGCAGACCTCACGCACCCAGTAATCACTTCGCTATTTTCTGAGTAAACATTCACACTGGAAATTTGGTCGGGGATACCCGACTTGAACGGGTGACCTCACGCACCCCATGCGTGCGTTCTAGCCAACTGAACTAATCCCCGATTTCTATTGGACTTTTTTCTTCTATTTACTATCTTACGTTCAATTCTATTATCTATCAACCATGAACCATTAGCTATGAACAATATTGTATTCTAGCATAGATTATGGGATAATGACAGAAATTAATCTAGATTAATAATTACAAAAATATGGTCAAAGAACCGAAACAACCAGCTGAAAATCCTAAACTCCAGGCCGTAAGGATAGCCATGGATCAGATAGAGAAGCAGTACGGTAGAGGTTCAATCATGAAACTGGGTGATAAGAACGTAGGTAAAATGGAGCTTGAGGTGATCCCTACAGGATCTTTAGCCCTTGATATCGCCCTAGGAGTAAACGGTGTCCCCAGAGGTAGAATCATAGAGGTATTTGGACCTGAAGCCTCAGGAAAAACCACAGTTACATTATCAATTATTGCTCAAGCCCAAAAACATGGAGGAGTCGCTGCATTTATTGACGCAGAACATGCGCTTGATCCTATATGGGCAGAAAAACTAGGTGTTAAATTAGATGATTTACTTGTATCTCAACCTGATACAGGAGAACAAGCTCTTGAAATTGCCGAAACGCTGATAAGGTCAGGAGGAGTAGATATCATCGTAATTGATTCAGTCGCGGCCTTAGTCCCCAGAGCAGAAATTGAAGGGGAAATGGGAGATTCCATGATAGGAGTACAGGCCAGACTTATGTCACAAGCATTAAGGAAATTGACAGGAGTTATTTCCAAGTCAAAGACCGTAACCATATTTACAAATCAACTGAGACAGAAAATCGGAGTATTTTTTGGTAATCCGGAAACTACTCCTGGAGGACTGGCTTTAAAATTTTATTCTTCCATAAGGATGGATACAAGGAAAATTGAGACATTAAAAGATGGGGATAAAGTCATAGGCAGCAGACATCGGGTGAGAATAGTTAAAAATAAAGTAGCTCCTCCTTTCCGCATAGCAGAATTTGACGTGTTAGAAGGAGGCATATCCAAGGAAGGTGGACTGATAGATGTGGGTTTGGAATTTGAAGTTATTTCAAAATCCGGTGCATTTTTACGTTTTGAAGAAAAAATGCTAGGACAAGGCAGAGAAGCAGCGAGAATATTTTTAACTGAAAATCAAAAAATAGCTAAAGAAATAACGGATGCCATTTGGAAAGTAAATAAAGCGGGACAAATTAAAGATAAAATTGTCGGACAAGAAAAAAAGGATTAAATGGAGAAAGAAGAAAGAAGAAAATTGACAGATTATGCTTTAAGACTTCTTTCCTTAAGACCAAGAAGTCAAAAAGAAATTGAAGATAGACTGAATTTATATTCCTGTAAACACAAAATTTCACCTCAATATTCCCGGGATGTAATTATTGAATTGACTTCCCAAAATCTCATAAACGATGAAGAATTTGTCAGTTGGTGGATTGAACAAAGAAGTTTACACAAACCAAAAGGGAGGAAGGCCCTTATAAATGAATTGAGAAGGAAAGGTATAAAAAGTAATGTTGTTGAGAATGTATTATCTGAAACTAAATATGACGGTAAGAAAGAATATGACTTAGCCTTGCAGGCCGTAGAAAAGAAACTGACATTATGGAGAAATTTATCAGTAGAAACCATACGGCGGAAAATGTGGTATTTTCTTACCAGTCGGGGATTTCAATCAGAAATAATATATAGAGTTATTGACTCGTCGATAAAAAAACTCTACAATACGAAGGACAGTAACTCATAAATTGTGGACGAAGGTAATTAAGGGGTTATATAGGATGATACAAAGATTTTTACATCAATATCTAACTTCCTACAGACGACAATAAAATTCGTCTATTCCTTTATTGCCACAACTTATACCATTTACGTGCTTAACTATAGCTGATTATTAATTATGCATAAATATATTATTTGTTATACCAAAGGAGGATTATATGTTACCTGTTCTAAAAATAATACTTACAAGACTTGAAAAAATTGAACAGCAGTTATCAGCGAAAGAGAAAAGTAGCGAAAAACCTGTTGTTCAGGCGGTAAAAATTCCACAGGAAGAAAGTACAATTTCTATAGTATCAGTTAATCAGGAAGCTAAAGCAATCATAATTGAAGCAAAAGATGAAGCCTTCAGAATAAAAAAAGAAGCAGAGGATGAATCAAGAAAAGTCAGACAGGAAGCTTTGGTTATTCAGCAAAGATTGGTTACTAAAGAAGAAGCGATAGATAGGAAATTCGGAGAATTTGCAGATCAGAATCGGAATATAGAACAGAAAGAAGCAGAAATAGAAAAAAGAATCACAGAAATAGAGAAACTCAAAAGCGATCTAATCGCCAAACTTGAAAAGGTAGCTAAGTTGACAAGAGACGAAGCAAAAACTCTGATCCTTACAGCAGTTGAAGAGAAACTTAAAGAAGAAGTGGCGAAGCGGATAAAAGAAGCAGAAAATATTGCTAAGCAGGATTCAGAGAAAAAATCCAGAGAGATATTAGTAGACGCTATGCGTCATGCTGCTACAGATTATGTTGCTGAGTATACTGTTTCTACAATAAAAATTCCTGATGAAGATATCAAAGGTAGGATAATTGGTAAAGAAGGGAGAAATATCAGAGCGTTTGAAATGGCAACAGGAGTTGACGTTGATTTGGATGAAGAAGGTATTATCAGGCTTTCCTGTTTCGATCCTGTTAGAAGAGAGATAGCAAGGGTTGCTTTGGAAAAGTTAATCAGGGATGGCAGAATACAACCTGTCAGGATTGAAGAGTTAGTTAAGTTAACTGAAAAGGAAATCGATAAAATTATGTTTACCGAAGGGGAAAAACTCTGTCATGCTGTGGGGGTATATAATATGCAGAGTGATACAATTGCTTTACTTGGCAGGTTTAAATACCGGTTTTCGTACGGTCAGAATATGATTGCTCATACTCTTGAGGAGACAAAAATTGGTATAGCTCTAGCTCGCGAGTTGGGAGCTGATATAAATATTGTTCGATTAGGCTGTCTACTCCATGATATAGGAAAGGTTATTACAGAAAAAGAAGGATCTCATGTACAGCTAGGGGTAGATTTATTAAGAAAGAACAACATGCCTCAATCAGTTATTGATTGTGTAGCTTCTCACCATGAAGACATTCCTTTTCCTTCGGTCGAAGCTGTACTGGTATATATTGCGGATGCAATCTCAGGTTCAAGGCCTGGAGCCAGATATGAGGATATTGAAGAATATGTCAAAAGGTTGACTACGCTTGAAGATGTGGCAAAATCATTCTCAGGAGTGGAAAAAGCATATGCTTTGCAGGCAGGAAGGGAATTAAGAGTGATCGTAGATCCGGGGAAACTGGATGATGCAAGTGTGACTGTGACAACCAAGAAAATCGCAGAAGAGATAGAAAAAAAATTCCCTACTTATCCGGGTCAGATCAAAATTACTGTTATCAGAGAATTAAGAGTGACGGAAACAGTCCATTAAAGCAGAAAATTAAACTAGGGCTGTCAACACTAAGTAGAAATGTCCGGTTTCTAACGATTTAGAAATGTCGCCTTTTTGTAATGTTATTAATTCCATTTTTTAGTACTCATCCAGCATAGACAGAACTTCTCCAGGGATGGTCAAAGCTAGGAGGAAGATACACCCTTTTTTCCCTGAACTCCTTAGAAGAAACTATTTGTATCGGCTTGTTACTATTTACATCTTTTATGGCTACCCGGTAAGGAATGGTTTTATCCTTATAGATAAATGAGATTTTTCCATTCCTGTCTTCAACTACAGTGATACCTGTATTTCTCAATGTATACCTGTATCCATTCTCCGGTATCAGCTGGTATCTGGTGTTTTTGTATTGTACCGCCAGATTCCTCGTGACCATTCTTTTTGATCTGATAGTGAGTATTTTGGCAAGATCATCATCCGGAAGAAGGGGTCTATGGAGATTTGCCTTCTCTTTGGGTAGTACCGCAAATTTACTGTTATGTATTGGAATATATATTTCCCTGAAATACTTAGTTGCCTCCTCTTTTGTTGATATTCCTTTCAGCCTCATCTCCTTAACCAATCTATCTTGCAGAGTCTCAAACAATCTTTCCACTCTGCCTTTGGCTTCTGGTGAATTGGCACAGATGACTTCAATACCAAGCTCATCCATAGCTCTTGAAAACTGAGATTGAGCCTGTTTGTCTTTTAATTCCTCTTCAACATTGGCTTGCCGGTTGATCTTAAAGGTTGAGTGTTTGTCTACATAAAATGATAGTGGTTTTCCGTGCGTTTGAAGATAATGCTCTCCCGCCTCAAAAAGAGTAAATGTTCCTTCATAATCAACAAATACCCCGTCCATGATTCTTGAAGTTGCATCGTCGATAAAGGCCAGAAGGGTGCAGGATGGGCCACGGTCCTCAAACCATTTGTGAGGTGAACCGTCAAGCTGGACAAGGTCACCCAAACAAGCTCTTCTTTCCCGGTAGGGGTGAATATCTTTGAGTTTCCTTTTCCTGGGCTTCCAGAGTTTGGCAATTATCATTTCCTGTCTTAAAGTATCTATCCCAAAACAAACAGAGTGACAGTCTTTCAGCTTTTCCAAAGCAAAGGTCGGACCGAAATCAGAGTAGCGTTTCCTGATGATATCAATCGCCCGGTTTTTCTCTTCCTGCGGGATGACCCTGTTGCTTGGCCGTCCCCGGCCCAAATGAACCAAACCGGCAACTCCCTCTCTTTTATACCTTCTGAGTATTCTTTGAACCTGCCTGACTGAAATATTTAACTGTCTTCCCGCATGTTTCTGTTTGATCCTTTTTTCTATCAGATTATCCATGATGGTTATCCTTTCTGTTTCTTTTGCACTCATAGAAATGAATCCTTTCATTTTCCGCCCCCTTTACTTTTGAATTTATTAATTCAATCAGTATGAAGCAGAAAAGGCGACATTTCTATTTCGTGCAAATACGACATTATCATTTCTTTGCTACAAAATTAAACTAGGGCTGTCAAGACGATTTAGAAATGTCGCTTTTTAAACGAAATAGAAATGTCCTCTTTTTCATAAATTTTTAATAATATTTTTTAAACCGGTAAAATGACCTGTTTATTTTTTCACTGCCATTTTCAGTCAATACAGTAACTTCATTTTCTCTTTCCTGACGCTGTTTGGCCAGTTCTATGGCTAAACGGCCTTGTTGTCTCCAGGGATGATCCCATGATGGAATTATTACACGATTCTCTTTAAAGTCCTTGGAGGAAACCACCGGCGGCGTCTTTTTCGGTTTAACCTCATTAACGGCTACATTGTGCGGTATGGTTTTATCTTGATAGATAAACCTCACCTTGCCTTTTCTATTCTCTTCGATCTTTACCGCCGTATGCCTTAAGGCATATCTGTAACCTGTCTCCGGCAGCAGTTGGTACCTGCTGTTTTTGTATCTGACAATCAGATCTTTGGAAACCATTCTTTTTGACCGGATAGTGAAGATCCTGGTTAGATCATCTGTTGGTAAAAGCAGCCTGTGCAGATTAGCTTTTTCTCTGGGGGCAACTGCGAATTTGGCATTATGCCCGGGAATATATTCTTCCCTGAAAAATCTGGTTCCTTCTTCTTTTGTCTTGATTCCTTTCAGCCTCATCTCCTTGACCAGCCTGTCCTGGAGTGTTTCAAACAATCTTTCCACTCTGCCTTTGGCCTGGGGTGAATTGGCACAGATAACCTCGATGCCTATACAATCCATGGCGCGGGTAAACTGGGATTGAGCCTGTTTATCTTTTAATTCCTCTTCAACATTGGCTTGCCGGTTGATCTTAAAGGTTGAGTGTTTGTCTACATAAAAGGCAAGAGGCTTGCCGTGTATTTTAAGATAATGTTCTGTTGTTTCAAACAGAGTCCAGGTGCCTTCATAATTAACAAACATACCGTCCATAATCCTGCTGGTGGCGTCGTCAATAAAGGCAACCAGAGTGCAGGAAGGTGCCCTATCCTCAAACCATTTGTGAGGTGAACCGTCAAGCTGGACAAGGTCACCCAAACAAGCTCTTCTTTCCCGGTAGGGATGAATATCTTTGAGTTTCCTTTTCCTGGGCTTCCAGAGTTTGGCAATTATCATTTCCTGTCTTAAAGTATCTATCCCAAAACAAACAGAGTGACAGTCTTTCAGCTTTTCCAAAGCAAAGGTCGGACCGAAATCAGAGTAGCGTTTCCTGATGATATCAATCGCCCGGTTTTTCTCTTCCTGCGGGATGACCCTGTTGCTTGGCCGTCCCCGGCCCAAATGAACCAAACCGGCAACTCCCTCTCTTTTATACCTTCTGAGTATTCTTTGAACCTGCCTGACTGAAATATTTAACTGTCTTCCCGCATGTTTCTGTTTGATCCTTTTTTCTATCAGATTATCCATGATGGTTATCCTTTCTGTTTCTTTTGCACTCATAGAAATGAATCCTTTCATTTTCCGCCCCCTTTACTTTTGAATTTATTAATTCAATCAGTATGAAGCAGAAAAGGCGACATTTCTATTTCGTGCAAATACGACATTATCATTTCTTTGCTACAAAATTAAACTAGGGCTTGACAACAATAAAAAAATCTACTAAATTGGTTTTGGATTATCCTGTCAATCAATCCATAATTTACTGCCCTCCCATAATAATCGGGATAAAAAAGGAGGTGAATTATTTCAAGATATGACAAAAGCTGATTTAGTAAATTACGTAGCAAAAAAAGCTAATCTAACAGCAAAAGCAGCCAAAGAATCAGTAAATGCAGTATTTGGCGCAATTAGTGAGAATCTTAAGAAAGGTGATAAGGTAGTGGTAACGGGGTTTGGTACGTTTATGGTTCGCTCCAGAGCAGCAAGGAAAGGTAGGAATCCTCAAACAGGAGCACCAATCAATATCCCAGCAAGAAAAACGCCAGGATTTACAGCTGGTAAAGCCCTCAAAAAAGTAATAAGATAAATTTGAGGTTTAGAGTTAGCTTTAGAAGAACTCTCTTTCTTTGAGAGTTCTTCTATATTTTCCATAATTTTGACATCTTCGTCTCTTCACGGAGATGGTATACTAATACCCGCATGATCATTACAGTTTCACACTTAAAGAGAGATTTCAAAGTATACAAAAGGTCTTCCGGACTGATTACGGCCATGGGTTCAATATTTCACAGAACATATGAAACAGTGGAAGCGATTGAAGATATTTCTTTCGATATTCAAAAAGGAGAACTTGTAGGTTTTATCGGGCCAAACGGAGCAGGGAAAACTACTACCCTAAAATGCTTATCCGGACTTCTCCATCCGTCAAGTGGAGAAATAAAAGTCTTAGGATATTATCCTTATGAGCGGAATAGCAACTACCTTAAAGAAATCGGACTAGTAATGGGACAGAAAAACCAGTTATGGTGGGATTTACCGGCTATGGAAACATTTAATTTGAATAAAATGATTTACGGTATCAGTGATGACGAATACAAAAATACTCTGGGCACCCTTTCCTCTCTTCTTGAGGTAAAAGACTTATTGACCACTCCGGTACGTCAACTTTCCTTAGGACAAAGGATGAAGATGGAACTGATTGCTTCACTTATCCATAAACCAAAAGTCCTTTTTTTAGATGAACCTACCATAGGACTTGATGTAATCATGCAGAAAAAAATAAGAGAATTTATAGCGGAGTATAACTCTATATATAAATCGACAATTTTGCTGACGAGCCATTATATGTCCGATGTAAAAAAATTATGCAAAAGGGTGATTATTATCGATCACGGAAGGATTATATATGATGGTAATTTATCCGAAATAGTGGAAAAATATTCAAAATTCAAAATAATTACTGTATATTTTAAGAAACCTATAGAAGCAAAAGAGTTAACCAGATACGGAAAACTTAAATTTTTCAATCGGGAAAAAGCAATAATTACCGTCGGCAGGGAAAAAGTGAGCAAAATTGCCGCAAGATTGCTTGAAAAATACGACATAGGGGATTTAAATATTGAAGAATTGGAGATAGATGAGATTATCAATATGGTATTCAGTAAAAATAATAAATGAGGAAATATTATTATATATTTAAAAACTCACTTTTGGAATATTTTGCATACAGACTGAATTTCATTCTTTGGAGAATACGGATAATCGTCTCCGTCCTTATCAGCTTTTTTTTATGGCAATCAATATACCGTACTAACTATCAGGTTTTTGGATATAAAGAATCCCAGCTACTTACCTACATAATTCTTATTATTTTTATAAACGGAATATCTCAATCAACTCAGACTTTCAAAATAGCTTATGAGATTAATTACGGTAAACTGGCTAATATCCTAATTCAGCCAATAAACTATTTCGGTCTTAATTTAGCCAGGGATTTATCCGATAAAGTCCTTAATACCCTTTTTTCATTATTCGAGATTGTAATTATAATCACTTTATTAAATGTTCCTTTCATCCTACAAACAGATTTCAGCTTGATTATTCTTTTTATAATTTCAATTATTCTATCGGCTATTCTTTATTTTGAGATCAATATTCTTCTGTCTTTTATCGGTTTCTGGTCCAAAGAAATATGGGCTCCAAGATTTGTTTTTTATATTGTAGTTTCTTTTTTAGCAGGTATCTATTTTCCATTGGATATATTACCGAAGGTATTATATACGGCACTCAGGATATTGCCTTTCCCATATTTGGTATATTTCCCTTTAAAAATATACCTGGGGGGCTTAAATCATGATTTTATTTTTTTCGGATTTTTCATCACGATTATCTGGATTATTTTATTATCAGTGATGCTAAAAATTGTATGGAGAAAAGGATTAGAAACATATACGTCTGAGGGTCGTTGATTTATGGATCTAATAAACAAAAACAAATATCTTAGAGTATGGTTATACATGGCCATGGCATCATTTCAAAGTTTTTTTGTCTCAAGAATCGGTGCTATTCTATTTCTTTTTGGTAAGGTGATGAGAGTATTGTTTTTTCTTGGATTTCTGATAATACTTGTATTAAAAACAAAAGCATTGGTTGGATACGATCTGTGGCAGGTTATCTTGTTTTATCTTACTTTTAATCTGATTGACGCGATTACTCAAATGCTTTTCAGGGAAGTTTATCGTTTTCGTCAAAGCATAATAAGCGGTGATTTTGATTTTGTACTCATCAAACCTTTCAATAGTCTGTTCAGATCTCTTTTCGGATGGACTGATTTTCTCGATTTTCTGACTTTGGTGCCGCTTTTCATTGCCATAGGTTATATAATTAATAAAATTGGAAACGTCTCTGCCTTTGGAATAGTAATATACTTATTGATGATTCTGAATGCGTTGCTTATTGCGGCGTCTTTTCATATTATCGTACTTTCTCTTGCTGTACTGACAACAGAAATAGACCATGCCATTATGATTTACAGAGACATAACCGGTATGGGCAAACTCCCAATCGACATATATACTGAACCGATAAGATCATTTATCACGTTTGCAATACCTGTCGGTATTATGATGTCTTATCCGGTTGAAGTTTTATTAGGACGGTTGAACTTTATATCTGTAATCATTGCTTTTGCAGTCAGTTTCACCCTTTTTTTTATTAGTATCGTATCGTGGAAATACTCTTTACGCTGTTATACATCAGCATCAAGTTGAATAAATTATGAATATCAAATCGCCAGTGGTGTTGATAGGTATTACCGGCGGTGTAGCCGGTTACAAAAGCATAGAGCTTATAAGACTCCTCAGAAAAAATAAAGCCAAGGTTTATGTTATCATGACAAAAAATGCTGCCAAAATGTATCCTATTTTTGATTATGAAAAAGCTTCCGGAAATAAAGTGCATACAGAAATTGTGGAAGAAGGATTGGATTATCGAAAGATAATAAGCACCAAAAAAATTGATCACATAATGTTAGCTGATTTGGCGGATATCTATGTAATTGTTCCTGCCACGGCAAATATCATAGGTAAATTAGCACATGGTTTAGCTGACGATTTTGTAACAACGGTAGCTGTTGCTACTAAAGCTCCAATATTTGTTTGTCCGTCAATGAATGTCCACATGTGGGAAAATAGAATAGTTTCAGAAAATATTGGCCTGTTGGTAAAAAGGGGGTTTTATATCTTACCTCCAGTAGAAGGGGAGTTGGCTTGTGGTTATAGAGGTGTTGGTCGATTACCGGACGTTAAGATTATTTATACGGAAATTATGAAAATATTAAAAGAAAAATGTAAACTGAAAGGAAAAAAAATTATTGTTACTGCCGGGGCGACTCTCGAACAGATAGACGATGTCAGATTAATTACAAATAAAGGTTCCGGAAAGATGGGGTTGTCAATTGCAGATGAATGCGTACGTATGGGAGCAGAAGTGCTTTTTCTCCGCTCTGAATCATCAGTGAAATCTTTAAGCATTCTGAAGGAGAAAATATTTAGTTCTTACAAAGATTTAGAAAGACTTATAAAAAGTAATGTGAGAGATTACGACGTAATATTTCATACGGCCTCGGTGTCTGATTTTGTACCAGAATATAAATTATCAGGTAAAATTGAGAGTGATAAATCATTTGAATTAAAGTTGAAATCTACTCCTAAAATTCTTCACATGATAAAAGTATGGAATTCAAAGATCAGGCTTATAGGATTTAAGGCGATATATAAAATAAAAGAAGAAGACATTGCAAATATAGCTCGTAATAAAATTTTGGTCAGTAATTCGGATTATCTGGTGGTTAATGATGTGGGGAGAAAAGATATTGGTTTTGGGTCAGATGAGAATGAAGTTTATTTATTCTCCCGTCTGGGGATGATATCAAAGATACCAAGATCATCTAAGAGAGAAGTCGCAAGACAGATTCTTGAAAAAACTGTGGATGAAGCAGCTTAGGAATTGAAGTTTCCTTCAAAGATAATTTCGTTAAGTTTTTTCCTTTGACTTGGCGTTTCTCTTGCTCTTAATTCTTCCGGTAAATCTTCCGATCTTCCTGGTATTCCTGCAGCTATCATCATTTCAACTGTATATCCATTCGGAATATTCAACATTTTTTTTGCTTTTTGATAGTCAAAACCCGCCATCCCGTGCGTGGAAAGTCCCATAAGAGTACCCTGAAGTGCCAAATTTTCCCATGCGGCACCGCTGTCAAAGGAATGTGTACCGGAAGGCTTATTATTAGACTTGAAAGTATCCCTGGAAATGACAACTATTAGAACTGAGGCGTTTTTACACCATATTTTATTGCCTTCAGCAAGAAACGAAAGATACGTGTTCCAGTATTTATCATTTCTAAGAGAGTATAGAAATCTCCATGGTTGGTTGTTTGAACTAGATGGTGCTCATCTTGCCGCTTCAAATAGGGTCATTAGTTCTTTTTTCGTAATCGGTTCTCCAGACATAGCTCTAGGAGACCAGCGTTTCAAAAATATTTCATTAATAATATATTCAGATAATCTGTTATTTACGGAAGTCATAAAAATATTAACTGATACTAAACAAATATTAGTTTAGCATCAAACTATACGATTTGCAATGAGTAGTTGATTCTATCATGAGTTTGTCATAAAAAAGGCAGGAATTATATTATTATTCATATACGTGAATTATTGGAACTTCTGTATAGAAAAAAAAGAGGTCCACATGATTAAGTTGTTTTGAGAAACTAATTCTACTATCATATAGATGATGAAAAGAGCTAAGTTGTATAAGAGACTTACAAATGACAAAGTATTATGTCTTGCCTGTTCCTGGTATTGCAAGATTGATATAGACAAAGTAGGGATATGCGCTACGAGATTAAACAAAGAGGGAGTTTTATATTCTCTAGTATATGGCAAAGCGATGGGATTGCATCTGGATCCTGTAGAAAAAAAACCGTTATATCACTTCCTTCCTTCATCCAAAATATTCTCCTTTGGAACAGTTGGTTGTAATTTCGGATGCCTGTTTTGTCAAAACTGGGATATGAGTCAGATTAATAAATCCCAAATCCCAAATCCCGAACCTTCCTGCCGAGGGGGCAGGTCTCAAATCCATGAAAACATGTTAATAAATTTGATTGATGATATGTCAGTTACGATATCGCCTAAAGAAATTGTAAGGAGAGCTAAAGAAACTGGTGCAAAAGGTATAGCTTATACTTATAATGAACCTGCAATATTTGTGGAATTCACACATGATACAGCAATACTGGCAAAAAAGGAGGGACTTAAGAATATCTATGTATCCAACGGTTTCGAATCAGACGAGACATTTAAATATATCAGAGACTATATTGATGCTATAAACATAGATTTGAAAAGTTTCAGTAAAGATTATTACATCAAAGTATGTAAAGCTAAAATCGAGCCGGTATTAAATAATATAAAGAAGTTTTTCCAAATAGGAGTTGAAACTGAGGTAACCACTTTGATTGTTCCTGGACTGAATGATAGCAAAAAGGAGCTGAAGAGCATCGCGGAATTTTTAGTCTCAGTTTCTTCGGATATCCCTTGGCATGTCTCCGCTTTCTACCCGACTTATAAGATGACAGATATATTCCCCACACCTCATAGTACGCTTGTAAATGCATATAATATAGGGAAAAAAGCCGGTCTGAAATATATTTATATAGGAAACATTAGAGATACCGTGAGGTCGTCCACTTTTTGTCCTAAATGTGGACAATGTCTTATAAAGAGAGACGGATATGATGTTAAGATTGATATGGATTTGGGAAAAGGAAAATGCAGTAAATGCGCTGAAAAAATCTATGGAGTTTGGAAATAAACTCGCCGCAAGACACGACTGGATAACCTGTTTAATCCGCGTTCACCTCTCATAGTAGGACTTCGGACTGATTCCTATCGTCGTGTAGGCAGGTCCGTGGATAAAGTTAATAGATTGTTATGGTTTCCCAAGATTTTATGCCGGATACTTTGATTAATTTCTAAAAATTATATTCCCTTCCTTATCTATAAATTCTGTACTGATTAGATTCTTGGTAATTACCAGACTCAGAAAACCATTTCCTTCGAAATAGAACTGATCTTTATTCTCAGGATTAATCTTGCGCGGAAAAGCACCTCCTCCTCCTGAAACAAGTTGGATAGTTTTGCATCGACCAATTCTGCCAACGTCCTCCAATAGATGGGAATGGCCGGAAATATAATAGTCTACTTTTTGGCAGATGATCTTTTCCAATAAATCCATTCCAGTCCATTTCTCACCTGCATGCGTGCTTTCGTAGGTGATGATTGGTCTATGTCCGGTGACTATTTTAAAAGTAGCACGGCTTTTATCTATTCCGTCTTTAAGCCAATTTGCCTGAATCTGACTGAATTTTTCAGTGTCGATGATGAAAATATCAGCATTATCAAATGACAATTTGTAGTAAGGAGCCGTCATTATCCATTTTGAGGATTTTGAAGAATAGTCCAAATAACAGACGGTACAACCTAAGTAATCATGGTTGCCGTATGAAATATAAAAAGGTAGATTAACCTCTCTATAAGGTTTCTCAAATTTGTCGATGAATTGTTTATCATTTATAGAACTGACTCCCTGATTATAAATGATATCGCCCATGAGTATTACTGCTCTACAATTATTGGTTAGACAATAGTTTTTTATTGCCTGGCCGACTTTATATTGAGTTCCGTCTCCAGTACCGGTGTCTCCGAGAAAAATTAACGCCTCATTGGTAATTTCCAAAGAATCATTCGGTTTGATATTTAGATTATTCTGTTTAATTTTAGGAAATAAAGATATGAGTACTATTAAGAAAAAAAGAAGTATAATTTTACGACTAATCTGTTTCATGTTAAGTATTTGCGATTTGCAAATATTTTAACATAATGACAGATGAAACAAGGATACCCTGAGCGAATCCTGAGCTTGTCGAAGGAGAGTCGAAGGGTAATGCTTCGGCGGATTTCGCTCGCCGAAGAATTTGAGGATACCACGGGCGTAAGCCCGTGGAGCTTCATTTCCTAAAAAGACCTAAAAGGGGATCTTAATAGTGTAATTGAAGAAATATCTGGAAGTATTAGGAATTAATATATTGAAATTATCCTTTAAAACAACAGGAACTATAGCGTCATATTTATCTTTATATTTACTTCTTATTATTTAGTTATATATTTGTTAAAATAACCAAAGCCATGAGTAAAAAATATTATATTCAAACATTCGGTTGTCAACAAAACGTAGCTGATTCAGAGAGAATAGCATCTTATTATCAAACTCAAGGTTTTACCAGAACAGACAATATTTTATATGCGGATCATGTGGTGATAAACACTTGTATGATTAGGGAAATGGCAGAAAATAGGATATATGGCCTTGTTAATAATTTAGTAAAGAAGAAGAAAAAAGACAATATTCCGAAGAAAATAATTGTTACGGGTTGTATAGTGGGAATGGCAGTAAGAGATAAGACTGGTAAATATCTTAGTCAGATTAGAAGAAAGATGTCCGGTGTAGATGAATTTTTACCTATTGAAGAAATAGGTTTTGATCATGTCCCTCTTCGTAATGATATTATTCATGCCTGGATTCCTATATCAAATGGATGCAATAATTTTTGTACATTTTGTGTTGTTCCGTTTTCCAGAGGAAGAGAAATAAGCAGATCATATAAAGAGATATTAGATGAATGTATAGATCTTTCCAAAAAAGGGTACAGAAAAATCACTTTACTGGGTATGAATGTAAATTCCTACGGAGCCGATTTAGTGGTTGGGTCTAAGAACGTACAGGTATTGCGTGATTTTGACAGAACTTATTTTAACAGAAAAAAACATGAATTAAAGTATGTAAAGGGATATCGATTGCCGGACGGAAGAACGGTAAGGCCAGTTCATGTAAAACATTTAAACAGATTAAGAATTCCTACCCTTTTTCCGTCTCTATTGTCAGATATATGCAAAGTTGATCTGATAGAACACGTTGATTTCATGTCAAGTAACCCGTGGGATTTCTCTAATGAATTAATTGAAGTCATTAAACGCAATCCTAAAATTACCAGACAAATTCATCTTCCAGTTCAATCGGGTAGTAACGAGGTGTTAAAACGGATGAATAGGTGGTACACGAGAGAACAGTACATTAATCTTATCGAGAAAATCAGAACCAGAATTCCTGACGTGAAATTTTCAACAGATATTATAGTAGGATTTTGTGGTGAAACAGAAAAAGAATATAATCAAACAGTGGAATTGGTAAAACAAGTTGGTTTTTGCAAAGCATATATAGCTATGTATTCAGATCGGCCTATGACAGTAGCACATAAGGTGTTTAAAGATGATGTCCCGCATAAGTTAAAAAAACAAAGATGGCAGATATTGGAAGAGATAATTAATATTCCAAATCTGACTTTGAAAAAAAATATATGTTAGTCGATGAAGTAAAAATAACAATCAAAGCAGGTAATGGCGGTAATGGAGCTGTATTATTCAGAAGGGAAAAGTTTATTCCCAAAGGGGGGCCATGGGGAGGAGATGGTGGAAAAGGGGGAAATATAATACTAAAGACAGTTGAAGATATCGCGATTCTGCGCCGGTATAGGAATAAAACTAGTTGGCAAGCTGAGAATGGACAAAATGGAGGTAAAGCAAATAGAAGAGGAAAGAATGGTAAAGATTTGATACTATTACTACCAACTGGCACAACAGTGACAGATATAAGTAATAATAAAGTATATGATTTGAAGAAGATAGAAGAAATTCTGATTATTGCCATAGGAGGAAGAGGAGGTTTGGGAAACTGTGCTTTTGCATCACCTGTAAACAGAACTCCAAAACATGCAGAAAACGGTCAGCCCGGCGAAGAAAAGAAACTCAAATTTGAGTTGAAACTTATTGCAGATGTTGGACTTATCGGACTTCCGAATGTCGGAAAAAGCAGTTTGTTAAATTGTTTAACAAACGCTTCAGTTAAAGTAGCTGACTATAATTTTACTACACTTGATCCAAATCTAGGCGTCATGGATGGTTTGATACTTGCCGATATACCCGGGCTTATTGAGGGAGCATCAAACGGCAAAGGATTGGGTTTTAAATTTTTGCGTCATATTTCCAGGACAAAAATGTTATTACACTGTATATCCTCTGATTCACAAGATCCATATAAGGATTATTTAGTGATCAGAAAAGAATTGGAATTATTTGACGAAAATCTTCTTAATAAAAAGGAGATTGTACTTTTTACAAAAACAGATCTAGTTAAAGAAAAGGAACTCACGAAAAAAACATTGATTTTTTCCAGCTTGAGTAAAAAAGTATTGTATTCTTCGATATTTAATAACAAAAATATTAACCTGGTGAAACAGAAAATCATAGATGAAAATGAGATATGTTGTTAATTAAAACTCAATAGATTAAGTAAGAATATAGATTACATCTATTATGGACTGGCCATTATATGGATAAACTTCTATTTATCTGCGGGCCTACATCTACAGGAAAAACCTCTATAGCACTTAAATTAGCTAGTAAATTCAATGGCGAATTAATATCTGCAGATAGCAGACAGATATATAAAGGGTTGGATATTGGTACTGGAAAAGATATTCCTAAGAATACTAAATTCTTCATGGTAAATCAGGAACTCAATATCAAAGATGACAAATATACTTATGGATATTATGATGTTGATGGTATTCCCGTATGGTTACTTGATTTGGCAAGACCAGATCAGAATTTCACAGTGGCACATTATTTGGAAGTTGCTCATAAAACCGTAAAAAAAATAAAAGAAAAAAAACATCTGCCGATTTTTGTTGGAGGGACTGGACTTTATGTATCTTCATTTATTAATCCTCCTGAAACCATAGATATTCCTCCGGACATGAATTTAAGAAAACATTTATCTAAGAAAAATATAAAAGAATTAACTGACATACTTATTGACATCGACAAATCGAAATGGTTAATAATGAATTATTCTGATAAAAATAATCCCAGAAGACTCCAAAGAGCTATAGAAATTGGGTATTACAAGAAAAGGAATATGAATAAACCGGTACTATCTCTACTAAAGACTGACAACATGTTAATAGGTCTTAAATATGCCAATAATAAATTGAAAGATAGAATAAATAAGCGAGTTGATGAGAGAATCAAACAAGGGATACAGAAAGAAATTACTAAATTAGTTACAGTTGGGTACTCTTGGGATATGCAGTCCATGCAAACTTTAGGTTATAAAGAATGGCAAAGCTATTTTAACCATAAGACAAGTTTGAACTGTACTATAGATCTTTGGAAAAAAAATGAATACAAATACGCCAAGAGGCAAATTACCTGGTTTACCAAAATGAAAGATATAATTTGGTTCAATACTGAAAATAAGGAATATGTTATTGATATCGTAGAGATGATAAGAAAATGGTATACTAAAAAATAATATCTATGGAAACACAAAATCAACAGAATAATATACCATCAAGGGTTGAAATATCACATAGAACAATAATTTTTACTGTATTGTTTCTTATTGGATTGTGGCTGCTTCTTCAAATAAAAGAAATTATATATTTGGTCTTTGTTGCATTTATTTTAATGTCAGCTTTTAAACCTTTGGTGGAGAAACTAGAACATTTTCGTGTGCCTAGAGCGATGGCAATATTCATGATTTATATATTAATAGTAGGTTCGCTGGGATATGTTGGTAGTTCAGTGATACCTCCTCTAATTTCACAATCCATCCGTTTAGGAGAAAGTATACCGGGTTATATAAAAACAGTATTACCTTTATATACGTTGGATTCGCAGACAATTACACAGCAGTTAACACCCCTAGGGCAAAATATTTTTAAAGTAACAATTGGATTATTTTCGAATATCGTCAGTTTTTTTACTATACTGGTAATTTCTTTTTACTTACTTATAGAAAGAAAACATCTAGAGTTCTTTTTAGGTGGTTTTATGGGATTGGAAGGTTCAAAAAGGTTGCTTTTAATACTTCATAAAGTTGAAGAGCGATTAGGGGCATGGGTCAGAGGTCAGCTTACCCTAGCTTTTGTAATAGGTTTTGCCACTTTTATCGGACTTACACTACTTGATATACCTTACGTACTTCCATTGTCCATAAGTGCCGGGATACTCGAAATAGTACCTACTATCGGGCCAATAATATCAGCAATTCCGGCAATTCTTGTGGCTTTAACCATTTCACCGATTTTCGCCTTGATAGTCGCTGCTCTATATTTTTTAATACAGCAAGCGGAAAATCATCTGATCGTTCCTTTTGTTATGAAAACAGTAGTAGGGTTGCCACCTTTGGTTACGATAATCGCTCTTCTGATAGGGGCAAAATTATCAGGAATAGAAGGTGCACTTCTTGCTGTTCCTGTTGTTGTGACGGTGGAAACAATAATAGCTGAATATTCTAAACTGAAGTCCTGATTCCAAAAAGAATTGCCTACAGCAGCTCGTAAGCCAGATTCTGTTTCTAGATAATCATTTCTCTCAGTTGATGATTTTCTCATCCTACTGCCCCGATTAAATCGGGGTGCTCTCTAACTTGGAACCGCATTACCCACGAAAGTGTGGATAAACTCAGGAAAGCTTCCGTCTTACTCGGTTCTGTCGGAGATTGCCGCAGGTGGGATTGCCCGTTTCACTTGTTAATCTTGTCCCAAAATATTTGGGATTTAGACCAACTTTCGTCACTGTTGCTCTCTCACCTTGTTAATTCAAGGATCGTACCTATTTTCTTTCGAAAACAAGTCACCAGCCCAACCTTTTTTTGAAAAAAGGCAGAGTCACGCGTTACCGCGAGTCCCTTGCTTTCTGCGGTCTGGACTTTCCTCCCCGATTTAATCGGGGTGATTATCCGGCTACTGTAAGCAACGTATTATACCATGATTCGTACGTTTGATGAAAAAATCAATAGAATCAATGCCCCTAATGATTAATTATGAATTCCGTGTAGATGGCTTAAAGAAATGATTGACGTGAAGAAAAAATAAGGTTATTTTATTCTTATGTTAAAAAAACTAAAAGTGGGATGGTTTTCTTTTTCCTGTTCTGAAGATTCTACCATCATTTTCACAGAACTATTGAACAGTCATTATCAAAAATGGAAAAACGAGATCGATTTTAGATCGATTCTTGTAATGCAGAAAAAAGAAGATGTAGACAATCTTGACGTAGCTTTTATTGAGGGAGCTATTACCTCTGTTTTACAGGAAGAGAAACTCAAAAGTATCAGAAGGAAGGCAAAAAAACTAGTGGCGGTAGGATCTTGTGCGATTATCGGTATGCCTTCGGTACAAAGAAATATGTTCGATGAGAAAATCAAGTCAGAATTATCCCCTTTCCTTATTCGTTTTGCATACTTAGACAAAGTTAAAAAAATATCCGATGTGGTTATGGTTGATGATATGGTTCCGGGTTGTCCGATGAATGAAGAGGTTTTTTTAAAAGTGATCAATAAATATTTATGCGAATTTGGTATTACTAATAAACAAAAATAATAATTATGCATACTTTTGACTTGAAAATTGATGAAATATCTAAGATCGAAGGAAAGGGAAGCCTTTTTGTTAAAGTGAAGAATAATCGAATCACTGATTTCAAATTCAGTATTACAGAATTTAAGAGATTTTACACCCAAGCGATAAAAGGAAAGGATATAATCTCTATCCCGCAACTTTGTGCCAGGATTTGCGGAACTTGTTCTAATGCCCATCTTCTTTGTGCTATTAAAGCCGCAGAAAACGCGTTGGGTATTATACCATCCAGACAAACTATATTACTTAGACAGTTAGTGAACTATGGATTAAATATTAGGGATCATGCTCTTCATCTGTATGTTTTTGTGTTACCCGATATTTTTGGAATTGATAATGTTCTTGAACTTGACGAAAAAAATCCTTATGAGCATCAAATTCTTCATGATGTTTTTACCGTCAAGGCTGCAGGGAATCTGCTCGGGAAAGCAATTGGAGGGAGAAGCGTTCATGCTCCTTTTCTAACGATTGGAGGTTTTATCAAACTTCCGTTACCTTCAGAATTTGATAGCATAATTATGGAATTGGAAAAATCCCGTTCTGCAGTAATAAGATTGATTAACATCTTTACCAAATGCGGTTTTAAGCTTGAAAGGGATATAAATTATATCGCAATGATAGATGAGTCCTATTCTTTTCTAAGTGGGGAAATTCATAGTTCCAACGGAGAAAAATTCACAGAAGAAAATTTTGGTCAATATTTGGATCATATTGTTATACCCTATTCACAAGCGTCAGGATATAAATTTTCTGGTAAGGTGCATATGATCGGTGCCATAGCAAGAATGAATTTAGGGAAAAACAAACTTAATGAGCGCACTAAGAAGGATACATCAGACGCCTTGGAACTCTTTCCTTCAAAAAACATATTTCATAATAACCTCGCCCAAGCAATTGAGATACTTCATGCAATTGATTCGTCAATAGATATTTTGAAAGTACTAAAAATAGAAAAAGAAAAACCTCCTTTAATCATAAGAAAAAAAGGTACAGGTATAGGGGTTATAGAGGCACCGAGAGGGACTTTGTATTATAAATTGGACGTTGATGAAAATGGAAAGGTAGTTAAAGGAGAGATAGTAGTGCCTACGGGGCAAAATCAGATAGGGATAGAAAAATCACTTTATCAATTTTTCAGTGAAAATTTAGATAAAAATAAAAAGTTTTTAGAGAATGAAGCGGAAAAAATTATAAGATCATATGATCCGTGCATGAGTTGCGCCTCACATTTTCTTAAAGTCCAATGGACTTAATCATTCTTACTACCTCAAACAAATTTTTATTATGATCGTCAGTCTCAGGAATTCCAATAATGTCTAGGTTTATTACTTTACCTAATTTTTTTAATATTCCCAGAAAAAGCGGAAGGTCAAAATCATGCGTCGAAAATCTGGGAGATAAAATAAATTGATTAATATCTTTGAATAACTTGACCTCTTTGATGTTTTTTACCATGTCCAAAATAATAACTCGCTGCATTTCAATTTCAGGTATATCTTCAGTCGGATCAAATGGAACAAATGAAATCAAAGGGAATTTTTTCTTAAGATAAGGGAGTATTTTATATACTTGAGAGTCGTTGTGAACTGATTTATTTCCTAGTATATAGATTATTTGATTCGCTACGCTCATGTTTTTTGATTTGCCAATTTAATTGATAGATTGGTATAAAACCGGAGGTTAATAAGTTTTTTCCTGTTTATTTTTTCACAGAATTGACCCCAATGAAAGGAAATAAAATCCCCTTCCTTCAATTTGTACTTAGGGATATCGTTATTAAAACAAAGGATGTTTCTTAAAACCGGAGGACCTAAAACTATTTTATAATTTTTAACTTCCAAGGGTTCAGTCTCAATAATTAATGAATTATGGAGGATTTTTCTTATAAATCCCCATTTGATCATGCAAGAATCCATAGTGTTTATCGTGTGGGGGTTGTTTACATTACCGGTTCTTATATAGACGTTTAAAACGTGGAATGCATGTGAAGGAATTGCTCCTTTGGGGATTTTTTCGAGTAAATTATTAAATATTTTAAAACTTAAACTTTTCTTTAAACAGAGCGTATCTTTTAAATATCTGGAAAAATTTGTCATGGAAATATTTGTAAGATAATAATTTCCCAACCAGTATGCTTCCACGACTTCCGGATGAAATGGATCACGAAAATTATTTTCATAAGCGATGAAGGATAGGTAAGGGTATAGGGTAGAAAATTGTGACAGGAGATCTTCTGTTCCCTGATCGATAGACGTATTTTCAGAATAATATTGAAGGTCTTTGTTTCTTTCCGGACCGCAAAGGGAAAGAGAATTAGGAGGAAAAGCGTATCTTAGACAAAGATTGAGTCCGTTCGCATTCATTTTTGGATATTCATTTTTTTTGCCAAAGGAACAATAAGAATAATACCACCAAGTATAAATAGAGAGCTGATAAACGTTGATTGTGGTAAATTATGAAGAATAAATACGGAATAGAGAATATTAGTAACAGGGGTTGCGAGAATCAAAATGGAAGTAACCAATGTTGCTGGTGCAAATTTTAAGGCTTTGAAATATGATGTTACGTAAGAAGCAAGGAGAATGGAACTTACCCCAATAGGTAAAATATATCTTGGGTTAACATTAAAAATCAGGTTTAATTTATTTTGTGAGATAGCAAATAACCCAAGAATAAATATTCCTAAAAACATTCTTGCCCACCCGACGATTTTTGGATCAATATTTTTTAAAGCGAATTTTGCAATGATATTTTCCAAGGACCAAAGGATAGTTGCAGAGAAAATCAACAATTCTCCATGCCCGATTGGGAAATTAATTGTGTTACTAAAAAAGATGTTACCCCAGACAAGCAGAATATATCCCAAGACTTGAATAAAGCTTAATCTTTCACCCAGTATTGGAATTGCCATAGCAGCCACCCAGATAAATAGAGTCTTATGTATCAGATTTGCATTTGCCACAGAGACATGTTTTAAACCTTCAAAATACAGAATAAATGGTAAACTCCCTCCCAATAAGGCAATAAGGAATAATTTAGCCCAGTCGTTCCTTTTTAGCTTTAAAATATCTTGTTTGGTCGAGGAAGTTATAAGAAGAAAGGATAATATTATTGCAGACCCGCTATTTTTCAAGATATTTAAGGTAAGAGGCTCAATGCCCGATACTATAATAATTTTGTTGTAAAAAATGGCAATACCAGAGATTATTGCAGTAATTAGGGCAAAAGATATTCCTTTAATTTGATTATTATTCATATTTACTCAAATTTCATTTTTTGAATTAATTGTCTTATTTTTAAACCCTGGAATTTGGATATCCTATCTACTGCAATATTTCCTATGATTCGTAGATATTCTCCTTTTTTTACGTTGATATCTTTATCAAGTTTAACAATTTTACCATTCTCAAGATGAGCTTGACGATCGGTTACTTTTATTACTTTTAAAGGAATTGTAAAACACATGACTAATATAATAACACAAAGGTAGTTTGTTAAATAATAGCTATTTATACAGTCGGGGGATTGCCGTAGATGAATATTTCCGTTCCGGGGTTGTTTTCTGATGCATGTATAACAGATTTACCTTTTGTATCAGGTAGTGCCCAATCATACAGGAGTCCTGCTTCTTCTGTTTTCATATGGATACATCCATGTGACATGGGGTGTCCAAAATTATTATGCCAATAAGCAGCATGTATACCATATCCGACATATTTAGGTACATTATTATTATAAAAGAACATGGTATAAGGTACGTTTGGAAGATTATAGTAAGTACCGAGAGTTTTTGAACCGCCTTCCATTTTCGTATATCTTAGTTTAATCCATATTCTAAATACCCCTGTTGGAGTTTTCCCCCATTTGCCTGAAGAAATAAGGAAATTATAAACTAGAATATTTCCTTCATATGCATATAGTCTTTGATTGGTTAGATCAACTTCTATCCTTTTAGGGATAGTTGTCTGTCCTAAAACAGGCAGATTAGTCTTTTCTTGTGCCAGAGATGATGGAACTTGAATATATTCATTGTTAAAAATAGCAACTTGTTTATTTGCTTCATAATTACCATTTATATTCTCAAAATTGATATTAGCATTTGGTGAGATAATCCAGGGAGTAAGGACAAATATCCAAGTTACCATCAGGAGGTTAACAATAAATAATGAAATGTGTTTATTATTCACTTTATTCATTTCTTTAAATATAAAGAAAATTAAGTCTTAATTCTAGTTTGCAATATTTATGAAAAAATATCAAATGATGATTAATAAAGAAAAAATTAGTGGGGAAAATATCGTAACAGCATATTAGTACTATCTGATTGTAAGAACAGAGTTATTTATCTATAATACTTTTGATAAATATGTCTGGATTTATTAGAAATATTAATTAACTTCTGTTTTAATCCTTCTACGCCCCGATTTAATCGGGGTCTCGGACGGATTTGAGCTATGGTTACAGATTACCTATAAATATTATTGTAAGTTTCCGAGGGTTATAGCTCTAGGAGCTTCAATTAAAAATCATCATATGAATATACAAACGGTAGAAAATGTAAAGCAGTATTATAATTTTACAGCACAAAAGAGAGAATGGTTCAGAAAAATTAATTGGTATTACCATGATGATCTCAGAAAATATTACCGTTACTTAATCCCCGAAGCACAAAATGTATTGGAAATAGGATGCGGTACGGGTGATTTGCTTGCATCTCTTAAACCTAAAAAAGGGGTTGGGATAGATATCAGTGAAAAGATGATAAGAATAGCACGAGAAAAATTCCCTAAGATAAAATTCTTGGTGATGAATGCAGAAAAGATGTCTATAGAGGAAAAATTTGACTATATTATTATTTCAGGTACGGTTGGAGATCTTGAGGATGTTCAGAATTTTTTTAAAAGTATAAGAAGTTTTGCACATGGAAGAACAAGAATCATCATTGATCATTATAATCACTTATGGCAACCTATCTTAAGGCTGGGTGAGGTGCTTGGATTAAAGACCCCACAGGTATATAAAAATTGGTTGCCTACAGATGAAATAAAAAATCTTCTTTATCTTAGTAATTTCCAGATGATTAAGGAACACAATCGGATGCTTTTCCCAATATATATACCGTTATTTTCCACGTTAATAAACACGTTTATCGCCAAAATGCCATTGATAAAAAATATATGCCTTAATAGGTTTGTTATTGTTAAACCATTAGATCAGAGAAGTCTAAATAAGGAAAGATCAGTATCAATAATCATACCCGCTAGAAATGAAAAAGGCACAATAGGAAAAATTGTAAGTGAAATTCCGGTAATTGGAAAAAAGACAGAAATAATATTTATAGAGGGACATTCAATTGACGGGACAAGACAGGAAATAAAGCAGATAATCAATAAATATAAAAGTAAAGATATCAGGCTTATTTTGCAGGAAAAGAAATCGGGTAAAGCAGATGCAGTTCATCTGGGTTTTGCAGCAGCAAAAGGTGAGATACTAATTATATTTGATGCTGATTTGTCAGTTCCGATAAAAGATATCAAGAAATTCTACGAAGCTTTAATCAGTCAAAAAGGAGAATTTGTAAGCGGTTCAAGACTCATCTATCCGATGGAGAAAAAATCAATGAGGTTGTTGAATTTAATCGGAAATATTATTTTTGGCAAGATTTTTACATGGTTATTAGAGCATCATGTTACTGATACTTTATGCGGAACCAAGGCCATATGGAAAAAGGATTATAGAAGGATAAGAAAGACCATAAAGAGTTTTGGTGATTTTGACCCGTTTGGAGATTTCGAACTTCTTTTTGCCGCAAGTAGAATGAATTTAAAACATATAGAAATTCCAATCCGTTATAAAGCAAGGATCTATGGTAAAAGTAATATTCATAGATGGAGACATTTTCTTCTTTTACTTAGAATGTGTTGGATTGCTTTTTGGAGATTTAAAATTATCTAGATAAATTAATGGTAAAAAAAATATCAGAATATTTTCAAAGCTTAAAATGGTTAATATTTGTTTTAACTTTATTATTTATTCTTTTTCCGGTTTTTTGGGTCAGGATTGGTGTTGTCTGGTTAATAATTCTTCTATTCGTAAACCGGTCGATCCGGATTGATAAAAAATATTCTTTCTTGTTTCAACTTATAGTATTTTCGTTCGGATTTATTTTTTCACCCTACTGGAATGCTTTGGATTCAGTTTTCCATAAAGTAGTTTTATTAAGTCTGTTGTTTATATTCGGTTTATGGTGGTCATATTTTTCTTCCGAAGAAATACAACTGGAAAAAGTAAATATCAAGAAAAGATATTTAATTATTTTAGGGTTATTAATCTACTTAGTGAACTATTTACCACTTAAAACTGATATCGCATGGAGAGGGGATGAAGATTTTCATATTAATTTGATTTTGGAATTAACAGCACATCTGAAGAAGATGTTTGAATTTTATGCTACTCATATCAGTATGGATTCATCAAAATTAGGTATTCTTATCGTTGTAGTAGTCATCCTATTATTGTTCGTATATAAAACGATAAGACTTAATAAACGTAAATTCAAGTTATCTAAATTTTTACCTTTTGTATATATTCTGATTCCCACAACTGCTCTTTTGTTGTATCCGCCCAGCGACATAAGTTCTAGCCACATAGACATTTTGTCAATAAGGAATGTATTAAGATACCCATACATTGAGAAATGGTTAAATATTCTCTTTACTTTTCCTGATTCTTACGGCGATATTGGTCTTTATCGAGTTATACCATTTCTATCTACAATACTTATAAGTTGGTTTCTATTTTGCAAGTTGAAAAATAAGATACAGAATGATTTGCTTGCCTTGATTTTTTCCTTTGCAACAGCAACTGTTCCCTTAATCTACTTTTACAGCAGTATTCTATATCTGGAAATGCCAATAATTTTTCTTATGATCGTATGTATTTTCGATTTGAATTTTCTCATTTCTTCAGATCCGAAACGATTAATTAGAAGATATTCGTGGTACTTACTGCTTCTTCTCTCATTCCTTAAAGAGGCAGCTCTCATTTTTTTACTCGTAATAGTCATAGTAAGACTAATATATCAATATAAGAAATATTACTCTTCTTCTCATAAGTTTATTATATTATTGTCGGAAATTAGGGTAGGGGTTATGATTCTCAGCCCGATTATTATTTATCTTACCTTTCGTAGTTTATTTTCAGACGTGAGGCCGTATGGAGGACAGGTAAAAAATATATTTGAGATAAATTATTACCGCGTCATTATACAATCGATCTTAGATCAAATCGGATTCTTATTTATTCTTTCAGTATTGGGTTTCTTATTGTTGATTTATAGGAAAAAATATCTCTTTGCAGCAGTAATTTCTGCATTAATTATTTGTTATTTATGGTTTTTTTTGGCGGACGGAAGTGATTACATAGGATATTCCAGATGGAATCTTTACCTGTTACCGATGATACTTTATACCTCGGTTTTTCTAATTACTTCTTTAAAGAACAAATACATACTCGTTCTTTCTATTATTTTATTATTTTCTAATTTGTATTTATCTCCTATTAAAATTGATGGTGTGCGTCTTGGGAATTGGGGTTCTCCGAAAATAGATATGGCTGAATATACATATCCTTATAATAAAGCCATGAATGTAATAAGCATTGATAAAAAAACACAAAAAGTTCTATTATTGGGACAATATTATCCATACAACGGCTTAAATTATTATCAAAATAAATATAATATCAACCTGGATATATTAGAATATCCTTTCCATCAAGAATCGGTTAATTATTCATTCGGAAATGCCAGGTTTGACAAGCAGACTGAAGTAGATTTATTAAAACACTTTTTTACAGATTTTAAGGAACGGAGATTACCGGGTAGCAACATCTATGAAGTTGATACGATCCTTTATCATTCAGTAAATAATATTAACCTAAATAATAAAGATACATACGGGGGTAAATTTGTTATTACTGACAGGGTGAGTAATTCATTAAACAGTCTTTATATTTTAAAAAATACATCAAACTAAAAATTCATGTTTTCAATAATATGCTATCCAATTATGACAAAATTCCTCTTCATTCATGCTGGAAATATCCAGTTCTGATGTATTGGATATTTTAAGATATTGAGGGAGATTATATTTCTCACAGACAAAATCGTTATGAATTGAAAATAAAGAACCGGAATCCGTGAGGGTAAGAATTCTAGGTGTTTTAATCACAGGGCTCGGACATTCCTTAGCATTTTCCTCTATCCAAATAATGTCTGTATTTATATCAGAAGTATTATCCAAACAATCATATGTAAAAGTGGAGTTGCCAAAGTAGTATTTTTTTTCAGAAATATTCTGATTGATGGCTTTTATATTGTCAAAATCATTATATATATTATTGTAATAGAGGAATTTTAAAAAAAGCATTAATGGATCTTTTGCGGTAACATAGATTTTTATATCAGGGTTTTTAATAATGGCAAGTTGGAGATATTTTGCTAAAACCTTATGACTTAAAGAGAATCCTTCGCTGTTAAATATAGGATACCGGATAAAATATATGTTGAGAAAATTAGATAATGAAAATACATAAAGAACCGTTATAAATATCGTGAACAATATTTTTTGCCCGCGAAATTTTCTTGATAAAGTATAGATACCTATAGCAATTAATGTTCCCAGTAAAGGGAACATAAGACCTGCTCTTTGGACATATGATTGACCAATAGTGCTTAAGCTTGAGGAAAGTGGAGCAATTGCAATTAATCCCAAAATAAGCAGCCAGATTTTTTTGTTTAAGATATATAATCCTATGATTCCTAAAATCAATAATGGCAGTTCAATCCAATAAAACATACCATGAATCAATAAAGAAAGAACGGCATTATTTTCCCCATTCGTAAAAAGTAATTTAGTATTGAAAGCATTAATATAATTATCCGCGATATTGGTAAGATAATAGGTTATCTTATTGCTAAATAATTTCTGAACAGGAGATTGGATTGATAATCGTCTATCATCATCTACTTGCCTAGTGGTTCTGTCAGTGTTAAAGAACACCAACTCTTTTGTACGGGTGTTTGTTCCCTGATAGACAAAAAATATGAAATATACCACAACCGAAAACATAGCAATAGATGCAATAATAATGGAAGAATATAAGTATTTTTTTCCATGGAAAATGATTTTCCAGATCAAGATATAAAAAATCATCGGGATAAATACAAGCTTTGCTCCATGATAGCTGAGGAAACCCAAGATAAAAAATAAAATAGAAATTATTCGAATTTTACTTTTATTTAATATTAAAATAAGACCTAACAAATAAAAAAAAGTAACCAGAGTAATTTCCAATCCAATTCTTCCAAAATGGATACTCCATGGATTGATTGCCATAACAAAGCTGGAGAGAAGAGATAGTCTCCTTCTGTGTAATAAATTCTGTATGAGTATATATATTAGAAGTATTGATAAGGAAGAAACCATGGCATAAGGAATCCTGACAAAATATTGATTTAATTCTGTTGGTCCTATAAGAGGAGAAAATATATATGATGGCAGTTCAGCTAATTTCATATCGGATGAGGTATTACCTGAGGAAAAAATACCAAGTGAAGTATTGGGTAAACTGCGCCCAGTATAGAAAATTGATTTGGAATTCATTATGTACTCGTGTTCGTCATTGGAAATCGCAACTGGAAATAAATGAAGATAGAAAACTCTTAGAAGAAATCCCAAAACAAATATTAATATTATAGATAAATCAATTTTTACAAGTCTCATTATTTCGTGAATATGGTAATTTTACAGCAATCATAAGTATATTCGAGACTCAAACTATAATGCAAATTATTTATTTATTAATAATTATTTTTAATATTTTTTAAAATTCATAGATCTTGCCAAAAGTAAAATATTATGTAAGATTATAGGTAGTGTTCATGAGTTGATCGCATATTCAAAAGGAGGTGAAATAATATGGCGGAAAAAGGAAAAGAAATTGGGCATATTACACACTTTTTTGACAAAATCACGGTTGCTGTAATTTCTTTGAAAAAAGATTTAAAAGTGGGCGACACCATCCGTTTAGTTGGAGTTAATGGTGAATTTACTCAAGTTGTTTCATCTATGCAGGTGGATCGTAAAAGTATTGAAAAAGCCAAAAAAGGATTAGAAGTGGCAATTAAAGTTGATCAAGCAGTAAATAGGGGTTGGAAAATATTTGAAGCGGATAAATAAAATTTAGATAACGATATCTATAAATGTATTGTAATAAAAGATAGAGCGTTAGGATTTTTTATCTAATCTGTAGAGTCTGATTCCGTCTTTCACGTCCCATACTTTTCCTATCTGGTAACCTCCAAAAGCATGTATTTCATACATATCTACTTTCTGTAAATCTAAATCTGGTTCAACAGCGATATATAAAAAATCTGCCTTGTCATATTCATTTATCATAAGCGGGAGATTATTCCCGAATTCCAGGAAATACCTTAAAGGTAATCCTTGATTTTCTGCGTCAATTAGCATAGCTACATTGTATTTATTCTTTCCGATATCCTGCATTATTATTTGTGCTGTTTTCTTGGCAGCTGGCATGGTCCAACCCGGGGTCATATTCCAACCATGGTTATCAGAAAGTCCCAAAGAAGGTATCTGAGTGGTAAAGAATATCATAAATAATAAAAAGACTATCAGGTTTGCCAGTTTCCTAAAATATTTATTGGCTAACTCTATTATTATGTTTGATGACAGTATGAATATCGGTATAAACGCTGCTATAGCATAATGTAAGACTGATATACGGACAAAAAATATTGTGAATACGATCATAATAAAGATTTGGATAATCAATATTTTTTCTAAGTCGGTGATTTTATGCCGAAATGTGATCAACCCATATATTAAAGTAAATAAGTAGGGGATAGTTATCAATTTGTTCCCTCCAAAGAAAAGGCTCGTTAAAACATCTAGCCAATAATTAAATTGATTAAAATATACAATTGTTGATTCGGTTTGGTGAGAAAAAAAAGACAGCAGCATTTTTGAGTTGAAGAATTCATGCCTAAACTCAAATAAAATAATCGGAGTAAGGCCGATTGCAAATCCCAAGAAGATGCAGAGGAAATATATAAGAAGTCTTCTCCTTTCCAAAAGAAAGAAAGGAGTAATAATCATACAGAAAAGAACAACGATAGTACTATAATGAATTTGGAGCATGAATCCCATAAGGAAACCTAAAAAAAGACAATATGATATTTGGAATTTTTTGACAATACGAAGAAAAAGATAAATAGCAAGTCCGCAGAAAAAAAGCGGGTATTGAGCGAGTAAAGTTTGTCTGGAGTAATGTACAAGCAGTGACGATGCTGAGAGAAAGAAGGATGCAAGTAATGCTTTCTTTTCCGAGAGATACAGACGGGATATCATATATATCAATATTATTGAAGAGAGGGATAGAATGGTTTGGAGGGTGCTACCGGCAACAGGATCGTAATTGAAAATAAAAAGGAAAGGAGCAAGCATATAGTACATAACTGCACCGTTATGAATTTCTGAGATGGATGTTTTTATCCCGATGAGCCTGAATTTTCCTTCAAGAATGTCTGCAGCTCCTGAGAGTTCAATTGCCTGATCTCCCCTGAAAGTGCCGAGTTCTCTGATCCTATACAACCGGAGAAAGGCTCCCAGAAGAACAATCAGGATTAATATAATAATATTCTTATTTCTTATTATTTCTTTCATAACTGGATAAACTAAATATATCTATTATGGTAGGAAAAATATATTATCCAATCCGTATATAATTTTACATTCTAGACTATTATATATTGAAAAAACTCAGGTTTGAAATAAGTTTTTCCAGCATAGCCCCATCTAATCAGCTATTGCAACCAATTAAGTTGCAAACCTGAGTAAGATGGGTATACAAGTATGAGGTATGTAAAAGACAGAAATCATATTTCTGGTTAGAATTACTTATTGCTGTTTTTTGTGATATAATACATTTACTACTAATACATTAATAATAAGTACTGATATGGATTCGATAAGACAGGAACGAATTGAACAATTACTGAAAGACGGACAACCGGTTGAAGCATTGCTTTGTCTTGAGGAGGGAGAAGGAGAAATTATTTCACCCAAACTATTGGAAGAAGCTTATTTGATTCAAGCAAACATCAAAGGATCTTCGGAAAACGATTTTGAAGGGGAGAAAAAATTCATACAAATAGCTATGAAGATAAGAAAGGGTGAATTGACTGTAGATGACCTGATAACCAGGGCAAATCAGCAAATGGATGAAAAATTTGAGAAATGGAGGCATGAATCCGTATCATAGGGTATTTTGTTAGAATACAATTTAGAGTGTCAGAATTTTTTTCATATCCTTCATAATTGAAATTGTTACGGGTATAATCATATTTT
>Ga0210019_1000939_pt1 | contig 33150 bp, 29 predicted proteins | sample CryGeyCG2114_020_2_FD_183969 | JGI IMG/M metagenome (GOLD analysis project Ga0210019, IMG submission 183969) | Groundwater microbial communities from aquifer - Crystal Geyser CG11_big_fil_rev_8/21/14_0.20 (SPAdes) (version 2) | ecosystem: Environmental > Aquatic > Deep subsurface > Groundwater ...
GCGTTATAATCAATAAATGATCAAAAAAGAGCGAGTTAGAAATAACTGCCGGCGTAGAACCGCACCCTCTCCACGTCACTTATCCAAAACCACCCAATCTCCTCCAAATGAGTCCGTCTTGTGGGTTTTGTGGGTTCGTCTTGTGCAAATGAGTCCGTCTTGTGGGTTTCAAATGAGTCCGTCTTGTGGCTTCAAATGCGTCTTGTGGGTTCGCCGGCTGGGTTCGAATCTGACGCTCGAACAAAAAATGACCCCGAATGCCAAAAGGCATCCGGGGTCATTTGTGTCGGGGCGAGAGGATTCGAACCTCCGACCACTTGCACCCCAAGCAAGTGCTCTGGACCAAGCTGAGCTACGCCCCGCTACAAATCGTCGTTTGATCTATTTCCGCAATTCTGTCGTACACCACTGAAGCTCTGACTTAAGCTTTTCAAACACCTTCTTCATATTCGCAGGCGTTCCACCCTTTGAAGGAGCAGCTACCGCTACCTTTTTCTCGGGTTCGGTTCCGAGCGCTAACTGCTCTTCTTCCGGCCTGGCGCCAGAGGCGATCTTTAACTGATCTTTCAGGTGCTGCCTTGCGCCGTTGATCGTGAACTTCTCCTCGTAAAGAAGGTGTTTTATCGCCATCAAAAGCTCTACGTCTTTGCGCTTGTAAAGCCTCTGGTTACTCTGCGACTTAACGGGCTTTATATCGGGAAATTCCGTCTCCCAGTAGCGAAGGACGTAGGGCTTTACCTCCAAGAGCTCCGCGGCGTCACCTATGCGGAAATACATCTTGTCCGGTATCGCCTTTTGCTTCGACATTATTCACCCTCTTTGTTAAGAGCCGACTTTAAAACCTGGCTCGGCCTGAAAGTCAAGACTTTACGGGCTGTAATCTCGATCGACTCACCCGTCTGAGGATTTCTGCCGACTCGCGGACGTTTTTGTCTCACAACAAAATTTCCAAAGCCCGAGATCTTGATCTTTTCGCCTTTCGAGAGTGTGTCTTTCATTGTGTCAAAGACGAGCTCGACGATGTCGGCCGACTCTTTCTTGGAGAATCCGATCTTTTCGTAGATCTGTTCCACTATTTCTGCCTTGGTCATAAAACCTCCTTTTGTTATCTTACTTCCGCCCCCAGTTTACCTTTAAGATACCCTATAAGTTTAGTATGGGTATCGTTAACCTCTTCATCGGTGAGAGTTCTTTCAGGATCGGAATAAATAACGGCGAACGCAACGCTCTTCTTGCCTTCAGGTATCCCCTTCCCCTTATAGACATCAAAAGGGAGCGAATCCTTGATAATATGGCTCTTAAACTCTTCTATAGAACCTTTTATGCCGCCAGCCGGGACATCTTCGTTCAAAAGAAGAGCAACATCTCTTCTCACGCTGGGGAATTTTTCCAATGGCTTAAAACTTCTCTTTTCCTTGGATAGCGCGGCGATAAGGAAGTCCCAATAAATATCGAAAACGTAAATCTCTTCCTTTATATCCCATCTTTCGTTGACCGCCGGATGCAAAAGTCCGCAAAATCCGATCTCGTGGTCATTGGCGTAGATCAAAGATGTGGCCTGAGGATGCATGAAAGAAATATCCGTAAGCGGCCTGAATTCAATATTGGATATTCCAAGGTGTTTTAAAAGTCCCTCACATGTACCCTTGATGTCGTAGAAATCTACCGGAGCATCTCTGTAGGACCAGTTGAGCTGCGACCTTGAACCGTAAACAAGTCCGGTCAGCTTTTTTACCTCGCCATCTTTTAAGAAAACAGGTCTGATCTCGAAAAGTCTTAGCGCAGTCTGGCCAAGGTTCAGGTTGAGACGTAAATTATTAACTAGACCCGATATAAGCGACGTCTTCATCGCTGAAAATTCCACGCCCAACGGGTTTTCGATGGTATATGGGATTTCCTTGGTGAACGGTTCCAGCTCGGTAGGCGAACAGAATCCGTAATTTATTGCCTCATAAAAGCCCGTGGCGTTCAAGAATTCTCTGGCACCTGTCATCCGGTCGTGCCCGCTCGGTTTGATAAGTGACTCCATTGAAAGGAGAGGCACAGATACCGGTATCTTGTCAAAACCGTATAGCCTTGCCACCTCTTCAATAAGATCGGCACTGCGCGTTAGGTCGGGCCTGAACGTGGGTATAGTACAGGTATCGCCGGTTACAACTATACCCAAATTCTTAAAGCATTTCTTTATATATTCAGCCTTAATGCTTATTCCTAAAAGCCTATTAACTTCTTTGAAGTTAAGCCTTACCTTGATGGGATGAAGCTTTTTGGGATAAACATCAATATGATCTGTTGTGGGTTCCCCGCCTGCGATCGAAACGATGAGAGAGGCGAGCCGGTTCATGCATTGAACCGTGGCGCTCGGATCTATCCCCTTTTCAAACCTTCTGGAAGATTCACTTGGTAGTCCCAAACGTTTTGCCGTGCGCCTTACGGAGACAGGGTTAAAGCAGGCGCTCTCAAGTACTATGGTGGTAGTATCCGGCTTTACCTCTGAATTGGCTCCGCCCATCACCCCGGCCAACGCGACCGGACCTTCTGCGTCGTTTATTAAAAGGTCTTCTTTGAGTATCTTTCTTGTGATGCCATCGAGCGTAACAAAGTCGATGTCTCTCTTTGGGGTATCAACTACTATCTTTTTCCCGCGAATGAAGCGGTGGTCAAATGCGTGGAAAGGCTGTCCGGTTTCAAGCATTACATAGTTAGTGGCGTCAACGACGTTATTTATGGAACGAATACCGCAGGCCCCAAGTCTTTTTGATAACCATTCTGGAGACTGTGCAATTCTAACTCCATCTATCACTTTCGCAGCATATCTTTGACACCGTTCCTTGTCCTTTACCTCTACTGTTAAATAATTATTGACCGATTTTCTTGACCCTTCTCTTTTCTTTCCTGCCTCCTGCCTCCTGCCTCCTGTTTCTTGCCGCTTGACCCCCGACCCTGTTATAGCCGCAACCTCTCTGGCAACGCCTATCAGTGACAGGCAATCGCCCCTGTTCGGCGTGATATTGAGTTCAAAGACGGTATCATCACCAACACTTGCAACACCTTCTACCTCGAACCCGCCCATTGTAAGCCTGTGGGCAAGCTCCTCGGGCTTGATGCGAATATCAACGAATTCCTTTAGCCAGTTAAGTGTTACCAGCATAATTCCTGTCGTCCCCGCAAAAGCGGGGACCTCGTTTACGTACTCTAGAACCCTGCTTTTGCAGGGATGACATTCAAAACTGTTTCAAAAATCTTAAGTCGTTCTCAAAAAATAGCCTGATATCGGAAACTCCGAACTTAAGCATTGTTATCCTCTCTACTCCCATTCCGAACGCGAAACCCGAGACTTTTTTGGGATCATACCCTACCGCCTCGAACACGTTGGGGTCGACCATACCGCAACCCAAGATCTCCATCCAGCCTGTCTGCTTGCAGACCCTGCAGGGAGAACCGTTCACCTGCTTTTTTCCATGGCAGATGACGCATTCGATATCTATCTCGGCAGACGGTTCCGTGAACGGAAAGAAGCTCGGTCGGAAACGAACACCCACACCCTCACCGAATATTCTGTGCACGAAAGTGATAAGAACCCCTTTAAGGTCGCTCATTCTGATATTATCGCCGACCATCAGACCTTCTACCTGATGGAACATCGGCGAATGAGTTATGTCGGCATCTTTTCTGTAGACCGCGCCGGGGAATATCATTCTGATGGGTGGTTTGAACTTCTTCATCACATGTATCTGGACAGGTGAGGTGTGCGTGCGCAGAAGCAGTTCTTCTTCCTTCTTGTTTCTTCCCTCTTCCTTCGATGAGATGTAAAAAGTGTCCTGCATGTCCCTTGCCGGATGGTCCTTGGGAACGTTGAGCGCCTCGAAATTATAATAGTCGGTCTCTATCTCTGACCCTTCGTAAATAGAAAAGCCCAAAGATGTGAACACTTCTTCGATTTCCCTCATGACCTGGGTGACAGGATGAGGCCTTCCGGGAGGAGCTACCTGCCTTCCGGGAAGGGTGATATCGACCTTTTCTTTGAGCGCCTTGGCAATAAACTGGCTCTTAAGGGCACCTTCGGCCTCATCTAAAAGCCTAATGATCGAACTTTTAAGCGTATTGATCTTTTTGCCGGCCTCGGGGCGCTCGGAGGCATCCAATTGCCCCAGAAATTTCATAAGGCCGGTAACCACGCCCTTTTTCCCGACATACTTCGCCCTCGCAAGCTTCAGATCCTCATCGGACTTGATGCCTGTAACTTGAGCGCTAACTTCAGCCTCAATATTAGAAATTTGGCTTTGCAGATCTAACATTTTTTTGTTGTTAGCGAGCTAACGCCACCAAAGCGGCAAAATCCTTCGGCTGTGTGATCGCAAGTTCAGCCAGGATCTTTCTATCTATCCCTACTCCAGCCTTCTTCAGGCCGAATATGAACTTGCTGTAAGAAAGCCCATTCTCTTTGGCCGCCGCGCTTATGCGCACGTTCCACAAGGCTCTAAAATCACGCTTTTTGCTCTTTCTGTGCCTAAAGGCGTAATCAAGACCTTTTTCAACGGCCTCGGTCGCCGTGCGGATCAGTTTACTCCTGCCGCCGTAATAACCCTTGGCCTTCTTAAGGACCTTGTTCCTGCGTCTTCTGGCCTTAAAACCTCTTTTTGCTCTTGGCATATTAAAACCCGTAAATCGTAAATCGTAAATCGTGACCTGTTAAAAACAAGTTACAAGTTACAAATCACAAGTTACGCCTCTCATGAATATGGCATCAATTTTCTTAACTTCAACATATCTTCATCCTTGACGATCGTGGATGTGGACAACCTTCTCTTTTGAGCCTTACCTTTTGATGTAAGGATGTGGCGAAGCTGTGCTCTTTTCCTCTTTACCTTTCCGGATTTGGAGAATTTGAACCTTTTCTTGGCTCCGCTATTTGTTTTCAGTTTTGGCATCTCTATTATCTCCTTTGTTAACTATCCACTGTTAACTGTTTGCTGTTAACTGTTAACTGTTTACTATTCACTGTTTACCTGCTTTCGGCGCCGGGGCAAAAATGACCGTGAGAGACCTTCCTTCCATCCTTACCCTCTGGTCCTCTATTGCCATATCGCCCATTTCTGCCTTGATATGGTCCATCATCTTTCGTCCTATCTCCTGATGGGCCATCTCCCTTCCTCTGAACTGTATGGACATCTTTACTTTGTCGCCGTCCTCCAGGAAACGCTTTGCATGCCTTACCTTGGTCTGGATGTCGTGTTCGTCCGTTGCCGGGCGAAGTCTAAGCTCTTTCAAGCGAACGACCGTCTGGTGTTTCTTGGCATCGTGATCACGCTTGGACATTTCGTATTTATATTTCCCGAAATCCATTATCTTGCAAACGGGCGGCCTTGCTGTCGGTGATATCTCCACCAGATCAAGTCCGAACTCTTCGGCCTTTTTCTGGGCATCGCGGGTCTGAAAGACCCCCATCTGCGACCCGTCCGGCCCTATAAGCCTTATTTCGGGAACTCTTATTCTCCAATTGACCCTGATCTCTTTTTCTCTGCTGATAATCGTACCTCCTTGATTTAAATCAGAAGTCAGATGTCGGAAGTCTGATGTTAGACCTCTGATTTCCGACTTCTAACCTCTTCCAAAGCTAATTTTATAAATTCATCAATATCAATAGCTCCCAGATCCCCCTTTACCCTGCCGCGAACGGCAACTTTACCCGCTTCGGCCTCTTTGGCGCCGATGACAAGCATGTAAGGGATCTTTTGGAGCTGTGCTTCGCGGATCTTCAGGCCCAATTTTTCGCTCCTGTCATCCATCTCCACGCGAATTCCTTCTTTCTTGAGCCTTGCCGCGACCTCATCACCGTATTTCTTCTGGCTGTCCGTTATAAGCAGTATCTTCGCCTGAACTGGCGCGAGCCATAATGGAAAAGCGCCTGCGTAATGCTCAACGAGAACACCGAAGAAACGCTCTAAACTTCCAAGGAGCGCTCTATGAACCATGTAAGGCCTGTGCTTTGCGCCATCAGGACCGATAAAGTTCATGTCGAAACGCTCCGGCAGATTGAAATCAAACTGAATGGTGGTCATCTGCCATTCGCGGCCGAGGGCATCCTTTACCTTGAGGTCTATCTTGGGACCGTAAAAAGCGCCGCCGCCTTCATCCATTTCATAGGGAAGGTTCTCTTCGGTTACCGCCGCCTTGAGAGCGGCTATAGCCTGGCCCCATCTCGCCGGTTCGCCCACTGCCTTTTCGGGGCGCGTTGCAAGATAGGCCTTAATGTCGGTGAAACCGAACGACTTCCACATGAACAGAGAGAATCGAAGCACCTCTTTTATTTCGCTCTCAATCTGGTCGGGTGTGCAGATGATATGCGCATCGTCCTGTGTGAACCCGCGAACGCGAAGAAGACCGTGAAGAACGCCGCTCTTTTCATAACGGTAGACCGTGCCAAGCTCCGCCCATCGGAGAGGAAGGTCCCTGTAGGAACGAGCCTTGCTCATGTAGACCATGATATGGAACGGACAGTTCATCGGCTTGATGTAGTAGTCGTTCCCGTCTATGTTCATCGGTGAATACATCCCTTCTCTGTAAAAATCGAGGTGACCAGATGTCTCCCAAAGCGTACTTCTTCCGATGTGTGGGGTATAAAGTAACTCGTAACCGTTCTTATAATGTTCATCCTTCCAGAAGGTCTCTATGGAATTACGGATGCGTCCGCCCTTTGGATGCCAAAGAACAAGACCGGCTCCGTATTGATCGAGCGTCGAGAAAAGATCGAGCTCCGTGCCAAGTTTTCTGTGATCGCGTTTCTCGGCCTCTTCAAGCATCTTGAGATAGGCATCGAGGCCCTTCTTATCGGAAAATGCCGTGCCATAGATCCTCTGAAGCTGTTCGCGCTTTTCGTCGCCGCGCCAATAAACGCCGGCCACCTTGAGGAGCTTGAACGCCTTTATCTCGCCTGTGTCCTTAAGATGTGGTCCGCGGCAGAGGTCCACGAAGTTGCCGTGTTTATAGATGGTGACCGTGTCGCCTTTCAGCTCGTCGATTATCTCGAGCTTATATTTTTCGCCGCGCTCGGCAAAGAACTTCTTTGCCTCGAACTTGGTCATTTCGCTCTTCTCAAACGGGACCCTAGCCTTGATGATATCGTTCATCTTGGCCTCGATCTTCACCATGTCTTCGGGCGTAAACGTACCTTGATAGTCAAAGTCGTAATAGAAACCGTTCTCTATCGAGGGGCCTATTGCAAGCTTAACTCCGGGTAAAAACTGTGTGACCGCATCCGCCATCACATGCGCACAGGAGTGTCTGAGTATTTCTAGATCCATAATTGCCAGACAACTAATGACCCTTTGGTGGGCCCTACTGGATTCGAACCAGTGACCCCCTCCATGTCAAGGAGATACTCTAACCAACTGAGCTAAGAGCCCACTAAAAGGTCATCTCATCATTTTTTTTAATAACGGGCGCAACCTACGGATTTTATGACGCTTTGTCAAGGTATTTTGATTTTTAAAGGTTTTTTTGTCAGCATTTAAAGTTATACATTGATTTTAAGGGATATTTTGTTGCCCCGGCGCGAAAATTCACATCCCTTCGGTAGGCTATATTGACCTTCTTTTGTGCCAGAGAAGATGATCCACATCATCTTTTCAATATGATCGGTCAGGAGGTCCGCCGTACTGCCGGTGAGCCTTGCATAGGCAAGGCGAAGCACCCTTTTCATTATTGCGACATTGTATTTTACAAGCATAGGCCGTTTGAGCGTAACATGTGGGATGGTGTCCCCGCCAAAAGGCCGGCGGGCAGGCGACGCCTTTTTTAGAGCGAAAGCGGCCTGGTCGTTCAAATATCTGTCATCTTCACTGATAATGAACGCGGTTTTGCAGATGCCGGAAATAACGCCGGTGTTCACTTTTTTAAGTTCCGGCAGAACCTTATTTCTTATGACGTTCCTGTTATACTTGTCGGTCCTGTTGGTGCTATCCTCAACGAACTTAAGTCCTCTCTCCTTCACATACCTTAAAATATCTTCTCTTGTGAACGTTAAGAGAGGCCTTATGAGAGAAATGCCTTCCGTAAGGTTTCTCTTCTCCTGCATCCCGGAAAGACCCTGAAGACCGGTTCCCCTGGCTAAGTGTAAAAGGACGGTCTCGGCCTGATCATCTGCATGATGTGCTACCGCTATCTTATTTGCCCCAACCTCTCCGGCGATCTTCAAGAAAAAATCGTAGCGCAGGTCACGGGCGGAATTTTGAAGGTTCCCCTTTTTGCCTTTGGCCGGCCTGGTCACAAAATAGGGAACACCGTATTTCTTCGCGATCTTTTTAACGAACGCTTCATCTCTTTTGGATTCGCGCCCTCTGAGTCCGTAATTCACATGCGCAGCATAGACCTTTGTTGCAGACCTCTCCTTAAACCTATAGAGAAGGTCCAACAACACGACCGAATCGACGCCTCCCGAAACACCGGCAAGTAGAACATCACCCGGTTCTATCAGATGGCCGGTCATCATTTTTTTTAGGATTGCGTGGGAAACGTCCATACAATTTGACGTAATCAATATTATCAGACCCTAGGAACCCTTGAGGATCTTCTTTATATAATAAAGCTCCTTTTTGTTCAGATACCGCCATTCCCCAACCTTTAGGGTGCCAAGCCTTATCTCGCCCATCTCCGTTCGACGCAACCGCTGGACGGCGTGACCGACGGCCAGGAACATGCGTCTTACCTGCCTGTTGCGCCCTTCTCTTATGGATATCTCATAGCAGGCATTCGAATCCGCCATGCGCAGGAAATTTATCTTTGCCGGCTCGGTCATTCCGTCCTCAAGGCGGATACCGTTCCTTAGCTTTGCCATCTTTTCGTCTTCGACCTTCCCTTTTACCTTTACAAAGTAGGTCTTAAAAACCTCTTTCGACGGATGAGTAAGCTTGTAGATAAGATCGCCGTCGTTCGTCAGTATCAAAAGCCCTTCTGAATCGTAATCGAGCCTTCCGGCTGAATTGAGAACGTCCTTCATCTCGGGATGAAGCCTATCCCATATGGTCTCTCGCCCTTCTGGGTCCTTTTTCGAAACGATTATGTTCCTTGGTTTGTTGAAGACAATGTAGATCTTTTGTCTGATGGGCCGCACAGGTTTTCCTAAATAACTTATCCTGTCCAGCTCGGCATCGGCCTTGGTTCCGAGCTTGGTCACAACACGGCCGTTGACCTTAACCAGGCCCTTCTCTATCGCCTCTTCCGCCGAACGGCGGGAAAGGTCAGTGGCTCTCGCCAGTATCTTCTGTAGGCGTTCCTGCATCCTCTTCTCCTGTTGCCGACGTCTCCGGGTTTGGCACGGCAACTAACTGTTCTACGGGCTTCGGGAAAATGTCCTTTTCCAGACGGCGCAGTTTTTTCATGCTGTCGGTCAGGTCGTTGAGCATCGTATCGTCTTCCGTGCTCCATTTTTGCTCGAAGGGGGCCGCCGAGATCTCTTCCAAAATGGGTTTCTGCTCCTCTTCGGGCGTTGCCGCACCTTTGTAATGGTCGCGCTCAAGTTCTTCGTAATCTCGTAATGTAGGCAGGTCCTTAAGGCTCGTCAGATTGAAGAGCTCAAGGAATTTGCTTGTTGTTGCGTATATGAGCGGATTTCCCGGTTCATCTCTTTTACCGATGATCTTAACAAGGTTTCTTTCAAGGAGCGTCTTTAGCACTCCTCCGCTGTCCACACCTCTTAGTTCCTCGATCTCTGAGCGGACGATAGGCTGTCTGTATGCGATAATGGCTAGCGTCTCGAGCGACTGCTGCGAAAGCTTGGAAGGCTTCGGGATGTTGAGCCTCTGGATATATTCGGATGTGAAAGGCTTGGTCCTGAACTGGTAACCTCCGGCCACTTCTGCAAGATAAAATCCGAACGAATCGTCCTCGTCATATTTCTTCTTGATCTCTTCAAGCGCGGTCTCAAGATCTGCCTTTGTGACAGCGTCGTTCTCAAGTATGAGCGTCATCGTGCCTAAGGTGAACGGCTCTTCGGTCACGAGTATAAGTGATTCTAAAATAGCCTTAAGTTTTATCAGTTCCATTAACTTCCTCCGTCTTTATTGACTCTCTTTTAATGATCATCTTCTTTGCATCATCAATGGTCGCGTCCTGAACTGCGCCGGTGACATATATAGGCTCGAAGCGCCCTGTTTGATAGACCTTTATCATCTTCATCACGACCATCTCGAGTAGCGCAAGGAACGTTGCCACTATTACATGCCGGTCAAAAGGCGCGGTCATGAGGTCGGTGATCGGCCTAGTCTGCCCGAACTTTAACATATCTATTATCTGAAGAATGCGTTCGTTCACGCTTATCCGCTCGACCGTAGGGGCCTTTTTGACCATCTCCTTGGGGAGCTTGGCAAGCATCTCATTGAACGCCTCCAGTAGCAAGAACGCGTTACCTTCTATTACTACGCTCTCCTCCCTTGGCTCATCATCTTCCTTCGGGACGTTCGCCGAATAGACGTCGCGGTTAAGAAGCCTCCCATCGTTAAGTTTATTGGCCGCCTCCTTGTAACGCTGATATTCAATGAGCCTTCTGACAAGGTCCGCCCTTGGGTCAGACTCTTCCTCTTCAGCCGCGCCCTCTTCCTTTGGAAGAAGCGTCTGAGATTTTATGTGGGCAAGCTCCGCCGCCATTTCAAGGAACTCGCTGGCAAAGTCGATATTGAGCTCTTTGAGCGTGTTTATATATTTCAGATACTCTTCGGTGACGAAGGCGATGGGGATATCGTATATATCAAGGTCGTTCTTCTTGATAAGATAGATAAGAAGGTCCATCGGGCCCTCGAATATCTCTAAATTTATCCGGTATGGCTGTGACATATCAATAACTGATCTTCATCGCCTCTCTGACCTTCTCCATCGTCCCCTTGGCTATCTTGCTCGCATGCCCGGTCCCTTCGCGCGCTATCTCCCAGACATTCTTCGGGTGCTTTGCTATCTCCACCCTGCGCTCGCGAATGGGGTCCCAGAAGGTGTCCATATATTCCAGCAGTTTCTTTTTACAATCGACGCAACCTATCGCGGCGCTTCTGCAGCCGTCCTCACACCATTTTACAACGTCCGGCGAAGAATAAAGTTTGTGATAATCGTGGATGATGCAGACCTCGGGATGTCCGGGATCGGCACGCCTCTTTCTGGCCGGATCGGTCACCGCAGGCATAATCTTCTTATGAACGACCTCTTTGGTGTCGGATATATAGATGCAATTATCGTAGCTCTTGCTCATCTTTCTGCCATCGAGTCCGGGAACTTTTGGAGTATGAGTAAGCAGAGGATGAGGCTCCTTTAACACGTCTTTTTTGTACAAGAAATTAAAGCGCCTCACGACCTCGCGCGAAAGTTCGATGTGGGCGACCTGGTCCTCTCCAACCGGGACCTTATTGGCGTCATAAATGACTATGTCCGCCGTCTGAAGCATCGGGTAACCAAGAAACCCGTAAGTGGAAAGGTCCCTGTCGGATAGCTGGGTCCTTATCTCTTTATAGCTTGGTACACGCTCCAACCAGGAAATAGGAGTCATCATGGAAAGTAAAAGATGGAGTTCCGCGTGCTCAAGCACCCACGATTGAATGAAGAACGTGGACTTTTTTGGATCAAGGCCGCAGGCAAGCCAGTCTATCAAGATGTTCTCGACCCATGGCTTGAGCTCCGTGAGATCCGCGTAATGGGTGGTCAGCGTATGCCAGTCGGCCACAAAGTAGAAACATTCGTGTTCGTCCTGTAATTTCACCCAGTTCTGTAGCGCCCCGTGAAAATTGCCAAGATGCAAAAGTCCGGACGGCCTCATTCCGCTTAGTACTCGCGTTGTCGTTTTATTCATACACAAACTCCCGCTCAATATCCGCGACTCGCAACTTGTAACCTGTATAACCTGTAACCTGGCTGGCCTACATCGGCAATAGCACTCTCGACACGATTTGTACAGGGATGAATATGAATTTTAAAAGTCCCGATACAAATAGAATAAGTATCAAGAACATGCCCTGCCTTGCTATCCTGTCGTACGCCATCACCATATTATCTGGCAAAAGCCCTCTTATCACCCCGCCTCCATCGAGTGGATAAAGGGGGATCATGTTAAATATCGCAAGCGCAAGATTGAGCCTTACTCCCATATAACAGGCGGTAAATGCTATCCCAAGGGCCTCTGTAGGGAATGCCATTATGCTTTCCGGCGGCATATTGTTAAAATAATGAGCGACAAGCCTTCCGAGTCCGGCAAAGACAAGGGCCAGCACAATGTTACTTGTCGGCCCCATGACCGATATGAAAAGCTCGTCTTTTCTGGGATCCCTAAGATTATATGGATTCACAGGTACCGGCTTTCCCCAGCCGATGACCGGTGCACCAGTTAATATTCCGAATATCGGAAGGAATACCGTTCCGATAATATCCATATGGGGAAGCGGATTCAGAGAAATCCTGCCCAAAAGCCTTGCCGTCGGATCGCCAAATCTGTTGGACATCCATGCATGCGCAGCTTCGTGGCATGAAAGAGAAATTAAAAAAACAGGATAGAATATTAGAAGAAACGGTAGTCTTTCGGCCATAGACGCGCCTTGTATCGGATAAGCTCGCGCAATGTCAAACCTTTTTCTGCAACTCACCATCCCTTGTCATAATTCCACTTAGACGACATGAAATTAAGAAAGGGGGAGTGGGACGCGAGCCTGTCGGCATGCTTGAGGTGCACGTTCAGTGACGGGTAAGGCGTTCGAACGACCGGTGTCCGGTTTCGCTCAAACGCCGCGAAACCGGCACCTCGGCGCTCGCCCAGCCGATCTATTAATTGGCTGCCGTGCGGCTGGGCTCCGCGACGTCGCTCTCACGCCTCACCCGTCACTTCACTTGGTTACGCTCGCAAACAGAAGTAAGTGCCGACAGGTGCGCGCCGCATTTCTCCCTTTCTTTCAATTTATGTCCCGCATCGTTTGAGGTGAAAGAGATGTGCCGATGGGAGGGACAGGTTGGTATTTGGAGCCTCTCTGCGGCCAACCTATCCCTCCCATCGGCTTATAAGTGGAATTATGTTAAGTGACGCTGTGAAGTGGATATTGAAAAAGTAGGGAACAGCGAGCCTAAGAAACCTCCAAGAAAGTCTGCGATAAGATCAAGCAACTCCGCAGAGCGGGTGGAGACAAAGGTCTGATGGATCTCGTCGGTCATGCCATAAAATCCGGCAAGAAGCGCTGTTATGATGATTATTTTGTAAGCCTCAAGGCCATGAGCCCTGGCTAATGCCCTGGCGACGAAGAACCCAAACATGGCATAGACGCAGATGTGTATCATCTTATCTGAATAGGGAAAGGACGGGAGATTGACCCCTTCTTTTCCCGACATGTAGAATATAAAACCGGCCCAAATGGCAACCGGCGTCCAGTTTTTCAAAAATGACATATTATATTCCATGACCAATGATCAAATCCAAATGACGAATGAATGTCCAATGATCCAATCTCCAATCGGTTATTGAAGTTTGTGATTTCATTTGTCATTGGAACTTGGGCCTTGGTCATTCCGCTACAGGCGGGATTACATTTTATATTTGCCGAAATCTTCCGGCGAAAGACTCTCTAATATCTCGGCCCATTTGCGCTTCTTTTGTTCCGAGTCATCGGTGCCAAGGTCTATCTTGCGCGATTTATCAACAACGGTTTGTTCGACGAGTATCTTTGACTTGGTCCTAAGCGCAACGGCTATTGCGTCAGAAGGCCTGGCATCCAGTTCTACTTCCTTGTCATCTTTTTTAACATAGATCTTTGCAAAGAAGGTGTTATCGCGAAGCTCGGTAATAGATACCTTTTCGACGACAAGTCCGAAAGAATCGAGGATGTTCTTTAGAAGGTCGTGCGTCATGGGACGGGAAAGCTGTATCTTTTCTAGCTCTGTAGCTATGGCGCTCGCCTCGATAAGGCCTATCCAGATGGGGAGGGCCTGTTTATCCTCCATATCCTTGAGGATGATAATAGGCATACTGGTGAACGGATCTATCGTGAGGCCCGTTACTTTCATTTCGATGAATGGCATAATCAGATCACCTAAACCCTCAATTCTCCCTTAAGAGAATTGGGTCCCGCACTGACTATCGTTACGGGAACTATAGACCCAACTTGTTCCAAATTGCCAGCAAAATTTACGATCTTGCTGCCAAATGTCCTGCCGGACATTTGAAGTGCGTAAGTACTTGAGTGCGTAAGCGTGCCCTGAGCAGGGTCGAAGGGTGCGTAAGTTGACTTCTTGCTTGCGCCTTCGACCAAGACCTGCTGCGTGGTCCCGACAAGCCTTGCGGTCTTCTGCTTCCAGATATCTGCGTTGAGCTCTAAAAGTCGCGCGAGACGCCCTTCTTTTTCTTTTTGCGGGACATCGTCTTCAATTTCAGCGGCCACGGTTCCGTGGCGCGGCGAATATTTGAATGCAAACATGCCGTCGAAGGAGACCTCTTTAACCACCTCGAGAGTTTTTAGAAAGTCTTCATGCGTCTCGCCTGGAAACCCGACTATGATGTCGGTCGTGATGTCTATTCCAACCGCCCGTTCACGAAGCTTCAGCGATCTTTCTATGAACTGCTTCTTATTGTACGAACGCTTCATCATCCGCAACACCCTGTCCGAACCGGCCTGCAGAGGAAGATGCATATGACTGCACAGTTTTGGATTCGCGGCATGTTCATTTATCAGGTCATCGCACAGGTCCTTTGGATGAGGGCTTGTGTAACGAATGCGGAGGATGTCGGTTTCGGAGGAGATCTTTTGAAGCAATAAAACAAATGGAGACACTGTGTTTGTCATACTGGGGGAGAGGCCCGAAGGATCCTGTTCGGTTAAATTATGTTCACCGGATCCCTCGCTACGCTCAGGACGATACGCTCCATTGTACGAGTTAACGTTCTGCCCCAAAAGCGTCACCTCCTTAACGCCTTTGGCAACAAGCCCCTTAATTTCAGAGACGATATCATCTGACGGTTTGCTCACCTCGCTCCCGCGGACGAAAGGAACGATACAAAAGCTGCATTTGTTGTTGCATCCTTTCATTATGGTCACGAACTTCGAGATACTCTGATCGATGGCCGGTGTCTGGCTATCGTGAAAGAGCCATTTATATTCATCTGGATCATCAATAAGTTCGGTTGCAATGGTCTTTCGTGCTTCCTGTTTCCTGCCTCCTGCTTCTGCGCACCGAGGCATGAAGCACGAGGCAGGAAGCGGGATAACTTCATTAAGCAACTCCGGTAAGCGTGTGATCTGGTCCGGCCCGAATACGATATCCAGCTCCGGATATATCCTGAAAAGATTCTCCTTCTCCTCCTGAGCGACACACCCGCAGACACCGACGATCAGGTCCTTCTTTCTTTTCTTTTTGAAAATCGCCCTGCCTATCTCCGATATCGCCTTGTGATGGGCGTGGTCACGAACCGTACAGGTGTTGAAAAGGATTATGTCCGCATCTTTGTCATCACCGGCTGGTCCAAGACCCATGCCGGAGAGTATCTCCGAGATCCGCTCCGAATCGTGAACGTTCATCTGGCAACCAAAGGTACGGATATATACTCTGGGCGCAAATTTTCCATAAGTCTTTGATTTTTCAGGCATTTTTAGTTTTTCTCCTGTTCCATAAAAAGAGAATTGAAGGGGGCAAAAAAAATCAAAAGAAAAAATATCTCTTCGGGCGATTTTGATGTTTTTAAAAAGCAGTCCCAGCACCTGTTTTTGCTCATAACAATTTAGGCTTGTCTTACCCGGTTTGTAGCCAGCTAAGAAGTCCTCAACACGGTGCAAATAATCCTCTGAACGTGTCACCGGCCACTTCAAAACCGGCCAGCGGCAGGATAGGTTTTTAGTTAACCGATCTCCGTATTTTTTGCAAGCCTTATTGCCGCTTCTTTGAGTCTGTAACTCTTTCAAAGGGGTCATAAAAGTAAAATAAAAGTAAAAGGGGTCAAATACGGACTTGTAGCGGAGATCAAGAGAGCGTTCGTAAGGACGACCGATTCGGAGCACGGCTTTGCGATATATCCCAATCTTTTGAAGGGAAAAGACGTCACGGACCTAAACCAGGTCTGGGTATCTGACATCACGTACATACGGATACAGACGGGCTTTGTTTATCTGGCGGTGATAATCGACATATATTCGCGCAAGGTCGTGGGCTGGGCGTTATCGAAGAGGATCAATAACGAGCTTACGATATCGGCTTTAAAGTCTGCGATCGAGCAGAGAAGGCCTCCGGAAGGATGTATGCACCATTCAGACAGAGGCGTTCAGTACGCGAGCCACGACTACGTGAACCTGCTAAAGCAGCACAAGTTCCAGATCAGCATGTCGAGAAGCGGCAATCCTTACGACAACGCCTTTGCCGAGAGCTTTATGAAGACGCTGAAGAAAGAAGAGGTCTATCTGTGGGAATACGAGACCTTCAACGACGTGATAGAGCGGATATCGTATTTTATCGAGGAGGTTTACAACAAGAAGCGTGTGCACTCAGGGATCGGTTATTTACCTCCTGTGGAATTTGAGGGCTTGATTAAAGATAAGGAAACTGCAATAAACCAAAACAACGGCCAGTCAGGCTGTCCTAATATTCAGCCCCAAACTGTCCAACTATAAGGGCGCAGTCCACCGCTGTTTCAAGACAGAGCAAAGCGGCTTTGCATATTATGACCGAACGCAAAACCAGATTATCCATGATCGATAAGATCGAACGAAAAGGCGCCAAAGAAGTGCGGGGGACTATCATTCGACGTCTATCGAGAAAACCCAAGTCGATGAAACGAACAATTACCTACGACAACGGTACGGAGAACATTTGTCACGTTATGATAAATAATCATGTCGGCACAAAATCGTATTTTTGCAATCCGTATCGTAGCTGGGAAAAAGGTACTGTCGAAAACACTATCGGCATCGTCAGATGGTTTCTCCCAAAGAAAACAAACTTTACAAAGGTGTCAGATGAACAGATAAAAAATATTGAAAATTGGCTTAACAACAGACCTCGAAAATGCTTAAATTTCATGACTCCAAACGAGGTCTACAAATCAGAGTGTTGCACTTGACGGTTGAATTCGGGTCTTCTATTTTCAGAGGCGTCTTGTGGGTTTTTGGGTTTTCGACTTGTGGTGAGCAACTTTTAAACACCCCCGCGCCAGCCCGTAAGGAGCCGGTGCGCAGGGGTTGAATGACCCAATTGATTATTAAACGACGCTTACGGCTACTTACGTGCCGGTTGGCGACAGTAGTGTACTTCTTTGGCAATAGCCTATTTGACCGTCTTCTTAACAGCCGCTTTTATTAAGAGTATGCAAAGTATCGCGAACGCCGCAACGGAAACCACATCTGCCATAGGCCCCAGCCCGCCTATGATATTGAGCTTCTCTCCAAAATTGAGCGCCTTAGCTATAGAACCGTTAGCAACACCGGCAACGACAGCGATAAGAATACCGGCTACGCACCCTCCTGCGACAAGACCTGTCGAATAGAGCATGCCGCTCGAAACCTCACCCTCCTCCTCCTTCTTCTTTGTCGCCCATGAAACAAGGGCGTTCATTAGACCGCCTATGAATATCGGGAAGGTGGTGGCGATGGGAAGATATATACCAACCGCAACTGCCAGTGAACGTACACCCATTAGCTCCATGACCGAAGAGATCATAAAGCCTGAGAGCACCAGTCCCCATGGAAGTTCCTGAGCAAGAAGACCCTTTATAAGCGTTGCCATCAGGGTCGCCTGAGGTGCGGAGAGCCTCTCGGAACCGATGGGGCCGTAAGGTGATGTGTGAAGCGCAAAGAGCGTTAGCGCAACGACAAATGACGAAGCAAGCACGCCTATCACAAGACCTATCTGCTGCTTGTATGGGGTTGCACCGACAAGATAGCCTGTTTTTAGGTCCTGACTGGTAGCGCCGGCGTTGCAAGCCGCGATACAGACAGTGGCGCCGACCATTAAAGCGATGGCCTGATACGCATCGCCCTTCCAACCGATGGAGACAAATATCAGACACGTTGCCATGAGGGCCGCTATCGTCATGCCGGAGACCGGGTTATTGGAAGAACCGATGATGCCGACTACGCGGCTGCTTACCGTGACAAAAAAGAAGCCGAAGATTATTATCAAAAACGACATTACAAGCGTGTTAGGAAACTTGCCGGGAAATTGCGGGAGAACTGAAATGACAAAGGCGAGGGCCAGTGAACCCACTACTACCCATACCATTGGAATATCGCTCTCAACACGCGAACGGATCACCCCTTTTCCCATTTCCTTGAATCCTTTAAAACCCTCTCTGAACGCGTGCACGATGGTCGGAATCGTTCGTATCAGCGTGAAAAGGCCGCCCGCGGCAACCGCGCCGGCACCGATGTAACGGACATATCCTTTATATATCTCCATTGGAGACATCTGGGAGATGAGCATATCCTTCCATCCGGGAAGGAGCGACAACGTCAGCTGGTCACCGAAAATGGTGACGAGCGGTATCAAGACCATCCATGAAAGTATACTTCCTGCAACGATCCTTGCGGAACCCAAAGGTCCGATGATGTAACCGACGCCCAAATATTCCGGCGTGATCTCCGACATGATGGTTGCATTGGGAAACTGGCTCGTCCTAGACATGGAATACGCAGGGACGTCCTTCCAGAGGCCGAAGATGCTCATGAGGATCTTATATATGACGGCGACCCAGACCCCGGAAAAGACCATCTTTGCGAGATTGCCCCCCTTTTCACCCGCGATGAGAACATCGGCGCAGGCTGTACCTTCAGGATACGGAAGCGTTGCATGTTCCTTAACAATGAGAGCCCGACGAAGCGGTATCATAAAAAGGATGCCTAAAATACCACCCACAAGGGCAAGGGTGCATATCTGGAAATACTTGAAATATGCATCACCTCCTGAGAGGAACGTCAGAGCCGGAATGGTGAATACAACACCGGCCGCTATCGATTCGCCCGCGGAACCTATCGTCTGGACCATATTGTTCTCGAGAATGGTCGAACGCCCTAACTTCTTAAAGACCGCGATTGCGAGGACTGCGATGGGGATGGATGCTGAGACTGTGAGACCGGCGCGAAGCGCCAGATAGACGGTTGAGGCACCAAAGATGATGCCAAAGACAACTCCTAATATGACCGCCCTGACAGAGAACTCCGGTATACTCTTTTCACTCGGTACGAAAGGTTGGAACTCCGCCATGCTCTTCCTCCTTTTGTAGGTTATCAAGTTTGCCATGTTAGCAGGCTCCACAACCTGCGAACTTGCCACCCTACTGACCTGTTAACCGCTTTTCCGATAAAATATCAATATCTTTTTGACATTGGCGTGATTTTTGTTAATTGAGGTTCAACAAACGAAAGGAGCCAAAAATGGCGACAGCACCCTCGGTAGCTCATCACGGAGAATGGTTCGGTCATCCCAAAGGTCTTTATATACTCTTCTTCTCGGAAATGTGGGAGCGCTTCTGTTATTACGGGATGCGTTGCATACTCATCTATTATATGATGAAGCAGCTGATGTTCGCGCAGGAAAAGGCTTCTTACGTATACGGCCTTTACACCTCCGCCGCATATTTCATCCCCTTCTTTGGAGGATTGATAGCCGATAAGATAATCGGACAGAAGAAGACCGTCATCATCGGCGCATCCATCATGGCCGCAGGTGAATTCGTCCTGATGGTACCTTCCCTCTTCTACCTAGGACTTGCGCTTATGGCGCTCGGAACCGGACTTTTCAAGCCGAACGTCTCTACCCAGGTCGGAACGCTTTACGAACCGGGTGACCACAGGCGCGACAGGGCCTTCAATATCTTCTACATGGGTATAAATGTCGGCGCCATATTGTCACCTCTTATCTGCGGAACGTTAGGCGAGGTCTACGGCTGGAAATACGGATTCATGTCGGCCGGTATCGGACTTATTCTCGGTCTTATCGTGTATATCTGGGGGCAAAAATATCTTGCCACCGACCTTGTCACAAAGAAGAAGGAAGCTGCCGCTCCGGTCGAATCAAAGAAATTATCACCCGAAGATTATTCAAAGCTCTTTGCTCTTTTTGCCCTCTGCCTCCTCAACGTGGTCTACTGGGGCGCATATGAACAGCAAGGGAACACGCTTGCCGTCTGGGTCGATTCCAACACCGACCGCCATATCTTCGGATGGCTGATGCCCGCAACATGGTTCCAGAACTTTAACCCTATAATGATAATTGCGTTTATTCCTCTAATCACCTGGTTTTGGGGATGGCAGGACAGGCGCAAAAAGGAGCCATCAAGCATCGGGAAAATGGCGATGGCCTGTTTCATGATAGGCGCATCGTTCCTTGTGCTGATACCCGGTGTCTGGGAATTCAACAGGACGGGCATGGCAAGCCTCTGGTGGCTGGCAATATCGACGTCCATATTGACCCTATCCGAGGTCTATCTATCGCCTATAGGTCTTTCACTTGTCACCAAGCTGGCACCGGCAAGGCTGGTCTCAACTATCATGGGTGTCTGGATGATGTCGTGGTCGATGGGTCAGCTCTTCTGCGGATATATTGGCTCTTTCTACGAAAAAATGCCCAAGGACCGCTTCTTTGGCATGATAGCTGTCATGTGCTTTGCCACAGGTATCGTCATGATGGCTCTTTTGAAGCCGCTTAAAAAGGCCATCGGCCACGGGCAACAGAAGACTGTAGATGTGTAGATATGTCGTCCCCGCAAACGCGTGGACCCCGTTTAGACAATCTAGATTCCCGCTTCCGTGGGAATGACACGCCTGCTAGTAGTTCTTCTCTATCTTCAGGTCCTTGATGAGGCGCTCTATATCCTCTTCGTAGGTGGGTTCGTTGAAGAGCCTGTAGAGGTCGTTGAGCTCCTCGGATGAATCGTCGGACTTTTTGATGCGATCATTGTTGATGTCGTCCTTGATGACCTCGATATATCTCTTGGGGTGCTTCTTGCAAATGGCCTCGATGTAACGGTTGAGGCGCTTCGCCGCGCGTTCCTGCTGATCCTTCTTTATCGTCTTCCAGTTCTTGAGATAGTGAACCCTGCAGTAGCCCGCAGTCGTCTGCGCGTTGTGACATCCTTCAAATTTGCATATCTTTATTCTAGCCATCATGAGTTCTTCTTAGACAACTCTTCTATAAATCTATGAATATAATGAACGCTGGAACCTATCGAGAACGTCGCTGACACAAGGAACAGGACCCACCCAACGAGCAACCAGTTAATTCCGAAGTGACTGTAATGAAGTATCAAGAATGCCACGCCAAAACTGCCGAAGGCGTTCTTATATTTTCCCCATTTGCTCGCCGGTATCACTATCCGCTCGTTGACCGCCACTCCCCGGAGCATGGTAATAACGATCTCTCTTACAAGCAGAAGAACAACAAGCCATGCCGGTATCCTGTGGAGAGGGATGAGCATGATCATGGCGGCAAGGCTCAGAAGCTTGTCTGCCAAGGGATCGAAGAACTTGCCGAAGTTGCCTTCCAGTTTGTAGCGTCTGGCGATAAAACCATCGACCATGTCGGAAGCGCTTGCGACTCCGTAGATAAGCGCAACGATAAAGCTTAAAAGGATGTTCCACTTCTGGTGGACCGTGTTATCGTTAATGCACATCATCAAGATAACGATGAGCGGAACGGCCAGTATCCTTATGAGCGAAATATAATTCGGTAGATTTAGGAACTCTTTCCTTTTTACTGCGTCCATTTTACCCCTTTTGCTTGATCTTGCAGAACTTTCGTTTACCAACCTTCAATATATACTCTTTGCCGCCGCCAAGCGTTGCATTGATGTCAGCCACCTTCTCGTCGTTGACGCTCACACCACCCTGAGTTATGAGACGCCGCACTTCCGACTTGCTCGACGCAAGCTTTGCCTCGACTATGACATCTACAAGGTTCGAGGTGCTCGTAACGAGCTCCGGCATATCCTCCGGATTATCTTTCTTTGCAAAGACGCGCTCAAAGCCCTCTTCTGCCGCGTCGGCATCCTTTGCACTATGATATCGGGTGATGATCTCTTTTGCAAGCGCCACTTTTGCCGCTTTTGGATGGCCTTTTTTAAGCTCATCTATCTCGTTCAAGCTCTTATCGCTTAAGAGCTCATAATATTGCCACATAAGCTCGTCCGTTATCGACATGAGCTTTCCGAACATCTCTTTGGGCGACTCGTTGATGCCTACATAATTCCCGTAAGACTTGCTCATCTTCTTGACACCGTCGGTGCCAACAAGGAGCGGCATGGTAAGAACAACCTGAGGCTCTACATCTGACCTCTTCTGGATAGTACGCCCCATTAGAAGATTGAACTTCTGGTCGTTACCACCAAGCTCAATATCGGCCTTGAGAACAACAGAATCCTGGGCCTGCATCAACGGATAATAGAACTCCAAGACACTGATATCGGTGCCGGCCTCTATCCTCTTCTTGAAATCATCGCGCTCTAGCATCCTTGCAACGGTATATTTAGCGCCAAGCCTTGCAAATTCTATGACCGACATCTTCCCGAGCCACTCGGAATTGAAACGAACCTCGGTATTCTTCTCGTCTAAGACCTTAAAGACCTGAGATTCGTAGGTCTTGATGTTCTTCGCTATCTCTTCGTCCGAAAGCTGCGGCCTGGTCTCAGATCTTCCCGAAGGGTCGCCTATCTTGGCCGTAAAATCGCCGATCAAAAATATAACATGATGCCCCAGCTCCTGGATCTGCTTCATCTTCTGGAGAAGGACCGTGTGTCCTAAATGAAGGTCGGGCGCGGTGGGATCAAAGCCCGCCTTTACCCTCAGGGGTTTCCCCTTTTTTAATTTCGCTACAATGTCCTCTTCGGAGATAAGCTCCACCGCTCCGCGTCTGATCACTTCCAGCTGATGCTTGATATCCATAAATATTGCGCGGATTATACTCATACATCTCCAATTGTCTATTATAAATTGGGGTATTCGCTCTTTATTTTCCTTACAACTTGCAATTGACCGACCGTATGATGTACAATGCCCCCTACAAAAAAAGGGGGGCCAAGGGTGGGGATCAAATGAAGATACTTGTGACCGGCGGTGCCGGGTTCATAGCTTCTCACATTGTGGACGCCCACGTTAGGGACGGCCATGATGTGGTGATCGTGGACAACTTGAGCACCGGAAATAAAGAGAACCTAAATCCGGAGGCCAAGTTCTATTGTGAAGATGTCTGTTCGCCGAAGTTAGACGGCATAATCAAAACGGAACGCCCCGACATCATCGACCATCATGCCGCCCAGATAGATGTGCGCAGGTCGATCGCCGACCCGCTCACGGATTGCAATATCAATATCGTAGGCCTCCTTAAAATGATGGAGTCCGCACGCATGCACGGTGTCAAAAAGATGATATTCGCCTCATCTGGCGGTGCGATATATGGCGAACAGAATGAATTTCCGGCTACCGAAGTCCACGAAACGTTCCCACTGAATCCCTACGGCGTCGCAAAACTCGCGTGTGAAAAATATCTGAACTTTTATCTGGTCCAATACGGCATCCCCTATATCGCCTTTAGATATGCCAATATCTATGGCCCCCGCCAGAGCAGAAAAGGCGAGGCAGGTGTCGTTGCGATATTCGTTAAGAAAATGCTAAAGGGGGAGACGCCTGTTATCAACGGTGACGGCAAACAGACCCGGGACTACGTATATGTCGGCGATGTGGCGGAGCTTAATCGCAGGGCCGCATCCGTTGACACCACCGGTCTTTATAACGTTGGCACCGGCGTAGAGACCGACGTTAATGACGTGTTCAGAATGATACGGAAAGACCTTGGAGTAAAGACCGAGGAGAAACACGGCCCCGCCATAAAAGGAGAACAGCTTCGAAGCTCCCTTGTCTCCCTGAACATAGAGAAGGTGTTCGGATACAAGCCAAGAATAAAGGTGGCCGAGGGTCTAAATCTGACCGTAGAATGGTTCAAGAAAGAAGGGATGGGTTCATGACAAAAAAGATCATTCTTGTTGCAGAGGACGATGTAATGCTTTCGGAGATCAGCAAATTTCGTCTTGAAAGCCTTGGTTACGATGTAATAATTGCCGAGAACGGAAAAGAAGGCGCGTTCAAGGCGATGTCTGAAAAACCCGACCTGATGCTCGTAGATATCATGATGCCGGAGGTAAGCGGCATCGAAATGATAAAGATAGTCCGCGCCAACAGCGACCTGAAGGACGTGCCTATCATCGTTGTCTCCGCCCTTGGAAGGAACGAGGATATTGAGGCGGCAATGAAGGCCGGCGCCAACGATTATGTCGTAAAGCCCTACTCTTCGGCCGACCTTGTAAAAAGGATAGCCAACCTGTTAAAGTGAAGAAACTATCCATAATATCCCTCTGCATAGCGCTCTACTGCGCCTCGGGTCTGGCCTCGGCCAATGCTGGAACCAACATGAAAAACGTCAAGTCGTGGCTCTGTTATTACGGAACTGGGTTTAAAAAGGGCGTTATTCCAAGATACGACCTTTACATCCTAAGTAGCGGCGAGCACCCGGCGCTTCCGCCATTGAAGGAGACCGGAGAAACAGTTGTAGGCTATTTGAGCGTCGGCGAGATCAACAAGAACGACCGATCTTTTGCGAACGTCCACAAGAGCATGCTTTTCGAGGAGAACCCCGAATGGAAGAATGCGTTCAGGGTGAACATCTCTGACGCCAAATGGCACCGGATCATCATCGATGACATGATACCAAATATCCTTGCGGAAGGTTTTGACGGGATATTCATCGACACGATCGATGTTGCATCCTACCTTCAACGCGAAAAGGGGGTCAAGGATTCGGTGGACCAGGCAAAGAACCTGGTGATAAAGATACGAAAGAAATATCCGAACATGACGATAGTGCTTAACAACGGACTCTTTCTACTCGATGACGTCGGCGATTCCATTGACGCACTGGTCGTGGAGGACGTTTTTACGATGTATGACTTCAAGACGAAAAAATACCGGCTGACAAAGAAAAAATGGAGCGACGAAAAGATAAAGCTGTTGCAGGATTTCATGGAAAGGTTCCACAAACCTGTACTGGCACTCGACTATTATCCGTTATCTAACAAAAGAGCTGTGCAAAAAATTTCGAACGACCTGAAAAAAGCCGGCCTTGTCCCATTCATTTCAGAGATAGGTCTCCGAAGCACGGCTTTTCATCCGTAACGCCCGCTCCATACGAATATACCATTGCATCATTTCCAAAAAAATGGTAATTATGGGAGGCCATGTTTCGTCCAAAGATCTTGTTTTTATTGATTATATCTTCTCTCGTGTGTGTGAACTCGTTCGCATCGGAAGTCAAGAGGAGCATTCTCGCCGTTGTTGACGGCGAAGAAGCAGTTTCCGAATCTAGCAACCTGATATTCAAGTCCGCGGCAATGCCCCTCTACCACATCGGTTACACGATAGACTACGTCGATGTGACCAGGCGCCTCCCCCCCGATGAAGAGATGAAAAAATATGCCGGCATCATCAGCTGGTTCATGGACAATAAAATGAAGGGCGCCGCCTCTTATGCAAAGTGGCTCACAAGACAGCTGAATAACGGATATAAGGCCATCATCATCGATCAATTCGGTTTTCAATTCGACGAGAATCTCAGGCCTATCCCGGAAGAGGTCATGAGGGATTTCCAGAAGGCCTTCCGGATCGAAGCCGGCTCTCAGGACGAGACCGACATCTCCATGTTGATAGAGGCCGTACATATTGACCCTGCAATGGTGGAGTTCGAACGCAAGTTCAAGAACGACCTCCCCTACTTCATGAACATCAAAACGCTCGATAAGAACGCAAAGGTATTTTTGAAGCTTAAGAGGAAGGAGACTGGCTCCACATCCGACGCCGTATTCATAAATTCAAGGGGCGGTTTCGTCCTTTCCGGATACGCGTCATACCTGAACCTCACCAACTATCAAAAACGGTGGTGGATAGACCCTTTTAAATTCTTTCCGGAAGTTTTCGACACAAAGATGCCAAAGCCTGACGTAACGACCATTAACGGATCGCGCATCTTCTTCGCCCAGATCGACGGTGACGGGCTCGAGAACATAAGCAAGATAGACGGCAAGACATATAGCTCTAAGATGATCTATGACAGAATCCTCTCACAGGTGAGGCTCCCCACATCTGTTTCGGTAATAGTGGGTTCCTTCCTTTCCTCCGGCAAGGAGGCGTCGAAAGAGCTAAGGTCCATCGCAAAGAACATGTTCAGCCTGCCGAACGTCGAGGCCGCCAGTCATGGTATCGCCCATCCGCTTATCTGGGACAAGGCAAAGCGAAAGGTCGCCTATAAGCCAAGCGGCTACGAATATTCTCCGGAGAATGAAATAGGCGGGTCGATAAAGTATATAAATGAGAACCTCGTCCCGGATGGAAAAAAGACCAACACCTTCTTCTGGACCGGCGACTGCCGTCCAGACTATGACGCGCTTAAATACGTGACCGACAATGGCATATTGGCATTGAACGGCGGCGATACCCGTTTTGACCGGCAGTTTCCAAGCTATCTCTATGTCCCCCCGCCATTTCGATATGTGAACGGGCTTCGACAGAACTTCACGGTCGGGGCCAACGAAGATCTATATACCAAAAATTGGGAAGGCCCCTTTTACGCGCAAAAATATGCACTGGAGACCTATAAGAACACCGAATTCCCGATGAGGGTCAGGGCGATAGACATCTATTATCACTTCTATACCGGTGAACATGATATTTCCATTGACTCGATAAAGTCGCTTTACGACTGGGCAGAGTCTCAGGACGTATCCCCCATCTACGCATCGGATTATGTGGGCGTCGTCAATGGCATGATAACGACAAAGATAGAAGAGCTTGGGGTAAATGGCTGGAGGATCAAGAATAACAATGTTCTGCGGACCATCCGTTTTGACAATGAGAAAAACAACGTCGACATGAAGCGCTCCAAGGGCGTATTGGGATTTAACCGCTATCAGGGCTCACTTTATGTCCATTTAGATAACGGTAAAGAGTCCGATATCTTTCTTACTGGCGCTCATGCAACTGCGCCGTATCTTGTAAAGGCCGCGGGCAGTATCAAAGATTGGGCCGTGAGTAACGGTGGTATCTCGTTCAAGCTTCGTGCAATAGGAAGGTTGAGCTTTGTCATTGGCGGTCTCAGCGCAGACAGCACCTTCAAGGTGACCGCTGATAAAAGAGTCAGTTCAATCAGGGCCGACAAGAACGGTGAACTAAAATTCAACCTAGACCTTCCGGATATCAGATTCGACTGGGTCGAAATAACAGTTAAACAGACACATTAACAATGAGAGTTAAGTGGTGGCATATACTAGTGTTCGTCTTGATAGTGGTGCTTGTCGCCTTTATCCTGCATCCGTCCAAATTACGGACCAGCCGAATGTTCCTAAACAGCGACCTTGATGACAAGGCGCTTTTGCAGTTGCGCGAGCTCTATCAGAAGGACCCGAACGACTATCGGGTCATAGGCCTTATCGCGAGGGCCCTTGAAGACAAGGGAATGTCGGATGAGGCGGACAAGTATTATAGTAAACTGACCAAGCTCAGGCCCATTGATGCCAATTTTAAGGAAGCGGTTCGTTTCTATACATGGAATTTAAGGCCTGAAAAGGCAATGGGAAGTTATAAGAACTGGTACGACCAGAGGCTAAATGAACGCGTCTCATTCAAGGACGAGGATGGCGGAGATATTTTGAGCGACCTTTACGGCTATGCCCTTCTCTATCAGGATTACGGGCTGGCCATCGACATCTTAAAGACACAGCTGGCTACCACACCCAAACAGCAGAAAGATATCGTCAACGATATAATCACTATCTATGGAAAGAGAGGCGACATAAAAGAAATGACCGACTATCTGGAAAAGACCATCAACGCTGACCCAGATAATCAGTATGCGCTCGAAACCATGATGGAGTTGGCCCTTCTCAACGGAAAGAGGATCTTCGTTGAAAAGGTCCTTGCAGAAAAGATAGAGAGGGACCCGAACAACGCCAAATTGTGGCAACAGATGATAGATTTTGAGACCGGATTCAAGGATCAAAGGTCCGCAAACCTCTGGTACAAGAAATGGATGGAGCAGGATCCGTCATGGAAATTGAAGAAACAATATGTTGAATGGATGGTTGCCAACGAGATGCAAAGAGAGGCTATCAAATATCTTGAGATCGTCCTACGTTCGGACCCCGGCGACCCTTATTTCAACAAAACGCTGTTTCAACTCTATGAATGGAACAATGACCGCGAAAAACTCCTTCCGATATATCTTGCCAGATTTCATAGCGACCCCGGCGACCGGGCAAACACAAAAAAACTGCTCGCCCTGCTTTTTGACATGAAGAGATACGGCGAGGCAGAGGATATACTTACGACCCTCCTTGCAAGATATCCCTCCAGTAAAGAATATAATATGATGCTGGTAGATATTTACGACACGGAACGGAACACGGACGCCGCGTTGGCACAGCTGAAAAAAGTGGCTTCGCTCAGCGAGGATCAAGAGATCCTTAAGAACATCGGCGAACGTTATATGTGGATGGCAGGATATAACGAGGCGCTGGGCATCTTTCAGTCGCTGGAGGCAATGACTCCGAACGATCCTGAGGTGTTTAGATACATGGGAGACATACATTCGTCGAGGAATGCCCAGAAAAAGGCTATCTCGTATTATAGAAAATATGCCGATATGCAAAAGGATGACTATTATCCGCATTACAAGATAGGCGAGATATACTGGTCTCAGGCGAATAAAGGACCGGCGAAGGAAGAGCTGAAAACGGCGCTCGATATGATAGAAGCAACGGTTCTTGATCCCCCCACAAGAACCGCAGAGGCTCGTATCTACGGACTACTCGGCGAAAAGAAAAGATCGGACGACCTGTTCGAGAGGCTTTTGAACAAAGATCCCGGGAATATAGACGTAGCCAACATCTACATTGAGACGCTCATCGACATGAACGATCTAAAGAAGGCTCAAAAATATGCCGACATCTATGAGCGGGATTTTCCCGAAAATGCCAGCATCCAAAGGAACTTGGTCAGGCTATATAGCACAAAGAAGGATTATAAGAAGGCCAAGTTCATTATATCATCTCTTATGGAAAAAGAGCAGGATAACGATCTCTTAAAAACCGATTATGCCTACCTGCTCGCCGATATGGGTGAAAATTTTGAGGCGTTCGATCGCTTCGAAGAGCTATCGAACAAATATCCGGACGATAAAGACCTGCAAATGACGTATCTTACGCTTTACGATAAGTGCAGGCCGGCCATTATTCCCGGTTTCACTTTCATGAAATCCGGAAACGACACGGTCTATGGCCCATATGCGAGGTTCAACTACCCGGTTAACGACCACTGGTCCTTCAACGCTGATTATGCCCTGCTCGACAACTCCACCAACGTGCTGGGGTATGATCCAGATTTCAACGAGATCACGAACACTCTCGAACTTATGGCAAGATATTCGCCTACACACGGAATGTTGCTGGGAGCCGGCCTTCTGAACCAGCTGTCCGGTATCACCTACGTCCCTGCCGGTCACCTCTTTGCGGAATATACCAACGACACCGCAGGAAAGTTCAACATCGACCTCATCTACAACCAGCTTTTCGATGATCCCGTCGCGGGACTATATTTTGACGGCAGAGAGGATATCGCATCCATCACCTACGAGAACGTTCTCTTCAACCGATTTATCCTGACCGCCGACTATAGTAGCGACTGGTACAGGGTGAACGGTGCAAAGAATTGAACAGTTTTAACAGATACATCGGAGCGGAAGAGGCATCTTTTTATCTGTTCGAGAACAACGCCCTCAAGCTCATGACTGAATTCGGATGGAAGGATTATCATAGAAGGCCCGAAAGGTATGAGCTGGGCAAGGGCCTAATCGGACGGGCCGCGGCGAAGATGAAGACGTGTCGCATCAAGGAGATCGTTTTTGGAGAGACCTTGTCAAACAACGAGATCTCCGACATGGCCGGAGACTCTCTCCTTGCGGTGCCCGTTCTGGACCAGAGCAACAAGCTCTTTGGTGTGGCAAGCATCGAAAAGATATCGCTTTTAAAGATGACCGAAACGACCATACAAACCGCAAAGATAATCTGCGAGCTGGCGGCCCAGTCGCTTAACTACATCGATAATATTAACCGACTTAAGAATAAACAGATAAAGGATGAAGCAACGGGACTATATCACTACAATTATTTCCTGATACGTGTCGAAGAGGAGATAAAAAGGTCGAAGGCCTATAAACTGCCATTGGCTATCGTCGAGTTCAAGTGGCCTGGTCTCACCGAACCTTCTATGCTCAGATCGACGATAGCGATAATAAAGGTCTCTCTTCGTGAGCTCGATGTCCTGGCCATAGGGCCAAATGCGGACATCCCCCTCATCCTTATCCTTCCGACCACAAACAAGGACGATGCGTCTTTAGTGACGAAGAAAATAATTGAAAGGCTCGATTCTTATGGGCTCTCGCATATGATCTCTGAGAAGGACTTGAAAGATACCATCACGGTGACCGATCTTGAAACCCTGGACCTTAAAAGGTTAGAGAACATTTGATCAATGAAGAATCTACTCGGTTACATTCTGATATCGGCGGGTCTTATCATTTGCGTGCCAGCCTTTAAGATGGTATCTGGCTTGGAGGGCTTTTCGCCCATCCCGTTCCTTCTTTCACATCTTTTAAGCGCCTCCCTTTTCGGGCTGGGCTTCTATTATCTGACACCGGTCCCCTCCGGCGTAACAAAAAGAGGCAATCTGTGGATGACGTATGTCTTCTTTCTCTGTCTCCTTCTCCCCGTCTACGGAATATTCTCCTCCTTGTTGATCTTCATTATGCAAAAAAACATCCGGGGCAAAAGGCCCCCTTCGGTGGTTGAAGACGTCATTACGGTCCAGGACCCTTCCATATTCAGCAAAGCCTCTACAAGATCGAAACATATCGAGATATTGCAAAAGCTCGACATCGAGCCCTTCATCGATATCTTCATAAAAGGCCAGTCGGACAAGAAGAAGAGCGCCATTAAACTGCTTCAAAGGGCGAGATCCAAAAAGACCATCGGGGCCCTTCTTATAGCCTTGAACGATGAAGATCTGGAGGTAAGGCTATTTGCGGCCGGGGTGGTCGGTAGCATCGAAGATGAATACAACAGCACCATGAAAGAGCTCCAGCTAAAATATCGATCCGGACCCGGCAACAGACAGGCCGCCCTTGAGCTCGTGGATTTCTATATACGGTATGCTGAAAGCGGCCTGCCCGATCAGATCATCAGGGAACATTATTACAATGAGGCTCATGCTATCCTGCAGGGACTTCCAAGGGAACCCAAAACCCTTTATTTACAGACAAAGACAGATATCGCTCTAGAAAGATACGATGAGGCACTGCGGAGCATAAATGAATGTCTTAAAATAGACGGCACGAACGGCAACTATCGCGAACTTTATATGGAGATACTCTTTGAAAAAAGGGATTATAAGGCCCTGGTCGCGGGCATAGTGAACGCAAAGGAACAAAAAGTAAACGGCATCTCGAACGAAACAATGGCTTATTGGTCATAGAATGAACGCTATAGACGACATAATCATAGATAATAAACCGATCAGGAGCGATCTTGCCGATTTCATGCAGAAACTCGTCTCATCCTCCCCTGCCAAAATGTTGGAGCTCTACCGGGAGCTTAACGGCAAAAATGATGAGCTGAGCATCCTTAAGCTCTTCGCGCTTTATCTACAGCGAAATAATGAGATCCTAAAGGAGTTTAAAAGGACGTTCGCCGGGAAGAACTCCGATATTAAAGTCAATTTCATCATCTCCCAGTTTTCGTCAAGGAACAGGGATGTCATCCTGGCCTCTATCGAAATTGCAGGCATCTTAAAAACACCCTTGGTGATGCCCTATCTCCAGAACATCAGGATAAAGGGCGATGCCGATATCTGCAACAGGATCATTGAAGTTGCGCTCGGTGTGGACGACGACTACAGCGCCAAGATCCTGCGATGTACCATGACGTCGGGCAATATTACATTAGCAAAGAGGTCTCTTGACGCTCTCTCCAAAAGGATCAACAGCGTTCCATGGGAGGCATTCAAACCTCTCCTGTCGCACAGCGACAGGGAGATACGTCTAGCCGCCGCGTTCGCCATCGCACTCCGAAGGGCAAAGGCAAGCGCCAGAACCATTATCAAGGCGATCGCCGCTGAAAAGCTGAGAGATGCACGGCTCGTACTGATAAGATATGCTGGGATGATTCCAAGCAGATCCATGCTGATCAGATTGCTCGACATATCGGTCCACGACGATGATATGAAGGCCCGGCTGGCAGCTACTAGGACTATAGACCGCCTGCAGGGCGTCATTGAGCCCGAGGAACTTTATTCTCTGAGATCATCAAGTGATGAGATGATCAGAGCAGAGGTGCTTTTTAGAATAGGCAAGTTCGGGTCGTTCGCACCATCGCACAAAAGATACTTGAGAGATACGCTTAAGAACTCAAGATCACCGATAATCAGGCACGCCTGTATAATGGCCATGGGGTATATTTCGGAACACCGTGACATGGAGTTCCTTGAGTCGTTTCTGGAAGCCGATCCTGCCACATCTTACAACGCAACGCTCGCGCTCACAAGGATATGGAGGCTCGGCGACGAAAATAATATATTGCACATCTTAAAAGAATCTCATTCCGCAACACAACGTCAGATCATACTCAAATATCTTACAAGAAGAAGGGGTTTTGGATTATCGCCTGAGGTATTACTGAGAACGGCCGAAGGACTGCTAAAAGATGAGAGTTGCATGAACGTTAAATATCTTATCGTTCTACTGCTCAAATTCTCTCCCATTCTTGAAACCTTCGAATTTCTTTTTAAGATATTCTCGACCCATGATTGTGTGTTTACCATGGATGCCGCTGGCTCGTCTCTTACCTCGCTCTCGAACGATCATCCGGATCTGCTACTTGAGTATTTTAGAAAGAGCGACATTGATACCTGCAATCAGTTGATATCGTTCATACCGAGGGGCCTTACGGTCGATTTCGCCAGAAAACTGCTGGCGGCCATTTTTGACAAGATAGAGGACCCTAACATTTCGAGAAAGTTCGAGGACATCTATCTCACTTTCACATCGCGGCATGAGATAGCGAGACAG
>Ga0210019_1000940_pt1 | contig 33149 bp, 34 predicted proteins | sample CryGeyCG2114_020_2_FD_183969 | JGI IMG/M metagenome (GOLD analysis project Ga0210019, IMG submission 183969) | Groundwater microbial communities from aquifer - Crystal Geyser CG11_big_fil_rev_8/21/14_0.20 (SPAdes) (version 2) | ecosystem: Environmental > Aquatic > Deep subsurface > Groundwater ...
TTCGAAAGCTCCTCCGAGCTTTCTTTTTGTTCCAAAAATTCTGGCGCCTGTTAATCCAAAATATGAAAATTCAAATTGTGCACAACCCCCCATTACAAGGTTTTTAGACTTTTTCAGAGATGACTAACTATAGAGATTTTTTAAGAAGCTTCGTCGAATATTTGAGAGCCACTTCTAATGAGTTTTCATTTCGAAAGTTCTCGAAACTGGCGGGCTTCTCAAGCTCCGCCACGCTAAAGCTCTTAATAGATAACAAAACGAATCTCTCGGACAAGGGAGTACAAAAAGTTGCGAAAGGTTTAGGACTGAAAATATGGGAGCGAGATTGTTTCTTCCACCTTGTTAAACTCAATCAATCTAAGAGTTTAGAGGAGCGGCAAGAGCACTATGAGGCGCTTTTAAAGCAAAAGCGCTATAGTCGGCATTACCCTCTGGCCCGCGCCCAATATTCCTATTATGCGAGGTGGTATTATCCGGTAATCCGTGAACTCATCGGGCTCGAGAACTTTAGAGAGGATTCAGGCTGGATCGCCAAACAACTCTCACCGCCTATTACAGCTCCACAAGTGAGTGAGGCCATTAATCATCTACTTGAGCTAGGCCTGATCATAAGAGAAAAGGGCCGCCTTCTTCAGGCTCGCACTAGTATGACAACGGGCAATGAGGTTAGCTCGACGGCATTGATGGCCTTTCATAAGGTTATGATGGCTAAAGCCATTGAGGCTCAGATCGAGGTTTCTCCTGAATTTAGAGAAATAAGCTCCCTGACGATTACCCTGCCCCAAGATCAAGTATCTAAACTCAAAGAAATGATCATTAAATTTCGACGTGAGATCTTTGATCGTTTTGGCGAGGCGGGAGTTAAAGATGACGCTGTCTATCAAATCAATTTTCAAATGTATCCGCTAACAAAGATTAAGTCAGATAGCTGATCAATTGCCAAAGCCGGAGGAGTTTGTCTTTGTGAAGCCTTCTGTACCAGCTTCATCATCCGCCTCAGCTTGTTGAATTTCAAGATACTACCACATCCAAGAAACGTCACCGACATAGTCATTACAGTTAGAATAATTTTGATTTGTCCAAATTTCATACGCACCTCTCTAGGGCAAGATATTGCAACAGCCATGCCTAAGGGGGGCTATCCGTGATGTGTTTGGAGCGCGTTTAGTAATAATGGGCTCCGCAATAAGTAGCGAATTTCTATTCGAACTTACGATCCCAGAGCGTATCGCCAATGCCAGCCATCAGATTGGCCTGACGCGATAAAACAAAAAACAAATCCGAGAGTCGGTTGAGATAAATCAGGGCTTCGGGATTGATTGTCTCGACCTGGCTAAGTCTAACTAGACGACGCTCGGCGCGCCTACAGACCGTCCGACAAATATGAAATCGACAGGCCAATTCAGAACCTCCCGGTAAAATGAAATTTCTAAGCTCAGGCAAAGCTTTAGAGTACTCATCGATTTCCTTCTCCAGCCTTTGTGCGGATTTCGCTGCCATTCTCTTGGAGGACTTCTTAGACCGAAGAGGATTAGCTAAATCGGCACATAGCGCATGTAAATCATGTTGAATTTGATTTAATGACTCTTGCAGGGGCGACTCCTTGACAATAGCTCGAGCCAGACCAACGAAAGAATTCAATTCATCAACATCCCCGTAAGATTCAATAAACTCATCACACTTCAAAACTCGATCGCCCGAAAACAAAGCAGTCTGTCCCTGGTCACCCGTGCGGGTATAAATTTTCATTTCTCTCCATCCTCCTTATATATCTCCTATTCAAACGCCGGTTGAGAGCCAAATCCACAATGGATTCACGTAGTATATTTCCAACTTCTCGCCGACTGATCTTAGTTGTTTGCGTTTTTTCCTTTTCCGCTTCGAATAGGTCTAATGACTGCCAACCAATCTTAAGTGGAATCATACTTGAAAAGCGGAGTTTAAAATTATTAAAGGGGATTGAATCACAAAACTGTGTCCCATAAATTAGCATTTTTCTTGTCTCTCGAATGTAGTCAGACTGATATTTGCTCCAAGCATCGCCTTCCAACCAGGGCTTATCAGTCCGAAGACCATAAGCTTGAAGTTCAGAACGCGGTAAAAGCACTCGCCCCTGTTCACGATCATCAACAAGGTCACGAAGAATATTAATTCGCTCCAAAGCCTTTCCGTATTCAATAGCCAAGTTTTCACGATCTACAGGAAGCCCAAAAATCTGAACCCAAAATCGCCCCACACATCCGGCATGAGAATAGCAATACCAATCAAATACCTGCCGATCAGCAACTGCAAAACATGGTTCAGATACATTGGCATCCTTGAAGTTATCGATGAACCAGCGCATCCCTTTAAACAGGGTCGAAAATAAATCTAAAGCTATATCTCGATCCGCAGTCTCAAACTTGAAAAAATTCTCTAAAATTCCCTGGCCCGCCAAGAGAAGCTCAATTTCATTTTCTGTAAATGTCCCCAGACTTTCATTGATTTCCCAATCCGTAGAACTGGATTTGCGCAATCGATCCTCCCACAAATCGAGATACTTAACCCGTAGCGACGAACTCCAACGACCGGAGTCGGACAGCGTATCGGCCAAGCGGGCTACAAGGTAGCATAAGCCAACAAAATCTCTCTTTTTTGATGGAAGACTCTGAAGGCTCAGGTAAAAAGACCTCGAGTGCTGCATGAGGAGTTGCTTTGAGTTCATCTGAAATTTTGGAACCTTTCTCTTCCGATTTTGATCCCCTTAGTTATTCCCTATCCAAGAGTCATTTTCAAACAGCATTTTGTTTCCTCCGGTCTCCTCTTAAACGTCAAGCTCTTGGGGATTTTTATGCTTATTGCCGCCTCGTTGATGATTTATGTGATGAGACAAGTCTTCCCTTAGAGCCCCGCCGGCGCGCCCTGAAACAAATTCATACTTGGCTCGCAGATGCCAACTCCCAAAATCATCCCTTTTGGAATCGACTTAATCAGCACATTTTGCACTTACAACTCGATCCTTCGCTTTTTGTAAACATCTTGAAGGGCGTCGAATCTGACATTCAATCGGATTCTAATCAATTGGTCAGCTTTGAAACTTGGCAGAACGTCTATGATTATATTCAAGGTGTCGCCTGTGATGTTGGAGAAGTTTGTCTTCAAATCTTAGGCGCCAAACACTCAAAGCAACATGAATATGCTCAAAATTTGGGACGCTGCGTGCAGCTCCTCAATATTATGAGAGATCTGGAAAGCGATATCGAGCAAAACCGCGTCTACTTGCCACAGGAACTTTTAAAAAGCTTCGGACCCGAGTTTGTTCCTCTCCCCAACCGAGAGGTGTATCCAGCGATCCGAGACATTTTATACGAATTGGCAATTAGCTTCCGCCAAAAAGCCCGGGCCTATTCCTGGTCCTGCTATATCGCTGAGCTGATGGTAAACCTCTATATCGAAGCGGCGAGTCGTTATTGGAGACACGGAGTTAATAGACGTCTGAACAAATTTCAGAAGCTTTTAATTAGCCTAAAGCTAAGCCTTCAATTTGTTTTTTCTGCTAGAAATTTTTCTAGTTGAGTTACGACGCCCGGACCATCCAATTGGAAATGCTTCAGCACATCCTCTGGGCTTCCGGATTCACCAAATGTTCTTAAACCGATGCGACGCAGTCTAGTTCTGCTACCCGCTTCCGCCAAAACTTCTGCAACAGCTGATCCCAGTCCACCGGTGATATAATGATCTTCCGCAGTTACGATTAACTCATGCGAGGAAGCGAGACTCAAAATCAAATCCGTATCCACAGGTTTTAAACTCGCTGCGTTGACTACACTAAATTTCCCTCCTAATACGGCATTCGCTTCCAAACAAGAATGTAAAAGGTGTCCAGTGCCAATAAGAGCCACGCGACTACCTTTGGTGTGGAGATTCCACTTTCCGGGCACAAAGCGATAGTTTGAATCGTAAACCTTTGGTAATTTTTGACGAGTGAGCCGGATGTAGGCAGGGCCGGCCTGCTCAACCATAGATCGAAGGATCTGATTCGTTTCTTCATCATCGGCCGGCTGATAAATATTCATATTGGGAAGCGACCTTAAAACGGCCACATCTTCTAATCCCATTTGCGAATGCCCGTCCTCACCAATCGCCACGCCCGCATGAGTGCCCACAAGTTTAACATTTGCACGATTGTAAGAGACAGCCATTCTAATTTGATCATAGCGGCCGGTCAGAAAAGCTCCAAAGCTACAGGCGAAAGGTATCTTTCCACTCAGCGCCAAACCCGCAGCCGTCCCTATCATATTGGATTCGGCAATTCCCATTTGAAAAAATCTATCAGGAAATTTCTGAGCAAACTTAATACTTTTTGTGGATTTGCTTAGGTCCGCATCCAAAACGACGACATTAGGATTTTGCTCTCCTAATTTGACAACCTCTTCTCCAAAACTATCACGTGTGGCTTTCATAATTTCAATTCCTCGAGAGCATTTTGGAGCTGTTCGTCATTGGGAGCTACCCCATGCCAATCAATCACGCGCTCCATAAAACTAACTCCCTTGCCCTTAATGGTGTGTGCGACCACAAATGTCGGTCGGCCACTAACTTGTCGCGGCAAAACATCCATCATGGCTCGGCGATCATGCCCATCAACTTCCAAAACATTCCAGTTGAAGGCTTTCCATTTATCAACAATTGGCTCGAGGCTCATAATTTCATCCGATGGACCGTCGATTTGCCCATGGTTGTAATCCAAAATAACCGTCAAATTATCCAACTTAAATTTGGGTGCACTCATCGCCGCCTCCCAAATTTGGCCTTCTTGAATTTCGCCATCACCAACAATGCAAAAAACTCGCGATGCCATTTTATCTAGCTTCAAGGCCAGAGCCATACCTTGGGCAATAGAAAGTCCTTGCCCAAGAGAACCCGTCGCCGCTTCGACTGCAGGTAATCGCGCCACATCTGGATGTCCCTGCAGGGGCGAACCCAAATGCCGAAGCGTCATCAACCAGTCTTTCGGAAAATATCCGAGCTCGGCCAAAACCGCATAGAGCGCAGGAACACCATGGCCTTTTGAAAGAACCACGCGATCTCGCTCAGACCATTGAGGGTCGTCGGGACGACATTTTACAATTCCTGAAAATAGAGAAATGAGAATGTCAATACAAGACAAACTTCCACCGGGATGCCCGCTTTTTCCTGAATGAATCATCTTCAGGATATCCGCTCTCAGCCTCGTAGCTAGCTTGTCGTCATTTGGATTTAGGGATGCGATCTTCGATTGTGAGCCCATAAGATTCTTGATACATATCAAATGTGGCAAAGATCTATAAGCTTTTTTCTCATGCGGAAGATGCTCCTAAAACACACACACTGGAGTCGGCCAATAGAGTTTTGCCCTTCATTCGTAGGTTCACGGACGAGGCAATTGAAGAATCCGAAAATCTAGCCTCACAGATGGCCTACCATTCCAAGAACTCAGCCCCCTACAAAAAGATCACGGCTCAATATGATCAAGTGATATTGCAGTGGGTCGAGCGGATTCATCGTCTTGGTGCGGTCGCCAAAGGTCTTTGGCTCGTGGATTTTGATACGGGTCGAGGTTATCTCTGCTGGGCTTATCCGGAAGAGAAGATCGAGCACTTTCATTCCTATGATGGGGGCTATAAAACCCGTGAAAAAATTGATCAACGAGAGTATCTGGGATAGAAAAACCCTACAAAAAGTCTCAAAAAATAATAACCAAGCAAACTAAGCCACCGCTTCGCAAACGAAAGTCGCTCCCAAAATCCCACCTCAATGGGGCAACAGTCTTTTTCGATTGCTAGCTCCAGGCTTTTTCGAAGTTTTTGGCTAAAATCTTGATCGTCCACCCAAAGATTGGCCTCGAGATTCACCAAAAAAGAAAGTGGATCCAAATTGCAAGAGCCTACGGTCGAAAGATTTTGATCAAAAACGGCGGCTTTGGAATGCAAAAGGCCTGACTCATACTCGTGCAATCGAACGCCAGCTCTTTGCAACAAAGGGTAAAGACTGGCGGATGCTAGTTGAAATAATTTGAATTCCGTCTTTCCTTGTAAAATCAAATCCACGGTAACACCACGTTCGCAGGCATCTCGAAAGTGACGGTAGATATTCATCCCAGGGAAAAAATAAGGTGCTGATATGATAACAGACTGACGACTATCTCTTAGAGCCTGAACAAGAGTTCTTTCCATAAGAGTTCGATAGCGAAAGTTGTCTCTCTCAACATAAGCAACCCGCTGTCGACGAATATGGTCTTGCTGCTTAGCAGCTCTAGACGAAGTCCGGCGTGGCCATTTCAATCCTGAAAATATTCGCCATACCTTAAGATGACGATCAACAAAGGCTCGAGTTCGCGACTCAATTTTTGCAACAACAGGACCCTTCACCTGAACGGCATGATCAAAATAAGCCTCTGGAAGATTTTTTCGAAGCTGCCTACCTTCAACATTCATTCCACCAAGGAAGGCAATCTCCTGATCGATCAGTACGAGCTTTCGATGATTTCGGCTCCAAAATCGCTTTGATTTTAATTTCCAGAAGGAGAGCGGCTGGTACAAATAGACGCGACATCCCGACTCTCTCATCATAGACAAAAAGTCGGCGGACAATTCATTGCTACCTATCGCATCAACCAAAAGCTGAACAAATACACCCTTTTTTGCCGCGGCCACCAGTGCCTTGGCAACGGGCACCCCAGCCTCGTCTTCTTTAAAAATATAAACCTGGAAAATGATTTCCTTTTGAGCCGAATGAATAGCATTTAAAAGGTCTTTAAAATACGTCTCGGCTTCATCATAGAGTTTCAACTCCGTTGCCGCGGACCACAGAAGATTAATATCTGGTTGAGCATGTCCTCTAATCATTAATGAATTGGATCTTATAAGCCCCTGGGACTGCTGTCGACTTCTGGAAACAGCTGAGATTGCTCCATCTTTTCAAGGTCTTGAACCATCTCGGAAACGCGGTCCTTCTCACTTTTGGCCATTTCAGCCTTGTGAAGGCTGCATGCCACAAGAAAGAAAGCCAAGACTACTATCAAGAATTTACTGAGCAACATAAGCATAGGCCCCTGTAGCACGAAGCGGCTTCAAGAACAATCCCACGAGCACTAGTCTTTCCGATCGGAATGCCCGTACCAAGAGTTAAATCCTTTCGTGTCCTTAGGATATTTTTTCTTAAGCAAACTCTCCACCTCCGCCATGGACCCATCAATAGGTATCCATTCCTTTAGATCTGGAAAATCAATCTTGCAATTTTCACAGTGCTTTTGATTATAAAAGCGAATGGGGCACCAAAAACTTTCGTTATTGCGAACCATCTCACCTCCCAAAGCATAAACGCCTGCCGCCCATTCGCAGTACAGACAGGCCATTAAATCTAAGCCAACCAAACCTTCAAATTTTTGTCGAGAAATCCGAATCCATTCGCCCTGCTTGTAGGGAGGGAATTTTAAAAAAAAGCCCAGCAAAGGATAAACTGTCAGCTGTCCAACTCTGAGAACTAAAAAGCAGGGAATCGCCAAAGCTGTCGAAGAAACTCCACAGATAAATCGAATCGGCCCGACGACATGGCTCAAGGTCTTGCGAATTCTCGAACCCTGATTTTTGAACCGAAGCTGGTGATAGAAAGTGTGAGAAACTGCAAAGACTGTAAGCGCCAGGGCTTGGCCAAGGACGCTCAACCCAAGTCCAAGCCAGTTTTTAAAAATGATCCCGGCTACCCAAGGTAGAACCACGATTAAAGCTGTCATCAAATCGAGACCCGGCGCTCTAGAAAGAATTTCACAAAGACCCCGAAGGCACGCATTCATAATTACCAAACTCAAAAATAAAATGAGTTCCCAGATCATGACGATCATGACAAAATCAAACATCTTTAGTTCGCTCATGAAATTAACCTACTAGAACAAAGCCTGAAACGTAACAAGGCATCCACCGATAGCACCTGCTGCAATTCCGACTCGGCCTAGAATTCCCATTAAAGATAAAGACTTGGCCTGAAAAAATTCTCCCCAAACATCTTCACGAATGGACCCACCCTCTATGCGATGCGCAAGGACCGTATCGGCAACCGAAGTGGCAGTACCTTTGATTAACAAAGTATTTCGAACTGGCAAAAATCTTCCCAAAGCGTCAGCAGTCTTCACCGCCGCTTGAAATCCTTCTGGATTTGCCATGACCCCAACTTTTAGGACCATTCCATTGATTTTTGGACCGTCTCGAAATTTTAATTTTTTCAAAATGCCGCGAAGTCTATTTAAATTTCCGGCCTGAACCCCTAAATAGGCCCGCCCCTCAAATCGATCAAGGCCTAGACCAAACTCACCCGGTCGAAAGACAACGATCGAGTTCCAAACAATAAAGCGCCCTTTAATGCCATCGACCGCCACAACTAAAAAATATTTGCTATTTCCAGCTCGCGCCAAAGCCTTCAGTTGCTCCAAGAATAGGGAAGCAAAATCTTTTTGCTCTACGTAATATCCAACTCTTGCCTGACGTTGACCGATAGCATCATCGACACTAACCGTTTTGTTCAATGGAGCCCCAGACGCTTGTGGCTCCAACCCAATGGGCTCAGAATTGCCTGGAGTAATTCGAATGGGATCTTGTCGGTCGCCAATATCCGCCAAACAAATGCTGGTGGAAAAAAGAATTAATATTACGCTCCCAAAAACAAAAGAAACTGCCCAAACCCTAAACATAGCCACTCCATAGCCCGGATTGAGAAGGCTGTCTAGGAACTCAAATTCTCAAGTAAATAATCCCTTTAATTGCCCAAAAAAAGTCTAAATTGAGATCTAAGATTTCGAGCGAGTGCATAAAGCCGCAGAAGCTCAAGGTCCGCTCGCGCCAGATCTTCTTCGAAACTTAGAACCTGAAAACTTGTGGATCGACCTTGCTTAAAGCGCTTTTGTTCATGCTTGAGTTTCTCGCTTTCAGTTTTCTTTAATTGCTGAGCCGTCTTTATGTTTTCGAGAGTTTCTTGAATCTGATCACGAAGATCCAAAAACTGAGACTGAAGACTCCTTTTCTTTTGATTAAAATCCATGGCTGCCGCGAGAGCTTGCTTTCGCTTGGCCACCGCAACTTCATTTTGGCCAAGGATATTCAAGGGAATGCTTAGCTTAACGCCTACTTCATAGGTTCGATAAGAATTGTCCAAAGTGCTTTCTTCAGCTTTTGAAAGACTAAGCTCCGCGGCATTGCCGGAATAACTCGCATACAAATTCAAATCGGGAAGAAGACTTGAACGAGTTTGAACGCTATCCTCCTCGGCGGCCCGCATTCGAGATCGAGTTGCTTCCAAATCCGATCGAGCCGCTTCGTCCCAGGATTCGGGAATCTCAAACTTCAAATCTTTAATCTCAAGAGAATCCACTTCGAGACCTTCCCTCTCCTCCCCTTCCTCATTCCTTAAATTTAAAAGCATGGAGCGCAGGGCGGCCTTTTCATTTCGTTTCGATTCTTCGAGTGACTGTTGCAGTCGCAAAACCTGTGCTTCCGATTGAAGCACATCTCCTCGATCCACCACATTCAGTTTTAAGCGCTTGCGGTTCCATTCCAAAATCTCCGAGCTTCGCTTCAATGAGTCTTCCAAACTCTTACGACTCTCTATTGCCAAGGCGTAATTCCAATAGCTGGCTTCAGCCTGAATCAAAATCTGCTGAATCATAAATTTTTCTTGCTTGGACATAGCTTCCAGCTCGGCTTGAATCCTGCGTGTCCCCGAACGATTTTCCTGGCCCAGAAAATTGCGCCACAAGTCCTGCTCCACCTTAAGGCTTAGAGAGTTGCGCCAATACTCTTCTCCTGGATTAGCTAGTCCCTCAACTTCTTTTTTTTGAATGATATGGTTGATACTCGTATGAGTCCCTGTCATCCAATCTTTTCTCAAAGCCCCTGCGAATAACACCGTCTTTGATTCGGCTCCTGACGATTGGAAACTCATCACACCCGTATCCTTAGCGTCCGAGTAATTGAGCTGAAAATCTACAAAAGGTTGATACATTAGCTCAGGTTGTGATTTGAGAGACTCAGAACTCTGAAGTCGATGCCGAGAAGCTTGCACATCAAGATTCTCTTGCTGAACCTTCTCTAAATATTCACCAATATTCAATGTCTTTGCCGAAGCGAAGGATGCGAAGCTAACAAAAATAATACCGGCAAGAAAAAAAGAAACAGACCGAGACTCTAAACTCATGAGTAGAGTTTAATAGTCTCGGCCAAAAAAAACATCCGTTTTACTTCGTCCAATTAAGGGCGGCGTTTACAGAATTCCATGCATTGATGATTCCATAACCGTAGGTATTGTTCGGAATCGCTTTCCAATCGTCCGTTCCACATAAATTGGAATCATACATGCCCTTCGAAGAGTGGCGGATGAGATCGCCCGTTTCATCGACTTTTCCAATCAGAGCTGGGTTGGCTGACCACATCAAGGCCACAAGACCCGCGACATGGGGACCGGCCATTGAGGTGCCGCTCCACCAAGCCTGCTCATATTTATGTCCAGGAACTGCCGAGCGAATCGATACTCCCGGTGCCACGACATCCGGACCGATACCACCATCTAGAAGTGAGGGGCCTCGACTCGAAAATTTGGCGATTTCACTGGTACGATGCGCATAAGCCCCGACGGAGAAACTCAAATCAGAGATGCTAGCTGGTTGATCATTGATGGTGCTACAGGCGCTCCCGTCATTTCCTGCCGAAACAACAACCATAATGCCCGCCGCTTTCATCGCCGCCAAAACAGGGCGCATCTCGTCGCCAGCACAACCCTCATTGTTGGCACCATTCTCGGGGCAGCCCCATGAGTTATTTATGACATGGGGCGCCAAATCCGGATCGCCTTCGGTCAAAGGATTTCCGTTAACGGGATGGGGCGCTAAAAAAAACTGAAAGCACTCAATATAAAACTGGGGTCGGCCCACGCCGTCGTCCATATTACGGCAGGCAATCCATTTGGCTTCAGGCGCCATACCGATAAGATTTTCGTCTCCATCAGACCCAACGATTGTTCCCATGGTGTGTGTTCCGTGATCCCCATCATCACAAGGAACGGTGGAGTTATAAGGACATCGACTTTTTGAAGCGCTAACTTGAAATCGAATCGCATCGAACCAATGATAGTTGTGATTTACGAGAGTGGTATTTGAGCCGCGATATTGCTGAATGAGCGCCGGATGGTCCCATTCCACACCGGTATCTTGACCAGCCACAACGATACCTTCCCCTCGGACGCCGGTTTCGTTCCAAACTTTTTCGGCTTCGGTGAAGGCAATATTGTCTCCTGCATTTGAGTCACTCAGCAGAGCGAGAATTGGGTTAAGCATATCTGTTTCGGGCGGCAACGCAGGCATTTTGATATTGGGATCTGGAATGATTCTCGCCACATCGTCTCGAGCCGCAATCGCTGCGATTTGATCGGCCTTTGGATTGTAAACCGCGATAGCATTCAAAATATACAATCGCGTGTAATCAAGACTTTCGGCATCTAATAAATCTATCAAACCAGATTGTGTTTTGAGAGCTAGTTCACGAAGTTCATCATAAACATAGCGGCCTTTCTCTTCTTTGCTTTCGAGCTGGCTCGCATCCGAAAGATCCGCCTGCTCTTTAAGTACAACCAGAATACTGGCCGCCTTTCCTTCAGCGCTTACGCGCTTCCAAAAACTCTCCGAAATTTTTGGCGACGCCTTTGCGGATCCCATTAAAAATAAAGATACACAGAAACAGATCGTCGATAGACGATATAATCTAGACATAAATTCCTCCCCCTAATTCGAAATTTTAGCAAAAAGGCGGGATCGAAGTCTAGAAATGCCGATGCCGATCCAATTGTTTGTGATCAGTTTTACACGCTGCGTGATCATGCCATTTACGGCGCTGAAACAGGCAGATGAGGCAAACGAGATACCTAAAAAAAGCAGAAAATCAGAAGAGGACGAAATAGATGCGCAACTGGAATGAACCTGCCACATCTATTTAAGTCTTCAAAATTCCAACCCCGTCGTACCAAAGATCATAAAGAATTGTTTGCGGTAAAGATAACAAACCTCCCTTGAAAGTTTCTTGCCTCTTGGCAGCGAAGTTTACCGCGGAAGATTTATTTCTCGGCCCATCGATACTTTCGCGCAATTTAAATTTAACCAACTCATCATATGATTTTTTTAGCATCCTCAAAAACGGATGGAGAGCCTTCCCTGGTCGTCTCAGGTTGCTAATTGGCGCAATCTCTTCCATTAGCCTCTTCACCCCCAGGTGGGAAAATACATCATGAAAAAGAATCACGCCTCCCGGATTCAAGAGAGATTTACAAATCTCAAAATCCCGCTTAACCGAAGCATACTGATGGTCCGCATCTATGAAAATTAAATCAAATTTCTCCCCAAAATTTCCATCAATCCGCTCAGCAGCCGAAGGACATTCGCCTTCCCTAGCCATATAGGCTTCTACGAATCGGCTACGATCCGGAAAAGTATCCTGAACAAATTCCTTAAAGAATTCATAAGGCCTTTCGATTAATCCAGAGTTTGTATTGGGGTCTATGGACACAACCTCAGCTCCATAGGACTTGGTAAGTTCCAAAATGTAGCGTGCCGAGAAGCCTATATAGGCGCCAACTTCCAAAATTTTCTTCGGACGAAGAGACTTGAGAACATCGGCGATCACAAGCGCATCATATAATTTGATCGACCCCGTTCGCACCTGAGCCCATAAAGCGTCGGCGTTCTCACCAAAGTCCCGAATTACCTTCTTCCGAAGGTCCGCACGACAGTAATGAAAAGCCTTTCTTGCACTCAACGCATGCATCAGAAAAGCCTATCGACTGACCCCTCCTGGTCGCAAGATCAAGTTAAAATCAACTTTCTGCTGAAAGAAAAAACGCGGCCTGAGAGATTCGAACTCCCGACCCTCTGGTTCGAAGCCAGATGCTCTATCCAGCTGAGCTAAGGCCGCATCTATTTTGTCAAACTGCCACAGACTTGGCTCAGCTGGATAGAGCATCGCTCTCTATTCCATCTACCCACCTTCGGTGGGATAGCCGAGCTAAGGCCGCACTTAATTCCTCGAACTATCGGTCAAAAGCAGCCCATGAGCAAGATTTTCTCGCTGGCAATTTGGGCTGACTTCGACAAAAAATGCAAATTCCGAAAGATCCCCAAGTTTTTGGGAGTTTAGATAACTCATACCACTTCGGATGCCACCGGTAAGCTCCATAACGGTTTCACGAACCGGCCCTCGGCAACTCACCAAATGACTCTCCCCCTCCGGAGCCATGCCCTCCGGCAAAGCACCGCCTCGCCAAGAAACTTGCGCTGAACGAGAGGCCATTCCACGGTAAAGCTTTTTGCCCTTAACAAGCTCACCCGGAGTTTCCAAACAGCCGGCCAGCATCGATCCCATCATAATCGACGAAGCGCCAACACACAGCGCCTTGAAGGCGTCCCCACTTGCTCGAATGCCCCCATCAGCAATAATCGGCACACCATGCTTGCGCCCGATCTCTGCGCAAGCTGCGATCGCCGTGAGTTGGGGAACGCCCACTCCTGTAATCACTCGGGTCGTACACATACTTCCAGGTCCGATTCCAACCTTGATCGCATCCGCGCCAGCCTTAATAAGATCTTCTGTGGCCTGAGGTGTCGCAACATTGCCACCAATCACATCGACGTCTGGAAATTCTTTTTTGAGCGCACGAATCATTTCGATCATGGACTCGCTATGCCCATGAGCAATGTCCACTGTCAATATCTGTGCCCCCCCATCAACTAAAGCGCGTGCACGTTCTTTTGAATCTTCGGAAACACCAACCGAAGCCGCCAACACGCCCCCAGTTTTTTCTTGCGCCTGCCGGATAGCTTTCAGCTGCTGCACTTGTGATGGAATATCCATAAATCGATGCAATATGGCCGCAGCTCCAATCTCATTCATGGCTATACACATTTCTTTCTCGGAAACTGTGTCCATATTGGCCGCCACCACTGGCAGCTTCAACTTGAATCGTCTCGTAAACTGGCTGGTCAAATCCGTATGAAATCGACTCATGATTGCCGATCGCACAGGCACCAATAAAACATCATCAAAAGTATACACGCGATTCCGCTTACTCAATTCGGTGGCTCGAAAAATATAATTAGACTCATAACCAAGACTCATAGCATCTCCGTTTTTTGAATGATGATTTGAACTTTCTCGCGATCAAGATCCGGCTTCAATTCACTGTAGTAAACAACTCGAAAGTTTGGACCGACAGCCCAGTGTTTTAAAAGCTCACCGGGCTTGAAACATTCAAACAGTTCTAATTCCTTTGTTTGTCTCATGGCCTTTACAAGAAAAGCTTCGATAAAAATCATTCCATCTTTTCTTAAGCCTCGAAGCATATTTTTCATCAGCGTGGGCGAAGGCTTCATATCGATACAAAAAATGGCATCAAAACTCATCAAATCTGGAATAAAAAAATCTAAATCAGCTTTCCGAAATTCAATATTAAGACCTGATGCCTTGGCCATTTCCTCAGCACGGCTGAGGGCCGTTTTGGAAAAATCTATCCCGCGAACTTGATGACCTTTGAGAGCCAGGGCAACCGAGTTGCGACCTTCACCACATCCCAAGTCAATGACCTGGGCTTTCTCCGGCAAGAGCCCTACAAATTCTAGAAGAAAATCACTTGGTACTTTGGGGTAGAGATAGGGTGTTTTGGACTGATACCGATTTTCCCACCAGTCTTTTGAGTTATCCTTGGCTTGCATCGGATTCTGCATCGTCGACCTAGAGCTATACGACACATCGCCAAGAATGTGCAGAGAAATCAATGCTCGAGAATAAACATCTGAAATTCGGCCAATCTTCCTTCTTTATGCGCTGAATCAAGCTGAATCTGATCCTCCGGGACGCCTCGACCCGTTAGATATTTTTTTATACCGCCATAGCGTCTTTCGACGATATCCTTACTCTCGCCAGGAGCTAAGGTTCCTGAAAGTACAATCGTATCGCTCGGATTCTCGACCAGATATCGGCTGATCTCATCCAACTCACCCATCGCCTGCGCCCCAAGCTTGTCATCCTTTGAAGCAAAATTGAGACTCGCCGAGAGCCTTCGTTTATTGGGACCCGCATAGGTTGAACTTTCGACTTTCGACGCCCCCTCCTCCTCGAGGTCCGGAGCCGCAGGCTCGTCATCTGGCAGAACAGGAGCTAATTTCGCTTCGACCTTTGCTGGAGCCACAACTCTCTCCACTATTTCCTTACCATCTATGCCCTCTTCCAAAACTTCCATCTTTGCTTCCGGGACTTTGCGAGTTTCTTTGGGCTTCTCTATCTTTTTGGGAAGACTTTTGGCTGATGGAAGCTTAACAAGCGCCTGTGGGGGCTGAACATCAACTGACGATTGATTTTTCCGAGCAAGATAATCCGCAAGTGCTTGAGCCGACAAAGAACCCCGACCTCTATCTACGACAGCATCGGCCTGGGATTCAGCGCCTGATTTCACCCTTGTAACTTCATTAACGTCCGAAGGAAAATCCTCTTTAGCTACTTGAGCGTCAAGCTCCTTAGCTCGTTGGTATCGAAACTCTGGGTCCTTTTTGGCTAAAACACGACTCGCAAATCGTTCCGCATTGGTAAAATTTTGAGTGGCTCTATCAAATCGTGCCTGCCCCAGGTAGTCGCGACCAACCTGATAACTTAGTAAAGCTCGTTCGGAGTCAGGATCAGTGGGGTCCACAAGCTGCGCTCGATTGACAATTTCTTCAGTACGAGTGGCCATCTGAAACGACGACTGAGCTGCGCAAGAGCTTAAAAATACGCCAATTACACAAAAATTAAGCCATATTTGACAATTTCTACCCATGACCTACTGCCCTACCTTCATACTTTAAGATATAAGCTAGAGCCAAGAGAGGCAAGAATATGGACGATATTGAAAGTGCTCAGCGCGAGAAGATGTCAACTTTGGGCGAGTTGGCGGCGGTCTTGGCGCATGAAATCAAAAACCCCATGAACTCAATTATCATCAATATTGAGACCTTGCGCTCGTGCATTGCCGAACTGGCGAAGGATATCCCGGATACTCACACAGCCGAAAAGGCTAACCGTTACCTTACGGTTATTGAGGAAGAAATGAAACGCCTTGGCAAAGTCATCACTGGTTTTTTGGATTTAGCAGCCCCCCATGAACAGACGAAGGCTAAAATCAATTTCAACTCCCTTATTAAATCCTTGATGGAATTTATGAGGCTCGAGTTACGACAAAAGGGCGTCAAAATTAGATTGGATTTAAACGAACACTTACCCGATATCGTCGGAAGCTCTGACCAGGTTCGCCAGGCCCTGATAAACTTAATCATCAACGCTACACAAGCGATGCCCGATGGAGGTCAGATAAGTATTTCGACTAACTTCGATGCAAAGAAAATATTCATTAATGTTTCGGATACAGGTTCCGGCATTGACACGTCCATCATGGATCAGATCTTTAGCCCCTATTTTACAACTAAGGAAAAAGGGAGCGGATTGGGCTTGGCCATTGTTCGAAGAATCGTTCGCGAGCACGGCGGTTATGTAGATGTCAAAAGTGAACCCAAAGAAGGCACTGAATTCAGTTTAGTATTTCCGCGATCTATGGAAGGAATTTGAAAGTGAAAGCAAACAATCCGGAACATCACCAACAAGTTGCCGAAAAACCTCGAGTTCGCGTCCTCATTGTCGATGACGAGGCCAACGCGCGAGAAGGTCTTAAGGATCTTGTTGAGTCTTGGGGTTATGAGGTTATGACGGCGCCGGACGTGCGAGCCGCTTTCGATACGGTAAAGCGCTTCCAACCGGTAATCATCATCACTGATTTAAAGATGCCGGAAAATGATGGGATGGCCCTTCTTCACCTCTTAAAGGAAGAAAAATTCTTGGAACATACCCATGTCATCGTGCTTTCGGCTCACGGAAATATCGAAACGGCGGTCGAATGTATTAAGACTGGGGCTGAAGAATTTTTGACAAAGCCAGTGGATGTCGCACGCCTCAAGTTAACGATCGAGAAAATTTCCAAGCGCGCTCGCGTTTATGAAGAAATGCTTCTGTTACGAGACAAAGTTCGAAAACTTGGAACCTTTGGCAAGCTTAATGGCTCCACGCCTAAAATGAAGGCAGTATTCAAACAGATTCAAGTGATTGCACCCAGTACCGCTCCCGTTTTGATTACAGGAGAAAGCGGCACGGGAAAGGAACTTGTCGCCAAAGCGATACATCAAAATTCCAAGCGAAATCAAAAGTCTTATATCCCCGTTAATTGCGCTGCCATTCCAGAAAGTCTCTTGGAAAGCGAGCTATTCGGCCACGAAAAAGGGAGCTTTACGGGAGCTATACATCGCAAAGAGGGTTGCTTTGAACTCGCGGATGCCGGGACTTTATTTTTGGATGAAATTGGAGAAATGAATGCTGATCTTCAATCTAAATTACTCCGTGTGCTTGAAGATGGCAGCTTTCGTCGACTGGGTGGAACTCAAGAACTAAAAGTAGATGTCAGAGTGATTGCCGCGACCAATCGAAATTTGGATGAGATGGTCGATGAAGGAAGTTTCCGAGAAGATTTGTTTTATCGATTGAATGTTTTTACGATTAAATTGCCTCCTTTAAGGGAAAGAACAGAGGATGTCCCACTTTTAATCCAAACTTTTATTGAAGAGTTTAATTTAAAGAATGATCGAAACATAAAGGGCATCGCCCGAGAGGCTCTCAACCTCATTAAAAAGTATAGCTTCCCTGGTAACGTGCGTGAGCTGAAGAATGTTATCGAACGAGCCGTCATCGTCTCTACCAACGATGTAATTGAGCCTGATGACCTTCCAGAAACCCTAACCTCCAAAGCCAGGAAGGCCCCTGTCGTGGAGTTTCGGCTAGGAACCACGATGGAGGAGGTAGAGAAGCAGCTTCTGTTTCATACAATTAACTATGTGGATGGGAATAAAACCAAGGCGGCGAAAATGCTAGATATCAGCCTTAAAACCCTTCACAACAAACTAAACAAGTATAAGTCGATTTAGTCTCAAAAAAAGGCCCTCGGTGTTCCGAGAGCCCTTTGTAGACAAACTGCTACAATTAAACTGATAATTAAATATCAGCAGCTTTAACAGTCTTACGACCGTTTTCCTTGGTCCGATCCGAAGCCACTTTAATAATTCGAGCAACTTCCTTGTTAAGTTGATCCAATGAGTCACTGCCTGTGTTGCAGTCATACTTTTTGAACAACTCTCTTACCTTAGATTGAACGATTAAATTTTCTTCCATTATTTTACTCCTTCTAAACCTAGCTTATTGGCCGTTTAAGCTTATCTGCCTAGCCTAGATGCGACTGTCAAATTCAAAACGCTCCAGAAATGCAAAAGAACGCCATTCCAGCCAAAAAATGTAATTTCTACATTCGAGCATAAATGAATTAAGTGCATGAAATCATTTGATAAAAATACCAATTTTGAAGCACTCAAAAACATCGAATGTAATTCTTACCTGCTCTAAAGTATTATATTTATGCAAAAATGACTCATTCTAAAAATAAAACATAATGATTTCAATATATTAGCTATCGTCAAAAACTTGGCATGACTCTTGCTATAGAGATGATCCGATAAGTTTAGTTTTTTCGGCTGGGCGACCCTAAAACCCTTAAAACCCTTATCCCCTCCCCTAATCGCCCAGTCGGAAGATATTAAAGAAAACCCCCAGGTCCTCTGGGGGTTTTTTTTATGCCTTGTCATCTCGAAACTTCAAAGCTTTGAATAACTCATCATGAACTCAGCCCCTGCTCCTAAACAAGAATCCTCGAAGCCCCAAAGCTTCCCAGACGGCTTGGCAATCGAATGGCGAGAGCTCCTGGCCCCAGAAGCTGACAAAGTTTATTTCAAGGCCCTCTGTGACTTTCTTCGATCTGAATACAACACGGGAACATCGGTTTTCCCGCCGCGAGATAAGGTCCTTCGGGCTCTACAACTCGTCGACTATTCGCAAACCAAAGTTGTTATCCTCGGCCAGGACCCCTATCACGGAGAGAGCCAGGCGACAGGACTGTCATTTGGAGTACCTGATGCTCTACGAATTAAACCGCCGAGCCTTTTGAATATTTTTAAGGAACTTCAGAGCGATTTGAACTTCGCGTGGGATAAGAAAGAGTCGGAGCTAACCGGATGGGCCAAGCAAGGTGTTTTGCTACTCAATGCGGTACTCAGCGTGCGACGCTCCCAAGCCTTCTCGCATCAGGCCAAAGGTTGGGAAATCTTTACCGATCGCGTAATCTCACTCTTAAATGAGCGTGAGCATGGAATGGTTTTTATCCTATGGGGAGCGGCCGCTCAAAAAAAGAAGGCCCTCATCACAAATAAACGACACTACTTGATCCAGTCTCCGCATCCTTCTCCGCTTTCGGCGCATCGAGGTTTTTTTGGCTCACGGCCTTTTTCAAAATCCAATCAAATTCTAACTCAAAAACTAAATCTTCAAGCGATTGATTGGACCAAGATCAGCGTATGACGGATCAGACCAGGGCTTTTTATGAATGCACTCGGCTCGCAGAAATGGCCGCACAAGCCGACGAAGTTCCAATCGGTGTGGTCATGGTAAAAGATGGGAAAATTATCTCTGGCGCACATAACGAAACAGAGAAGCAATCTAATTTTTTAGCGCATGCTGAAATGATTGCCATCAAGAGAGCTACAAAATTTCTAAATACAAAATACCTTAATGACTGCGAGCTTTATTCAACGCTTGAACCCTGCCCGATGTGTATGGCCGCTGCACGACTAAGTCGCATCAAGTCAATTTTCTACCTTATCTCTAGTGACAAATTCGGCGCGGATGGCAAGGCACTCTACTCGACACATCTGCAAAAAATCGAAAATCATTCAGAATCCGACAAAATTCTTAATCTGCTGCGAAGCTTCTTTGAAAAAAAGCGATAAAATAAAGAGTGCGCTCCTTCTTCTCAGGGATTTCAATTCTAGTGACACTTGTCACGCTGTCGGCCTGCGGTGACAAGCCAGCCTATATCGCTGATCGACTTCGTTTTCGAGTGGATTTTGAAAATGAAAAAATCTTTATGATTTACGATCTGAACAAGGAATACAGTCTCAACTTAAATGAGAATCATGCCTTTGAAGATTTGAGTCTAATCAAAATTAAACACGACGATAACTTGAACGCTGATTTGCTCATTACCGAATTCTATGCCAATCCAGGCCACCTTGGGTCAGACTGGCCAGGAACAAGCTTTGATCGGCTTCCGAACAATAAGAAGCTTCCTAGCCCACTACGTTCACGCTCCCTCAAAGAATGGTTGGTTCAGCGCAATTCTGGAGCACGAGATTCGTCATTTGTTTATGACCAGCCGGAATATATAAATTTTGGAGGGAGTTTAATCCATCCCGCCATAAAGGATTTACCTCGTGAATTTTATGCCTATCAGCATTTCCTAGATTCCAAGGGTGCCTATCGAGGAAGTCTTGTCACCATGGGACCTAGCGATAATTTTGAAGGGGCAATGTACTTTTTTGGTTATCTTGGATTGAATCCTTTCGTAGATGGTGGACAACAACTTTGGCATGATCTGCAAGCACACAGCCGACCGAGTTCCGACCTCCAAACACTTGAGTTTAGCATCGCGGCCAGCAGCCCTATCGAAATTCACGCGGACTCCATTTGGGATTGGTTTTCCTATTTCAAGGTTTTAACTGAGATCAAAGCAAAGTATTTTGACTCGATATCAACTAAGCCAGAAAGACTATAAGCTTATGCGTAGCTTGTTTATTGCAGCTCATCCTGATGATGAAGTTCTTGGCGCGGGGGGTAGCATTGCCAAACTTACCGCCTCGGGTGGGGAAGTTGGCATTATTCTTTTAGGTGAAGGCCCCACGAGTCGAGATAGCAAAGATAAAAATCAGTCGGCAGAGCAAGCAAAAAAAGCCGCAAAAATATTAGGCGCGCAACTCGTCGCACACGAGAACTTTCCTGATCAAAAATTCGATAGCATGGATTTTTTAGAAATTACTAAAAGGATTTCTAAATACATTTTAGACTACAAAGCTGAAGCGGTCTTTACCCATCACTACGAAGATTTGAACCGCGATCATCGCATTATCTCCGAAGCTGTTGTTGTGGCTTGCCGGGCAAAGCCAATAAATAAAGTAAATGAAGTCTATTTTTGGGAAAATATTTCAAGTCGTGAATGGGGAATCAAAGCTCGCACCTTTATGCCTCAGCTCTATATAGAGATCAGCAAAACATTGGTCAAAAAAATTGAAGCACTCGAAGCCTACACTACAGAATGTGAAGCCTTCCCTCATCCACGATCAAAAGAATCCCTCGAAGCCTTAGCGAGAGTTCGTGGCACGGAATGTGGACAAGTTGCCGCAGAGGCGTTTGAAGTGTTTAGAATTATCAAATGAATGAAATAACTTCCGTAATCGTTCAAGCACGAATGGGATCGACGCGACTCCCAGGAAAAATATTTAAAGAAGCCGCGGGTATCAGTCTTTTGGAGTTTTGCTTACGGCGACTCTCAAAAATAGAGGGAATTCAGCATCTTATCGTTGCCACCTCAGCGTCTCCTCAAGACGATCGAGTCGAGACTTTTTGCAAAGACAAATCATTCGAAGTTTTTCGCGGTAGCGAGAATGATGTTCTTTCTCGCTACTACGAAGCGGCCAAAAATTCGGGGGCGACGATCGTTGTTCGCGCAACATCGGACTGTCCATTTCTTGACCCGGCTCTTATAAGTGAAATGATTCGTAAATTCAAAGAAGACGATTGTGATTATCTTTCCAACAATCTTCGTTTTAGCTTTCCTCATGGTCTGGACGCCGAAGTAATGCGCTTTACGGCATTGGAAGTGGCCCATAGAGAGGCAACTAAGCCGGAGGACCGTGAACATGTCTCGCCTTTTATTCGAAATCAACCTGAACGCTTTAAACTCAGCAATTTTTCCAATCCCCTCGATCCAGAGTTTCAAACCGAGATGTACAAAATGCGGTGGACCGTTGATCACCCACAGGATTATGAATTCGCCAAACAAGTCATCGAGAAGTTTGGAATCTTGCGACCAAATTTTACTTGGGTGGAACTATTGAAATTTATTAGGCAACACCCAGAAATTCAGGCTCTGAATCATAGTTTAGAAGATCGTAAGTAAGCCTAAATCCCCGAAACCACGAATGAAATTTTTTTTGTGATTTTGTATTAAAATATATAAATGCGATGGGTATTGGGAATTGTCAGCTTTATTTTTCTATCATCATTTGTTTTTTCGGCTCAGGCCCAAATGAGTAGCTGGGAGCAGACCAAAAGAAGTCGAGAGGAGGCAATGAAACGCTTCGATAGTTTTGAAACCAATCGCCAGGCTCCGCTCCTTCACGATCAAATCAGCAACGACGGGACAGGCAAGACAATCGAATATAACTTCAACGACTCGAGCTTGAAGATTGAGAACCTAACTTCTCCCAAGAACCTACCGAAACTAGAAGTTCCAAATAAGGAGCGGCTGGAAAGTCTAAAAGACCCTAGTTATTTCAATCGCCTCAAGAACGCGATCCCCTGCTTTAAAGAATTCATTCTGGCCTTGTATGCCGCGCGCTATAAACGAGACTCTGAATATCTCGATTGCCAGACCGAAGCCTGTGGCTCCAAGCAAGTTCTCGGCTTTGAAAAGGCTTCGATGACGATCACGGACCAATTCTACGTTTGCCTTGATAAGAGCGACACCAACAAAGTCGCCCTTCAAAAGTAAATTTTTTGAGCCAGCGCTCGAAGCTCTTCGGACTCAACCGGCTTTCCACCTGGCCACGGAAAATCCACCATTGATCGGCATGGAATCAAATGGATATGGGTGTGCGGCACTTCAAATCCCACGACAGCCAGGCAAACTCGCTCACATTCGACGACTTGCTTCAACCTTTCGGCCACTCGCTTCGCTGCTAAAAAGAGCTCCGAATAAGCTTTGTCATCCATACTAAAGACTGGATCCACCTTCGCCTTGGGAACCACTAAGCAGTGCCCCGGGGCCACAGGGCGTATATCCAGAAAGGCCAAAAATCTCTCGTTCTCCCAGACCTTATGGCAAGGAATGTCACCATCCACGATTCGCTCAAATATGGTTTTCATCTGCCCCAAAACTATCCTAAAACCTAATGATATGCACTATAACCCGGCCAGCATTGAGCCCAAATGGCAGAAGTTTTGGGAAGACAATAAGATTTTTCAAACGAGTTTTGAGCCGAATAAGCCCAAGTTTTATGCTCTAGATATGTTTCCCTATCCTTCGGGATCGGGACTTCATGTTGGACACCCTGAGGGTTATACGGCCACGGACATCATAGCTCGCTTTAAAAAAATGAATGGCTTTAATGTTTTGCATCCCATGGGCTTCGATGCCTTTGGATTGCCGGCAGAAAATTATGCTCTGAAAACTGGCGTGCATCCCAAAATTACAACGGAAAAAAATTGTGAAACTTTCCGAAAGCAGCTCAAGAGCCTTGGGTTTTTTTATGACTGGGATCGGGAGGTTAATACCACTGATCCCAAATACTACAAATGGACGCAGTGGATTTTTATTCAGCTCTTTAAGAGGGGCTTAGCTTATCAAAGCGAAGTACCAGTGAATTGGTGCCCAGCTCTTAAGGCTGTACTGGCAAACGAAGAAGTCGCCGATGGACTATCTGTTGAAGGTCAGCATCCTGTGGAGAAAAAAAATCTTCGTCAGTGGGTCTTGAAAATCACCGCCTATGCCGATCGCTTACTTGAAGATCTCGAAGGTTTAGACTGGCCAGAAAGCATCAAAGAAATGCAGCGGCATTGGATCGGACGATCCGAGGGGGCCGAAATTGACTTTGAAGTTGCGGAAAATCCAAAAAAGAAAATTCGTGTATTTACAACACGACCTGACACGATATTTGGAGCGACTTTTTTGGTTCTTTCCCCTGAGCATGCCCTGGTACAGGAACTTACATCGAAATCTCAAGCTAAAGCTGTTCAGGATTACCTTAAGGAGGCGTCTACAAAATCCGATCTAGATCGAACGGATCTGGCCAAAGAAAAATCTGGAGTCTTTTTAGGCTCCTTTGCTTTGCATCCCTTTACCAAAAAGCAAATCCCAATCTGGGTTGCTGATTATGTACTTGCACATTATGGCACTGGGGCTTTGATGTCGGTGCCAGCTCATGATCAAAGAGATTTTGAATTTGCGAAAAAATTCGACCTTCCCATTGTCCGAGTTTTAGAGGCCAAAGAGCTTCCCTTTACGGGAGACGCTAAACATATTGAATCCGATTTTATCAATGGACTAACCAATGATGCCGCTAAGAAAAGGATTTGTGAAATTCTCGTAAAAGAGAAAATAGGTAAATCAACAATCACCTATCGCCTCCGCGATTGGATTTTCAGTCGACAGCGCTACTGGGGAGAGCCGATTCCGGTTTTGCATTTTGAGGATGGGACGTTCAGAGTTTTAGATGAGGACGAGTTGCCTTTATTGTTACCCGAAGTCGAACGCTATGAGCCTAGTGGGACAGGTGAAAGTCCACTCGCCACAATCGATGAGTGGGTCAAAATTAAGGATCCCCGAACGGGAAGATCAGCACGACGAGAGACAAATACAATGCCTCAGTGGGCTGGTTCGTGTTGGTACTACCTCCGTTATCTTGATCCCAAAAATGATAAACAAGCTTGGGATCCTAAAATTGAAAAACATTTCATGCCCGTTGATCTTTATGTGGGCGGCGTTGAACATGCAGTCTTGCATCTCTTGTATTCAAGATTTTGGCATAAAGTTCTCTTTGATTTGGGTTTGGTCAGCACCAAAGAACCATTCCAGCGGCTTGTAAACCAAGGATTAATTCTTGGCGAAGACGGTGAAAAAATGAGCAAGTCTCGTGGCAATGTTGTGAACCCTGACGAAATTGTGGCCACCTACGGAGCCGATGCTTTTCGGATGTACGAAATGTTTATGGGCCCTCTGGAAAAATCCAAGCCTTGGTCCACTGCCAATATTGATGGAATGTACCGCTTCCTGGGGCGCATCTGGCGAAGTTTTGTTCATGAATCTAAGGTTACAAGTAATCCTGCTAGCCAGAAATCTTTGAACGCCATTCATCAGGCTATCGATCGGGTCAGCAAAGATATTGAAGGATTAAAATTCAATACTGCCATTTCGCATTTGATGGTTTGTCACAATAGCCTTATCGAAGAGACGGAAATTTCTTTGGAAGTTGCCAAAGATTTTGTACTTTTGCTTTCCCCCTTTGCGCCCCATATTTCCGAAGAGATCTGGACCGTGTTGGGAGAAAAGGCTTCCACCCTCAATGCCAAATGGCCAAAAGCCGACCCCAAGTACCTTATTGTCGACCGAGTACAATTTGCCATTCAGATCAATGGCAAGCTTCGTGGTACGATTGATGCTTCACCCGAAATCACACAAGAGGAATTACGCCAATTAGCTTTAGCAGATGATAAGATCGCTAAATTTGTTGCTGGTGAAATAATTAAAATCATTTTTGTTCCCAAAAAGCTTTTAAGCTTTGTCGTAAAGGAAGGACCTAAAGCATGAATCTATTAGAAAGACCTCGACGGCTTCGCCAATCCGAGAGCATCCGACTTCTCGTCCGAGAAGTCACAATTGATCCATCCAAACTCATCCTTCCGTTGTTTGTTTGCGAAGGAAAGGGAATTGAAAAGAAAAATGCCCATCTTCCTCAGTTATTTACGTACTCGACTGACAAGTTAATGGTATTTTTAAAATCAATTGAAGATGCCGAGATTGGAACTTTCCTTTTGTTCGGGGTGTCCGACAAAAAAGATTCCAAGGGGAGTGAAGCTCTTAATTCCGATTCGGCTCTATGTCATGCGATTGCTGAAATTCGAGGAAAATATCCTAAAGCCATAGTCGCAACAGACCTTGCTCTCGATCCCTATACCGATCATGGCCATGATGGGCTTTACAAAAATGGGGAGATTCTAAACGACGAAACTGTAGAAGTACTTTGCCAGATGGCACTCTTGCACGCCAAATACGGGGCCCAAATTCTCGCGCCCTCAGATATGATGGATGGACGTGTGGGCGCTATTCGAAATGCCCTTGATGCGAATTCCTACAAAAACGCAGCCATTCTTTCGTACACTGCCAAATATGCTTCTTGTTTTTATGGACCTTTTCGCGACACGCTAGCTTCGAAAGTGATCGGCGACAAATTAGCTTATCAAATGGACCCCTCCAACCGCCGCGAAGCTGAGCGAGAATTAGAACTAGATATTTCGGAATCTGCCGATATTGTAATGGTTAAACCAGCCTCTCATTATCTTGATATCATCTCAGATTTTCGAGACCGCTCTCTTGTCCCCGTCGCGGCCTATCATGTCAGCGGGGAAGCGGCGATGCTAGAACTGGGAGCAAAAAATGGATTGTTTGACCGCAAACGAGCCATTCAGGAAGTTACGACTTCGATCTTTCGAGCGGGGGCTGATTTGATCGCGACGTATTTTGCGGTCGAACTTTCACGCTGGGGTAAACAATGAAAAGATTAAAACGAAGAATTGGTAAAACTGAATTTCAGGTCTTCCCGATTGGCCTAGGCGCCATGCCTCTGTCGGTTGACGGACGACCGGATCGAGAGCACGGACGGCAAGTCGTCCGCGATGCCGTCGCGGCAGGATGCGATTTTATTGATACTGCCAATTCCTATTGTTTGGACGAAACCGATAAGGGTCATAATGAGCAACTTATCAGAGAGGCTCTTAGTTCAATCAAAACTACTCGGCGAGTTGTTGTGGCCACAAAGGTGGGCTGCACGCGGCTTAAAGGTGGCTGGCAAATGGATTGTCGCCCTGAAAGTATTCGAAAGGCTTGTGATAAATCCCTTAAGGATCTCGGCATTAAGCAATTTGATTTGTATTATTTGCACGCCGAAGACTCCAATGTTCCGCTTGAAGAAAGTATGGGCAGCCTTAAGGATTTACAAGCCGAGGGAAAGATTAAGCATTTGGGAGTTTCCAACTTTGATCAAGGCCAACTGGAACGAGCCCTGAAAGTTATACGAGTCGAGGCCGTTCAGAACCGACAGCATTTATTTAAGCAAAATGATTTCAAGTCCGGACTTGTGGAATTTTGTGCACAAGAACAAATTGCCTATGTTGCGCATAGCCCGGTTGGTGGCCATCATCAACATACAGAAGCTAATCAAGTGTCAGAACTTAAAGACATGGCCAAAAAATACAATACGAGCACTTACTGCATAATGCTTCATTGGCTACTGCGACAGTCGGAGAATGTATTTGCGATACCGGGTGCGAGCAAAAGCTCAAGCATCTTAGATAGCTTCAAGGCATTGGACTTTGAGATGTTGGATGAAGACCTGGGGCGATTTTCAGGATAGCCTTACTTGAGAAGATTCTAAGCTCACCACCCTCTACCGCCACCTTTCGCAAGGTCATATTAATTTTTGAACTTTATTGGGTTTGTAAAACTTGTCCTTCTTAGCGTTCTTAAAATTATATTCCTTCCTAAAGAAAATTGAAAAGCTTGCAATGAGTTCTAAATCTCGAGCACTCTCTTATCCGCAACCATCGAAAGCTCATCAATTTCGTACAAATAGGGAACACCCGTAGCAATCTCGAATTGAAGTATCTGCTCCGGCGTCATCTTATCTAAGTACATAATAATGGAGCGAAGGGAGTTGCCGTGCGCAAAAACCAAAACATTTTTGCCTGCCGCGACAGCTTTTAAAATATATTCCTTAAAATACGGAAGCGCTCTCTTTGAAGTGTCCGCCAAACACTCTCCTCCTGGCGGAGGGACATCATAGCTCCGACGCCAAATATGAACTTGCTCGTCACCCCATTTTTTTCGGGCCTCGTCTTTGTTCATGCCCTGAAGCTCGCCATAGTGGCGCTCATTAAGTGCGGAGTCCATCCAGATTTCCATGCGCTTAATCTCCATCACATTGATCGCAATAGAAAGTGTGTCCTGCGCGCGCTTGAGTCGAGATGTATGAGCCATATCCCAGGTTTTATTTAAACTCTTTAAAGCCTGGCCCGCCTTCTCAGCTTCTTCTATTCCAGCCGGTGAAAGATCCACATCGATCCATCCGGTAAAACGATTTTCTAGGTTCCATTTCGACTGACCGTGCCGAACCAAAATTAATGTCCCCATATTATGCCGCCCGCCTCACTTTTTCTTCTGCTTTTCGATGCAACAGAGCCGGCAATAGTCCCAGGCTCGATAGCATCATAATAAATGTTCCAACCGCTAATAATACTCCCATACTTGCGGTGCCCCGGTGACTCGACAAGGCCAGCGTGCCAAAACTAGCAATCGTAGTAAGAGAACTGAAGAAAATCGATCTGGCTGTGCTGCTATCCGCATCTTCGAAACTCGCCAGTTTTCGAAATCGATGAACAATATGCACGCCCGAATCCACGCCAATTCCCAACACCAAAGGCAGCACAATAATGTTTGCAAAATTAAAGTCCAATCCTATCACGACCATAAAGCCAACGATCAGACTTGAGCCCAAAACTAAAGGACACATCACCAGAATCGAGTCTACTACGCTGCGGCTCAAAAACAATACCGTCAGAAATATTAAAAATCCTGCCAACAAGAAAGCCTCTATAAAAGCTTCTACAACAGCATCCCCGGTCAAGGGCAGTGTCACCGGATCATCAGTAGCACGAGGCGCCACCTTGAGAACATCATTTGCAAACTCTCGCATGGACTCAACATTCATCAAGTCTTTTTTTGGAAAAACTTCCAAGCGATATTTCCCATTGGTCGAAACATAACGTTCTGAAACTTCCGCGGGAAGATTGAAGTTGGCTTGTTGAGCCTTCTCGACTCCCAGTTGCACCGACTTATAAAAATCTAGGCTCGGAATAACAATGGCTCCCCGCAACAAATCTAGATCGCCCTCTTGAGCATTCAACACTAAATCACTCAACGAACTCTTTAATCTCTCTTCTTCTGGCGACGCCCCGGTCAAATTTCGTGCAAATCTAGCCACAGCTTCAAGGCTCTCCGTTCTACTCTCCGCCATGGAGTGACCTAGGTCTCCAAGGCTAATCTCCTTAACAGCAGCCTTTTTTTCCTCCAGATCATTTGGGAAAAATGAATCCAAGTTAATAACTTGGCTTACGGTATCCAGAGACAAAAGTTTTTTGGAAAGATCCACGGCTTCAGCCATTGAATTTGCAACAACTTTAATTGTCCAAGGCGATCGATCGGTTTCCTTAAGAAGATTTCGATAAGTTTTATAAGCTTCCGTATGAGGATCTTGCAAATTCAGTGGATTCGCATCAAAGCGTATCTTTAGAGCTAGCAACCCTGTAAGCAAAAGCAAAACAGCTGCTAAAACGCGAATCCCCTTGTAGTGACGATAGGAGAACTTCGAAATCAAAGATCCCGCCGAAGCTTTTAGGCTCTTCGGCTTGAGTTTCCCAGTGGGCATTACGGAAAGAACGGCTGGATACCATGTCAAATGAATGAGCAAATTAATTATCATTCCCACTCCCGCAATCAAGCCAAGCTCGGAGACTCCCTTATAGGCTGTCGGAACAAAAGCAAAAAAGCCGAAACAGGTTGTCAAAGTACAAATCAACAAACTGATACCAACTTCGGAAAAAGACGATATTAAGGCCCCAATTCGCTCGTGCCCTGACTTAAGGCTCTCCCTATAATGAAGTCCTAAATGAATGCTGTAATCCACACCAAGCCCTATAAACAAAACAGCAAAGGCTACAGAAATCATATTAAGATGCCCTACCGCAAGAGCAGCAAAGCCGGCTGTTAGAATTAGGCCTAATATTAAATTCACAAGCATCACCGCAATAAGCCCAAAGCTTCGACAAGCCAAAAACAAAATCAATGCAACAAGAACAAATGATAAAATCCCGGAAAAAGCCGCTCCATCACTTACGGATTTCATTTCCTCATAGGACAGAGCCGAAACACCCGTTACGCCAAAATTCACCCCGCTTAATCCACTTCGATCAATAATTTCGTGTAAAACTTGAATTGATTTCTGTGCTGGCAACAGTTCTGAGTATTCCAATCGAGGCGTCAGTTCGATATACCGCTTAGAATCCCTTGCCTGTGCTTCACCAAATATTTCTCCATAATCTAAGCGAAGACGATCACCCTTCAGAATCTCATCAAGCTGAGAAAGCATCTCAGGTGGGATTTGATTCCCGCCGATCGCTGCCAGCCCATTGAAAAAGCTACCAAGACTCTGTTGCCTGGAAAAGCGGTCCCATATTGGTTTCGTTTGACGAACTAAACCAGAAAATTCCTTTAATTCCGGAAGCGAAAGATAATAAAGCGACTCTGCCTCAAGCAATCGATTCGTGTTTAAACGAAAGACTTTCTCAAAATGACTATTTCCTCGAAGCCTAGCAGCCAACCACTCAGCCGCCTCGTCAGCTTGAGTTTCGGTTTCTCCCGTCACCACAACCAAAATATTATCTGTAAGGTGCGGAAATTCTCGCCTATATTCCTTCCAGTTTTTGTGAAAACTCAAACGATCTGAAATTAAATCCGTTAAATCTGAATTGAGCCCGAGCTGAGTCAAAAATAAAAAACTTGCGATGCCCGCGAGGGGAATAAAAGAACCAAGCACGATCCACGGATGCCTCGCCACCCAAGCGATCCAAGTTCGCAACCAGCCTTCTGTTCTCTCAAACCTCACTCGTGCCCGCTTTCTTACGATAAAATATTATCCAAATTCCAACCGCGGTCAGGGTTATTAAGGCTCCAGCCCAGAACGGACTTCTTAAATTCCAATCATAAAGTGTGCCCGCCAAGATCGGACCTACAACTCGGGCCACGCTTCCTCCCGATTGATAAATACCCAAGATGCTCCCTTGTTCACTGGCTGAAGCCGACTTTGAAACCAAGGCTGACAAACACGGATTAGAGAAACTATAACCGATGGCCAAAACGACCAAAGCCAAAACAAGAACCCACGGACTTGGCGCTAGCCCCATGGTAAAAAGACCTAAGCACAAAAGAATAATACCCGTAGTAATAAGTCGACGCTCCCCAAAGAACTTGGAAGCCCGCCCAACAATCAGGCCCTGAACAATCGCCATAACAATTCCTGCAAAGGCCAAAAGAAGTCCCGCCCTACGTTCGCTCAGGCCGAATCTATCAAGAACGTATAAGCCAAAAGTTACCTCGAGCTGAACAAAAGCCAAAGTTAGAAGGGAAAATGTGAAAATCGGCAAAAATAATTTGCGATCGGCCAAAATCTCATTGAACCGCGCCCAATCAAAGCGTCGCCGATTTGCTTTTCGTCGTTCTTCAGAACTATTTGGTTCCGCCAGAAAGATGAAGGCACCGACAAGATTGATAAACGCCAATAAAGCTGCAAATGCAGATGGCATTTGATAACCAAATGGAATTAACAAGCCACCAATCGCTGGGCCAAAAACAAAGCCGAGCCCGAAAGCCGCTCCGACTAAACCCATAGCCTTAGCTCGATCCTCTGGCGCGCTGATATCTGCCATATACGCACTGGCCGTCGAAATATTGGCGGAAAATCCTCCTGCAAAAACCCGGCTCAATAAAAGTATAGAATAACTTCCAGCAAAAGCCGCCCATGCAAAGGCCAAGCATTGTCCAGCAATTGTAATCAGCAAAATGGGACGCCTTCCGTACTGGTCCGAAGCGCGTCCCCAAAGAGGCGCGATAAAAATTTGCATAAATGAATATACAAACATTAAAAAGCCCACTTCGGTCGCTGAAGCGCCAAAGCTTCTCGCATAAAACGGAAGCATTGGAATCATAATGCCGAATCCCAGTAAATCGATAAAAACGACAAGAAAGATAAGAGATTTTGAGCTAATTCGATGCACCTGGCTTCCTTCTATATCAAATTATAAAATCGAATCGCGCCATCCACTCCCACAACGAGAAATAAGAAAAACAAATAGAAAATGGAAACATAAAAAAGTTTCATATAGCCCTCTTTCGAAGCCTGTTTCATTTTTTTGTAGGTCTCCCACATATACCAAATCCAAAGTGCCAAAGCGCCTGCACCATAGACCCAAGTTGTCCAGCCGTAATAATAGGGCAGGAAGCTTATCGGCAATAAACTTAGTGTATAAAATATAATTTCGTTCCTCGTTCGAGTTTCACCATGAGTGACAGGCAACATGGGAACGCTTACTTGCTGGTATTCATCTTTGATCGCGAGTGCCAGAGCCCAGAAATGTGCTGGCGTCCACATAAAGATAATCAGAAACAATATCCAGGCAAATGCAGAAATATTTCCCTCCACGGCTGCCCAGGCTATTAGCGGTCCCGCCGCTCCTGCCGCACCCCCTATGACAATATTGTAATGATGACGACGCTTCAGGCCTATAGTGTAAACCAGCGTATAAAAAAGAATCGTGGCGACTGAAACCGCGGCAGCCAAAAAACCCCAGCTTAAATATAGATAGATGGTTGATACGACTCCAATCACACTGGCAAAAACAAAAGCCTGCCAGGGTTTAATCTTGCCCATCGGCAGGGGACGTTTTCTCTTCGTACGCTCCATGACCGAATCAATATCGCGATCAATAAATTGATTGAAAGCATTCGCCGAACCAGCAGCCATGGCAATGGCCAATGCAATTAACGCCATTTGTCCTGGCGATGAAAAGAGCGAGCCTTCAGCGGCCAAGGCTCCCAAAGCTGTTATTACCACCAAAGCAATTATGCTTGGCTTGGTCAGCTGGAGATAGTTAGCGAAGGCTGACATGAAATACTCCCAAAGCCATACAAGTAAAGATTCCTAAGGATCCTGCGGAGTGCGCCACGCTTAACGCTGGGTCGATATGATTAAAAATCATCGCGATTCCCAACCCAAGCTGAATCAAAATTAAAAGCATTGCTGTCAGGCTTATCTTCTTTATATATGAGTCTGCCTTTTTATTTTTAAAAACATATATTCCCAAAGATGCTACCGCCATTACCAGGGCATAGGCGCCTAAGCGATGTACAAAATGTAAAGCCACCTGATCATGAAATTCTGGCCACCAAGCTCCGTTACATGTTGGAAACCCCATGCACGCCATACCAGCATAATGAGAGCTGACGAGACCTCCCAAAAAGCTTTGCGCAAAGGACAAAATCAA
>Ga0210019_1000946_pt1 | contig 33019 bp, 47 predicted proteins | sample CryGeyCG2114_020_2_FD_183969 | JGI IMG/M metagenome (GOLD analysis project Ga0210019, IMG submission 183969) | Groundwater microbial communities from aquifer - Crystal Geyser CG11_big_fil_rev_8/21/14_0.20 (SPAdes) (version 2) | ecosystem: Environmental > Aquatic > Deep subsurface > Groundwater ...
CAAAATCATAACTTGTCCATTGGCTATAAGGAGACATTCCTGACAAAATCTGGGGAGTTTCAATCGGGCTTTCTAAAGAAAAATTAACCAGATCTGGAGAATTGGTAGTACCAGCCTGAACTACATCTTGATCAAAGGTAATCCTAGCCGAGGACTCACTGACCGCAAATGAACTGACCTGAGGTGCAGCTAAAGCTGGACCACCAGTCATTGATATTACAGTTAGAATTCCGACCAAAGAAATTATTACTTTTTTAGAAATGGTTTTGATTTGTTTTTTGTATGACATGTTATTTAAAACCAACCCCTTCACCATTAAATGGTGAGGGGTTGAAAATTAAGAATAATTACAAAATTAATCCACATTGCATCATTATACCACTCCACTTTTTCAAGCAACCGTGTCAATGTGGAAAACTAAAAACCTGGTCCTTCTGGCGGTGGAGGTGGCATTGGCGGTTGGGGCTCTTCGGGTTTCATCGGCGGGGTCGGCCCTTTCTTTTTCCCTGCCAAATACCAAATCACTAAACCCACCACCACAACTGCCACAATTATCCAAAAAAGAGTCATAAAAATAAACTAAAAACTAAAAGCGAAAAGTGAAAAGTTAAACGACCTTTGATACTTAATTTTCGTTTTTCTTTATTTTTTTGTCAAGTTGGTAAATGTCGCCAGCTCCCATAATGACTACCACTTCCCCACCCCGAAGATTTTTCTTCAAATAATCTAAAACCTCATTCATTTTAAGATAAATCACCTTGTTTTTATTAATTTTTTTAACTAATTTTTCCGAAGAAACCTTCTTTCTCATTTCTGGCGTTTCTCTTCCGGCTACATCATAAATATCGGTGATAATTAACTTGTTTACCGGAGCTGTTCTGAAAGTTTTAACAAAATCATCGAACAAATAGTAAGTTCTCTGATATTGATGGGGTTGAAAAATGCACCAGATTTCCTTTTTAGGGTATTTCTCTCGAGCCGCTTTCAAGGTCACCCGAATTTCGGTCGGATGATGCCCATAATCATTAATAATTGTTAATTGTTTATTGTTAATTGTTAATTGTTTCGTCTCAAAGCGGCGCCAAGAACCTTTGTATTCCGAAAGTGCTTTAAAAGATATTTTATCAGGAATTTTTAAGGTCCTGGCAGTTGTTAACGCTGCTAAAGCATTATAAACATTATGTTCACCCGGAATCTTCAAAATTTTCTTTAGCTTTTTTGCCTCTTTCTGTTTGAGCCCATATGGAAAAAACGAATAACTGTCGGAGTCCCGATCTCCGATAATTTTTCTAGTGTTTTTATCATCTTTATTCGCCACTAAAATCCCACCTTTTGGCAAATGTCCAATATATTTTTTGAAAGTTTTAATAATATTTCCTAAATTTTTGTAGTAATCTAAATGGTCTTTTTCAATATTGGTTAAAACAATGATTTTTGGCCAATAATTTAAAAAAGAAGCCATATGCTCATCAGCTTCAATAACCAAATATTGGCTTTTACCCTGAGCTTGTCGAACGGGCTTCCCCACCCTACAATTACTGTCTCCAAATTCTTTCAGTTTTGTTCCAACAATCACTATTGGGTCTAAACCCGCTTTTACCAGTAATAACCCAATCATTGCCGTTGTCGTACTTTTCCCATGAGTTCCGGAAATTGCGATAGTAAAATATTTTTTCGTCAGTTCTCCTAGTACTTCAGGATAACTCAACACCCGAGGTTGGTTAATTAACCTCGGGTGTTGGATAACAGCTTTTAGTTCCGGATTTGATTTTTGAACCGCCGGGCTATAAACCACCAAATCTACATTTTTCGGCAGATTTTTAGCTTTATGTCTCCCAATAAGGAGCTTAGCTCCTTTTTCTCTCAGAGCGTCGGTAATTTCTGAGGCAACTAAATCCGAGCCAGTTACTTTGGCACCTTTTTCTAAATAATATTTAGCCAAAGCTGAAACACCAATGCCGCCAATGCCAATGAAATAGATTTTTAACTTTTTAGTGGGCATGATTCAAGTATTGTATATTCGGGTCCGCCACGTTTTAATTGGCTTTCCATTACTTCGATAGAATTTACTTCAAAACTTAAATTTATTTCTTCATTTATTTCCGGCCTTTCCTCAGGCTCAATTCCTCGGAATTCCCAAGCTTTAATTCGGCCCAAAGTAATATGAGGTGCATAAGGTCGACTCTCGGATCCCAAGCTTTTAATTGGGGAAGCTAAAAGAGAATTTTCTAAATCGTTTTGTAGTTTTCCCAATTCTTCTGATTTTTCTCCCTCTGCCCAGACCATTCTCGGAGGAAGTTTTTTTGGCGGACCATAAATTATTTTTTTCAAATTAATCGAAAATGACTCGTGTCTTTGAGTCGCTTCCCTCGTAAGTCTCAAAACCTCCAAAAGTTCTTCATCTGAAAGATAACCAAGAAACATCAAAGTAATGTGCAAATTCTCTTTTTTTGTCCAGCGACAAGGTAATTCCAGCCACTTAGCCTGATAATCTGTTAGTTTCTTTTTAATATCTTCTGGCAAATTAATGGCAATAAAAATTCGATGTCTCATATACCGAGTTCCCATTTATGGGAACGAAGGTGAAGAAGAGAGCAAAGCTCTCTTCGCCTATTATTATTTGGTCAATTATAAATTTTATCATATTTTAGGAATTCTCCAAGGATGATTTTGATATTTGATATTTTTATTTTATAATGATTTAAAACCGATTAAAACTAAAAAGAACAATAAATATGGAAGATCTTCTCAAAAAAATAAGTCAGAAGTTTAATTTTATAGAAAACCCTAGAATGAAATTTTTGGGAATTTTTTTAGCAATCGTTGGTTTCGTTGGAGAAAATCCTCTTCGTGCAATAAGTCACTTTTTAGCTAATGGCCTGGTTTTCCTTATTGGAAATGATTTTTCTATTGCAGGAAGTATCGTAAACAAATGGTTTGCTACTTCCGCCCCTATAGCGCTGATTTATATTCCTGCAATAATAGCATTATGGCTAACACTCCGTGAAGGGATAAAAAGATTAGATTGGATATCTGTTCCTATCTTGATAGGAATTCTTATCAAGGGAGGAATATATGGAATTGTTAGTCTTTCCTATAAAACTAGTGAATTCTGGGAACTTACTCAACAAGGAGTGCCGGGATTTTTTCTTTGGTTTTTTATCATAATATTAATGATAAGTGGACTAGTAGGATTAATAAAATGGTTTATTGAAATGTTATGAGACTTCTCATTATCGCGAATAGACAATGAAAGAAGCTTATTTATATAAAAAATTGGAAGAAAAAAAGGTTCAATGTCAAAATTGTGCTCATTATTGCCGGATTTTACCTGGAAAAAGAGGGATTTGTGGCGTGAGAGAAAATATTGATGGAAAATTATTTGCTTTAAATTATGGTAAAGCCATTGCCTGCCATATTGACCCGATTGAGAAAAAACCATTTTTCCATTTTTTACCAGGAAGTCATTCCCTTTCCATTGCCACAGTCGGATGTAATTTTAGATGCTTGAATTGCCAAAATAGTGATATATCTCAAGGTTTTAAAGGAGTTAAAGAAATTCCTGGCGAAGATTTGCCACCAGAAGAGATTGTCAAAATTGCTTTGAAAAATAAATTGCCAAGCATTTCTTACACTTATACCTCCCCTACTGTTTTTTCAGAATATGCTCTGGATATAATGAAATTAGCGAAAAAGGAAGGCCTAAAAAATAATTGGGTGACTAATGGTTTCCTTTCAAAAGAGCTTCTGGAAATAGTTTCTCCCTATTTAGACGCAGCCAATGTTGATTTAAAAGGATTCACAGAAGAGTTTTATCAAAAAAATTGTGGCGGTCGGCTTCAGCCGGTTTTAGATACTTTAATTCAAATGAAGAAAAAAAAGATTTGGGTTGAGGTAACTACTCTGGCTATTCCTACCCTTTCCGATTCAGAAAAAATGTTCAAAGATATTGCTAAATTTATTAAAGAAGCCCTCGGCCCCGAAACTCCCTGGCACATTTCTCAATTTTCTGGAGCAATTTCCTGGAAGTTACAATGTATACCCGATACTCCGGTTGAAACCTTGGAAATGGCCTGGAAAATCGGCAAAGAGGCAGGTTTAAAATATGTCTATACTGGCAATGTTCCCGGCTTGCCTTCAGAAGACACTTTTTGCCCAAAATGCAAAACTGTATGTATTGACAGAACAAATTATATCATCCACCGCCATGACAAATCTGGCAAATGCCCCAAATGCGGCGCAGATTTAAATTTAATTATTGATTAATAATTATTTATTTTTTTATGCCAATTGTTTTTGCAGTTATTTCTCCCCATCCGCCAATAATTTTACCCTCGGTTGGCTCTCCGGAAGACAGAGCGCAGGTTAAAAATACAATTGAATCCTTAGAAAAGTTGGGAAAGAAATTGTGCGAAGCTAAGCCTAGCACAATTATTATTTCGGCTCCTCACCCCGACTGGGGATTTAATGTTCCTCTTTATTTTTTAGCAAAGGATTTCAAAGGAGAAATTGAAACTTATTTAATAGGTTTAGAATCGCCTGAATATTATTTTGAAGAAGGTAAAAAACTTTTCAAATTGAAAATTGAAAATTGTAAATTGAAAATTGCCCTCACAGCCAGTGGAGATTTATCACACTGCTTGAGGGCGGATGGTCCCTACGGTTTTCATCCCGATGGACCAAAATTTGATAAAGATTTAATCGAGGCCTTAAAGAAAAAAGACATCGAAACAATTTTAAAATTAGACGAAATGTATCCTGGTGCTGGCGAATGCGGCCTACGTTCTTTTTGTTTTCTTTTAGGAATGCTTGAAGAATCTGGAATTGACTGGCAACCAGAAATTTTATCTTACGAGGGTCCTTTCGGCGTCGGCTATTTAGTAGCAAATTTCAAATTATGAATAAAGGATTGATCATTAAAAAAACCAAAGAGTATGTTAAAAAAACTCTCTGGGGAGAAGCCACTGGTCATGATTGGTGGCACGCTTGGAGAGTCTGGAAATTAGCTAAAAGGATTGCCCAAAAAGAGGGCGGAGATTTGTTTACTATTGAATTAGCAGCTTTACTGCACGATGTTGAAGATTGGAAATTTAATGGCAGAAAAGATTCAGAAATAAATTTAGCTAAAAAATGGCTGGCAGAATTTGGAGTAGATAAAAAAATTATCAGTCATGTCTGCCATATTATAAAGAATGTTTCCTTCAAAGGCGCTGGTGTAAAAAACAAAATAAAAACCAAAGAGGGAAAAATTGTTCAAGATGCCGATAGATTAGAAGCATTGGGTGCAATTGGAATTGCGAGAGTGTTTGCTTCGAGCGGTTACGGAGGAATAGAGATTTACAACCCAAATATTAAACCAAAATTACATAAATCATTTAAAGAATATAAAGCTTTTAAGACGACGGCGATAAACCATTTTTATGAGAAAATTTTGCTTTTAAAGAATAGATTGAATACAAAAACTGCCAAGAAAATGGCTATTCAAAGGCATAAATTTGTAGAACAATTTTTAGATAGATTTTTTAAAGAATGGAAAAGGAAAGATGTATAAATTTTATTAGAAAATAATAAAAAATGGATTTACGGGAAATTGAAAAAATTTTGGGGGAAGAACTAGTTTTCCGATATGAAAAATAAAGATTTCCTTATCATCGGGCACTTTGCCAAAGATTTAAAGGATAATGGTTTTTCTGTCGGAGGTAGTGCCTTTTACTCTGGTTTCACTGCTAAAAAATTAGGTAAAAATGTAAATATCTTGACTAGTTTTGCCTCAGATTTGGATAATGAAGGTATTTTAAGCGAATTCAACATTGATCAAATTCCCTCTTCAGTTACCACAACCTTTCGAAATATCTACAGAAATGGTAAAAGAATTCAATTCTTATATCAAATCGCCTCCCGGATTACTCCCAGATATTTACCTAAAAATTGGCGAAATCCTTCGATTGTTCAAATAGCTCCAATAGCTCAAGAAGTCGACGAACGCATTTTATATTCATTTAAAAATTCTTTAATTGGAGCAACCTTGCAGGGGTGGTTAAGAAAAAGAAATAAAAATAAAAGAGTTTCTTTTTGCCTGTGGCAAAATTATAAAAAATTTTTACCCAAGATTAATATAGCCTTTCTCGGCGAAGACGACTTCGGGGAGAACTTAAACTTAATCAAGGAGTTTGCGAAATTTTCAAATATTTTAATTTTAACTCGAGGAAAAAAAGGGTGCGCAGTTTTCCTTCAAGGAAGTCAAAAAAATTTTAAAGCCAGAAAAATAAAAGAAGTAGACCCAACTGGAGCTGGAGATGTTTTTGCCGCAGCATATTCAATAAAATATCAACAAACAAAAAATCCTTGGGAATCAGCAGAGTTTGCTAATCTCATCGCCTCTTTTTCAGTCAAAAAAGGAGGCATTAAAGGGATGCCAACTAAAGAATTTATTTTATGAAAAATTTACTAATTGAAATAAAAAAAGCCAAAAAAGTGATTTTTGTCGGCGATACTCACGGAGATTTTGAAGCTTCGCAAAAAGTCATTAAGGATTGTTTAAAACCGGGAAACAAAATTGTTTTTCTTGGAGATTATGTTGATAGGGGTCCTTATTCAAGGGAAAACCTAGATTTTTTATTAGAAGTCAAAGCTAAAAATCCAAATCAAATTTATCTTTTACAAGGAAATCACGAAGGTCATCATATTTTAAAATTTTATCCAGCTGAATTTTGGGAGAGTTTGTCACAAAAGGAATATAAAAAATATTGTTCAATTGTCGAAAAATTTCCTCTGATAATTATCACAAAAGATATTATTGCTCTCCATGGCGCCTTACCAGATTGTCCGAGAAATGTTCTCGGACAAATTAAAACAGGGAGCGAGGAGTGGCGGCAAATTACTTGGGGAGATTTTCCGGATGAAAGTGGTGAATATTTAGGTATCGACCCTTTTACTGGCCGGCCCCAATTCGGCCGCGATTATTTTTTCAAAATGATGGAGAGATTTGACAAAAAAGTTTTAATCCGCTCCCATCAACCAACCTCTCCCCTATTTATGTTCGATGATAGATGTTTAACTATTTTTACTTCCTCTGCTTACACTCGCGAAAGAACCATTGCCATTTACGATTTCGAAAAAGAAATTCAAACCACCAAAGATTTAGAAATTGTAAAAATCTAAATTAATGTTTAGAGGATATTCAATAATCGATCTTCATACCCATTTAAGAAATGATATTCCTGGCCATACGAAAATTGCTAAAGAAAGCGGAATTGATGTTGTGGTTTATATGGCAAATTGCGATCCCCCACTTGATAATTTAGAAAGAATAAAAAAATCTTTAAAAGAGAAAAGATATTGTAAAGCGATTCCGATGGCGGCTATTACAAAAAATTTAGAAGGAAAAGAATTGGTTGATATTGATAAAATTAAACTCTATGTTGTAGGGTTTAGCGACGACGGCCGATGTGTCTCTAATTTAAAGTTAATTTCTGAGATATTAAAGAAGGGCGTTTTAGTTTTAGTTCATTGTCAGCCAGAGATTGAGATAATTGATAAATATCTAAATCTTTTAGGTAAAATTGGCGGTAAACTTCATATTCAACATGTCAGCAAAAAGAAAAGTGTTGAATTGATTAGAGAAGCTAAAAAATCTGGAGTGAAAGTGACCTGCGAAACCTGCCCTCATTATTTTACTTTTACAAAAAATGATTTAAATACAAAAGTCAATCCGCCATTAGGGGAAAAAGAAGATATTTTAGCCATTAAAGATGGATTATTTGATGGAACAATCGATGTCATTGCTTCTGATTACGCTCCCCTACCCAGAAAAACCGGCATCGCTGGATTTAAAAGTTTCATTCCCCTTTCCTATGGATTAGTTATAGAAGGAACGTTCACTGAAAAACAGTTAAAAGAAAAATTATATCTTAATCCCAAAAAAATAATTGAAAATAGCGGTTATAAACTAAAAATATGAAAATAGGATTTCCCAATCATCCAAGAAAAAATATAAATGAGGAAATTGAATGGATTGGCAAAAATGGATTTGATTTCGTTGATTTATTTTTGGAAGAAGACCAGGCGGTTCCGGAGAAAATCAATGTAGAGGAACTTAAACAACTTTTTGAAAAATATAATTTAGATGTAGTTGGTCATACCGCTTGGTATTTGCCGATTGGTTCTCCAATAAAATCTTTAAGGGAAGCAGCGATTAAAGAGGCACTGAGATATTTTGAAGTTTTCAATAAACTCGAAGTTAAATCTGTTACAATTCATGCTCACTGGCCAGGCACCGTTTTTTCTCAAAAAGAAGGAGTGGAATTTCAAATTGAGAGTTTGAAACGGCTTGTGAAAGAAGTAGAAAAATATAATTTGAAGTTAATGTATGAGCCGATTGATACATTAAACGATGGCATTGAAAATGTTTCAGTAATTTTAGAAAAAATACCTGAATTGTTTTTTCACCTCGATATTGGTCACGCTAATTTATTTGGCAGAAGACCAGAGGAGTTCATCGAAAAATTCCACCCAAAATTAAAACACGTTCACTTACATGATAATTTTGGCAATGCGGACTTACATTTGCCAATAGGGCGTGGGGCTATAGATTGGGAAAAAGTATTGAATGTCCTCAAAAAATATTACGACGGAACGATAACCTTGGAAATTTTCTCGCGAGACAGAGATTACGTTTTGGAGAGTAGAGAAAAATTAAGGAAAATGTGGGGAAAAATATGAGATTTATTTTAAAAGGGCCTTTTAGGGACTCCAACCCACCCTCCACCCTCCCACAAAAGTGGGCCCCTAATATTTATACTTTGGCAAGAAAAATCGGATATCATTTTCAAGGCGAAAATAAAGAAAAAGACGAATTCGTTTTTACTCGACCGTCAAAAGGTTATCCAAGATTCCATCTTTTTTTGAAAATGGAAAAAAATGATAATTTAATTTTTAATTTACACTTAGATCAAAAGCGGCCAATTTATAAAGGCACTACCGCCCACTCCGGCGAATACGAATGCGAAATAGTCGAAAAAGAAGCTGAAAGGATTAAACTATTATTAAAATGCTAAAGATTAGGGAAATCAAGGTAAAATCGATTATAACAATTTTAAAATCTATTTTCATCACCGCAAAACTCTAGCTTAAATAAACATAAATAATGAAACCTAAAATTGTTTCTAAAAAAGTTGAATATGAATGTAGTTGGCTGAAAATAGAAAAGGTTAAATTTAAATTACCAACAGGTAAAATCGTAAAATGGGAAAGAATTTTAAGCTCAGATGGTGTGGCTATTGTGGCTATAGATAAGCAAAAGAATATTTATTTGACCAAAGAATGGAGAGTGGCTTGGGAGAAAGAAATTTTAGAACTGCCAGCTGGCCAGTGTGAGGGTAAAACAGAAAAAGAAATATTAGAGCAAGCTCGAAAGGAGCTAAGGGAAGAGGTAGGTTTAGATGCTAAAAAATGGGAAAAACTCGTAACTTGTTATCACGAAGCAAGGAGGAGAATGAAGGTTCATATTTATTTAGCTACAAACTTGTTTAAATCGAGAAAGTTAAGGGAAGGCGCTGAAATAATCGAAGTTGTTAAGATGCCCCTTCAGAAAGCTTATAAACTTTTTTTGAGTGGAAAAGAGCCAACAACAACTTACACCCTTTTAGGAATAGTTCTTGCTAAAGAAAAGCTGATTTAATTATGAAAAAGTTATTAATTGCGACAAATAATCCTGGGAAAGTGAAAGAATATAAGGAATTGTTAAAAGATTTACCGCTAAAACTTATTTCTCTAAAGGATTTAGGAATTAAAAATAAGGTGAATGAGAATGCTAAAACATTTGAAGAAAACGCTATTAAAAAAGCTAAATTCTATTCAGGATTAACCGGACTCGCGACTTTAGCTGATGATGGGGGTTTAGAAATTGATTATTTAAATGGCGAACCCGGGGTTAAATCAAGAAGATGGCCCGGATATGAAGCCGCTGATGAAGAATTAATAGATTTTGCCTTAAAACGACTCAGAGGAGTTCCTTGGCCCAAAAGGAAAGCTCAGTTTAGGGTTATAATAGCCTTAGCAATGCCTGGAAAAGAAGTTTTGATATCTGAAGGAAAGAAAAGAGGAATAATTCTGACTAAACCTCGAGGAAAACTTATTCCTGGCTATCCATTCAGACCAATTTTCTATCTTCCAAAGCATGAGAAGTCTTTTGCTGAATTGAGTTTTAAAGAAGAAGTGAAAATCGGTCATCGAATAAAAGCGATAAAAAAATTAATTTCATTGAAAAACTATGAAAAAAGTTACTAAAAAGAAAATTTTATTCGTTATTATTTTCATTGTTTTTGGGTTGGCTATTTCTCAAATTCCTATTTCCCCTATCGTTGGCTCAAAACAGAGCTTTACTCCGTTTGAATTTCTTGGACCGACCGCTGGCATGTTTTTGGGTTCCTGGTCAGCAGCTCTTTCCATATTCTTTGTAAAATTATTTAGCGTTATCATCGGAAATCAACCCCTAGACTTAACAACCTTCGTTCGTTTTTTTCCAATGATTTTAGCGGCTATTTATTTTGGCATAGCCAAATCAAAAAAATTAATTTTAGCCGTACCTCTAATTTGTATGGGTTTATTTATTGCTCATCCCGAAGGAGGAAAAGCGTGGTTTTATTCTTTTTACTGGTTGATTCCAGTGATTTGCTTTTTTAAGAAAGAGAGATTAATTCTAAATGCTTTGGGGAGCACCCTTACTGCCCATGCCGTAGGTTCCGTTGCTTTTTTGTACGCTTTTAACTTACCAGCCCCAATCTGGACCGCTTTAATCCCTATTGTTTTTATGGAAAGAATGTTATTTTCTTTGGGAATTTGGGCAACTTATCTAAGCCTAAATACAGTTTTGAATAAATTGGTTGTTAAAGGAAGAATTTCTATTTTAGAGTCCCTCGTAAATCCAAAATATATTTTCTCTCTGGGTTTCTTTAGATTTTACGCCTAATTTTTTATGGGAAAAAAATCGCCGGGCTTAAAAAAGAAATTAGATTGTAAAATATGAAAAAGGAAAATGTAAAATTGGTTTTGGCGTCGGGGTCGCCGAGGAGGAACGCTCTAAATCAACTTTTAGGAAAATTCGGCATAAGTTTAATTTAAAATATGGAAAAAGTAAAAGAGATCAAACCAAAAATAGGATTTATCGGATCAGATAGGCAAAATATTATAGGAGATCTAAATTTTGCTGTTCGAAATAGATTTGATTATTACGAGATTCAAGGACTAGGAGAAAACTTTGATTTAAGACCTGAAATAATCAAGAAAGTCAAAAAGATTTCTAATGACAATAATATTTCTTTAAATTTACATGCATTTCATTTACCGATTTCCAGTCTGATTCCTGAGATTTCTGAGCCAGCTCTTAAATTTGCTAAAAACGAAATCGTTTTAGCTAATAAAGTTGGAGCTAAACAAATAACAATTCATTCTGGTCATAAAGATAAGCCAGAAAGCGAGACCGCAGTTGCTAAAAATTTCGGGGTTTTAATAAAAAATTTTAAAGAAATAGTTAAATTTGGAAAAAAATACGGAATAAAAATTAGTTTGGAAAATTCTCCCAGGAATCACGCATTATGTGTAGAGGCAAAAGATTTGTTAAAGGTAGTAAACTCTGTTAAAGGATTAAAAGCAGTATTAGATGTTGGCCACGCTAATACCACAAATATGAATCCGATTGATTATTTTAAACAGGTCAAAGATTTCGTAATTAATATGCATATTCATGATAATGATGGTGAATCCGATCAGCATGCGGTAATTGGAAAAGGAAATATAAATTATAAAGCCCTTCTGGGGAAAATTAAAAATTCAGGTTATTATGGTCCCTTTATATTAGAAGTTTTTCCGTACAAAAATGTTTTAAGGTGCAGAGAAAAATTCCTCAACATTTGGAATCAAATTTAATAAATTCATAAATACTATGTCTTCTTCTACTAATAAAATTAAATTTGGAGTAAATATCATTTACGATGAGAATATTTACAAAGCAATTGATTTTGCTTTGAAGAATAAGTTTTCAGGTATTGAGCTTTGGGTGGTTTCCCCTCAATTCTTAATTGAGAATTATTCGAAAAAAGAAAGAGCAAAAATTACAGAATATTCTCAAAAAAAGAATATTCAAATACAAATTCATGCCCCGGAGAATATAAGTTTATTTGAATCTAATAAAGAAGTTTGGAAGGGTTATTTTAATTACCTTAAGGAACTGGTTGATTTTGGAAGAGATATTAAAGCTTTTTCCCTTACGATTCACTCAGGCAGGTCAAGCGCCGATTTATTAACCTTTCCAAGGGGTCAAAAAGTTCTTATAATAGACAGTTACCCTGAATATTTTCTGGAAGTTTTTAAGAAAAACCTGAAATCCATCTCTGATTACGCAAAGGGCAAAATCTTCTTATGTATTGAAAATGTGGACAAATTCGATAAGTCTGTTATGCACATTGTCCAGAAATTATTGAATCAAAAGCGGCTTTTTCTAACTTGGGACATTGCAAAATCTTATAACAGAGACGGAACTATAAAAAAGGAAGAACTCAATTTCTTCCTCAAAAATATAAAAAGCATCAAAAACATTCATCTTCACGATGCTACTTCAATCTCTGGCCACGAAATTATTGGAAAAGGAGTCGTCGATTTTAAATTTTTCTTCAAGAAGCTGAAAAATCTCGATGTGAATTATATATTTGAAGTCAGACCCCATTCGAATGCATTACAATCTCGAGCTAATTTATTAAAAATTTTAAAATAATAATAAAAACTTATGGAATGCTTTTTGTGTGGAAATAACGAAGATTTAATAATCAAGAAATATAAGTATTGGACAGTTATTATACATCCGAATCAGTGTTATTTGGGAAGGTGTATGGTAAAACTAAACCGACATGTGGTTGATTTGTTTGAAGTAAAGGAAGAGGAAAAAGACGAGCTCTTTGAGATAATGAGAAAATTAAGAGACGCCGTAAAAGACTTATTTAAACCCGATTTATTTAATTACGCTTCATTAGGAAATCAAGTACAGCATCTTCATGTACATCTTGTACCGAGATATAAAGAAAAAATAATATTTGAAAATATTGAATTTGGGGATGAAAATTGGGGTCGTAATTTCTCGCCCCACGGAGAACAAAAATTACCTCAATCTATATTAAACAAACTTCGGGAGCAAATTAAACAAAAATTAGAATAGATATGATAGCAACCGCGGATATTTATCATGATTTAGTTATAACGGTGCCGCTTTTTGTTTGGGTGATTTTTGTGGTGAAGTACTTTTCGAGGTGGGTTTATGATTTGGCAGTCAAAAAAGGTTATCCGCCAGAATCAGCAACTTATTTTGGCAGAAAAACAATCCATATTTTTGCTTCAGGTTTAATTGCTCTTTCTCTACCTTTTTTATTCAAAGAACCCTTTTTGCCTTTTTTATCGGCTTTAATTTTGGCTATTTATACTTACCTACCCCATCGAAAAAAGCAGCTTTATGAGTGGTTTCAGGCAAAAGACAATATTCGGGAAGTGAATTTTTGCTTGATGTGGGGATTAGTTATTTTAGCTGGCTGGTTTATTGATAGAACTTTTTGGTTAGGAGTAATTCCGGCCCTTTTTATGTCTTTTGGCGACGGCGTAACCGGCATTGTCAGAAATTTAAAATATAAAAGAAGAACCAAGGCCTGGGAAGGATCTTTGGCAATGCTTATTGTTTGTGTTCTAATCGGCTTAAAAATGGGCTGGCCAGGAGTCATCGCCGCAATATCTGCAACAATTTTTGAGAAATTGGAATTTCTTGATGATAATATATCTATTCCGGCTGTTTCTTTCATTATTTTGACTATTTTCTTTTATTTAAAATAATATGATTTATCAAGATCCAATTTACGGAAAAATCAAAATTAAAGAACCAGTAATTTTAGAATTAATAAATTCTCTAACCCTTCAGAGGCTTAAAGGGATTGATCAGGCTGGCTATTTTTTGTATTTTTGGTTTCCTGACGCAAGAAGCTATAAGTGTTTTTCTCGTTTTGAGCATTCGTTGGGAGTTTTTATTTTGTTAAAAAAATTCAAAGCTTCCTTAGATGAACAAGTGGCAGGATTAATTCACGATGTTTCTCATAGCGCCTTTTCCCATTGTATTGATTATGTTTTAGAGGAAGGCTCAGAAAAGAATCAAAGCCATCAAGACAATATTTTTGAAAGATTTGTCAGAAATTCCGAGATTCCCAATATTCTAAGAAGCTATGGATTAAATGTTGATTATATTTTGGACGAAGATAATTTTCCTCTAAAAGAAAGATCAGAACCAGATCTCTGTGCCGACAGAATAGATTATTCGTTAAGAACAGCAGTAATTTTCAAAGAAATAGACCAAAAAACAGTCGATTATTTCCTAAACAATCTTACCGTAAGAGAAAGTCTTTGGGTTTTTAAGAATTTTGAGAGTGCGAAAAAATTTGCTGAATTATTTTTTAAATTAAATACAGTTTATTATGCTGGACTTCCTTCGGCAGTGATGTTTAGAACAGTTGGTGATTTGTTAAAGTACGCTCTCGAAAAAGGTTATCTTACAAAAAATGATCTCTACACTACCGATGAAGAAGTATTAGAAAAAATCAAAAACAAATTAGAGTCTGATAAAAAATTAAAATTACTCTTTGATAGAATGAATAACAAAATTAAATTTAAAAATGATCCGGAAAATTATGATGCCCGGGTTTTTTGTAAATCGCGGGTAGTCAACCCCTTATTTAAAATTGATGAAAAAATTAAAAAACTATCAGAAATTGATAAAAATTGGGTAAAGATAGTTGGGGAGGAATCGAAGCCAAAAGAATATTTTATTAAATTTTTAGATTAAGAATTTTATCTCAATATGCATCAACTAGTTTTGCTAGCCAAATTAGCTATTGAAAAATTTATAAAAGAAGGAGGTGTTATTTTCTTCCCTGAGAATCTTTCAAGAGAGTTTTTAGAAAAAAAAGCCGGGACTTTTGTGACGATTAAGAAAGACGGTGAACTACGGGGTTGCATCGGAACCTATTTGCCGACAAAAGAAAATATTGCTGAGGAAATTATTCATAATGCCATTGCGGCGGCTACCGAAGATTATCGATTTGGGTCAATTGAAGAAAAGGAGCTTAGCTCCTTATCGTACACGGTTTATATTTTGAGCGAGCCGGAATTAGTCAGGGAGATTAAAGAGCTCGATCCAAAAAAATATGGCATAATCGTCAAGACCATGCCAATTACCGGTCCCACCGGTATCGATGTAGTTTTTAATGGCCATTTTGTGGCAAAAACCGGGCTTTTGCTTCCTGATTTAGAGGATGTGGATACAATCGAAAAACAAATTTCCATTGCCTGCCAAAAAGGTGGAATTAACCCAACCCGCGAGAAAATTCTAATCTACAGATTCACCGCAGAGAAATACCAGTAATAAACTGCTCCACCATTTCCCTAGCTTTCTCATCTGAAAATTGTCGAATCGGGTGTTTCATCAAATAAGCTGAGGCGGAAATTAAGGGGCCGCCAATTTTTCTATCTAAAGCTAGTTTTGCTAATCTTATCGCATCAATAACTATTCCGGCGCTGTTTGCTTTATCATCGACATCTAACCGCAATTCCAGAGAAAAAGGAATGTCGGCAAACATCCTTCCTTCTATTCTAATAAACGCCAATTTTTTATTGCCCAAAAATGGAATAAAATCGCTGGGCCCAATATAAATATTTTCTGGATTTAAATTTTGGCCCAATTGACTAGTTACAGCTTCGGTTTTACTAATTCTTTTACTTTCTAATCTTCCTTGTTCTTTCATATTAAGAAAATCAGAATTTCCTCCGACATTGATTTGATAGGTTCTATCAATTGTTGCTCCCCTATCTTTGCAGAGTCTGGCCAAAACCCGATGGACAATTGTTGCTCCGATCTGGCCTTTTATATCGTCGCCAATAATTGGAATTTTTTCATTTTCAAATAATTTTGCCCATTTTTTATCAGAGGCAATAAAAGCCGGGATGCAATTGATAAAGGCACATTTCGTTTTCAGAGCTATTTTTGCCCAAAATTCAGTTGCTTTCTGGCTTCCCACTGGCAAATAATTAACCAAAATTTCTGTTCCGGTTTTTTTAATTTCTTTTTCAATTTCTTTTTCTAATTTTCCGATTGGAGCATGGTTTTTTATTGGATTTATTTTATTTTCAACAAATATTCCAATTCCATCTAAAACTGGTGCCTCTTTAACAACTGTTTTACTTTTTGGCACTTTTAGCCAATTTACTAAATTGGGACTAGCATAAACCGCCTTATCTAACCTCTCCCCTACTTTATTTTTCCCAACATCAAAAGCTGAACTAAATTCAATATCATCAAAATTATAAATACCTAATTTTTGATGCATCAAGCCAATTATCTTTTCCTTTTTATTTTTCTTATAATATTCAATGCCTTGAATTAAACCGGCAAAGCAATTGCCGACGCCAATTATCCCGACTTTAATTTTTTTTGACATAGTGTAAAATTAAAATGATAGCTAGTTTACGGCCTTTCCCTATTGTCACTATTTTACCACTGTAAAATAACCCGTCAAGGGTTATTCTGTGGATAACTATTATGCTTCCCATTGAACGTTTTTTCAAATCAAATACGATAGAAAATCTCTGGATTTATATTCTTTCTTTATTGGAGAAACGAAAAATTTATGCTTGGGAAATTCCAGCTGTAATCGAGGAAAATTTTGGTTTTAAACCAGGAAGAATTACACCTTACCGAGTTCTTTATCGATTGGAAAAAGAGGGATTTGTCAAAAGCAAAACTAAAGAAAGAAGGCGAACCTATGAAATCACTGAAAAAGGCAAAAAAGAATTAGAAAAAGCCAAAAAATTTTACAAAACAATTTTAAAATGGCTAGAAGATTAAAAAAGGAATTGAAAAAAGTAAAAATTGGGCAGCTAGCATTGCCATTGAAATTAGCAAATGAAATACAGAGGATAGTTAATCATTATTTTTACACTAAGGGTTTGACTTTGAAGGGAATAAAAGAGAGTGCAAAAAAAAGAAAAATAATTTATTCAAGATATGTGAAGCCGGCAAAACAACTTTTAACATTGGCTGGTTCACAGAAGAAAGCAATTGAGGCCATAGATAGAGTTGCTGCCTGGGCAAAATCAAGAAATTTGGATTACGCTATTGAAACTGTTTTTAAAAAATGGTTGGAATTAGATAGATTAAAGCCAAAAGAAATTGTCAAAAAACCATATTATCAAGGAAATCCCATGGTCTGGTCAGAAAGCAGAAAAAAATGGTATGTGATTTCGCCAGAAGGCGACTGGCTGGAATTCGCTGGAAAAGAAGCGGATATTGAGTGGCGTATTGTAAAATAAAAGAGGTGTCAAAACCAGAAAATAGATCTGACACCTTTTGATTATCGTGTTATTCTATTTATTGCGAAAGATTATTAAGGTACTAATTTAGTTACCATTCGTCGATACCACGATAATTGCTTTTCAGGTAATTGCCTCTCAAGATTCATTAATTGAAATTGGTAATGCAGATAGGCCCAACCACCGAATAAGTCCCTTCGTCTCTTTAATAATTCCAGTAAATCTTTGGTTACCTTTATTGCTTTCTTTAGTATCTCTCCTTGACCACTAGCTTCAAATTGAGATTTGAGACGCTTCGCCTCCTCTTCTAACTGTTCAAACTGAATGAAAAGCGGATAATCTGGATCCGGCTCATAATACAGACAATCGGGCTGATAATCAAGGAACGTACATTTTAACCGATCAGATTTCTCAGTTTTCTCGTTAGTGCAAGTATTCCATCCCTCAGGACACCGGAAACTAAATGGTAGGCAGTATCGACATCTCGGAGACCTTATATCCCCAGTTGTTCTACGCTTGTGCAAAAAATCTTCGATTTCCTCGATTACTTTTCCATCTGTGGGTTCCATTGCATACTCCTCTTTACTTAAATTTTTACTAAAGATATTATACGCCTATGCCAAGAATTCATCAAGAACTTAATATCATCTTTATAGGGACGCCTGAGTTTGGGGCGATTATTTTGGAGAAGCTTATTGAAAATAAATTTAAGCCAATTTTGGTTGTTACTGCGCCAGATAAACCGGTGGGCAGAAAACAGATTGTCACTCCCCCACCTGTCAAAATTTCAGCTCAAAAATATAACATCCCGGTTTTACAACCAGAAATTTTGACAAATTCCAAATCCCAAATTACAAATTCCAAACCCGATTTAATAATTGTTGCTGCTTATGGACAGATTTTACCAAAAGAAATTTTGGAAATTCCAAAATACGGCTGCTTAAATGTTCATCCTTCCCTTTTGCCAAAATATCGTGGTGCCTCGCCCATCCAAGCTGTAATTTTAAATGGTGATAAAACAACCGGGGTGACAATTATTTTGATGGATGAGAAAATGGACCACGGCCCAATTTTAAGCCAAAGGGGGCTAGAAATTGAGGAAAATGAGACTGCTGCTACACTCCATGATAAATTGGTAGATTTAGGAGCCAGTCTTTTGATGGAAACCATTTCTAAATGGGTAAGAAAAATGATTAAACCCCAACCCCAGGATGATAAAAAAGCAACTTTCACCAAAATTTTAACTCGGGAAGATGGGGAAATTAATTGGGAAAAAACGGCCGAAGTGCTCGAACGAGAGATTAGAGCTTATTTACCCTGGCCAGGAAGTTACACTTTTTGGGCAAAAGCTGGTAAGACAGTTCAGATAAAAATTTTAAAAACGAGAGTTCTAAAATCACAGGGAGGCATTAGTTATCTAGTTGGTAAAACTCTGGTTGTTCCTCAAAATGAACTCGGTGTTCAATGTGGGAAAGGGTTTTTTGCAGGACCCACCGGAGGTGGGTACCCCGGAGATTTTTTAGTTATTGAAAGATTACAGATGGAAGGGGGGAAAGAAATGACTTCTGAAGAATTTTTAAGAGGCCACCCGGATTTTATTGGCACAATACTAAAATAATTTCTAATTTAAAAATATGCTCAGTTATTTTGATTTACGAAAAGGCGTACAATTTGTTTATGAGGGCCAACCTTACGAAGTTTTAGAGTTTCAGCAAATATACAAAGCCCAGGATATGGTTGTTGCCAGAACGAAAATTAGGAATTTAATTAATGGAAAAGTTTTAGAAAGAACTTTCCATCAAGATGATAAATTCGAAGAAGCGGAATTAGAAAAAATTGAGGTAAAATTTCTTTATTCTCGTCGAGGAAAATTTTGTTTTTGCGAATTACAAAATCCTTCTAAGCGTTTTGAATTGGAAGAAGAACAAATTGGTGAAGGTGCGAAGTTCCTCAAATCAAATCAAGTACTCAGCGGAATTAAATTCCAAGATAGAATTATCAATATTGTTTTACCAATAAAAGTTCAATTGCAAGTTACCGAAGCCCCACCCGGAGTTAAGGGGGAGCGGGCTCAGGCTGGAACCAAACCAGCAATTTTAGAAACTGGAGCCACAATTAATGTCCCTTTATTCATCGAACAAGGAGACATTATCGAATTAAACACCGAAACCGGCGAATACGTCAGAAGAGTGGAATAATAAAATGAAAATAATAAGAGCTAGCGATTTTTCAGCTGGCTCCTTTTAATTTCAATTTCCCATTATTTTCTTTAACCCGGCCACGGCTGGCGGTAGAACCTCCCCTATTTTTTCTCTAAATCGGAGGTGACAGATTCTTTCAAATTCAAGAGGAACTTCGCCTTGATTGATGATCACCAATTTTGCTCCTGACTCAAAAGCAGTTTTTGGACAGTCAGCGGCTGGATAAACCACCAAGCTCGAGCCGACCACAATAAAAAGATCTGATTCTCGGGAGTGTCGCTCAGAAATCTCTACTTCCTCTTCCGGCAAAGGGTCACCAAAATCGACTACACTGGAAGCCAATTCTCCTCCGCATTGAGGACAGAAAATTAAATCAGGGAAGGCATCGCATTTGAACCCACAACTTTGACAGCGTAATTTAAATTGATTGCCATGAAGCTCAGCCAATAAATCTGGTTTAATTCCCGAGGATAGGTGCAAATTATCCACATTTTGGGAAATGAGGAAAGAGAGTTTCCCCAGATTTTGGAGTTCGACAATGGCCAAATGATTTTGATTTGGCTTGACTTTTGACCAATCAAATTTTGGCGAAGGAAGTCCTTTATCTTTCCTCGTCCAGAGCCCATTTGGTCCTCTAAAATCCGGCAGGCCAGATTCAGTTGAAATTCCCGCACCGGTAAAAACAACTAAATGCTTTGCCTCAAACATCCATTGAGCTAAGGTTTCAATTCGCTTCTCCAGCTCCAGCATATTTCTCACCCCATTGTTAATGTGCTTTCTATTTAGATATATCAAAAGATTTGAATTTAATCAAATTAAAATGGCGGGCAGATTGTCATCTCCCCGCCTAAGTTACTTTTTCTTTTCAGGTTTTGTTGGTTGAACAATTCTAGGCTTTCTTGACTTAAACTCACCCTTTTTCTTTTTCTTCTTTTTTTCGTCCATTATCTCGCCTCCTCTTTTAAACCTCCTTTTTAAGCAAAATAATATTTCTCCAGACTTTTTCTTTCCAGCCCCTTTTTCGGGATTCTTCCAAGAATCTCATAAATTTGTGATATTCTTTATTATCAGTCTGTTCCGGGAAATTCACCCTAGAAATGGTGATTGGAAATTTTCCAGCTGGTTTAAGGTGAAGTTGCTCTTTAAACACTTTAGTTAATGCTTCTACCACATTTTCTATGTTAACCCCATCTAACAATAAACAATCTGCCAGAGCAGCATTAGTAATAAATATCGAACTTTTTAGCTGATATTCATCTAAAATAGAGGTGAGGAGTTTAACATCAAAACAATTTCCCTCCCGGTAAATTAATCCCTCTCTGACTAACAAGTTAGGCTTTTCCAAATTTATACCAATATACCATTTTTCATATCCCATTCCTCGAAAATAATCGTATCTAGCAAAATTATTTCCAATCCCACCTTCGATTATTCCATCATGATGGGGAATTACTTCTTTTTTGATAACTTCTCTCAGGGCTTTGTAAAAATCCATCTTATCCCTCCTCTCCGACCTTTATTAATTATCCATTTTAAGAATTGTTAAGGTGCGGTATTTATTAAAATTACCTTATTATTCGAAAAAGTCAAATTAAAATTAAATGAGGCTGATTCAAGTTCAGCCTCTTTTTTCAAGAGCTTTCTCAACCTCCTGAATTAATTTCACTCCTTCTTCCCCGCTTAAACTTATTCCCATTTCTAACATCCCTAAGCACTTATTAATTTCTGAATTCTCTTTTCGGAGTTGGCCTATCCTTTCATTTTGCTCTTCAATCCTGGCATCTAACTCCCGGAAATCAATCCCCAAATTGAACTTTCTATCAAAAAATTCCAGTATTCTCTTTTGGGCTTTTAAGTCATCTAAGGCAACAAGATAAAATGGGATATCTTCCCAGATACTCAGGCCAGGAATTCCCCTCCTCTTTGCTAGTCATAAGAGAAAGCTACTTAGAGCTGGCTCCCCTTGAAATTCCATGCCCAAGAGGCCAAAATCTCTAATTTCTTTTTTAAATTTGGGATGATTGGCGACCGTTAACACCCTTCTTGTCTGGGTATGGGGAGTTGGAGAAGGAATTCCATTGACAGTGTAGAGTTCTTTTACCCTACAATAATGTTGAGCAACATCCAAAAGAGCATTCAAAAATTTCCACCAATTCCGGGAAGGAGAATTGGATTTAAAGATAACCAAATCCTTTTCTTCTATGGCAAAGAATTTGCTCTCTGGAAAATCAATGACATTTTCTCTAACCGGAACTCCTTCAATAGGAAAGAAGCTGCCAGGTGTAATCTGGCAAAAATAGCGGCTCCTCAATTTTTTATTAAGATAATCAATCACCCCCGGAGCTAAATTGCCAACGTCTTCTTTCCAGCCAATAATGACTGAAGGAGGATTCTGAAATTTCACTTCTCCAAAATGCCTAAAAACTTCCTTTACCATCCTTGCCTCCTTTCTTAAAAAACTCCTCAATATGTTTCATAATCTCTTCTCGATCCTTTTCGGTTATTGACTCTGGTGCCGGCTGATAGTTAATTACGTAGTCCAGAAATTTGCTTAGTCCTTCTTTAATCTGGGGAGGTGCCTCTTTCAAAGAATTTTGTAATTGCTGAAAGAGCCCGGTAATTTCTTTCTCCACTCTTCTTGCCATTTCATCGAATTGGCTTAAATCAATTGAAAGGCCGAAAATTTCAGTTAGCAACTCCAGGATTGACTTTGAGGCCTTGGGATAAGAGAAAGGCGAACCTGCCAGATAATAAGGTATTTCACCCATCAGGCAAATCCCTTCCAAATCCCGATTTTTTGCCAGGCCAAGCAAAATACCGCTTAAACCAACCAAAGTCGAACTGCCTTCCCTCTCAGAGATTGGGATTACATTTCCGTATCTTCCCATTTCTTTTACCAGCTCTTCTTCAGTTGCGGCTATCGCCACCCTTGATCTTTCTTTATGATGAATTGAGGCGGCGGCTGCTCCGGAAGTGTAAACTCTTTTACAGCCAAATTTTTCAGCCACATCCAAAATCAAATTAGCTATTTCTTCGGCTTTTTTTCCGCTAGCATATCTTTTTCCAAATTCCAGCGATTGCTCTTCACCAATGAAAAAGATCAGATCTCCTTCGGCATGATGTCGGAAATAGAATCTATTGCCGGGAAACTTTAAATCCTTTAACTCCCCATCTTTAATCAATATCTCCTGGGGATAGAAAAATTCCCAGCTTTCTATTTCTCCAAATCCTTGGGCTCTTAACATTCCTCTCAAAGTATCAACGGCAATTATTCCGATATTTCCAATTCCCGGCCAGGCACAAATCAAAACCGGATTTTTAAGTTTCGGTTCTCGGTAAAGCTTAACTCCCATTTTTACCTCCTTTTAAGGTACTATCAATTCTATTTAAACTATCCCACATTTAAATAAAAAATCAAATAAAAAAGCGGCGATTTCTGCCGCTAAATTAAATGATGAAAATAAGGAATGATCCTTCCTCCATTAGATTTTCTCTTCCACTGCTTTTATTTTATGAGCTAGGCTGTGGCTTTCGGTCCTCCTCTCATCTGTTTTGAGGGACATATAAATCCTATTGTGAGACTCGATCAATTTATTTCGGCACTTGGTAAACAATTCCAAAATTTCTTCCCATTCTCCTTCCACTGTCGTTCCCATCGCTCCAATTTGATATTTTAGCCCACTTTCTTTTATTATCTTCACTACCTTAGCCACTGGCTTACTCAAACTTTCTCCTTCCCCGATTGGAAAAGCCGCAATTTCTGCTATAACCATTTTTCCACCTCCTTTCTTCATCACAGTAATATTCCTATTCCCTCTTTCAATCCCTATTATTTATTTTAAGAACTATCTAATAATTTACAATAGAGAAGCTGGTTTTTCAAGTAAAAAAAGCCGCGACTGGCACGGCCTATTCGAAGAATTTTAGTTGCATCCCCTCACTTAATTTTTTGGCGCCGATAAAAAGGGAAGGGAATTCTTTTCTTATCTTTCCGCAACATCTTCCCCAACGAATTGTAGCTTCAATTCCCCGATTTTTTAATTTCTCTCGATACTCTCGAATGAAATCTTCTTTCTTTTCTTCGTTTCTGAGTCGAAGATAGATTTGTTTAAAGTCCCGATCTTTTGGCACAGCTTCAAATTCTGCCCGGAAAAAGCTCATAAATCTTTCAACATCCTCTTTGGCTGACCAGATGGTTATGGTGATACACTTATTACAATCAGATGGCAATCTTTTATTTTCCTCTATATATTTTTTTGCTTCCAGATAACTTGGGCACTCCAACCCTCTCTCCACTAGCCCGACATACTCTACCATTTCTTTCTACTCCTTTCTAAAGTGGTCTCGGTCGGCATTGAAAAAGAACAGTTATTTGAGCTATGTTAATTTTACCCTATTTAGAAATAAATTTCTAACGAATTTAGCACAAGGATATAGCTTGTAGCATTCCCTACTCCAGAGAATCCCAAATATCATCACTACCAATAACCACATTTTCATTTGTAGCCTCATATTATTTAAAATTAAAATTTCTTTTCAGTCAAGGATAAAAGGTAATGTGCAAGCACATATAGGACACCTAATATAAAAAGGAGCTAAGCTCCTTTAGCGGAAACATTGCCAGTAATCTTTGAGGCTTCTTTTAACCTCATTGATAACCTCTTTTGTTTCTTTGAAAACTAAATCTTTTTGGAATTGAGGAGGAATTGGGATAAGTTCTTTTAATTTGACATCAATTCCAGTCAATCCCGAAATTAATGCTAACCAGCCATAGGGTAAAACTTTTTTGTTATAACCAGAACCAATTAAATCAATGACTTTGCCATTACAAATTTCAGAAAGTTTTCTGACCCTCTTCCCTATCATTTTAAATCCTTTAACAGTTAATCCCAATTGAGTTAATTCATCAGCAAAATGAGGGTCGGAACCGCCGTTTCTGATAATGATTTGAGGATTAAATTCCTCAACTACAGGAAAAATTACCTCTTCAAAAACTAAATTATAAGAATCATTTCCAGCAAAAGGAGGTAAAGGAACATTAATTGTGTATCCCCTACCCTCACCTGCCCCAATTTCGTTAGCAAAGCCAGTGCCAGGATAGAGTGTTCTGGGATCTTGATGCAAATCGATAAACAAAACCCTCGGGTCTGAATAAAAATATTCCATTGTTCCATTGCCACAATGGGCATCGGTATCTAAAATCAGAATTCTCTTTAGTCCATATTCTCTAAGCAAATATTTCCCGGCAAAGGCAACATCATTATAAAGACAAAAACCCTCTCCATAAGAGGTTTTAGCATGATGAAGTCCACCGCCGAGACAAATTATCTTTTTAAATTTACTTTTTTGGATTAAATCGCACGCCAATTTTGCTTGCCCGATAACTATTCTGGCCGCCTCTTCGATTTTCCCTGGATTTCTTCTTGGTAAATTATCCATCGAATGGTATTGAAAAAAGCGGCCATTAAAACTTTTACCCAAATTGGCGGCCCTATAATATTCTCTAGTAAAATTAATATAATCTTTCTGGCAAATCAATAATAAATCTTCTTCAGTGGCTGGCTCAGCTTTGAAAATTTTGTAATTTTTGTTTTCGGGTAATTTCTCCCTTAAAAACTGGGGAAATATTTCGGTTCTATCTCCTCGAAAAGGATGACCTTCTCCAAAATCATATTCCTTTAATTCCTCTCTGTACAAAATTGCTATTGCCATAAATTTATTATATCAGATTGAAAATAAAAAGAGCTGATAGATTTCCACTTATGAGTTCTATCAGCTTTCTGTAAGTTCTCCAGTTGGCTTGACTCCCACGAACTTTCGGCAGCTAGTTTCTTTAATATCTTCCCAATCGCCTGGCAGATTATTAGTTTTTAGAATCTCTGGCCCATCGCACTTCCCATAGAGAAGACACAGCTTACAATAGGGTAAATAATCTCTGTTTTTCTGTTTCGGTATCATGGTTCCCCCTTTCTTTTTAGATTTCTATCCTTATTAAAAATAAAAAGGGCTATTGATTGAGTCAATTGTTGTATTATTCCATTTTCAAAAGAAAGGGTCAAACCTTTGTTTTTCGGCGAGATTCTGCCTCCCTAACCTTTCTTTCATCCATACCAAAATGATGAGCGATTTCGTGCCAGACCGTATTTTTAACAATTTTTTTAACTTCTGTTTCCGAACGAGCTATTTTCTCAATCGGCTTTTGGAAAATGGTTATTTTATCAGGCAAAACCTGACCATAATGCCATCTTTTAGTTTGTGGCACGCCTTCATATAAGCCAAAAATAAAAGAACCCCCTTTCATCCTTAACTTTCTTAATTGTTCTGGCGTGGGTTCGTCTTCAATAACAATATCAACATTATCCAACTTTTCCAAAAACTTTTTCGGAATCGCTTTAATCCCTTCATTTACCAGTTCCTCAAATTTTTCCTGAGTCATTTTTAATCCAATTTATTAACAATTTTGATCTTAATAACTACCTCAAAAGGAGCTTAGCTCCTTAATGAAAAACTATTTTTTGTCACATTATCCAATTTTGCTTAAATCGCCGTTTAAAACTTGAACCCTGATGGCTTCTAATTCATCTTTGCAAAATTCTGGACTTGGATTTAGAATAAATATCTTTTTTTGAAGAATAAATGCCATTCCTATCTCCATGAGAGTGTTTGCACCGATATAATTTTCTTTTCCATTCTTCGTATAATTCATGACTAAAATTGCATCGGATTTTTTCAAGTTTTCATTAAATCTTTCCATCGCTTTTCTTTTTATTGACGGAGGGAGTGGTTCTGGCATTGGGTCTCTTTCTGGCACAATGACCTCATGTCCCAGTTGTTGCAAAAATTCTTTTGCTTCATTAAATTTTTGAAGGAAAGACATGTTTCCAATAATTGTAATTTTCATATGTTATATCTTTTCTTTAAGTCATTTAATATTTCTCGGTGGTCGAAGCCAATTTTCTTTGGAAGGTCTTTCAGATCCACCGTCAAAATCGGACTTTTTGCTCTCTTCATCCTTTCATTCTACCAAAAAATCGCCTCCTTGGCGACTTAGACACATAACTCAAGATTATTTCGTAAGTAATTTTAAAAATTCTTCTATTGTCAAACCTGCTTGTTTAATAATATGTCGTAATGTTCCTTTCTTTAAATCTTTGTTATGAAAAGGAATTGTTACTCCAATATTTTCTTTAACATAAATTCGGTGGCTTCCTTTTTGACGAACAAAAGAAAAACCCGCCTTTTCCAAAACTCTGATTATTTCCTTGGGTTTTAAGGCGGGCAACTTTGGCATATTTGCCATAAAAATTTAAACTTTAACTTGAATTGGAGCTATAATCACACTCGCTCTTTCTCTTAGAATTTCTTCTTTGCGTTTTTTCATTACTTCCAAATATAAACTGGCGGCCTCTTGAATATTTCTTAAAGCTTCTTCGAAAGTATCTCCTTCAGAAATACAGCCGGGTAAAGAAGGAATAGTAACAGTGTACCCACCTTTTTCTTCATCAGGTTCAAAAACAGCAGTATATTGATAAATTTTTTTCTTTAAAGTTTTTCCCGCCATACAAATTTATTTTATCGAATTAGAGACAGGAGTCAAGCTCTTTAAAGTCGCGAGGCTTAAGACTGTTTCTTTTTAGTTTTTGCTGATTCGATAATTTTGTGCTTTTTTAAGAATTTTAGAATTGGGGCTCCGCATTTTTCACACAGTTCTACTTTTGGGAAAAATCCCAGACCGGCGGTTATCGGTTTATCTTTAATCTTTTTCTTGCAAAAATCACATTTCGTTATTATCATACAATTTCATTATAATTTCTTAAAAACCATTGTCAAATCCAAATTTTACCAAAAAATCTCCTCCGGCAAAATGTGACATGTTTTAGTCACGGTCGTGATTGAGTTATGTCGTTTGCAAAATCTTGTCTTTAATTTTGGTTATTTTAGGGGGGTGACCGATGAAAATTACAGTTTGATTATTTCCTTTTGAATTTTGGTGGTGATGATTAATTTATAGTCTTTGGTAATGTAACAATTAATTTCGCTTCGGATACCAAATCTATTTTTAAAATAAAGCCCTGGCTCGATGGTAAAAGGTATTCCCAGTTTTATCTTTGCCTGGCTCTTTTTTGAGAAGCGAAAATATGAACCATGACAACGAGAAAACCCTAAACTGTGACCTATTCCGTGAGGAAAATACTTCTCTAAGCCGAATTTCTTGAAATAATTCCTAACTTTTTTATCTACCTTTTTTGTTTTTGGAAACTTTTTCTTTTTTAAATTTTCTCTGATGAATTTCAAGGCGAAATTTCTTGCCTTGATAACAATTTTAAAAATTCTATTAATTTCTCTCGGAATATTCTTTCCAGAATAGCCCATCCAAGTAATATCAGCAAAGGGAGACCTATCTCCTTTTAATTTTGCCCAAATATCAATTAAAATCAGACCATCGCTTTTAATAATTTTTGAGCCCCGTTTTTTAGGGAAATAATGGACAATTGAGGAATTTTCAGTGACAGCCACAATCTGAGCCGGATATTTTTCATCAATAATGAGCCCCTGCTTTTTAAATTCTGACAAAATAAATTGACTGACATCATATTCTGAAATTTTGCCCAAATTTCTTTTTATTATCTCAAACGCTTTATTCTTAATCATCTCCAACTTCTCAGCCGCTATTTTATGTCTCTCAATTTCGTCTCTTAACATATAGCTATTTTACCAAAAATTCGCTTTTTTGGCGATAAAGCGATGGATAAAATAAAAAGAGGCTGCTTCTAATGGAGCAGCCCCCTTGAGGATTGAATAAGTTTTAATGCCCTCCCTTTCTAATTTACCAGTTCCGACCGCGAGGGTCGGGATGGACGTCATCAGGGTCAAAAGGTGGCGAAGAGAGGCACAAGAAAACAAACCGGGGGAAGGAGTTGGCGGGTTTAGCGGCGTGGGGTGTCCCTGACGGGATAATCACCCTGGTGCCGGGACCAAACTCAGAGATTTGGTCACCAAGTAGAATCTTGCCCATTCCTGACTCATAGATGTAGGTCTCCTCCGCCTTTTCGTGGGTATGAATAACATCCGGCCCGAATAGAGTTATCCTGGCTAAGTTAGCTCCCTCGGCACCAACCTCTCTCGAAGTAATCTCTTCTGCCGTGCCGAAAACCTCTTCACCATCCTTAAACTCCACAACTTTTGGTTTTTCTTTAACAATATTGGCTTGGGTCATTGTTTTTACCTCCTGTTTTAGTTTTTTTCTGGTCATATAATTTTCTTAAGAGCTACATAACCACCTCCTATGGTTTATTTATATTTTATATTTTATATTAATTTATTAAAAAGTCAAACAGAAAAACGCCCTTTTGGCGATTTTTCGTAGTCTAGTTCTTTTACCTTTTCTTTTTAACTTTTTCTGGTTTTATGAATTTATATCGTTTTAGAAAATTTAGAATCGGAGCTCCACATTTTTCACACAACTCAACTTGATTGAGAAGGATTAAAAAAGACGCTATGTTTTGCGCCTTCCCGGATAAAAATACATCCATTTTTAATGAGATGTCTAATTAAATCATTTCGTTTCATTTTAAGGGAATTGAAAGTGGTTCCCGAATAACTCTTCCTTTAGAGATTTCTTTTTTATTAAGCTTCCGATTGGTTTCTAGAATTAGTAAAAGGGCCTCTTTAAGATTTTCTTTCACTTCTTTAAGAGTTTTACCTTGAGTATTAACACCGGGAATTTCTTCTACCCAGCCTAAATACCACCCCCCTCTTTTTTTATATATTGCCGTAAACTGTCTTGCCATATATTTTCATTATACCTATTTTAAAAATTGAGTCAATCCAAAGAGCCTATTTAAAGATTTCCTTTTTAATTTTGACTACCTTAGCCGGGGTATCTAACAATTGACCTTTATGTAGTTTCCACAAAAGAGGAATAACACCGCAGTTTGGGCATTTGCCCCAGCCGCATTTTCCTTTGTTTTCTCTAAACAACATTTTGCAGAGGGCAATTTCTCTATCAAATACTTCTTTTTTGATAACATTTTTCTTTAACCCCATTTTGCAAGTTAATTTCTTTTTCATATATTCTATTCTATCAGAAAATCGGCTTTTTGGCGACTTCTCAAAACAAAAAGGTGGCTCTAAATGTTTAAGCCACCTCTTTTCCGGCTATTTTGGTTAAGAAATCCTCAAGATAGATTATTTGGTCGGCGGCAGCTCTTAGCTCTCGAGAAAAACTACTCCGAGAACTAATTACCACTGATTTAATCCCCCATTCTTTGATTTTTCTAAGAGGGGCTTCAAAATCACTATCTCCCGAAAAAAGGATAACCTTTCCATACTCTGGTTGCCAGGTCGTCATCATTATTTCAACATTGATATATTGGTCTATTCTGCTTTTCCAGGCCATTGCGCTAATAATTGCCTTTTCTCGTTTCATTATCACTTTTACCCCAGCATCTCTCCTTAGTGCCTTTCTGAGTAAATTCTGGCTTGAATCACCCTCTCGATAGGTACCAAAAAAATAAATCTCTTTAATTTCCTCTCCCCTTGCCAAAATCTCTTTTGAACTAGCTAGAAGTTTTGAAACCTCAGTATCTCCTCTGTTTAGTTCTTTTAGAGAATGAAACAAGTTTTCACCATCGACAATAACCTTTACTGCCCTTCCTTTCGGTCGCAGTAATCTTCTTAAAAGCCGCTTGATCATCTCTCCCTCCTTTCCAACTTTTTTATAAAGACTCCTATAAATAATATAGCACTTCGGAAAAAAAATTAAACCTGCTTATTAAAAATAATACAGCGATTATTTTCTTCGGGTTGGGGTCCATAAATTTTTCCACCAAGCGCTTGGAATTTGTCTTTTTGCTTCTTTGGCGATTTCTTTGGCTAACTTTGTGCTCATCAATTTTTCCTGTTGGCTTTCTCCACCAGGCCCTTTTTTATGAGCTCCCTTTAGCCAATCTGTTGCCTCTTTATTCCCTTGCCATTCATATTCTCTTAAAAGGAATATTTCATCTAATAAATCAGCATCTTTGGCAATTTTTGCTTCAAGAGTTTTTCTTTCTTCGTATTCTTTTGAAAGTTTTATTAATTCTTCTGAATATTGGAGTTTGTTCAATTGTTCTTTTCTAATTTCATCTTCGAAAACCTTGACATATCTTTTGCTCACCCAATGATGGTCCATGGATCTGCTTTCTTCTAAGTCATGTAACAAACACATTTTTATTACTTTATTCTCATCGGCTTTTAATTCCTTTGCCAAAAAATAACCAATTAAAGCTACTCTAAAAGAATGGGAGGCAATTGTATCTGTCAAATCATAAGAAAGGAGCATTTGTTGATGGGCCCTTAAGACCTTTCTTAAATTACCAATCTCAAAAAAGAAAGAGACTAATTTTCTAACTTCATTTTGTTTCATGCTCCGGGGTTTGGAATCGCACCAAAATTTAGAGTTCCAAAGACTCTCGTCCTACTGTTAGACGACCCCGGAATGTAATTAAGTAATGCCGCAAGATTCGATGATGGCTAATTCCAGGGGCAACTGGGGTATGGGGGAATATTTCATTTTGGTTTCGGCTTCTAAAAAGAGGTTTAAAATGTTTTGCAGTTCATTTTCCTTGAAGGCAGTTGTTTGTTTTTCTAAGGTTTGGAATTCTTCTTTAGTTAAGCCGGTGATAATCGGATTACCTGAAGATTCAGCTTCTTTTCCAACTAACTTTAAAATTAAGGCCTGTCTTAAATAATTAATTAAGGCCTTGTCAAATTCTTGAAGGTCAGAGCCTCTTTCGACAATTTCATTTAAAAAACTAATTGCTTCCGGCGCTTTTTTTTGACAGATAAAATCAGCAAATTTTTGAACTGCGCCAATTTCAACCAATCCTAACAAATCTTTGACTTCACCAGCTTTAATTTCTAATTCTTTGCTGCCGGCAAAAGTTAAAGTTTGGTCTAATAAGCTCTCGGCATCTCTGATGGAACCGGTCGCATTTAAGGCAATCAGTTCCAAAGCTGCTTTTTCAATTCTAGCTTTCTCTTTCTGGCAAATAATTTCTAATCTTTTAATAATTTCAGGAAGGGTTAATTTTCGAAAATCAAATCTCTGACATCTAGAAATAATGGTCGGAATCATTTTATGAATTTCGGTAGTGGCTAAAACAAAAATGGCGTGGCTGGGCGGTTCTTCAAGAGTTTTCAAAAGAGCATTAGCTGCTTCCTTTGTAAGCTGATGGCTTTCGTCAATAATAAAAACTTTATATTTTGATTTTGTTGGAACGAATTTTATCCCATCTCTCAATTCTCTCATTTCATCGATTCCTCGATGAGAGGCGGCATCAATTTCAATCAAATCCAGGGCCCTGTCTTCCATAATTTCCAAACAAGAAGGGCATTTGTTACAAGGCTCAAATTCTCCATTTTTTCGATTTTGACAATTAACCGCTTTAGCTAAAATCCGAGCTATACTCGTTTTACCAGTTCCCCTCGGACCTCCAAACAAATAGGCATGGGAGATCATCCCAGAAGAAATAGCATTGGTCAAGGTTTGAACCACGTGCTCCTGGCCAATAATCTCAGCAAAAGTCTGGGGTCTGTATTTGCGGTATAGGACTAATGACATATCACTTTTTAAATACGATAAATTTATATCCAAGGAAATTCCAGATAGCGGCGGCGAAAGCAGCAATAATTCCGCCAACATTTGCCCACAGCTTTTCAGTTAAGCCAAACTGAGAACCGAGCACATTTACTACCAGAGAAGCTATTCCAACATTTATTACCAGCCCCACCAGCGTTACTAAAAAAAACTGACCAAATTCTTTTCCCATTCCGGCCTTTTCCATTTTCTCAAAGGCCCAAAATTTATCTCCGAAATATTTACTGCAAGTGGCGACAATAAAAGAAATCCCTTTAAAAATCGAGAAAAATAAGCCAGTAGCAATTCCTGAAACTAAGATCAGGAGATTTAAAACTCCCAAATCAACCAAAGTAGCTACTACTCCAATCAAGAAAAATTTCGCTGCCTGAAAAATCCATAAAAATTTCTTTCCTAAAATAAAGGCTATCCAAATTCCGATTAAAGCTAAAATTGGCAGTAAAATTGCTAAAATCAACCATAAAAACCTTATCTCAATTCCCAGATTTTTCAAAATCCCGTAAAATAACCAAGCCGCCACCTCTCCCGTAACCAAAGCTAAAATTATATCAATTCGTTTCATACCGAGTTTTTATTATTTATAAAAACGAAGGTGAAGATGAATCTTTAGATTCATCGCCTTAAATATCCTATCACAAATTTCTAAAAAAATCAAAATCCTGTACTGGTCCATATGATATGATACACCCAGCTCTTGAAAAATATGAAAGGAAAGTATAATGGATGCCGTATGACAATATACGGCACAATTCTTCCCGGAGCAGCAACTATTGTCCGTTCCGCTGCT
>Ga0210019_1000949_pt1 | contig 32880 bp, 36 predicted proteins | sample CryGeyCG2114_020_2_FD_183969 | JGI IMG/M metagenome (GOLD analysis project Ga0210019, IMG submission 183969) | Groundwater microbial communities from aquifer - Crystal Geyser CG11_big_fil_rev_8/21/14_0.20 (SPAdes) (version 2) | ecosystem: Environmental > Aquatic > Deep subsurface > Groundwater ...
ATATCATCATATAACGCAATAGCTTCAATATAACGTTTAAGACAAAAAATATATAACTGTAACAAGGCGCAATGGAACTGTCGCTTATCGATCATTACTGTTTCGCTGGGATTACGACTTCTTAACGTATAAGCCTGCTTAATCAAACTCATTATGTTCGAAGCCATCTCTGCGCTATATTGGCCAACAAAATGTTTAAGCGAGTCAGCATTAGAACCAATAACACCAGGCTTATCTAACGTGAAAGTCAATCTGACAGGAAATAAAACAAACTTTGTCAAATAACGCGCACCTTTAGCTAAAATCACCTCCGGCGCCGCTGTAAGCTCATGATATTTTTCAGGCGTCAGCATAAAGCCCAATATAAACTCGGCGCTTTCTTTCACAATCTCTTCATGTAACGGTGCCGTTAACCCATGGCGGCAATCATCTCCAGCCATTAAAATAGCGTGCTGAATAAAATCCAAACGGTCCAGCGCAGGAAAACGACCTATGCCTTTCGAAAAATCATCATTCTTCACACTACTCCAAAAAATGGATAAGCGATCCGAATAAGGCTCACCTATCGATGTGATTTCTTCCGATATTTTAGCGAATTTTTCTTTATCCCCCTTCTCGATTGACGTTAACATTACGACCGCATCAACATCACTACAAGCCGAAAAATCACCATGCGACCCTAAACTGCCAAATTTATAGATTGCAACAATACGACTGCCAAAAACTTTTTCCGTGTTTATGACAAAATCGCTCAATAAAATTTCAGCCTGTTGAATAGAATTCATTATATTAGCTCAACAAAAACCAACCGATAAAACATCCATTTATCCTTTTAAATCTATCAACGCCTGATACACTAACGTCTGAAAAGTTTGCACTGTCATAGAATAATCACACAATGATTGCGTCAAGAACAGGCCAATTAATTCTTCTTTAGGGTCAATCCAATAATAAGTTTTGGCAGCGCCCGCCCAACCGTATTCTCCGATGGAGCCAGGCAATTGTGATTTAGCTAAATCAATTAAAACTCTAGAACCCAAGCCAAAACCATAACCAGGTATTTCAAAGGTTGAAAACGCAATCGGTAAAAGGCTTTTTGGCAAGTGATTCATATGCATTAATTCTAATACTTTAGGGCTTAGAATACGCACCCCATCAAGCTCACCTTTATTTAACAGCATTTGCGTGAAACGAAAGTAGTCTTCCGCACTGGAAAATAAGCCGCTTCCACCACGGCAAAATACCGGATCATCAGCAGGATAGCTTTCTGTCATGTCCATGTGCGCTAATGGCTTATTTTCCCATGCGCTCATTAAATCTGACCAGCCGATATGAGGTGCAAATAAATTCTCACGGCCATACATAGTGGCCAGTCGAGAATGTTTTTCTTCCGGCAAATAAAAGCCTGTGTCTTTCATGCCCAAAGGTTTAAAAATAGTTTCGCTCAAATACTCTGGCAAAGATTTATTGGCAATAATCTCAACAAGCCTGCCGACCACATCGATACTGACACTATAAAACCATCGCGATCCAGGCTGAAAAGCTAAAGGTATTTCACAAATACGATCAATATATTGCTCTAAAGAAACACCGGCTCTCTTCGCCGAAACCTGTTTCTCCCTGTACATCTGGCATGAAGGAAAATCATCATAAAAGTCATACACCAGACCCGATGTATGCGTCAGCAAATGCCAAATCGTGACCGGCTGCGCTAAATCCACTAACTTTTCTTTTCCGGCTGCATCTTTCTCCAAAACCTTCAGCCGAGCGAATGCTGGAATATACTTTGAAACAGGCTCATTTAAATCAAATTTACCTTGCTCGTAAAGCGTCATCAGCGCGGCGCAAACAATAGGCTTAGTCATGGAATAAATACGAAACAGGGTATCATCTTGCATCGGCGCCTTCGACTCTCGGTCGCTATAACCAAACTGCTCAAAATGCACCACCTTACCCTGCCTTGCCACCAAGGTGCTAATACCTGAAAATTCGCCTTGATCAACTTTTTCCTGCATTAAATTATTGATGCGAGATAGTCGCGATGAACATAAACCCGCTGATTCTGGTGATACTATCTTAATCGTCATAATTACCTTCTCTTAATTTCTGAAAAACTGACAGACTTTGCATTTTTCTCTTCTTTCTGACCTAAAACTTGCACATACTGTGGAAATGCGATGACACCTCCCTCTAAGAGATACTGCTCAATCGCTTCAGCAATTTCCAGCACTGACTCTTCAGAAAAAATCGAGGTTGACGCCAGCTTATTTTTCATTGCCAACATATAGCCCACTGAAAAATCGACACTCGCTTTATTCTCTGTCATTAATGGCTGTGCTAGCCTAAAAAACTTTCTTGATAAGCCGAAAGACGGGTATAAAGAAAACAATCGCTTGCCCAAATAAAAATCCGTCTGATGAAATGTCGGCTGCAATAAAACTGCCTCTCGCCATTGGCGTGTCATCTCAGTTTCAGGGTCACTAAAAATGGCCTCATAACTTGTCACTGTTTCACAAAACAAATAACCATTCGGTTTTATCAAGCCCAGCATTTGCTTAATGGCTAATTCTGGATTAGCCAAATGTTCCAACAAAAAACGGGTATAAACGAGATCGACACACTCGCCAATCTCCGAAAGACGCTCAACCGGTAAACAAATATATTGAATATTCAGAACACCCTGCTTTTCAGCATAGGCTTTTGCAACAGCAAGCTGCTCTTCACTGATATCAATAGCGATAACCTTGCCACGTTTACCTACTTTTTTTGCCCAATGAACCGACATAATGCCGGTACCACAACCAATATCGGCGACAGTTTTTCCCTCAAGGTTTAATGAAACATCATCAATAAAACGCAAGCTCTCTGGATTACAAATAGCATTAAGCGCCAACAAACGCGCCTCATCGCTTTTACCAACGGGCATTGTATATTTTTCATAGCTTGCCATAACTTACCTCAACATGCTGTTCTAAGCACTGTGTCACAATAATACCTCTTGGGAAAATTTGGATTGTTTAAAAACCGTTGCGGTTTTCTTGATAGAAGGGAATACTCCGTGTATCTTAATAAAAACCCACCCAAATAACAAGCAAAACCATGAGGAAATTCCATGAAATTAACCATAGGTATTATCGGCATCGGCGCCATTGGCGGCACTGTGACAGGCTATTTATCAATGGTATCCGAGCTAAACATACACGCTTTAGCACGGAGTAACTATGAAGATTTAGCGCAAACTGGCTTAACGCTTACCACGCCAGATGGCAGCGAAATAAAGGCGGCAAGCCACGAACATTTACACTTTCATCAAGATGTTCAAACACTGCCTCCCTGCGACATCCTCATTTTATGCGTCCCAAGCCATGAAAATGCCGGCCTATTAAGTCAGCTAACATCAGCGTGCACTGCAAAAACGCTAATCGTCACACTACAAAATGGATTAGGCTTTGAAAAAGCGATTAATGCGTGTTTTCCCAACAATCCCTTATATAGCGGCACCTGCTGGATTAAAGCCAACAAAATCAGCAGCACTCTAGCACAACACGCTTTTGGCTTTGATATGATTCTCGCGCGATTTTCACCCAAAGCACTTGAAACACCTGTTGATGACGGACTTCATCAAGTTCAAACTGTTTTTGAAACAACACCGCTCAAGATTATCACAACGAATAGCCCACAATCCGCTCAACTCACAAAACTTGCGCTCAATGTACCTTTTTTCACATTAATGGCGCGCGAAGGATTGAGCGTATCTGAAATATTAGCCAGCGATGCCTTAAATACTGAACGCGATGCCTTACAAACAGAAATTATACAGGCAGCCCGCCGGTATGGCTCACCTGTTGATATCGATTATTTAGACAACATCCTGGCAAGCTTAAAAAAAATGCCATTAACGAATACGGCAGATCGTGAAAAGCAAAAAACCAATATGTTGAAAACCCTACCGGATAACACAGAAAAATTGCTAGCGTTTATGCAATCATTTAAAATAGCTCTACCCACTTTGAATAAATTATACCAAGCGATTAAAACAAAAAATTCTGACTCGGAGCGTTAAAATGCCTTTTATAAAGCTCAACAACAGCCAATTTTACTACGAACTTCATGGCCAACCCAGTAACAAAGCACTCGTATTAATTTCAGGCTTTGGTGCAGACCATACCTATTGGGAACCATTACTGACTGATTTAGTTAAAGAATATTATGTCTTGGTTTTTGATAATCGCGCGGTCGGTCAAACGCTTGACCACCATCATGAACCGTTAACCATTGAACAATTTGCTGATGATACGGTTAATCTATTTCAAGCGCTTGAGCTAAAAAAACCTCATATTGTAGGACAATCGATGGGCGGCGCTATCGCACTCGCTATTGCTCAACAATATCCCCATAAAATTGATCGCGCCTGCACAATGGCAGGCCCAGCTAAATGGCGCTTGAATACCGTTGCGGGCTTAAGAAGCATGCACCTTGCATACCGCGACAGCGCAAGCTTTGATGCCTTATTTCAAGCAGAACTTGGCTGGGTCTACGGTGAACGTTTTTTAAAAAATGTAGAAAAAATAGCAGCGCTGAAACAGTTACTTCAATCAAACCCCTACCCTCAATCTCTCCAAAATCAAGCACGGCAACTTCACGCTATCGAAGCTTTCGATTTAAGCGACAAACTAGAAAACATTCAAACTAACATACTCATACTCGGCGGCGAGGAAGATATCCTCTGCACACCTGCTGATTGTCAGTTTTTAGACAAGCACTTACCTAACTCAACGCTGGTCATGTTAGAAAAAGTGGCGCATGCCGCAAGATTAGAAGCGCCAGAAGAAACCTTCATGGCTTTATTTGATTTTTTTGCTTAATTTTAACTCTCTAGCAAACTAAACGAATGGAAAAGACAAAATTTCTAATCAAGTCCGAAACAATATCACCACGCCAATACGCTTCTTTATGACCCATATCGGGTAAAATTTGAAGCTCGCACTGGTTTCTTAAATTCTTCAACTGTTCAGCAAGTGCTTTTAAGCTTGGCACTGAAGGCTCTTGATCCCCAACGTAAATCAAAGCAGGTGACTTCACATATTGAACATAATCTTGATAATCAAACCATTCAGATGAATTAGCCGCCCATAGCGCTCTCGCATCATTTGCTAAAAGTGTTTGCCTTATTGATTCATTATCAACCTTGCTTCCCAGTAGGTTTTCTAATTTATCAACATAAGCAACAGTGCCTTGCTGTAATGCGGCCCTAATCGTTTCATCAAACAGTTGAAAATAAGGCGTGGCAAAAATATAAGACTTGAAATACTTAGGATAATACCTTGCTAACAAAAAACATTGAGCCGCACCAATAGAACCACCAAAGCAATGTGCTTGTTTAATTTTCTCTTGATCCAACACGGCAATTGTATCGTCAGCCCGACTTTTCAAACTGTATTCTTTGGGATCATGTGGCTTACTGCTTTTTCCGTAGCCTCGGCTATCAATTAAAACCAAAGTGAAATCATTTTTTAGCGCATCAACAAAACCCAGTGTATACCAGTCCTCAATCGAGTTGCCATTACCATGATGAAAAACGACAACTTCTTTGCCTTGGCCAACCACCTCATAATGAATACTAATTTCAAATCCTGTTTGCGCATCTTTTCTGGTTACTCGCATTAACTAAACCTCATCTTTAAAATAGATCAAATCCATCACAGGCGCTTCACAACCAAGCTTCGTTAATGCTGTTGAAATTTGGCCACGATGATGTGTGCCATGATTAAATACATGGTACAAAGCTTTCTCATAAGGCACAGTACTTTGAATGCCTTTGGTATTGGTATAATCTAAATTTTCAGGCAAAGCCCTTAAGTCCAGCGCTTCAATAAAATCAATCCAGCGTATAGCCTGCTGATCAAGCTCGGATTTTAATTGCTCTCTATCGCGCACTAACTCTTGATCTAAATGATCAACTTTTATTGTGTTTCCAACAAATCGAGAAAGCCAAAGCCGATCAACCAATAGCAAATGGTTCAGCGTGCCATGGATGCTTTTAAAAAATAACCCTAGATCTTTTCGATAAGATGCATCAGGCAACTGATCAACAATTTGGTAAAGTGCCTGATACGCCCAGCGATGGTAATTCGCTAAAATATTTAACATATTTTTTAATCCTTATGCTCAATTTGAAGCTTTTTTGTCATTGCGCGACTGCTTGTGAATAATACCCTTGAGGCAAAGCCGCTTTCTCGGTAAAGATAGGTGTTAATTTAGATGAATTCATGCGCTTACTCCCCCCCCCTATGATTATATGGTTTCATAGCCTATAGTCTATTCGTTAGATTCATTTTCAAGATTAATCGCAATGTCTCCCACTTCATTGATCCTTGCTTGAAGCCCAGAGCGAATAAGGCACTCACACACAGATTTTACAAAAGGCTTGAGGTAATCATTTAAATGCTTAAATCGGTCAAAAAAATCTGGATTGTCTAATAGGTGAATGTAGTCATCAGCATCACGATAGCCTATGTTTTCTTGCTGTAAAAATTGATCAACGCTCGATTGTATGGATGAAAATAACGTTTCATCATCGGCAATGACTTTTAAGCAATTCGTTAGCAATAATTTATCCGGTTGATTTTCATGAAAACACCACCAACTTCGGCAATTTAGCTGAGAAATATGATCTAGACTAAATGCAAACTCGACAGGCTGTAAACGGCCATTTTGTTTTTGAAAAATAGTATAAAGTGGTGCCGTACCATTTTCAAATACAAAGCCATAAACAAAATAACCCCCTTCTTTAAGCGCTTTTTCAATTTTTTGCATCGCCTGCTCATAAGCTTCTTTTGAAAAATATATAAATACAGCAAAACTTCTAATCAAATCAAACGCATTCTCATAGTTCATTGCTTGCGCGGTTAATATATCAAAATGAAGCCTACTTGATTCATAATGCGTGATCGGATTAATAATTAATTGCCCCGAGTCAGTCCATTGACTTACTTTTTCAGTTTCATCCACCGAATCTTTTACTTGATCCCATAACATTTGAAACTGATTAATATAATGTTCTTTTTCACGCCGATTAAACTGGTTGATTTTTTGTTCTGGATTACGTTGTATATAGACGAGATTTTTAGCTTGATCAAAACAAGCCGCATGCCCTTCATTATCATATAAGATATAACTTGGCATACCGGGATCAATCGCCGTGATATCCCACAAAGGAAAAGCGTTTGCTAAATCGAGCGTTGTCTCAGGTGGATACCCACAACCAATGTCTAATACCTGCAACGGTTTTTCTGAATCAAGCTTTAAGGTCCGATGAAAAACTTCATCAATGAGCTTTAATCGTCCTTTTGCTGTAATCGGTGGAACACGCTGCCATGCAGATAACATATAATTTTCGATATTTTCAGCTAGCCACTGTGCCCACACAGGCGGGAAGTTTTTCGCTTTAAAACCAGATAGATAAAAATACTGGAAATAAGTATCTAAAAAAGTGGTGATTTCTTCATTGTTTAAATCAAGCTGACTTAAACACCCAAGAACTTCTCTTGAAAGCTGTCCGTTAAAATATTTTTTGTTCCAATTATTGACAATAGTCTTTGTTTTCATTTATTCACATTTCCATCGCTTTAAATCCATCGATAAACACCCTATTCAACCGTCATCTTTTTTCTATTGCCACTGGGCTCCGTGCCCACCATCACACAAAAGACATAACAAGGCTCATCATACGGGTTAACCCAAGTATGCTCCGGCCCAATTTGCGCTAAAAAATCGCCTTGTTTTAATTCAAAGGTATTTTCCCCAGTCACACACTGAATCGCGCCCGACAGCACGAATACATAATCCACTGAATCAGTGTTATGGATATTGTGTTTTGACCAATCCTCAGGAATTGCTTGGCCTGCCTCAGCGAGCTCTTTTTCCATCTCTTTTATGGTAGGCATACGAACCACCATCACACGCATGGCGCCTTTAGGCAGCTCAATATTATAGGCTTGGCTTAAATGACGCGTCGCCAAAGATTGAGGACTATCTTCCGTATAAAATAACTCCTGTATCTGAAAACTCGGAAATATGTCATACGGCACAATCGTGCTCACCGCATTTTGAGAAATTAAAGTTGACTTACCCTCTTCAACCCCTGTCACAAAACGTTTACCTATTTTCATCATCATCTCCTGCTTACAGCTCACTCAATGCTTTAAATGCTTCTGATGTCAGTGGCGCATCAAAATCAACAATCTGATTTTCAACCAAATTTTCAAAAACAAATGAGTCTTCTGAGAGAATCTTCATCAGTTTATCTTTGTTCATGGATCGACTAACGATCACACCACCCATCTTACCTCGCCGAGGACCCGCCATGATAAAATCTCCGCTATCGATGTATCGCTTAACCCATTCAAGGTGCTGCTCACGATGCGGATCTACTTGTGTGCCAGGCACAATATAATTACTGATAATTAAAAACATAAGGTTCTCCTTCGCTTGCGCTTTTACGACGGATAGTAAATCTACATGCTGCCTAAGCACTACCCCATATTGATACTTCTTGGAAAAAACCTTATTGTCTAAAAACCATTGCGATTTTCTTGATAAAAGGGGGGAATTGCCTGTATTCTAATTACAATGAGTACAAATGACAAGTCAAATCACGAGCCTTTAACATGAACAACGATAATTTACAGTTAGCCAATGCTTATTACACCGCCATGAAAGAAAAAAATGCGGCAGAAATGGAGAAGCTTTTAAGCAACGATATTCATCTGCTCACCCCACTGGCCGAAACGAGAGGAAAAGAGCCCGCCATCACTGCTGCCAAGAATCTCTTTAAGCTTCTAAATACACTCAACATTCGCGCTGCATTTAGTTCAAACAATCAAACCATGCTGGCGATGGACTTTGAATTTAACCCACCGATTGGAAAACTACCTGTCGCCTCACTGATGACATTTCAACGTAACTTCATTACACACATTGAACTTTTTTATGATACGATGAAAATTATTGCAAAGAAAAGTGAGATTTTCGATTAATACCTAAAAACGGCTCTATGCCTTACGTAAAAATTGTTTTAACCTATATCAAAGATGTCACAAGGAAGCGCCTTGCTTCTTATTCCCTTGTGATGCACGTTTATGCAGCAGGACCGTGACTTTTTTAAAGTACACTGATTAATGCTGATTTTCAAAATTACTTTCTAGCAGTCATGTTTGCTTTCGAAAAGCTCACTCTATCACGCATGGTTTTATAATAAGCCAGAACCAAAGCACGCTTTTCAATGTCAGATTGAAAGCCTAAAAGTTCCAATCTAAACAATCGAGCGGTACCAGCAGCATCAGCCATCGTATATTGTTCGCCAAATAGAAACCCAGAACGAGCCTCAGCTAAAAGAGCTTCCATTTCATCCAACGCAGCGATAATCATTTTATTTGATAAATCAATTTCCACCTCAGTTAACTGCCGCTGTATAGCTCTTGCTAAAAAGTCACCTCGCGCCTTATCCGGATGCTTTCTTGCTAACATTAGTACTCGCTGCTCTTCTTCAGCACTCTTCTTATGATCCATCCAAAGGTAATGATAGCTCAATGTACGAATATGCGGATCATGCAGCTCTTCATCACGTTTACAGAAAGAATAAATCCGGCCTATCAGAGTTGAATCCAGAGTAATCATCTCTTTCAAATAATGATCGCTAACGTACTTCATTATATTTGTACTACCAACAATGATTTTTCCATTATCATCTAACGCAGGCACTAATGCTCTGGGATTAATACGTTGATATTCTTCGGTCAAGTGCTCTTGCTTTAATAGGTCTATATGATGCTCTTTCCAAAGAACACTCTTTTCAGCGAAATATAATCGTACTTTTTGCGAAGCATATGAGTTATTACAATGATACAAAATCAGCATTTTTATTTTCCACTAAAGATTTAACTTTGATTTCTTAGCATTAAGATAACGAGCGTCACCTTAACCAAATCATTTTACCTAAATCCAATCTTACTTTGCAATATAACTACAACTCAATTCTTAAGCGCCCCAATATATTGGGCTAGGATCCTGGCTCTATTATGCCCCATCAACTGGGAGATTTGTAGTCGAACGGCTCGATCAAGCTGCTTTTGTTCCGGTGACAATTATTTTCTTGATGGGCCGCCTTTAACAAAACACTCCCAGCCTGTTAATGCTTTATAACGCTCTTGCGCATACAAATGGCGCAGCCCATGAGTTTTATAAATTCCTTTTCGGCGAAAATACTGGTTAATCGTATTACGATAAGTCTTATAACTGGTACCCGATGGAATGAGCGAATGCTCTTTATATTTCACTAATGCTTTCGCTTTGTCTAACCATTGCCGTTGTTCGTCTGTCAAAATAGGCACATGACGCGGACGGCCGCCCTTCGTCCAGGAACCCTTTAAAAATAGCTGGTTTCCTTGGTCAGACAAACGTGTGGTTGAATTTTTAAACTTTCTTCCACGCGAAGTCCAAACAGCTTTTGCGCCTCTAAGCTTAGTTTTCGGTAGGGTTCGTGAACCTTATCTAAATCTGTTTTGCTAATGTCGCGGGATTTATCTTTATTGGTGACATATTCACGCTTGGGAATTTTTAGCGTTTTGTTGTCCAGCACGATTTCAGCTTTGTTAAATTTACCCATGAGCCAGCGAAGCGCGGCAGCTTTGTTACGAAGCGTACCCGGCATATCGCCGTTCGATTTCCAGTGGTCAACAAGTTTATAGACATGGCGTGTCCGGATGAATTTAGCACTATCGAGTTTATATCCCATTGGCCACAGCGTATCGGCAGTCTGTAATAATATTTCTCTCCGGCTAGTTTGTGTGCCAAATGAGCCATCCCTGTTATGTTTCAGTACATTGATAAACGTGCCTTTAAAGGTGTGTTTCTTTGCCATTTTTGAATCCTCTTAATATGATTTTTTGTGCTCACGCGGCGTTCACGCCGCGCTTAAAACCGTAATTGTTTGTTTTTATATTGAAAAAATTTTCGCGCAAGGCGCGTCACTCCCGACATTTTCAATATCGCGAGTGACGCGCCGAATAGCTATCTCGTGTGACTAACCATTCATGGTCAGCTTAGCTGATCCAATAATAGGTAAGTGTTGTTACACTCTGCATTAACAACAAAATTTATGCAGGCAATGAAGTTGCGACAGTGTGACCGAATAGCTGAGGCCGAAAACCTACCGCTTTCCCCGATAAAATCTGGTAAGCAAGTTGTTTCGTCAGCACGTGGTTTGCTATTGCAGCGAATAGTCGATGGCTTTAAATAAAGCCTATGATAGTGAATCTGTCCGGCGGACAGTGATTAATGAAAAAGACTACGCTGTCTTCGAGTGAAGACAAGCAGCCTTTTCAGGTTATTAAGCGTTAGCTTAAATAACCAATGTAGTAAAAAAGCTGATCATCAAATGATGATCGACCAGTTAAACGGTAGCGCACTTTAAAAAGCTTCTTGCTTTTAATGGGCTATCGGACAGTTGCTTATCATAAGCAACCAGGGGGGCACGTCATAACCCGAAAGTTATAGTGCTGCTTCAAGTGCACGCAGCTCGAGGCTAATTTTATAGATGCAGCCCAGCATCTTTCTTAAACCGTTTCGTCAGGCTTATCCATCTGCCTTAAAATTTCTTTTTCAATTTCTTTTGCATTCGGCAGTTTGTCACGCAACGCTTTAGGGAGACTGCGTGATAACGTAAATTCTGAAACGCCGACAGGTTTGTCAATGCCGCGTAAAGCATATTCCACATCAACATGATTTTTTGAGGCACATAAAATAATACCAATAGAAGGATTTTCCCATGGCTCTTTGACAAAATCATCCAGCAAATTAAGATAATAATTCATTTTGCCGGCGTACTCAGGTTTGAATTTACCAGTTTTCAACTCTACTGCTATCAAACATTGCAGGCGTCTGTTGTAAAACAATAAATCAATAAAATTCTCTGTACCACCGGGTGAAACAATTCGATATTGATTGCTAATAAAAGCAAAGCCGTAGCCTAACTCTAGCATGACTTCTTTAATTTTCCCGACCATGCTTTCTTCAAGCTGTGCTTCGAGCACCGGCTGGGTTAATCCTAACGTATCCAGCATGTAAACACTCTTCATCGCTTTGTCTGCTTGCTCAGCCAAGTGAATAGGTAATGCCGTCTGAAAATTATGATCTTTTTTCTCGACGATATGGCGCTCATAGGCTTGAGACTTGATTTGTATCTCTAAGACATTACGTGTCCAGCCCATGTCACGCGTAGATTTCAAATAATACTCGCGCGCCTGGTAATCCTTAACTTGCCCCAATATGACTAGATTTTGCCCCCCAGGGAATTTCTGCAACAACTTGTTGCAGATTTGGATAATCCTTATATTCCAAATAAAAACTGCGCATAAACCATAAGTTTCTTGCAGAAAAACCGGCAGTAACTCCTTTTAGCCCCCGCTTTAAATCCAGCGAAAGCTGCTCAACAACTGACTTTCCCCAACCATGCTGCTCTTGGGCTTTAACAATTTGCTCTCCAAACCACCAATACAACTCAATCTGTGCTTTGCAAGCTGCTTTAGCAATACTGATGCGAGTGGAAATAATTTTCGACTGTGCTGCCTTCAAAAAAGCTGAATAATGCTTATTTTCAATATTTAACTCGGTTAATTCAAATTTTTTTGTCATTACAGTGCACCTCATTCATTAACTAATCACTTGCCATCTGCTTTCTTTAATATATCTTCTCGCCTCTTGCCAAGCTTTTTCGCTGCAGCAATTTTATGTTCTGAAGCTAGATGCGCGTATTTCTTTGTCATTTTAGGATCAGTGTGACCAAGAAGCTCCATAACCGTATACAAGTCAGTACCACTCATGACATGCTGGGAAGCATAATCATGTCGTTGATCATGCCAGTGAAAATCTTCGATACCCGCAAGTTCAAGTAAAGAATTCCAGCTTTTTTTCACATTCGCAATATGACTTCCTGGTTTTTTGCCTGGAAACACCCAGCCTTTGCCCTGATGTGAACCATACGTTTGATCATACCATTGGATTAATATGTTTGATGTGTTTTCATCGAGCGGCACATCGTAACCTTTTTCAGTTTTCACAATATCTGGTGTTAACTTTAAAATAACATTGTCTTTGTCTTCGCTATCAACATGTCGTTCCCATTCTAATCGAATCAAGCTACCAAAACGCACCCCGCTCCCTAATGAAATTAGCACCATAGGCTTCAAATAATCTACAAACGCTTGCTGACGCAAGTCGGGATAAAGCGTATATCCACGTGCTTTTCGCCAAGCATTGCCCTTATCTCTTTTAGCGCGCAGTTGTTCTTCTCGGTCATCGAGTGCTTTTAATAGGTTTAAAAATTCTTTTTCACTCAAAAACCGCACGCGGTTCTTTTCAGCCACTTTAAGTTTTTTAAGGCCGATCAGTGGATTACTATCCAGGTATTTATACTCAACAGCCTTGCTTAAAAAGGCGGACAAGCGCTCAATATAGCGGTTTAATGTTGCAGCCCCTATGGGTTCTTCAACTCTCACTTTTTCTTTGCCTTGCTTTTTTATCCTAACCCGACGTCGCTCAAGCTGTTCTTTACTACGCCAATGTTCAACTTTTTCTAAGGTAATCGCTGTCAGCGGTTTTGTGCCAAACAGTGGTTTAAAATTACTTTCGAGCACCTGAAAAGTCGCATCAGTCGTTTTAGGATGCGTGGCTCGATACCAGGGTTTATATTTTTGCTCTAAAAATGCATTAAATGTGTATTGGTTCGCTTTTTCCTGCCTCAGATCACATGCTTGCTTTTTTTCTTCATTGGGGTCGACCCCTTTTGAAACTTTACCTCGCACAAGGCCAATCGCTTCCCTTGCCATAGCAACTTTAAACGTATGTTTGTTATAGCGGCCAATCGTATAATGTTTCCCTCGGCGATACTCATAACGGAAAGTCTTTATACCGCTGGGATACACTCTAATGTAAAACCCACTTTCACCGCTATCACGAACATCATAAGCCTTGTCGCTCGGTTCAAGCTTATCAATCATGTTATTTGTCAGATTTGCTGTGTTTGTCTTCTTTCCCATAAACTCACCTTTAATCATTAGCCCGCACAAAGCAAACCGAGCCTACTCAGGGATTCGCTGAGGGTGCATCAAGGGTGCAAAATAATTGTAAACTAATGATAGCCAATCACCAACCGTGAAAACGGGTGAAAAATGGCCAATCTTGCCGTGTTAAGAATAACTTATTGATAAGTAATAAAAAATAAGGCCTTGTCTTGCTTGATTTTTCATTATTTTGGATTATTTATGATCAATTAATATCGGGACGGCAGGATTTGAACCTGCGACCCCTTGCACCCCATGCAAGTGCGCTACCAGACTGCGCCACGCCCCGAAGGCTGAAATACTACCAGTTCAGCGTGTTTTATCAATCATTTTCCGGCAATTGCCCTCGAGTAATATCGATCATCGCTTGGCGATCTTCAGGACCATACATCGTTGAACCCACCGGGATCGCATAGTCTGTCGCCTCTTTTATTTTTGCAATATACAAAGGCCCAAAGCCACCACACAGCTCAATCATCTGGCAACCTTCTGCCACTAATTGTTTTGCAATATCAAGCGCAGCATCGCGATCAAACACATCCACACCCACCATGGTGATTTTACAGCGGCCGTTGTCGACCACCGTGGTGTGATCTTTCGGGTTAAAGCCCGGGCTGCAATAAATAAAGGCCCAATTTTCTACCATCATTATGCTCCTATTAAATTTCCGCTTATTGTAACGTTTTGCCGTCGGTCTCAGAACTTACTTGGCGACGGCTGGCCCGATACCTGAACTGCCGGCGATGATGATCACGCTTTTATCTTTTAACATTGATTCTCTTTTACAAAGCGTCGCTCAAATGCAATAAAAACTCACGAATAAAGGCTTCATTACGTTTGTAATATGTCCATTGTTTGTATCGCGTGCCGATCAATAAATGGCTACTTTCCAAAATGGATAAATAACTGGAAATCGTCGACTGAGATAAGTTGGCCTTTTTCTGAATTAAACCGCAACACACACCATACTCCTGATCCGTCGGATTCCAATTGGCAAACTGCTTCGCCGGATCTTTGAGCCAAGTTAAAATGGCCCGGCGCACGGGGTTGGATAAGGCTTTGTAGACACTGATTTCATTCATAAGGATCATTATACAGAAAAATTGCCATATCGCAATAGTTCGATACATTTAGATATAAAAAAACATATCTCACCGTTAAGAAAACATTAATTTTAATTGTGTATATTTCTATCAATTAAAATGAAAATAACAAAGTGAGCAAGCCATAACGATGAGACCATTACCAGGAATGCCTTACGACGGGCCACAGGAAGAAAGCTTCTCTCCCCCCCCCTTTGATGACCGCCCAGAACCGCTGGCACTCACAACACGTTCTGAGAGAGCACAACATCTTGAAGACAGACTTGACGAGCTAGGCGTCAACACCATAGCCGACGAGACCCCAAGTGATAACAACACAGATCTCAGCGAAGCCGACAGAAAAACACTTTCTCAACTATCTAGAGCCCACAAAACCAGAGAACACGCACAATACATCAAACCTCAACGAACCCAGGCACCTTGTGACAATAAGGTCGATGAATCATTCAAGATGCAAGACCTCATCCCGCCCACTGCTAAAATAAAAGACCCCAGGCTATTACGCCACATTTTAGATTATCCCACTCCGCCTCCACCTAACCTTAAAGATGAAGCAGAACATTTCATGCAGCAATACGATGGTAGCGAACAATTTAAGCATGAAAGCTTGCATCAACATCCAGTGACACCGCAACCACATGATGACCAGGTTGACCAAGACTGGAGCAGGTTTGAAATGCGTAGTGATTGCACAACTACAGATGGCTCAGAACCTCTTTCGGACACACCACGCACTTCAATCTCATCATCAAGCCTGGTGCCCGAACAAACTGTGAGCAGTTACGCCCAGATTTCAGAAAGAATGCGGGCCCTTGAAGCTTTAAGGGCTCGACAAAGTAGACTAGGACCAATCTCCCCACGGACGCCAACAGCAGAAAAGCCTGACCTGCTAAACGCTATAACCGAACTTACGGAAGCTGACAAAAAGGCAATAGATTCATTAAAAAAAAATCGCGCCAATATCCAAGCAGAGATGCTCGAAGCAGACAACTCAAGATCTGCGTCGACAACATGCGCACCAGGCAATAAATACTTAGCAGACAGAATCACTACATTGCTAGCCCGTGCTGCTGCATTGAAGAAGCAACCTTTTACCACACCAACAGCAGAACAAAATACCAACAGCAGCCCTCAAGCTAACCGGTGACTATCTCATCCGCCATAAAACTGATCGTGCCGGCGTAGAACGTGGAATTGTTGTACGTCATGATCACACGCCAGTTATTAAAGATCATATAATCAGGCCCGCCGTAAGGGTGAATAATGGAGGCCTCGAGATTGTGTCGCGGAAAATGCCAGCCGTCGGCAGCACGCACACCCATCGCGCGCCAAGCGCTCACGGGTTTTTTCTCAGAATAGCCTATTAAATTTTCTGGAAAACCGTGCGGCAAAATCACTTGCACACGTATGGGCTCGCCACGCTGCCAGCCATTGAGTTGCAAGTAGTTTGCGATCGATGCCAACGCATCTTCTTTATTACGCCAAATATCTTTATGGCCATCGCCATTATGATCCACCGCATAATGATGCCAACTTGAAGGCAAAAACTGCGTGTGACCTGAACCACCAGCCCACTCACCTTTGAAGTGTTTGCGATCCACATGCCCTTCTTGCAAAATTTTTAAAGCATACACCAATTCTTTTCTAAAAAAATCTTCACGGCGCCCCTCATACGCTAAGGTGGCCAAGGAGCGGATCACATCAAAGCTGCCCATGTAACGGCCGTAGCTGGTTTCAAGCCCCCAAATCGAAACGATATACGATGGTGTCACACCATACTCTTGCCCCAATTGTTGCAACAGCACTTTATTGTTTCCGTATTCACGTCGACCGAGCTTGATGCGGTACGCATCGGCGCGTTTATTGCGGTACTGCAAAAAGGTTAAGCGTTTCTCAGGTTGTGTGCGATCCAAATGAATTTGGCGATGACCAATCGTCATGCCCTCAAATATCTCATCGAAAAATTGCGGTTTAATGCCGGCGGATACCGCTTGTTGTTTAAAGCCTTGCAACCAGGTCTGGAAACTTTCACGCGCTTGCGCACAAAGTACGATCGATAAAGAAAAAAGAATGACCAGAAGTTTACGCATCGCACGGTCCTTGTTGCTACGGTGTTTATTAGAGTATCGGAAGCACAAAGCTTTCACAAGTGTGTACTTGTCAAATGCCAGACGTGGGCCTTCAATTTTTCTTGCGCGGGGCCTCTGAAGGCATGGATGCCGTAAGGGAGCGGCCATGGATGGCGAAAAGCGTCCCTGCGCAAGAGAAAGCGCAGGCCAAAAGAGTCTGGCACTCAGGTTACAACCGCCAACATTCAATGAGAGATAGGGCTTAAACCGCTTCCTCAAGCGCTTGAACCATCGCTTCGAGCTCTTCGATTAACGGGGTTAAATCAAATTTCGAGGCGGGTTGCGCAGCCGGCGCATGGCCTGCTTTGTCACGCAAAGCTTGTCGGGCACCATTAATCGTAAAGCCTTTATCGTATAGAAGATGGCGAATTAAGCGAATCAGCTCGACATCTTTCGCCTGATAATAACGGCGACTGCCGCGGCGTTTCACCGGCTGAATTTCGCTAAATTCTTGCTCCCAATAACGAAGCACGTGTGGCTTCACTTCGCAAAGTTCGGCCACTTCACCAATACTGAAATAACGTTTATGCGGCAATGGGGGTAACTGAGACTCACTCATGTTCGCTCTCGCTCACTGAATCGTCAGCCGGATGATAATGCGACACGCGTTGACGCAACTGTTGGCTAGGTTTGAACGTGACGACGCGGCGTGCGCTGATGGTCACAGGCTCGCCGGTTTTTGGGTTACGACCGGGACGCGAAGGTTTCTCACGCAATTCAAAATTACCAAAGCCTGAGAGCTTCACGGATTCACCACGCTCTAAAGAATGCGTGATCTCGTTAAAAAACGCTTCAATCAAATCCTTGGCCTCGCGTTTATTCAATCCAATGGATTCGTATAAGTACTCTGCTAAATCCGCTTTAGTCAGTGCTGTCATCTACCTATCCCTTAAGCTTGCGGCAAATTCGCAGGCCAAGGCATCAACCACAGTGTTCGTCATGTTGTTGATATCCTCGTCGGTTAAGGTTTTCAAACTATCTTGAAAAATCAAACCGATAGCCACACTTTTTTGCCCTTTTTCGACACCGTCCCCAGTATAGACGTCAAATACAAGCGTGTCTAACAAGCGATGGTCAGAATGTGTTTGAATACAAGCCACTAGCTCAGATGCGCTCACATTTTGAGCAACCTCGAAGGCTAAATCGCGACGAACCGCCGGGAATTTCGAGACCGGCGCGTATTCACGACTAGCCACATCACGAAACATGGCCACATCCAGCTCAAACACATAGGCCGGCACTTTGAGGCCCGCCGCTTTTTGAAGGCTTGGATGCAACAAGCCGAGATGCCCAACAATATGATCACGGTAGCACAAAGCCGCCGATTGGCCTGGGTGCAGATTCGCGTGTTCTGTTTTTTCAACACTCACACTGCTCAGCCCAAAGTGGGACAACACACTTTCCACATCACCCTTCACATCAAAAAAATCCACGTGGCTGTGATCGTCACACCAATTTTCACGATAGCGCGCGCCGATGATCACGCCACCCACACGCAAGCTTTCTTCAAAACCTTCGCCGTCGTACGCATAACAACGTCCGATTTCAAATAAGCGCACGCGTTGTTGCTGACGTTTTAAATTATAACTCGCAGCCTGCAATAAACCCGGCCACAAACTTGAACGCATCACAGCCATGTCTTGTGAGATCGGGTTTAATAATTCAATCGGTCTAGCCGTGGAGAAAGCCTCCTCCAATTTTTTCGGAATAAAACTGTAGGTAATCGCTTCATGATAATCGCGCGCGGCAAAAAAGGCTTTTAAATCAGCCTCATCAAAACCAGGGGCAAGGCTCACCGCCTCAAGCTTTAAAGGTGTTTCAGGGATCGCATCGTAACCGTGAAGACGCAAGATTTCTTCAACCACATCTTCAGGAATGGCCATGTCAAAACGGTAGCTTGGCGGCTTGATAAACCACTCATGGCCGGACTTGGCCACTTTTACATTCAAACGCGACAAGGTATTTTCGATTGTATTTTCATCGATCTCAAACCCACTGATAGCACACACTTTTTCATGCGTTAACGCAATCTCATCGCGCTTCGGCAAATCGTCTAAGCGTTCTTGCGTCGTCACAGGGCCACACGCCCCACTCGCCAAACTTTTCAAAAGCTCGCAAACACGGTCAAGTGCGACCGCCGGCAACTCAAAATCCACACCACGGGCATAGCGTTGGGCGGCATCGCTATGAATGTTGTGGCGCAGTGAAGTTTTTGCAATCGTGGCTGGCGCAAAGAACGCGCTCTCAATCACCACGCGTTTTGTGTTTTCGCTCACAGCACTGTGCAAACCGCCCATCACACCGGCCAAGGCCAACGGGCCGCGATCATCAGCAATCACCAAATCATCATCGCTGAGTTTAATGGTGCTTTCATCCAACAAGGTGAGCGATTCACCCGCCCTGGCTTTTCGCACCGTGATGCCGCCATCGAGCGTATCACAATCAAAGGCGTGCATGGGCTGGCCCATATCCCACATCACCCAATTCAACACATCAACTACGCGGTTAATACTGCGAATACCGGCGCGACGTAAATTTTCTTTCAGCCACAATGGCGAAGCTTGGCTATTATCCACTTGCAACACACAAGCCAAATAACGTGGACAACACGGGCCGGCTGATAAGGTCACAGACACCGTGTCAGCGATCGTAGCTTGATGGTGTTCACTTTTCTGCGACAACAATGGCTGCTGGAATAGCGCTGATAACTCACGCGCGATGCCTTTCACGCTAAAGCAATCGCCACGGTTGGGCGTAAGATCAATATCGATCAACTCATCGTTAAGCTGCAAATACTCACGCACGCATGTACCCACTGGCGCATCGGCAGGCAGCTCCAAAATACCCTGGCTGTCTTCGACCAACCCGAGCTCTTTTTCCGAGCACAACATGCCGGATGATTCCATACCGCGAAGCTTGGCTTTTTTGATGTTCATTTCGCCTATCGTGCCGCCCACTTGCACCCAGGCCACTTTCAAGCCTTGTCGCACGTTTGCCGCCCCACAGACCACTTGCAAGGTTTCTGTACCGTTTGTGACCTGGCAAACGGACAAACGATCAGCATCGGGGTGTTTTTCACAGCTTAATACTTCGCCCACCACAACCCCGGTAAATTCACCGGCAATTTTTGAGACACCATCGACCTCAAGGCCGGCATGCGTTAAACGCTCACACAGATCGTGCGTTGAAATTTTGCTGATATCTATCCACTGAGCCAGCCAGTGTCGAGTGACTTTCATCTAAAACTGCTCCAAAAAACGCACATCATTTTCAAATAGGCTGCGCAAATCATCGATACCGTAGTACAACATCGCCAAACGATCGATGCCCACGCCAAAAGCAAAGCCGCTGTAGCGCTCAGGGTCAATGTTCACCGCCTTTAAAACGTTCGGATGAACCATGCCTGCGCCCAAAATCTCCAACCAGCCAGACTGCTTGCAAATACGGCAGCCCGCGCCTTCGCACTTCACGCACTGCATATCCACTTCCGTGGAAGGCTCAGTGAACGGAAAATACGACGGGCGAAAACGCAGCTTGATCGGCTTATCAAAAAAAGCCGCTAAAAATGTTTTGAGCACTGACTTTAACTCGGCAAAGCTTGTTTTCTCAGCAACATATAAACCTTCGAGCTGATGAAACATCGGCGTGTGTGTGACATCAAAATCGCAGCGATAAACTCGCCCCATAGCAACCAAACGAATCGGCGGCTCGTGCGCTCGCATATCACGAATCTGCACCGAGGACATATGCGTACGTAACAGATAGCCGTCGCCAAAATAAAAAGTATCGTGCATGGCTCGCGCCGGGTGATGTTCAGGAATATTGAGCGCGGTGAAATTATGAAAATCATCCTCAATTTCAGGGCCATCAGCCACACGAAAACCCATGTTCGAAAAAATGCGCGCAATGCGTGCCTTGGCTTGCGACACCGGATGCAGGCTGCCATGAGCCGCAGTGGCTCGCCCAGGCAAAGTGACATCGACTGCTTCAGAAGCCAATTTGTCTGCCAAAGCTTTAGCCTCTAAGGCGGCCATTTTTTGGTTGATGGCCTCAGAAATTGCCTCTTTGGCCTCGTTGACCTTTTGCCCCATGAGCGGGCGCTCTTCGGCCGATAATTGGCCTAAATTTTTTAAAGACTCGGTCAATACGCCCTTTTTACCCAAATAATGCACACGCAAATCGACCAAGGATTGCTTATCGCAGGCCTTGGCAATCGCCTCTTGGGCCTCTGTGGTCAGTGCTGTGAAATCTTGCATCGTCATCCGCCGCTAAAAAAGAGCTATTATCCCCATAAGTACTTTATTTTCCTAGAGTATTTTTGATAAAAAAGCGCCAAAAAATAGCCAAATTAAGCTACACTGTGGCAGATAAGGAAACCTACATGCCATCTCTCTGTTGTTATAGCACACAAGCTGAACTGAAAACCTTACTTGAGCCACTCGGCCAGATTGTCTTCACAGATGAGCACTTAAATGCTAGCACCTGCACATTGGCTCAAGGCTGCGATACCGTGTGCGCCTTTGTGACAGATACACTAAATCGCGACGTACTCTGCAAACTGGCTAAACAAGGCATAAGACATATTGCACTTCGCACCTCTGGCTATGACCATGTCGATCTCAGCGCAGCCGACGAGTTTAAATTAATCGTGACCCACGTGCCAGCTTATTCACCACAAGCTATCGCAGAACATGCCGCTGCTTTAACACTCATGCTGTCACACAAACTGCAACAATCACTGCGCCATCAAGCTCATCTTGATTTTAGACTTTCGGGTCTTTTAGGCTTTAATCTTCACCAAAAAACCGTGGGTGTTATAGGCGCTGGCAGCATCGGCGCTTGTTATGTAAATATCATGAAAGGCTTTGGCGCTAAGCTCATTGCTTATGACCCTTATCCCAAACCTGATTTGGACGTTGAATACACAAGCTTAAGCAAGCTGTTTGAACAAAGCGATGTAGTCAGCCTACACTGCCCACTGACCAGCAAAAACCGTTACCTGATTAATACCCATAACCTTCAAAAAATGAAGCCAAACGCCATCCTTATCAACACGGCACGAGGTGGGCTGGTCGACACAAAAGCATTACTGTACGCACTGGACCATAATTTACTGGCTGGCGCCGGTTTAGATGTGTATGAATTCGAAAAAGGCGTTTTTTTTGAGTCGCTCACAAACCTCAAAGACCCCTTGCTTAATGCGCTTTTGGCAAAAGACAATGTCGTGATCACACCACATCAAGCCTTTTTTACACAAGAAGCGCTAGAAAACGTTGCCGATATTGTGACTGACAATATTCAATCCTTTTGGCAGGGGATAGCGAAAAACACCGTTGAAAAATCGCGGCACTAGTGCGAGCATTTTTTGATTGAGGAAAAATTCAGGATGATGTTAAGATGATGCACTCAACATCTGATTTTCAAACGCTTTAGGTATAGATACATCAATAGAGGAGTAAAGCTCATGGAAAAATTCGTAGTGATGGTCGCAGGCATCTGCCAAGCTGGCATGGAAGATTATGTGAAAGAGCATATGAAGGCGATCGTCAAGCACTCGCGCCAAAACCCGGGCTGCCAGATTTATAATGTGCACCAATCAACGGCCAACCCGCGTGAGTTTATGATGTACTCGGCCTGGAACAGCCAAGATGATTTTGATAAACACAATAAAACCCCAGAAATTGACGAGCTAAAGCACAAACTTGCGAAAGTATTTTTCATCAACGAATCACCGAAGACCTACTGGCGCACGCTCGACTAGAAGCTCAAAACTCCAGCCAAAAAAACCTATTTCAACCGTTTTTACTTGAACAAAAAATGCTCTCCTGCTAGAATTGGGCGCTTTTAAATAATTTAAATAATGGAGCTTATTATGAAACGAACCAGCTTAATTTTATTGTCCACCTTGCTTACGGCCTCTGTTTTTGCAGCGAATGCGACTATCAATATCCATAACAGAACAGGACAAACAATATACAGACTTTACATGAAACCAGATGCGACCCATTGGTATCCTTCTCCGGCCGCGACACTCGATATGTCCAAACCGGACACACAAGGCGGCCCCGTTGCTCTATGGCTCCAGGGAATCAAAGACGTTGTAACATACGGCACTGACAGCGACAATAATTGCCAGCTGATAGTCGGGGTTACAGCCTCTTCAGACGCTTTCTATAGTCCTCAAGTTACCTGTGTTGGTAAATTTACCGCTAACGATTTCACCGATAACCACGATTGGACGGCTGACTGGACTATTTACAGTTTGGCGAGCAAAAAATAAACCGTCTTTTCTCTTTTCAGATAAGGGCTCATAGAGCCCTTTTTTTATGTCTCTTTAAAATAGTTGCCTCCCAGAATAGGGCGCCAATAAAAAAGCGCCCGAAGGCGCTTTTCAATGATGATGATTTGGCTCGTGTATTAGGCTAAAGCGGCTTTCGCTGCTTCAACCAATTTGGCCATGGTGTCTTTGTCGTGTACTGCGATATCCGCTAATACTTTACGATCGACATGAATATCAGCTTTTTTCAAGCCGTTCATGAATTTGCTGTAAGACATCTCATGCTCACGGACTGCCGCGTTAATACGAACGATCCACAATGAACGAAACTCACGCTTACGTTGTTTACGGTCGCGGTAAGCGTACTGAGCCGCTTTAATGACCGCTTGCTTGGCCACACGAAACACACGACTGCGCGCACCGTAATAACCTTTCGCTTCATCTAATATCTTTTTGTGTCGACGGCGTGCCATCACACCGCGTTTTACTCTTGCCATGATTTCCTCCAGTTTGTTTTAAGTTGCTTGGCATCAAGGCAGAGCCAAGCGAACTGTCTGTTTGAGACCCCTATAATCGATACCGAAGCCTCATTATTTAAGAAATTAAAATGGCTATGAGAAACGTAGCAAAACTTTCTTTTAGGCGCGCAGTTTACACAAAAGTAAATGAGCACCTAAAAGAAAGTTTTGCATAGTTTATCGACGCCATTTTCATTTCGTCTTATCGCTCACCCATCATGTATTCAACCGCTCTTTGATCACTAGGATGCACAAGCAAGTTTGAACGTAATTGGCGTTTACGCTTTTGCGATTTCTTCGTCAAGATGTGGCGACGGTGAGATTGCTTACGCGCAAACTTGCCGCTACCGGTTTTCTTGAAACGTTTCATCGCTCCGCGCAATGTTTTCAATTTAATTTTAGCCATGAATCATTCTCTTCTTCAGTCTATTTCTTTGGTGCCAATACCATCATCATTTGGCGGCCCTCGAATTTAGGCTCTTGCTCAACTAAGGCTTGCTCGCTGCTATCAGCACGCAAACGATTAAGCAATTCCATACCCAGCTCTTTGTGTTGCATTTCACGACCGCGGAAACGTAAAGTACATTTCACTTTGTCGCCTTTTTCCAAAAAACCCAAAATTTTAGTGAGTTTAATTTGGTAATCGCCCACATCAGTGCCCGGACGGAATTTGATTTCTTTTATTTGTACCTGCTTTTGATTCTTTTTCGCTGCCGCTTGTTTTTTGCTTTGCTCGAATTTGTATTTACCAAAATCCATCACTTTGCAAACCGGCGGGTTAGCCGTTGGGGATACTTCCACCAAGTCCAGACCAGCCTCATCGGCTAACGTTAAAGCCTCACGCAAGGAAATCACCCCTGCTTGCGCGCCATCCGCGTCAATCACCCGCACCTCTCGGGCTGTGATATCACGGTTGATACGAACATTTTTTTGCGTACTAATAAAAGCCTCCTAAATTCACTGTTTCGCCTGCACTTGGCTATTGAGCTTCTCAACCAAAACCTCAAGCGACATAGTGCCTAAGTCCTCGCCTTCACGAGTCCTGACGGCCAGCTCTTGAGTTTCGGCTTCGCGGTCGCCCACGATCACCAAGTACGGCACACGCTGTAAAGTGTGCTCGCGGATTTTAAAGCCAATCTTCTCATTCCTCAAGTCAGAAATGACCCTAAACCCTAAATTTTGGAGATTTTTTGCCACATTTTGGCAATATTCGGCCTGTCGATCCGTAATATTCATCACAAGCACCTGTTCTGGCGACAACCAAAGCGGGAAACGGCCCTCATGGTGCTCGATCAAAATGCCAATAAATCGCTCAAGCGAGCCAAAAATTGCCCGGTGAATCATGACCGGGTGGCGGCGTTCGCCGTCTTCAGCCACATACTCAGCACCTAAACGACCTGGCATTGAGAAATCGACCTGAATGGTGCCGCATTGCCAAATTCGGCCTAGGCAATCTTTCAGTGAAAATTCAATCTTCGGCCCGTAAAACGCGCCCTCACCCGGATTGTATGACCAATCGAGCTTGTGATCATCCAAAGCCTCAGCCAACGCTTTCTCCGCTTTATCCCAAACCGCATCCGAACCAATACGCTCCTCGGGCCGAGTGGACAATAGCATCTGACATTCGGTAAAACCAAAGTCCTTATAGATAGAAAGAATAAGATCAATCGAAACAGAGACCTCTTCACGTATTTGATCGGGCGTGCAAAACGCATGAGCATCATCTTGGGTGAAGGAGCGCACACGCATCAAACCGTGCAAGGCGCCCGATGGCTCATTACGGTGCACCACACCGAACTCACTCAAGCGCAACGGTAAATCACGGTAGCTTTTCAAACCCTGGCGAAACACTTGCACGTGCCCCGGACAGTTCATGGGCTTGATCGCATAGTCGCGATTCTCAGAATGCGTGACAAACATATTCTGTTCGCCAAATTTTTGCCAGTGGCCCGACTTTTCCCACAAGCTCCGGTCCATAATTTGCGGCGTGCGAATTTCCTGATAATTATTTTCACGCATACGAGCGCGCATGTAACGCTCAATCGCTTTATACACTTCAAAGCCACGCGGATGCCAAAACACCATGCCGGGCGCTTCTTCCTGGAAGTGAAACAAATCCAAGGCCTTGGCCAATTTTCGGTGATCACGCTTTTCCGCTTCTTCGAGTTGATGCAAATACGCTTTCAGTGCTTTTTTATCGGCCCAAGCGGTGCCATAAATACGTTGAAGCATTTCATTGTTTGAATCACCTCGCCAGTAAGCCCCGGCCACTTTCATTAATTTAAACGCGCCGGTCTTCGCTGTCGACGGTACGTGCGGCCCACGGCATAAATCTTCAAAGTCACCCTGCTGATACATGCTTAGAGTTTCGTCTTCGGGTAAATCGCGAATAATCTCGACTTTATAATCTTCGCCCAAGTTGGCGAATACGCTGATCGCATCATGACGCGACACTTCTTTTCGCACGATCGGCAAATTTTCCTGCTGAATTTGCTCCATACGCTTTTCGATTTTATCCAAATCCTCTGGCGTGAATGGCCTTTCAAACGCAAAGTCATAGTAAAAACCGTTTTCAATGACTGGGCCAATGGTCACCTGGGCTGAAGGGTAAAGTTGCTTCACGGCTTGCGCCAAAAGATGCGCACAAGAGTGGCGAATAATCTCCAAAGCTTCGGGTGATTTTTCGGTGATGATCACAAGGCTTGTATCAGCTTCAATCATAAAGCTCGCATCCACAACTTTGCCATCAACACGACCCGCCAAGGTTGCTTTAGCAAGACCAGCACCAATGCTATTAGCCACATCCATCACAGACACAGCATGATCAAACTCACGGCAACTGCCGTCAGGCAACGTAATTTTAGGCATGGGTAGACTCCTCATATCAGTGGTGACCCCTACCAAAGGCCACGTGAACGAACAAATGGACGGGCAGTATACCGGACTTAGATTATTTCGCCAAGTTCTCGAAGTTGATTCAAAAACCAATTGCGCCGCGAACAAACCGATAACTTGGCTTGTTTTGACATATCGGCTATTATATCCCTCGATTCAACAATCCCACAGCCAACGCCCCATCCGCCATGAAAAACAACTTCGCCACAATCAAGCAAACAGCGCAACTTTATGAAGCGAAGGTGCTATGTTTTAGCATACTTCTTGTTTTCGCCAGCTGGTTTAATGCCGATCTCATCATACTGTTAAACAAAGTTTTTCAGGCCGGCGTGATTATTATTCCTTTCTCACTAATGCTGCTTTCAAACATCGCACAAACTTTTGGGCAAAAGAAAGCCTACAAAGCCTTACTAATCGGCCTTTTTTTCATTGTTTTTAATTTCGCCTATGAACGACTTGCCCATCACCTTCCCAACCCAGGCTCACTGATACTTCGTAACAGACCCTATACTCACTTTCTTCACAATCAAATAGAAATGATCATGCCGTATGTTATGGCCGTTTTGATTGCCAGCGCCATCAACATATCAATAAGCAGCAAAATCATAACAACTAAAAACACAGCCCTTAAGACGATACTCATTGGCCTACTGTCAACCTTTATCTATGTTTACCTCTCTCGTTTAAGCTTATGAACAAAACTCAGAAACACTACAAGTATCTTTGGCTGCTAATATCACTGTATGTTTTAGCAACAATCGTATCCGACCTTGCTGAGGGCAAAGTCACAACCGTGCTTTGGATACACGCCGGCGCAGGCCTTTTCATCTTCACCTTTAGCTATTTTTTCATCGACATCATCACAGAAGTATATGGCTATAAGCGAGGAAGGCTAACCATTTGGATAGGTATATTTTTTTGTGGGCTTTTTGCGCTACTCGCCGAAGTCACGCAGCTATTTCCACACCCAAATAACCAGAGCATGAGCACCCTTATTCCATTAACACAGCGTATATTCTTATCGACCATAGCAACTGTGATTATTGCAGAAAACCTTAATGCCTACCTTGTCGCCAAACTAAAGATTTTTTTCAATGGTAGGCACATAGGCACCCGCTTTATTTTCTCAACCTTAATATCCACCTTCATCAGCATGTTAGTCTTTAGCTTGATAGGGTTTTATGGGCGCCTACCAAATGAAGGCTTTATACTTTTGACCTTAACCTCATGGCTTTATCGTTTTATTACTGAGCTGGCCCTGATCCCAGTCTCAATAGCCATTTCAAAGAAATTAAAGCAAATAGAGAAAACCGATATTTACGATCGAAATACTAATTTCAATATTTTTGCATTCGATAGCCACTACAGCTCAACTGAAGATCATCTCTTTAATAAGGAGGCCAAATGAAACACCAAGAAACCATTCCTCAAATCAATCTATCCCCACTATGGAACGACCCCAAAACCGGGATAGAAACAGTCGCCAGAGACGTTAGAAAAGCTTACACCACGCTTGGCTTTGCCTACCTTACCAACCACAACATACCTAAAGAAATCATCCAGCTTGGCTTCGACGCCGCGAAAGAATTCCATGCCCTGCCCTTAGACTCCAAGATGACCATTAAACAAAATGATTGCTTTAGAGGTTATGTTCCCATGAATGCTTCGACACTCAGAGTATCGACAGAAGGCAGTGCAAGAAAGCCCAACCAACTTGATGCCTTCGTTATGGGTTTCGAACCTGAAAAAAACTCGACAGACTACCAACACGGACTTTATTTCTCAGGCGATAATCAATGGCCTGCTGACCTGCCAAACTTCAAACTAAAGCTTGAGCGCTATCGTGATGCGGTACTCGAGTTGGCCATGCAATTTTTGCAAGTTCTCTCTATCGCCATGGGGATGCCAAAAGATCACTTGAATCAATTTTTCGCGCCCCCAACTTACTGGCTACGTTTACAACATTACCCCGAACAACCAAAGCATATCCCTGAAAATCAATTCGGCATCGCACCACATTCCGATTACGGGTGTTTTACCTTGCTAGCGCAAAACGATGTAGAAGGACTTGAAGTTAAACACCCTGAAGGCCACTGGATAACAGTACCCCACATTCCCAATGCGTTTATACTCAACACAGGCGACATGACAAAGCGCTGGAGTAATGACACATTTCTCTCAACACCACATCGCGTCATTAACCGTTCAGGCAAAGAGCGCTACTCTATTCCTTTTTTCGTTGAGCCCAATATGCATGCCATCGTTGACCCACTCACCAGCTGTATTAGCGAAGAAAAACCAAAACTGCACGAGCCCGTCATGTACGGCGATCACTTCATGAACAGAATACAGGGAAATTACGGCCTAGGAAAAACAAGAAAAGACGAGAGCAAATAAAACCAATGAAAAAGTCACTGCTTGCTTTACTCCTTATTGTTTTTATTGATGGATCAGGTATAGGGATTTTATTTCCGATACTCAACGATGTCTTGATTAACACAACAAGCCACTTTTTACCTGCCCATACGACGGCAGCCCAAAGATACTTTGACTACAGCGTCACCATCAGCCTGTTTTTTCTTTGTTGGTTTATTGGTGCAACTTACCTATCAAAAACTTCCGACAGCATTGGACGAAAAAAAGCACTTTTTGTCTGTTTATACGGCTTGCTCTCAGGTTATTGTCTTACAGCCTTGGCGTTGATCATTAAAAGCTTTGCTTTGCTGCTAGCAGGCAGAATCATTGCAGGCCTAACCGCAGGCAGTCAGTCTGTCGCACAGGCTGCAATTATCGACATTAGCACCCAAAAAAACAAAGCCACTCATCTCGGATGGATCGCAGTAGCTTTTTCGCTGGGTCTCGTTGCAGGCCCATGCATCGGCGGAATCTTTTCTGACAAAAGACTTTCTGTTTATTTTAACAACGAATTACCGTTTATTATTTTAATGATACTGATCCTAAGTAATATTCTCATGGTTTACCGCTATTACAAAGAGAGCGTTGTAGAAAAGAAAAAACATCAATTTAAACTTGCCGACCTCGTCAAGCAATTTTCACTAATCATTAGCAACCCAATTGTTAGAAACTTGTCGCTAATATTTTTTATTCAACAGTTTTGCTTTAATACTTTTTATGTTTTCATCTCGCCCTATCTCTACAAGACCTATCACTATAGCACCATGCAAAACAGTGCAATCATGGCACTACTTGGCATATCAAACTTGGTCGGAGCCGGCTGCATCCTTCCCATAGTGCAAGGAAGAATAGCCGAGAAAAACATCATACGCTTTGGACTCATTACTATGTCAGCAAGTTTATGCCTACTACTCACGCTGCACTATAATTATTCGCCATACATCTTAGTCATTCCCTTTATGATCACATACGCTCTTGCATACACAATGATGTTAACATTATTTTCAAATGCAGTAGAAAAAGATCAACAAGGCTGGGTAATGGGGATAACAGTATCTCTGTTTACCATTGGTTCAGCAATTACAGCAAATGTTGGCGGCGCTTTAATAAACCTATCTGAAAAGCTACCCCTCGCTATCGCGGCGATTGGCTGCATAGCAAGCTTCAGCTTGAGCTTTATCCTAAAAATGTCAAAAAGCAAAAACTAAAGCATCAGCAGGTTTTTTTAAACCTTAGATGCAGCCATCTGCATTTCGCAGGGTAAACATCTTTAACAAACAAATCGCGTGTCTTATCCATTGCTGGCGTGACCGGCTTTGGGTAAATAATAAAATCATAACCAAGGCTTGCCCACAAAGGCATAACAATCGGACATTCCTCAATCAGGTAAGACACGCCATGGTAAAATAATTCATCCTGAGTTGACACCAAATTATTTTCTATCAAACGGCTCATATAAGACGAAACGTTCGCATGAATGGCCTCACGGTAGGAGGCATCCTTCTTATAGGCAGATTCAACATCACGCCTTAGCGCAAGGTAATCCGGGTGTCGCAAAAAATAATCCCATCGCCTTATCTCGCCGAGAGAATCGAGGCTCACGATCGCTTTATGATTCCTATCCAACCAAGCGCTGCCTTGCTCCAAGCTATAGGCAAAAGCAGCCTCCTCACCCAATCGACCAATATGGTTATACCTTTGCAGTGTGTCTGCCAAAACAATATCACACACCTCAAAATCATAGCGATTGATCAGCTCTACGGTTGCCCTAAACTTATCACCCTCATGGTAGCGCTGCCCAACGCTAACAAATAAAAGCGCTTTCTTTTTCAACAAAAGCGCTTTTTTATTATCAAACCCTGATGTCAATCCTTTACAGCGAAAACTTGCTTTGTACATCGGCTTTTCCGAGCTATCAATTTTCTGTACTAATCGTCTCATGATTTAAAGTCTATACGAAGGCGTCGGTAGCGAAGCTTAACATACCCAGCCACATTTTGTCTTTGATCTCCAAGGCAAGAACCAGAGATACATCCATTACATAATAATGATATTATGAGCTCACTCGAGCAACCGGAGACCTATATGAAAGTAGTCATCAAACAAAAACAGATGTTACTTATCTATCTCATCGGCTTTATTGATGCTACCGGCCTTTCGATTGTTTCACCACTGGTAACCCCCTTGTTTTATAACGAGAGCGGCCTAATGGCTGCCGACTCGCACCCGCTTACTCGAGCGATTGCCTTTGGGGCCACCTACGGTCTCTATTCTTTATGCATGTTTATCGGCTCACCTATTTTGGGCAGCTATTCTGATCGAGCTGGACGAAAACTCACACTGAGTTACTGCCTAGCGGGTACCGCGATAGGGTATATCTTATCCGGCATCGGCATTATCGAGCACTCACTATGGCTTTTCTTTTTAGGTCGCGTGATTGATGGCTTTACTGCAGCAAGCATGACAACAGCGAAAGCCGCCATCATTGATCTAACACAATCAGAAAAGATCAAGTATCTGAGTTTTTTTATGGCTAGCGTTGCACTTGGCTACATTGCGGGCCCAACGCTAGGCGCTATAATCTATCACCACTTTGGGCTCAGCGCGCCCAGTTTCTTTATTGCTGGGCTGGCTATCATTAATTTGTTATTGATTCTCTTTGTTTTTAAAGAAACGCTAGAATCCCATAGGAAACAAGAAAGCCTTTTCCGCAGCATTGGCAAAGAAGTGATGCTCTTTTTCGATCGTCCAAGAATCCAAAAACTTTCTCTGGTTTATGCTTTGTATATTATTTCGTGGTTTAGTTTCACAGGCTTTCTACCGATGCTACTGGGTCTGCACTTCAAGCAAAGCCCAGAATCTATTGGTCTATACTTTTCACTATCTGCCGTGGTAGTCGTGATCACAGCGGCAGCTCTTGTTACACCTTGCACAAAACGTTTTGGCAGCTTAAACACGTATTGCCTGAGCCTAGTAGTAGCTGCACTGTCAGCCTTTGCACTATCGCTGACTCACAGCAACACCTTAGCCTGGTGCTTACTCGTACCTACAGCAGCAGGCTTTACCTTTGGCTATGTTATCAGCACAAAGCTGTATTCTGACCAGGTCGATTCAACGCAGCAGGGCTGGGCGATGGGCATCAACTCAGCCACCAGCGCTTTATTTTTTGCTGTTGCAGGTTTTGCCTCCGGGTTTTTTAGCGGAGTCAATGTTAGCCTGCCGTTCACGATCAGCCTAATAACTGGCTTAGCCTCTTGCATTTTTCTGCTGCGATTTAGAGGTCGGCTGGTTATTAATGTACGACTTGAGACATAGGTAACACTTTATACCGGAGACATAGGTTACACTTTTAGGCATTTGAAGGGGAAATAAAAATGCCGTGGAAGGAGTGTAAGTTGATGGATGAGAAGATGAAGTTTATTG
>Ga0210019_1000952_pt1 | contig 32817 bp, 35 predicted proteins | sample CryGeyCG2114_020_2_FD_183969 | JGI IMG/M metagenome (GOLD analysis project Ga0210019, IMG submission 183969) | Groundwater microbial communities from aquifer - Crystal Geyser CG11_big_fil_rev_8/21/14_0.20 (SPAdes) (version 2) | ecosystem: Environmental > Aquatic > Deep subsurface > Groundwater ...
TATAAGGAAATTTTGATAATAGGATGGATTTCTCAGTCCCAGCGCACTTCGGGCGGCATAGACATCAGAATCGCCTCAGTATTTCCACCCGTCATCAGCCCGAATTTTGTGCCTCTATCATGGAGCAGGTTAAATTCCACATAACGCCCACGGCGGCGAAGCTGATGCAAACGCTCATCTTCCGTCCAGCTCTTATCTTTGTGACGCTTTACAATATCGGAATATATCTGCAGGAATGCCTTGCCGACATCCTGAGTAAAGGCGAAATCTTTTTCCCAGCTTCCGCTATCGAGATAATCATAAAAAATTCCACCAATTCCACGCGGTTCTTTGCGATGCGGTAAATAAAAATATTCATCACACCATTTGGAAAATTTCGGGTAATATTCCTTGTCGTAAGAATCGCAAACATCTTTGAATGCTTTGTGAAAATCCGTCCTATCGGCGGAATGATTTTCCGGAAACATCGGAGTTAGATCTGCACCGCCACCAAACCATGGCTTTGTAGTCACGATAAAACGCGTATTCATATGCACTGCCGGAACATGCGGAGATGCCATATGCGCCACCAGCGAAATCCCGCTTGCCCAAAAGCGTGGGTCTTGCTCCGCACCGGGAATTTGCTTGCGGAATTCTTCAGAAAATTCACCATGAACGGTAGAGATATTAACGCCGACCTTCTCGAACACTCTGCCTTTCATCACCGACATTTCACCGCCGCCGCCTTCGGGACGAGTCCATTTTTTGCGTTCAAAACTGCCTTCTCCGTCAATTTTTTCAAATCCGATGCAGATTTTATCGCGCAACTCCGCAAACCATAAGCTGGCCTTGCGTTTTCTTTCTTCCAGTAAATCAGTCATAATTTTATCCTTCCACTAAACTATAATATTATCTATCATACGCCAATGAGATTTTTTGTTTTTACCCTAATAATTTTATTTTCTCTGCAAATTTCTGCATGTAAATCGGTGCATCCTAACCCATATCCCGATGATATTGACTGGGATTATGTTTTTGATGAGGGCGATAGTGACCTTAGCTGCGAAGAAGGCGAGAGCGATTTAGATTGCTATTATTATCCGCCATATTATTATTAATATTATTATCCGGAGATTCCTGTGCCTATTGCGGGCGCACCAGAGATTTCTTTATCAATATAATGCTGATACGGCGATTTTGCGGTGAATATGGGTCATCCGGAACGAAATGCGTTTTATCCGCCATGCCCTCCACCTTATGAATCCGCTTATTGGTCAAACCTGCTTCTATCAGGAATCTACGGCTGGCATTTGCCCTATCGGTGGAAAGCTCCCAATTAGTATATTCAGCATTTTTTCCGAATGAGTGAGAATCAGTATGCCCGATAACTGCTACCATATTATCGACATTTTGTATAATCTCGGAAACTTTGGCAAGCAATGGCTCAACCTCAATATTTAGGCGTGAACTGCCCATTTCAAACATCGACATACCCTCAACATCGGTGATTTGTATGCGCAATCCTTCATCGGTTTGGTCAATTTGCAGATTCTCGGCAAATTCTTTCAGCTCGTCATTGCCTTCAATTTGCTCTTTTATCTCCTCGGCAATATCTTCAAATCTTTTTTGTTCTAGCGCCGCTTCAATCATCTCGGCTTCTTTTTCACTCACTTCCAGCTTTTCATCATCCTCTTTCTGATCAATTTTAATACCCTCATCCGTAGCATCATTATAAGGCTCAATTTCATCGGGAGCACCTTCATAATCCGCAGTTTCCTCAACATTAGTTTCCGGCGCTTTCTGGATATCACCAATATTATCCGGCGCACCATATATAATACTCGGCATCGCGCCCGCATCCTGCAGGATTCCGGTTTCGCTACGTCCCTGCCCGCCTTTTCCGGTATCACCGACCTTGTTTTTCAAACCTGCTGATGGCGTAAAATAATCTGCAAGACCGGATAATTTCTCACTCGGAACTTGTGTAATCAACCATAGCAAAAGGAAAAACGCCATCATCGCGGTTACGAAATCGGCATAAGCCACCTTCCACGCGCCGCCGTGATGCCCGCCACCCGACACTTTCTTAACCTTCTTGATTATTATCGGGCGCTGGTTATTTGAGGGTTTGTCATCATCTGCCATGAGGAAATTAAAGCAGAAATAGATGAAGAAATAGTAAATTGAATTTTTTTCAAATTTTCTGCACGGCAATAATAAATATTTAACCTTTTTGCTATTTACTTGTGCATGAGGATATTATGGCAATTTTAATCGGATGGGCAATAGTTTTAGCGATGGTTTTCGGCGGATTCCTTCTTGCCGGAGGTAATTTCGAGATTATCCTACATTCATTACCATTTGAATTTATGATTATTTTTGGCGGCGCATGCGGTGCTTATGTTGTAGCCAACCGTGGACATTGGCTAAAAGCTACCCTAACAGGCTTAAAAACTGCGTTTAAAGGCTCAAAATTCAAGAAAAAAGATTATATAGATTTGCTCTGCCTGCTTTATCAACTCATCAAAATGGCGAAACAAAAGGGCTTAATTGCCATTGAACCGCATATTGAGAATCCTGCCGAAAGCGAGATTTTCCAGAAATATCCAAAAATTATGCATGATCATTTTGCCGTTGACCTGATTTGCGACACTTTCCGTATGGTGACAATGAGCCTTGAAGACCCGCATCAGATTGAAAATCACATGGAACGCCAGATTGAAAAACATCATCACGAAGCATTGCACGTTCCACATGCGCTGCAAGGTATGTCTGACGGTTTGCCGGCTATCGGGATTGTGGCGGCGGTTCTTGGTGTGATTAAGACAATGGGGCATATTGATGCCGAAGTTACAGTTCTTGGCGGCATGATTGGTGGTGCGCTGGTCGGTACGTTCCTTGGGGTTTTCCTTTCATATCTGATGGTTGGCCCGATTTCCTCCCGCTTGACCGAAATCACCGAAGAGGATGGCTCATTTTACAATATTATTCGTGACGTAATGGTTGGTTATTTGCATGGGCAAGCGGTACAAATCGCCGTGGAAAATGGGCGTGCAAGCGTTCCTACCATTCTTCAACCAACATTCTTTGAACTTGAAGAAGCGTTTAATAACCTCACTACTTAAGAGCGACTCCAAGCAGCTATTTTCCGATACAAAAGCTGGAAAATATTTTATCTAATATATCCTCAACATCAATCTTTCCGGTAATCTGCCCGATTGCATTTGCCGCATAACGCAAATCCTCGGCGATTAATTCTATTGGTTTATCCAACGAAAATTTGGCGAGCGCTTCAATCGCTTTTATCAGCGCCTCACGGTGACGAGCGCGGGTGATGGAGGGGGATTCGGTCAGTGCATAACGCGAGGAAATTTCTTTTTCCAATATACTTAGCATCTCTTGCAGGTTATTTTTTCCCAACAATGATATGGAAATTTGCTGAATATTTTGAGGTAAATCGGGCTGCTGATTTGCCAAGTCGGACTTATTAATTATGACAATAGTTTTTTCATCTATCAACTTCAAACTCTCAGCATCAATATTTGTTGTATCTAGCATGACAATCTTCAAATCAGCATCTTCAGCACGCGCCAATGCTCGGCGCACGCCCTCGCTTTCAATCTCATCTGATGCAGCGCGAATTCCAGCCGTATCGGCAAAAGTAACAGGCAATCCGGCGATTTCCATACTGACTTCAATTACATCGCGGGTTGTTCCGGCTATGTCGGAAACAATTGCAGCATCGCGCTTTGCGAGAAAATTCAGCAGGCTGGATTTTCCCACATTAGGCGCACCGAGAATCACTGCATATAGGCCATTACGGATTTTCTCACCGCGATGATTATCATCCAAATGGTCTGAAATTTCAGCGCATAAATTCTCAATTTGATAATTTATTTTATCCTTCAATTCCTGCGGCAAATCCTCATCGGGAAAATCAATATAAGCCTCAATATTCGCCAGCAAACTAATAAGATTTACCCGCCATTCATCATAAATCCTGCCCAACTCGCCCTGCATCTGGCGCAATGCCTGCTTATGCTGGGCTTCAGTTTCCGCCTCGATTAAATCGGCCAAACCCTCTGCCTCGGTCAAATCCATTTTATTATTCTCAAAAGCGCGGCGCGAGAATTCGCCGGGTTTTGCCATCCTGAAATTGTTGATTTTTCCAAGAGCTGCAATAATTTTATTTATAACCGCAATGCTGCCATGCGGAAAAATCTCCACAACATCTTCTCCGGTGAAGCTGGCAGGTGATTTGAAATATATCACAATTGCCTTGTCGATAATTTCACCCTCAAACTGCAAATTGCATAGCGCGGCCTTGCGCGGCTCTAATTTGCCAATTCCCAAACTCGCCAAAGCAGGCAAACAGCCATCACCCGAAATCCGGATAACAGCAACGCCGGATTTGCCCATAATTGTGCTTAAGCCGAATATTGTTTCCATTGTGCAAAATTTTGTTTATTATTTATTCAATGAAGAAGGATAAGGAAAAAGCCACGGAAAAGCCAACAAAAAGCGTTCTGGATTCAGCGCTGGATTGGCTGCAATCTATTCGTCACTCCGGCATTGAGGTTATCCAAAGAGCCAAAAATCTTGAAAGAACCAATATGGAATTGGGTTTAAGATATCTCAATCAGGGCAATTTTTTTGATGCCGCCTTGCGTTTCAGATTCGTTGGCTGGCTAAATAAGAACAATCATATTGCCAAATATCTTGAGGGCAAATCATATGTTTATCAGGGCAAGTTTGATAAGGCGATAAAACCCCTGCAATTCGCTCTGGCTGCCGACCCAAGCCTAGAAGAAGCGCGCTTTTTTCTCGCAGTTTGTGGCAGTGATGTTGAGATAGACCGCGTCCCGCCCTCCATTCTGATTGAGCAATTGGAAAACACAACCGATATATATGAAAGCCAGATTGTAAAAGGTGCGAATTATCATGTGAATGAGATTTTGCAGGAAGAATTATTCAAATATCTCGGTGAAAAGCAGGGTTTCACATTCCTCGATTTAGATTGCCGCAGTGGCGATGTTGGCGAAGTTGTGCTTGAAAAAGCCGATAAAATCACCGGAATTGAGCCTTCTATGGGTTTGATTGCCCTCGCCCGCCAAAAACGCGTGGATGAAAAGCTGGTTTATAATGAGCTGATAAATAAGATGGGAATTGATTTCTTGCACAAAAATGTCGATAGCGAAGTCCCAATCAAATATGATATCATTACCATCACCTATTCATTCCTTAATTATGGCAGCTTGGATGAGTATTTTGCGCTAATTGCAAGGACGCTAAAACCCAAAGGTTTGCTGGCGTTCAACATCTCCAAAGCCTCGGTTACAAAAGGCTATGAGTTTGAAATGGATGTAATGGATTTTGCCCACTCCAACGAATATATAGCCGAACTTGCCGATGAATATGGATTCAAAGCTATTGTTGAAAGGGATATCACCTATCAAAGCGGCAAGCAGGATGTATTTTATCTGATGGAGAAAAAATAATGGGTGCAGAAGTAGTTTCAGAAAGTTTCATGCCGGATGTTATCGGGATTATCGGCTCGGCATTGCTGATTTTCGCCTATTTTCTCCTGCAAAAAGGCTCGCTCAAAGGCGATGGCTGGGGCTATTTATGGATGAATCTGATTGCCGCCTCGATGATATTATATTCGCTGCTTTTCCATTGGAACACCGCCTCCTTCATCATCGAAATCTTCTGGATTGGCATTTCCATTTATGGCATGTGGAGAAGGTTGAAAAAGAAAGATGATATAGTTTATAAGGAAGAAATATGAAAATACTCCCACTTGCAAATAAGCTCTCGCTCGAAGTCGGCATTATCCATTTTGTCGGAATTGGTGGCATCGGTATGAGCGGTATTGCCGAAGTGCTGCATAATCTCGGTTTCAAGGTGCAGGGCTCTGACCAGAATAATAACGGCAACACCAAACGCCTTGCCGATATGGGCATCAAAATCATGATTGGGCAAAAACCGGAAAATGTTGCTGAGGCTAGTGTTTTAGTCAAATCCACAGCCGTTAAAATGAATAATCCTGAGATTCTCGCTGCAAGGGAAGCGCATATTCCCGTGGTACGCCGTTCGGAAATGCTGGCGGAATTGATGCGCCTTAAGCTTTCCATCGCCATTGCCGGAACACATGGAAAAACAACAACAACCTCAATGGTTGCGACTTTGCTGGATGCCGCGAAATTTGACCCAACCGTTATAAATGGCGGGATTATCAACGCATATGGCACAAATGCCTATCTCGGCAAAAGTGAATGGATGGTTGTTGAAGCCGATGAATCGGACGGAACTTTTAATCATATTCCCGCAATTGCTGCAATTGTGACCAATATTGAGCCGGAACATCTGGATTATCACGGAAGTTTTGACAAGCTGAAGCAAGCCTTCAAAGATTTTGTCAGTAATATCCCGTTTTATGGTTTTGCCGTTATGTGCCTTGACCATGAAGAAGTGCAAAAGCTCATCGGACAAATCACAGACCGCCGCATCATCACCTATGGTACAAACCCGCAAGCTGATGTGAAAGCGATGAATATTACCACAAATGATAAAGGCTCAACATTTGATGTGAAGCTTCAGGATCGTACTATCAAGCAGGTTTATCTGCCGATGCCCGGCCATCATAATTTACTGAATTGCTTGGCGGCGATTGCTACCGCGAATGAGTTGAAAATAAGCGATAATACTATCAAGCGCGCATTTGAGAATTTTAGCGGGGTAAAGCGCCGTTTCACCAAAGTCGGCGAAGTTGGCGGAATTAGCGTGATTGATGATTATGGCCATCACCCAACAGAAATTGCTGCAACCCTGCAAGCTGCCCGCCAAGTGTGCAAAGGCCGCGTGATTGCAGTGGTACAACCACACAGATTCACCCGCGTGCGTGATTTGTTTGAGGATTTCTGCAAATGTTTCAATAATGCCGATAAGGTGATGATTCTCGATATTTATCCGGCAGGGGAAGAACCGATTGAGGGCGTGGATAAAGACCATCTCGCTGATGGCATACGCTCATTCAACCATAAAGATGTCGAAGCGGTGGAATTGGCGAATTTGCCGGCGAGCATCAATGAATATGCGCAAAAAGATGATTATATAATCTGCCTCGGCGCCGGTTCGATTACCAATATCGCGGCTGAATTGCCGGAGCAGTTGAAGGAATTGCGCAAAGCGGCTTAGTTGCCAGCCATATCTGGCCCAATTTGCGCCTGCCCGTGTCCTGCTGCCAGAATCCCCCGCGCGCCTTTTTTAGGAGTTAGCTTCGGCAAATCTTTGGGAAATTGGTCGGGGAAATTACGCGCAATGTCCTCAGCAAAGCTTGGCAAAGCAGCATATTCTGCCTTTGAAGTGTTTATCACCTGCACCTTTTCAATTAAAGACTTCATAGTATCTGTCAGCTCAGGGCTTGCTTTTAAATCTTCAAATTTCTCAACATCATCACCGCTCATTATCATAAATATATTCTCAGGATTTACTCCTGCGGTCAAAACCGTGCACATTTGCGCAAATGGTATGAGATACCACCCACCGCCCGACTCATCACTTGATCTATCAATCAGCACGACATCATCTCTGCTCATTTCCGGTAACAGCAATTGTAAGTCATCTGTGCCCGCAACTTTTGTTAGGCTAATTCCCTCTCTTCCGTAATTTGGAGCAAAGCTTTTTACTCTGAAAGTATTTGCCCCGCCCTCATATGCATTCACATAATATATTGTCATTTTTATTACCTGATTTGAATTTTCTTGGCTTAATTACTAAGAAACCTTAATTTGGTCAAGTTTTATGTTTCCTTAAATCCAAAAATTGCTATTGATATTCCATGAATTTAGCGCAAAAATTACCATCAGTCAGAGGCCGTATTAGCGAGAATGCCGATTTATCCAAAACCAACTGGTTTCAGGTTGGTGGCACGGCGGATATTCTCTTCAAACCTGCCGACTTGGAGGATTTGCAGCATTTCCTGCAAAATAAGCCCGAATGCCCGATAACAATCCTCGGCGTTGGCTCTAATATCATCATCCGCGATGGCGGGATTGAGGGCGTGGTCATCAAATTAGGGCGCGGATTTGCCGAAATCTCGCATGAGGGGGCGGAAATTATTTGCGGCGGCGCGGCTTTGGATGTGCATATCGCCACCTATTCTGCCGAAAGCGCCATTGGCGGGCTGGAATTTTTAAGCGGAATCCCCGGCACTATGGGCGGTGCAGTTGCAATGAATGCCGGAGCATATGGCAGCGAAATCAAAGATGTGCTGGTTAAGGCAGAATTAATTTCTATGGATGGCAAGGCGCATATTTTCTCGAATAAAGAGCTGGAATTTGAATATCGCAAATGCGGAAAAATGCAGGAAAAGCAATTTATTGTTAGCAAAGTCTGGTTAAACGGCAAGCATGGCAATAGCGAAGAAATTTCCGCAAGAATTGTGCAGATAAAATCCGAAAGAGAAGGCACGCAACCTGTGCGCAGCCGTACCGGAGGCTCAACTTTCAAAAACCCGCCCACTGCAAAAGCGTGGGAGCTAATCGACAAGGCGGGCTTGCGCGGATTTTCCATCGGTGGCGCGCAAGTTTCGGAAAAGCATTGCAACTTTTTGATAAATACCGGAAATGCAACCGCGCAGAATATTGAAGATTTAATCCATCATATTCAGGAAAAAGTGCTGGAAGATTCAGGAATCAGGCTGGAAACTGAGATAAAAATCATTGGACGAAGATAAAACTTGCATATATAGTTAATATATATTAATATTCGTCAAAATTATGGGGAGAAAGACATGGGAAATGATATTTATGAAGCGCTAAAAGATTTTCCGCCGGAAGCGCAAGTTATATTACGCGAAAATTTCGGCAATTTACCGGAACTGCTAAATTATACAGGAGAAGTTCTTACACATCCTGACAAGGCAAGATTGCCCCGCTCAGAGCCAAGCACACACGCGCACCAAGAGCCGCTTGATTATGCGCTTGAAGAAAATATTGTTGCAGTGAGCATTACAGGATTGAACCTGAAAAAAGCAGCAGTGGATATCCGCGAGAAATTGCTGAATCTGGATTATGCGCCATCAAAGAAAGAGCTTATTGCTGCGGCAAAAACCCTTACAGGGCATATTGAACATGGCGATGATACTTTATTAATCGAAGAAAGCTTGAAGCCGAAATTACAGGCAGTTTATTCTGTGCATTATGATAAAAAACCAAAAGGTGACGAAGGCGTGAATTATGCTGACCTACCCCCAAGAAATAAGGCGCTATATGATGCTGAAATCGCGCGCCGCCTTGATAATAAAGATGGTGAGAAGCCAAAAGAATTTGCAGCAAGAGTCAATGAGATGCGTGATGAATTAACCGCAAATACTGATATTATGGTAGATTTGGCAAAGCAACAAAATGATATGAAAGGGCTTTCTATCAGAGACTTAGCGCAGTTAGTCGCACAAAAAGCCGAATCTAAAACAAGAGAATAAAGCTACCAATTTTTAATCAAATATGGTATAATAATAGGACATGACACAGACACAGGATATTTCTGCGATGCTTGACCCTGAAATCCTTCAGCAAGCGCAAGCACTTGGCAGCCGTATAAATGGCGGAAATGCAAGCGCACAGGTTTCTGCAAATTTTGTGGCAGAAAAAGGCTTCCGCGCTGATGCAGGTGTTGAGCAGACTGCGTCTATGACATTGCGGGCAAAAGATAACCTCACTGAACAGGAAGCAACCCAAAAGCAATTTGAAGAAGAGCTTGAAGAAATGCGCGCGCCAATGCACTGGAAAACTGAGCAAAAACTGGGGTTTGAGGTGGAAAAAGGCTTGCTAAACGGCATGGAAGTTGATGAGGTTGATACTGGGTTTTTCAACGCACCAAGCATCACCGGCAATAACGGCATGGAGCAACAGCAAACACAAACTCCTACTCACTTAAGATAAAATTCGCGCTATCCCGCCATTAACAGCGACTCATAATACTTGTAATTTCAGCATTTTTTGATATATTCTCGTTTTCGTAAAACTTGGTAACATGTTGAGGCTTGGATTTTTAAATTATGTTTCATAATTTGGAATTCTACTAGACAGCCGAGGCAAGCAAAGCGCAGTATATTTAACATATATGAGCAGTTGCGAGTCCGAAGGATAACAACGTGGAAGCCAAATTAGGAAACATAAAATCATGGCTAAAAAACTAACAGGCTCGGAAATCATCATAAAATCGCTGCTTGATGCGGGGATTGATACTATTTTCGGCTATCCGGGCGGCGCAGTTTTGCCGCTTTATGACGCAATTTTCAAACAAAATCGTCTGCGCCACATTCTTGTTCGCCACGAGCAAGGGGCAATTCACGCAGCGGAAGGCTATGCGCGCTCCACCGGAAAAGTCGGCGCGGTTTTGGTAACATCCGGCCCCGGCGCTACCAATGTTGTAACCGGATTGACCGATGCGATGATGGATTCTATTCCGATAATTTGCATCACCGGACAGGTTGCTACCCATTTAATCGGCTATGATGCTTTTCAGGAGGCGGATACGGTAGGCATCACCCGCGCCTGCACGAAATATAATTATCTTATCAAAGATGCAGATGCCGTGGCAAAAACCATGCAGGAAGCTATTTATATTGCAAAAACAGGTCGCCCCGGTCCGGTGGTGGTTGATGTACCGAAAAATGTTTTGAATGCTGAAACCACAAAATATGAAGAGAAATATATCCCGCGCAAATCATATAAAGTGGCGAAAAAAGGCGATGAAAAAGCAATTGCAAAAGCTGTGAAATTGCTGGCAAATGCGAAACGTCCGGTGATTTATGCCGGCGGCGGAATCATAAATTCGGGTGAAAAAGCCTGCAAAAACCTGCATAAGCTGGTGAAGCTGACCGGATTCCCGATTACCGAGACTTTGATGGGCTTAGGCGCTTATCCTGCTAATGAACCTGAATTCCTCGGAATGCTTGGAATGCATGGCTCGCTAGAAGCAAATATGTGTATGCATGATTGCGATGTGATGCTGAATATCGGTGCGCGTTTTGATGACCGTGTTACCGGAAATATCAGCAAATTTTCGCCTAAATCCAAGAAAATCCATGTTGATATTGATAAATCCAGCATCAATAAATGCATCAAAGTTGATATCCCGATTGTTGGCGATGCTAATGAAGTTATTCAACAAATCATGGCGGAATGGAAAAAGCAGAAATATACAAAACCCGATATTTCAAGCTGGTGGAAAAAAATTGCAGCTTGGCGCAAAAAAGAATCATTCCGCTATACTCAGGGCACAAAGATTATCAAACCGCAGCATGCTCTGCGCCGCTTGGATGCAATTGCCAGCAAACTCAAAAAAGATTTTTATGTCACCACCGATGTTGGTCAGCATCAAATGTGGGCGGCACAGCATATCAAATATAACAAGCCATATCGCTGGATGACTTCCGGCGGCTTGGGCACAATGGGCTATGGTATGCCTTCTGCGATGGGCGTGCAGGTTGCGCATCCGAAATCGCTGGTAGTTTGCGTTTCAGGCGAAGCTTCGATTATGATGTGCATACAGGAGCTTTCCACCATCAAACAATATCGCCTTCCGGTGAAAGTTATGGTTCTGAATAATCATTATATGGGAATGGTGCGCCAATGGCAGGAAATGTTCCACGGCAATCGCTATAGTGAATCATATATGGATGCGCTGCCCGATTTTGTTGCATTGGCAGAAAGCTTTGGCATCAAAGGTTTGCGCGCCAATAATCTGGATGAGCTGGATGATACGCTAACCGAAATGATAAAACATGACGGCCCGGTTTTTTGCGATATCGTGGTGGATGATAAGGAAAATGTTTATCCGATGATTCCGGCAGGTGCAGGACATCACGAGCTTTTGCTTTCTCCCGATGATGCAAAACCGGATGTGAGCAGCAAAGAAGCCCGCAACGCGGTTTAGGCGCAATTTAGGCTGAAGTAAACGCCATCTTCTCGGCGCTAGACATCTCATATAATTTGTTGAAATGGTCAAAATAAAGCGCGGCAACTCTTTTGACGAAGGTCTCTGTCCATAATTTCAGGTTATAACCGCGATTCAGCACCTCATTATGGAGTTCAATTTCAATTTTTTGCATAATTTCAGCATCGGGCAAGCCTTTTTGCTTATCCATATAGAACCAACCCGGAGCAAGATTCTTATCCATCATCATTTTCATCAATCCGGCCATTATGGCATCCCCTTCTCGGTTGAAATATCCCCACCGCCGATATTTTGCATATCAGGCGTAGATTTGCCATTATCTGCCAGTTGAGCGCTTTGTGGGGCAACGCCCATTGCCGCACGTGTCATTTCCAAACTTTTCTCCATAGCGGCAAAAAGCTCATCCTCGCTGGGCATTTTATCCGCATTCTTTCCGGCGACCATCTCTTCATCATGGAATGCTTCTGCACCATTGAGAAGATTGGAAACGCTATTTGAAACTGCCGTTGATATAATCATGATTTTTCCCTTATTATGCATAATATAACATCGCAAAGTTACAGCGTTATGACATCCAAGTTAACGAAAGGTTAACAAATCGATTATTTTATAATTCTCTTTTCTGTGCTAGAACAACCGCATGTCATACGCAAATTTACAAGATTTCATCAAAAAGCTGGAGAAAAAGGGGCTTTTGATACGGGTAAAAGAAGAAGTTTCCACCGAATTGGAAATGACTGAAATTGGCCGAAGAATGCTGGCTAAAAACGGAGCAGCCATACTTTTTGAGAATGTAAAAGGGCATGACATGCCTGTTCTTATCAATCTTTTCGGTACGGTTGAGCGGGTGGCGCTTGGGCTTGGCAAAAATGATGCTTCCGAGCTGCGTGAAATTGGTGAAATGCTTGCATTTTTCAAGCAACCTACTCCGCCAAAAGGCCTGATGGAAGCTTGGGATATGCTGCCTACCGTCAAAAAAGCCATGAATATGCGCCCAAAAATCGTCAAAAAGGCAGATTGTCAGGAAATTGTGCTTAAAGGCGATGATATTGACCTTGCAAAGCTCCCAATCCAAACTTGCTGGCCGAATGAGCCTGCCCCGCTTATCACTTGGCCGCTTGTGGTTACTAAAGGCGCAGGGAATAGCCCAACCGATAATTATAATATGGGCATTTATCGCATGCAGGTTTTGGGCAAAAACCAAACATTGATGCGCTGGCTCAAACATCGTGGTGGCGCGCAACATCACCGAAATAGCGAAGGGAAAATTGAGAAATTCCCATGCGCTGCGGTTATCGGCTCTGATCCCGCCACAATATTAGCTGCCGTATGCCCAATTCCCGATAATATGAGCGAATATCAATTTGCAGGGCTGCTGCGTGGTGAAAAAACCGAATTGGTAAAATGCAAAACCATTGATTTGGAAGTCCCCGCCAATGCCGAAATTGTGCTGGAAGGCCATGTTTCCTTTGATGATTACCGCGATGAAGGGCCATATGGCGACCATACCGGATATTATAATTCGGTGGAGAAATTTCCGGTTTTCACTATTTCTGCCATCACTATGCGTAAAAACGCGATTTACCATAGCACATATACCGGCAAGCCGCCCGATGAGCCTAGCGTTTTGGGCGAAGCCTTGAATGAGCTATTTATCCCGCTTTTGCAGCAACAATTCCCCGAAATTGTCGATTTTCATCTACCGCCCGAAGGCTGCAGCTACCGCGTTGCTGTGGTTTCCATCAAGAAATCATATGCCGGACATGCAAAGCGTGTGATGATGGGAGTTTGGAGCTTTTTGCGCCAATTCGTCTACACAAAATTCGTGATTGTCGTTGATGACGATATCAATGTGCGTGACTGGAAAGAAGTTGTCTGGGCAATTTCTACGCGTATGGATCCGGTACGTGATACTACATTAATCGAAAACACCCCGATTGATTATCTGGATTTCGCCTCCCCCGAAAGCGGACTTGGCGGCAAAATGGGGATGGATGCGACCAACAAAATCGGCGCGGAAACCAACCGCGAATGGGGCACGGAAATTGCAATGGATGAGGATGTTGTGAAACGTGTTGATGAATTGATGGAATTAATTAACAAAGATTGACAAAAATTAGGGGTTGCGATAATATAGTTAACATCGCATATTTCTGAGGCGCTATGTATCTTCTCCCCAGTATTATTTTAGCAGAACCAACCATTGTCGGATACATGCGGGAAAATTTTCTTGGCGCAGAACTCTTTCCTTGCATTTGGCCAAAGCAAGAGACTGTCGGTTGCGTAGAAGCTGCTAGAGAAAGGGTAATGGTCAATTGGGCTGCAAGATACCCGCACAGAATTTTTAAATCTGTACCACTTAATACCGAAATAAAAACCGCAATTTTTCTGGCTAAAGCTAAAAACGGTGAAGAAATATTTGTGGCTGCACATATTCCCGCAGATAAAGACTTAGGCTCAACAGGGATGTTAAAGAAAGCTATCGCCGCAAATGGAATCGAGCTGGTAGGAAAATTAGAGCGTGACATGGCACTTCCAAGATTAAATTCTGCTCTCCAAAAAGTATTGGACAAGTGGCGGGGCTGGGATGAGGAAGCTCTCTCTGAGTTAGAAAAAATTGAAGAACGAATAGCTCATGATGCTTTAGAGAGCTTTCGTCAGGTTAAAGCCGCTCTGGAAAAACACATAGATGACCCCACAATAAAATCTGGAATGCTTAATCCTTGGACTCTTTATTTTTATGCATGCGCTCATAGTGATTGTAAGAAAACTGGGGATAAACCAATTAGAATAGTCCATCTTGTTGATAAAGAATTAGCCGAGCGAGAAACAGCCTCCACAACCAATGCCGGCACAAAATATCATTCCATAATAGTTCCAAACACATCTTTGGGGTTTGAATATCTTAAAGGCGCGACAAGCTCTTTGGAAAATAGCACTTACATCGTTTCCGATGCAATTACCCATAGAAAGCAAGCCCAGCAAATTTCACTATAAGAAATATTTTTTGCCGTCTTAATCCTTTCTTAAATCTTCTGGCAGTAAAATCTCATCCTGTAGTAATTTTAGAATTATGAGCATAAACTAAAAATAAAAAGGCGAAAATTATGTCTACACCAATCACAGTTGCATATGGCGATGGAATCGGCCCGGAAATCATGGAAGCCACCCTCAAAATCTTGATGGAAGGCGGGGCGAAGCTTGATATTGAAACTATTCAGATTGGCGAAGAGCTATATAAGATGGGGTTTTCCAGCGGATTTGATAAAGATGCGTGGAATTCCATCAACCGCACAAAAGTGCTGCTAAAAGCACCGATAACCACTCCGCAAGGCGGCGGTTATAAATCACTCAACGTAACTTTACGCAAAAGCTTGGGGCTTTATGCCAATGTGCGCCCATGCCGCAGCTATCACCCATTTGTCGAAACCGACCATCCGAAAATGGATTTGGTGGTGGTACGCGAAAATGAAGAAGATTTATATGCCGGAATTGAATATCGCCTGAGCGCAAATACTTATGAATCGCTAAAATTAATTACCAAGCAAGGTTCGGAAAAAATCTGCCGTTATGCGTTTGAATATGCAGTGAAAAACGGACGCAAAAAAGTGAGCTGCTTTGTCAAAGATAATATTATGAAAATGGCAGACGGCGCGTTCCATAATGCCTTCAAAGAAGTTGCTAAGGAATATCCGCAAATTGAAACTGATAGCCATATTATCGACATTGCCTGCGCCCGCCTCGCCACGCGTCCGGAAATGTTTGATGTGATTGTTACCGAAAATCTATATGGCGATATTATCTCCGATATCGCGGCAGAAATTAGCGGCTCAGTTGGTTTAGCGGGAAGCTCGAATATCGGCGATAAAGCCGCAATGTTTGAGGCTATCCACGGCTCTGCGCCTGATATTGCCGGAAAAGGCATTGCAAATCCAAGCGGGATTTTGCTCGGTGCTATTCAAATGCTAACTCATATCGGTCAGCCTGAAGCTGCCACAGCAATCCATAACGCATTGCTAAAAACGATTGAAGATGGCGTTCATACCGGCGATATTTATAAGGAAGGCATTTCCAAAAAACATGTCGGCACGGAGGAATTCACCAAGGCGGTGGTAGAAAATATGGGCGAAAAACCGCAAAAATTCAGCGCCGTGGAATATAAACCCGCCGCGAAAAAAGCTGCAACTGAGAATAAATTAACTACGCTCAGCACAGTGAAACCGGAAATTCGCGGAATTGATGTTTTCATCGGCTGGGGCGAAGATACGGAAAGTTTGGCAGCAAAAATATCCGGCATAAAAACCGCAAATTTAACACTGGGGATTTTGGATTTCAGAGGTTTGAAAGTCTGGCCGAAAGGCGAAGGCACGCCAGATGTTGAAAAAGGCGAAATCTTCCGCGCCCGCTTCCGCAGCCCAAAGGCAATAGAAGCAGCTGAAACTATTGAGTTATTGGGCAAACTTTCCGAAGCCGGAATCGCCATCGCCCAAACCGCCACCACATATATGTATGGCGAAGAAAAGGGCTATTCTCTCGCACAAGGTGAGTGATTATTTTTGCAATTCTGAGGCTGCTACTCTCTGCCGCCTTTCATCAACTTTCATTTGGAAGAATTTTATTCTATCATCAATAGCTGGGTGAGTAGGATAAGTAGTATCTTCTGTAATGCCAAGCTCTGTTCTCTTTTTCTCTACGTAATTTTTTGTCCAAATTGCTGCTTTTAAACTTTCCTCAGGGTCAATGATTTCTGCAGCAAAAGCATCCGCTGCCATTTCCATTTTCACGCTCCTATCACTATAGTCAGCCCTTGTCGGCATATCAGAATTTCTATGCGCGGACTCAGCATAGAAAAAAGTTGCAAATCCACCTGCCAGCAAACTAGGATAACCAAAGCCACGAAAAGAATCCTTTATTTTTTTGCCTAGCCTTGTACAATTTGTGAATGCCACAGCTATTAGTACAGCAGCGCAAGCCAGAATAAGGCCATAAATCGCCGAAGCATGCTGAGAGTTACCGAAATCAGACTTAAGCCAAGTTGGAGAAACCCTATAAATATCGCCATTTTTCACATGCCCAAATTCATGTGCAATCATCGCATCCGCATGCTCAATCGGGGCAGATGTGCTTATTGCAATTTGAGGCTTGTTGTTTTCGCTGAGCGTAGTATTAGCCTTAGGAAAATCACTATCTAAGAGCTTGAATATAGGGCGCTCACCATCATATTTTGCCGCAATCTCACGAAACACCCCAACATAGGCTAAATCCTCCTCATTATTTAAGTCAGGATCGTATGTAGAATATAGGAATGGAAAAAGATCAGACATTTAGAATGATTAACACTTGAGTGAACAAATGTCAATTCTATCATCACCTCAAAACAGAAAATCTCACTCCACCGCGGCGGCGAGTTTGGCTGCTTGGTCTTCCGTAATCAGCGCGTCAATAAGCCCGCCTAAATCACCTTCCATCACGCCGGGCAGATTGCCGACATTCAAATTGATACGATGGTCGGAAATACGATTCTGCGGATAATTATATGTGCGGATGCGCTCACTTCTATCACCCGTGCCAACCTGCCCTTTGCGCTCGGCAGCATAGGCTTCGTGCTTACGGCGGCGCTCCACTTCATATAATCTTGAACGCAAAACTTTTAGGGCTTTCGCCTTATTTTTATGCTGCGATTTCTCATCCTGCTGAATCACCACAACTCCGGTTGGAATATGGGTAATACGCACCGCGCTATCGGTTGTATTCACGCTTTGCCCGCCGGGGCCGCTGGCGCGAAACACGTCAATACGCAAATCTTTTTCGTCAATTTGGACATCCACCTCTTCTGCCTCAGGCAGCACCGCCACGGTTGCAGTTGAGGTATGCACACGCCCGCCACTTTCAGTTTTTGGCACGCGCTGCACACGATGCACTCCACTCTCAAACTTCATCTTGGCAAATACGTTTTTTCCGGTAACCATCGCTGAGGCTTCCTTATACGAACCGATTCCGCTTTCCGAAATGTTCAGAATTTCCACTTTCCAGCCCTGTGTTTCGGCATAACGCGTATACATACGAAATAAATCCGCCGCAAATAGCCCTGCCTCATCGCCACCTGCTCCGGCACGAACTTCCAGAATTGCGTTTCTTTCATCCGCCTCATCTTTGGGCAGAAGTTCAACTTTTATCTGCTGCTCAAGCTCTGTGAGCCTTTCTTTTGCGGTATAATACTCCTCTTCGGCAAGGTCTTTCATTTCCGGATCGGACATTAATTCTTCGGCAGATTCCATATCGGCAGAAAGCTTTTTATATTCACGCGCAAGCTCCGCCAAGCCTTGCGTGGCAGAAAGCTCCTTATTCGCTGCAATCATTTCATCAGTCGGCAAATTTCCGGTGCTGAGCTTTGCATTCAGCTCATCATATTTTTGGAGGATGTTATCCAGTTTGTTCTCAATACTCATGGGAAGTGCTTATATATTAACTTTGATTTGTTCGCCAGAATTTAAATTCTTGAGGGTATAGGAATTTTCTTTTGCCTCATCTTCGCCATAAATCACTGCAAAGCTTGCGCCCATATTATTGGCTTTTTTCATAGCTTTGCCGATATTGGTTTGAGCAATGATTTCAGCCATTTTCCCTTGCGCCCGCAAATTCTGGCAAATTTGCAATGCCGTGGATTTCAATTCATCATTTCCGGCAATTACCGCATAAATTTCTCTTGCCTGCGGTTTAATCTCAGCCAGCAATAGCAATCTTTCCAGCCCTGCACCCCAGCCGATAGCCGGAATATCCTGCCCGCCCATTTGCTTGACCAAACCGTCATAACGCCCGCCTGCCAGAATCGTATCTTGCGCACCAAGCTCGGCAGATTTGAACTCGAAAACCGTGTGATTATAATAATCCAAGCCGCGCACCAGATTATGATTGATGGTTAATGCTTGATTATTGGCTGCCAGCAAATTCTGCACATCGTCAAAAAACTTGCGGGAAATATCATTGAAACTATCTGCCAATTTCGGTGCATTTTCGCATATCTTCTTATCGCCTTCATCCTTGGAATCTAAAATCCGCAACGGGTTTTTCTCCAATCGGGTTTTTGAATCTTCGCTCAAATCATTCTTATATTTACCCAGATAGCTCACCAAAGCCTCACGATGGAGAGCGCGGCTTTCAGCATCCCCCAGCGAATTTATATGTAGCTCTGAACTTATCCCCAGAGCTTTCAGCAATTCCGCAGCCATTAGGATAGCTTCGGCATCAGCCAAAGGTGTCGCATCACCAAAATGCTCAACATTCAATTGATGAAACTGACGCTGACGACCTTTTTGCGGGCGCTCATAACGAAAAACTGCACCTGTAGTAAATAATTTTAGCGGCAGGTTTTGCTGCAACCCGTTTGAAATCACGCTGCGCACCATCCCCGCCGTAAATTCCGGACGCAAAGTGAGGGATTCCGCGCCCCTATCTTCAAAGCTATACATTTCCTTGTTCACAACATCGGAAGTTTCTCCCATAGTGCGGGCAAAAACATCGGTAAATTCAAATATAGGCGTGGCCATTTCCCGAAAGCCATAGCGCGAGGTTATCTCACGCGCAACTTGCTGGATACGGAAGAATTTTTCAAATTCATCCGGCAATAAATCATGCGTGCCACGTACAGGTTGAAGTTTGCTCATGGTCGGGAGTTTAATATCAGAGATTTAAATTACAACTAATTGCTATGTTCTCGGCAGTGATGATAAATCCATCCAATATATCTTCGGGTTTTTCAGGTCGATTAATACCGGAATTTGCTTGTCAGTAATAAATCTCTCAGGGTTGAAATAAATCTGGTCACTCTCAAATAAATATAGCTTGTTATCACGCTCATTGAGCCAGCTCGCCTTGATTGTCCAATAATCCGCACTTTTATTTTTGGCATGAAAATCTACGCAATCAAATTCAGCATATATTCTTGTTCCTGATTGAACGAGTTTTTTGCGCTGTTGATGACGATTTACTACAGAATACATAACCCCCAGACCGATAAGCGCGAATATCCCGCCAAGAACTACAAAAATCAGCGGAAAACCAATCATCACCCACGAACTGTTTATTTTCGCATCAAAAGGGTCCTCAGCATTATATAAAACGTCAACCTCTTCACCAACTCTAAATGCCGGCGGATTGCTCCTAACACTATGTTGAAATTCATATTTCCCGCTGGGGATAATAAACTCCACTAACGGCGTATAAGAATATCCACCATTTCCCCGCCTATCATCTCCCCGAATCCTGACAAGCTCAATAACTTTGCCTTTAGTAGAGAGCGCGTGTTTCTTATATTCCAGATTATCCATAACATTATAACCACCAATTGCACCAAAAGCTGCTCCGAACAAAAAGAATACCAGACCGAATATAACTCCGGCAGTACTGAACTTATTTCTTATCTCTATTTGTCCCAAATGTATATTCGCCATTGTCTCTCCGATTTGAAAACTAATTAATAAACCCCAGATATTATAACAGCATAATTCTTAAAGAAACATTATTCTTGCAATATTCTGGAAAATCACATATAAAGCCACTCCCCAGCGAAGTGGTTCATAGAGCATCACCATTAGCGGGAATTCTTTATACATAACAAAAGGAAAAGACATGCCGAAAATGAAAACAAAAAAAGCCGTTTCCAAACGGTTCTCTCTCACTGCTAAGGGTAAAGTTCGCTCTACGCAGGCAAACACCCAACATAGAATGCGTAACCGCCAATCATCCACATTGCGCCGTCAACGCGGGACTTCGATTGTATCGAAAGATATGTGGGATAAAATCAAATCATGGCTGCCGAATGGCTAGGAATTATTAATTGCGCTCCCTTGCCGCGCAGGCAAATCGGGCTCAATGCCCTTGCCTCGCTGCGCTCGGAGACATTCTAACAACCAAATAAACTTTAAAAAGGCTAGAAGCTAAAAGCTAATAGCTAGGAGCAAAACAATGAGAGCAAGATCAGGAACAACAAATAAAGCACGTCACAAAAAAGTTTTGAAAGCCGCAAAAGGCTATCGTGGACGTAATCGCAAAATCTTTTCAGCCGCTATTCAGCGTACAGAAAAGGCAATGCAATACCAATATCGTGACCGTAAAAACCGCAAACGTACTTTCCGTGCGTTGTGGATTCAGCGTATCAATGCCGCAGTTCGTGAATTTGGATTGAAATATTCAACCTTCATCAACGGATTAAATTTGGCTGGCATCGAGCTTGACCGCAAAGTTTTGAGTGAACTGGCAATTTCTGAGCCGGAAACATTCAAAGCCATTGCCGAAAAAGCGAAAGCTGCACTTGATAAGAAAGCTGCCTAAAACTGCAAACGGAAAACAGTTTACAGCTTGCAGATGACAGTTTACAAGTTCAAGCTATGAGTGAACTATTACAGCTTAAGGACGAAGCTTCAAAAGAGCTTTCCAACGCCGAAGATTTGCGCGCGCTGGATGATATCCGCGTCAAATATCTCGGCAAGAAAGGGCTGATTACCTCGCAAATGAGCAAAATTGGCTCTCTCCCACCAGAGGAGAAAAAAGAGTTCGGACAGTTGGTCAATAGCGTGAAGCAGGATGTGGAAGCCGCAATTGAATCTAAAAAAGCTGAGCTAGAAATTGCCGAAATTAATCAGCGCCTAAAAACTGAAACGCTTGATGTGACCCTACCTATCCGTCCGCAAGCAAAGGGCAGCATCCACCCAATTTCAAAAGTCATGGATGAAATCAGTGCGATTCTGAGCGGCTTGAGGTTTGAGCAGCATGACGGCCCTAATATCGAAGATGATTATCATAATTTTGATGCGCTGAATATCCCCGAAAACCACCCTGCACGCCAGATGCATGATACATTTTATATGCCGGAGCAAGATGGCAAAAAGCGCGTACTGCGTACTCACACTTCTCCTGTCCAAATCCGTGCTATGCAGGGGAAAACTCCACCTTTCCGCATTTTCTCTATGGGGCGCACTTATCGCTCAGACTCCGACCAAACTCACACGCCGATGTTCCATCAGGTTGAGGCTTTGTTTGTTGATAAAAATGTCAATTTCGGACATCTAAAATGGACTGTGAATGAGTTTGTAAAACAGTTTTTTGAGGAAGAAAAAGAAATGCGCTTCCGTCCATCATATTTCCCGTTTACCGAACCTTCAGCCGAAGTTGATATTGGCTGGAAAGATGGAAAATGGCTGGAAATTATGGGCTGCGGCATGGTGAACCCTAAAGTTCTGGAAAATGTTGGGGTTGACCCGAATGAATATAGCGGATTTGCCTTCGGCGCAGGGATTGAGCGCATGGCAATGCTAAAATATAACATACCGGATTTGCGCCAGTTTTTTGAAAGCGATATGCGCTGGCTACAACATTATGGGTTTTAGAAAATGAAATTTACATACTCATGGCTGAAAGAACATCTGGAAACTGAAAAATCCCCTGCAGAAATTGCGGAAAAGCTCACTGCGCTTGGATTGGAGATTGAAGAATTCACCGATATGGGTGCAAAATATGAGCCGTTCTTGGTCGCGGAAATTCTGGAAGCGGAAAAACATCCAAATGCCGATAAATTGCAGGTTTGCAAAGTCAATAACGGCACTGAAACATTGCAAATCGTATGCGGTGCGCCCAATGCGCGCAAAGGCATCAAGGTTTGCCTCGCCCCTGTTGGCGCATATATCCCCGCCGCAGATTTCAAAATCAAACCGACAAAAATCCGTGATGTGGAATCGAATGGAATGCTATGCTCCGCTGCCGAACTTGGCTTGGGAGAGGATACAGCAGGGATTATGGAGCTTGGCGCGGATGCAAAAGTCGGCAGCAAATATGCCGATTATGCAGGGTTAAATGACAGCTTCTTTGAAATCGCCATCACGCCAAACCGTCAGGATTGCCTTGGTGTTCGCGGGATAGCACGTGATTTAGCGGCGGCAAATTATGGCAAATTGAATGCGCTTGACCACCCTTCCGGACTTTCAAATCATAGCCTAAAATGCCCGATAGATGTGGGCGGCGCTATATATTATGTCGGACGATATTTCCAAAATGTGCAAAATCAGCCTTCTCCCGCATGGTTGCAGAACCGCCTAAAATCAATTGGGTTAGAGCCAATTTCCGCGCTGGTCGATATTACTAATTACATAACTTTTGACCTTGGCCGCCCATTGCATGTTTATGATGCTGACAAATTGCAGGGAAATTTGACCATACGCGAGGCAAAAAAAGGCGAGAAGATTAACGCGCTTAATAACAAAGAGTATGAGCTACAAGGCTTTGAGCCAGTTATTGCCGATGATAACGGAGTTGTTGCACTTGCTGGCGTAATCGGGAATATTGAGTCTTCCGTTGATGAAAATACCAAGAATATATTTCTGGAAGTGGCCTATTTTGATGCAGATGAAGTTGCCAAATCAGGGCGCGCACATCAGATTGATTCCGATGCACGATATAGATTTGAACGCGGAATTGACCCTGATTTTCTCATCACCGGCGCAGATATTGCGACAAATATGATTCTGGAAATTTGTGGAGGTGAAACCAGCGAGATGATTCATTGCGGCGAAGAGCCAAATTGGCACAATGAAATTGAATTTGATTTTGCAAAAGTGAAATCCTTGGGCGGTATTGATATCCCGCGTGAAGCCTGCGAGGAAATTCTGGTAGATTTGGGCTTTGCCGTAAAAGGTAATAAAATCAGCGTTCCCTCATGGCGGCGTGATGTTGAAGGAACGGCAGATTTGGTTGAGGAGATTCTGCGCATAAACGGTTATGACAAGGTTGAACCGCAAATCTTACCGTTTAGCGGAATCAAAAGTCAGAAATCGGTAATCAGGAAGATTAGAGATATTCTGGCGAGCAGAGGCTTAACTGAGGCCGTAACCTACTCATTCCTGTGTGAAACGGCAGCGCAGGGCTTTGGTGGCGGAAGCGCAGCGTTAAAAGTTTCAAATCCGATTTCATCTGAGCTTTCCGATATGCGCCCCAGCATTTTGCCTAATTTGCTGGAAGCGGCGAGAAATAATGCTAATCGTGGCGTCAAAAACCTGTCCTTATTTGAAATCGGCCCGATATTTAACGAAAATGGCGAACAACAGACAGTAAGCAGCATCCGAGTAGGCAAAAACGCCGACAAGAATATATATGGTGATTCGCGCAAGATTGACGTTTTTGACGCAAAAGCTGATATTTTAGCAGTGCTGGAAAGCTTAGGCGCGCCGGAAGCGCAAATCAGAACCGAGAACCTACCAAAATATTATCATCCGGGGCGCAGCGCTGGATTATACCTTGGCAAAAACTGCCTTGGATATTTTGGTGAAATTCATCCTGCGACTCTGAAAACTTGCGATATCAGCGATGTGGTGGTCGGATTTGAGCTATTTATGGATAATATCCCGCAAGGAAAATCAGCAAAAGCTAAATACAAACAATTAGTTACCTCTGATTTCCAGCCTACTAGCCGTGATTTTGCATTTATAGTGCCAAATGACGTAAAAGCCGGAGAAATTGTCACAAGAGTGCAAAAACTTGATGATTTAATCACATCTGCCCAGATTTTCGATGTATTTGAAGGCAAAAATATCGAGGAAGGCAAAAAATCGCTGGCATTTTCCGTGCATTTGCAACCGACAAAAGCCACGCTTACCGACGCTGAGATAGAGAAAGTAAGCAGCTCGGTAATAAATCTCGTAGAGAAAGAATATAGCGGAGTTTTGCGCAAGTAAAATCGACGTTTTTGCCGAAACTCTTAACAATCTATGAAATTTACATAAAATTTGTCTTTTTTTTGCCTCAAAATTGTGTTATTATCCTCTCGTTCCAAATCCATCGGATTTAACCTTAATTATACATTAGAGGCGTAACGTAATGACGAAAACAACAAAGAAAGTTGCAAACGATAATAAGAACAAAAAAATTCAAATCATCAATGACAATACTAACCCTGACGAATCAAAAGATGGATTCGATATAGGTGATTTCCTTGTTTACCCTACGCATGGGGTCGGCGAAGTAACCGATGTTGAAACCAGCATTGTAGCGGGAACTGAAGTCACATTATATGTATTGAACTTCACAAAAGAGAAAATGACATTACGCGTGCCGGTAAAACGTGCTCACGCCGTTGGATTGCGCAGACTTTCCAATAAAAAACAAGTGGATAAGGCGCTCACCACATTAAAAGGCAAGCCGAGAACAGGTCGTGGCATGTGGAGCAGACGCGCTACTGAATATGGCCAAAAAATCAACTCGGGTGATATTGAATCTATCGCGCAAGTAGTACGTGATTTGCACAAAAACGTGGATGATCCGGATCGCTCATACTCAGAAAGAGTGATTTATGAATCCGCTTTTGACAGACTAGCCGGAGAGCTTGCTGCAATTAACAATATTGAGCCACAAAAAGCTGAAGAACTTCTAGTAAAGACGCTTGGCAAAAAAGCTGCTTAAGCTTTGACAAACGATAGAACATAAGATTTATAACTGGTAATTGTGCCCTTTTGGGCACTTTTACTAAAATTATAAGCTTTTGTCACAAATTTTTAAACAAACCATCCTTGCTTACCAGAGCTATAAATTATATAATTATGGTTAGATACTCTTGCTAATTGAGTAGCAAAATTTGTCGATAACTAACTAAGGATGTTAAAATGAAAAAACTTGTAAAATTATTTAAAGACGAAAGCGGTGCTACTGCTATCGAATACGGCCTGATTGCGGCTTTGATTGCAGTTGTTATTATCGCTGCACTAACTTTCTTGGGTGGTACTCTAAGAAATACCTTCTCTACAGTAGGTAGCGCAGTTGGTACTGCTCTATAATATTAAGTTATAGAATTTTAAAAGCCGGAGAAATCCGGCTTTTTTATTGCCTGATATTGCCTGAATTTTAAGATTATTGAGAGAATATGGAAATAATAGCTGATATCGCAATCAAATTTGCCGTTATCTCTGCCTTTGGGCTCTTTTTCCTGTTCCTGCAAAAAGCCTCCCCCTCCATCCCTGAGCAAAAATTCATTACCAAGGAATTCCGCCTTGATGCGCAATATTGGGTTCTTTCAACCTTCATTTCCCCAATATTACACGGAATTTTCGTAACGCTGATTTTCACGATAATATATATGGGAAATAATCAGCTATTCGTGGAGCGCACATATCTGAGCTCATTACCGCCTGCTACCAAGATTATAACTGCCATTATACTGCTGGATTTTGCCGGATATTGGGTTCACAGATTTTACCATGAGGTGAGATTATGGAAAATCCACTCCATCCACCACAGCCCGAAAGAGATTGACTGGCTAACCTCGCTACGTTTCCACCCATTTGACCAGATGTTCAGCGTTACCATACAATATTTACTGGTAGTTGCGATTCTTGGCTTTTCAATGGAAACCGCCATTATCGCCCATATTATTCGTGCTATATATGGCTTCTTCGTTCACGCTAATCTTTCATGGACATATGGCAAGCTAGGCTATGTAATTGCCAGCCCCGTATTCCATCGCTGGCATCATACTATGGAAGAGGCCGGATTAAATAAGAATTATGCCGGAGTTTTCTCATTCTGGGATTATATATTCAAAACCGCCTATAGCGAAAGCAACAGGCAGCCTGAGAATTTCGGCATTGGCGAAGATATCGGGAATAACATAATATCGCAGACACTCTACCCGTTTAAAAGAACGAAATAGCGCGAAAATCCTTCACAACAAACCATATCGAATGTATAAACCTCGTCATGGAAATTTATATAACCCAGTTCAATTACATAGCGAGCTTTGTGCTGATGGCATTTGGTCTATATTTGCTGATTACCACTAGCAATCTCGTGAAAAAGCTATTTGGCTTGGCAATTTTTCAAGCCTCCGTGCTGCTTTTGCTCATATCAATTGGCAATGTGAATGGCGGCTCAGCACCGATTATAAGCAAATCTCCGGAAGTGATATATGTAAACCCGCTGCCGCAAGTTCTCGTATTAACGGCAATTGTGGTAGGTTTGGCAACTCTGGCTGTTGGCCTTGCGCTGATAATTAGAATAAAGAAATCCTTCGGGACAATTGAAGAGGAAAAACGCGATGCTTGAGCATTTCCTTTCCAGCTTGCCTGTATTAATCGTTGCATTGCCGATGCTCGTTGCGCCTATTATTGCTATTCTACAGGGCAATAGTGACCGTGGAAGATGGCTGAGCTGGGTATTATGCTTTGCCACAACGGGCTTGAGCTTTGCTATATGTTTTCATTTACTGATAAACGTATTGATAAACGGACCACAAATTTATTTCATAAGCGGCTGGCCACCACCGATAGGAATTGAGTATGAGGCAGGGATTTTTACATCCATTATGCTACTGCTCGTAAGCGGGTTGGCCTTTCTCACCATGCCTTATGCTTTGTGCAGCATTGAAAAATCAATTCCACACAGAAAAGTACCGTTATTTTATGCCTCATTCCTGCTTTGCCTTTCCGGCTTTTTGGGCATGATAATCAGCAATGATTTATTCAATATATTCGTATTCCTCGAAATATCCTCAATCACCTGCTATGCCATCATCGCACTGGGAAAAAGCCCGCACGCTCTGACGGCAGCCTTTAATTATCTCATAATCGGCACGGTGGGCGGTACATTTTATCTAATGAGTGTCGCGCTAATTTATATGATGACCGGCACTCTTAATTTTTCTGATGTTGCGCATTCTATTTCAAGCGGAGAAATCTCCAAGCCTTTAGTTGCGGCGTTATGTATGATGATTACAGGCTTAGGCATCAAAGCTGCTATTTTCCCGCTTTCGGCATGGCTAGTTCCGGCATATACAAATTCTCCAACATATTTCAGCGCATTTCTATCCGGCACTTCCACCAAGGTTTCTATCTTCATCTTGTTCAAAATATTATATATCCTATTCCCCGCCTCACTCATATATGATGATTTGAATCTGGATACTATCCTTATGGCAGCGGCGCTAATGGCAATTATTTATGGGTCACTGGCAGCAATTTCACAGCAAAATGTCAAACGTATGCTGGCATACTCCTCCATCGCTAATATCGGCTATATGTTTATGGCGATTGCACTATTCAACGAAAAAGCCGTTATCGCCTTGTTGTTATTAATGGTTTCTCATGCGATTGCTAAAGTCGGGGCTTTTTTGGTTGTTGGCGCTATAGAAATGAGCACGGATTCGGTAGACATAAAGTCATTTAATGGGATGGGTAAAAAAATGCCGGGAATGATGGCAGCATTCATCATTTTTGGTCTTAGCCTCATCGGCACACCACTAACCGCCGGATTCATCGCAAAATGGTATTTACTGGATGCAGCGATGCAGGAAGGTGGATTTTTTGCCATCGGATTGCTGGCAGCAATTATATTCAGCTCTCTGCTAACTATAATCTATATTTGGAAGATTGTCGAAGCTGCCTATTTCCGCACAGCACACGGCAACATAGAAACTCCCAACTATTATGTCAGAATATCAATCTGGGCATTGGCAGTAAGCATAATCTTGCTGGGAATCATCTCATTGCCTCTGATAAGCTTTGGTGAAAGAATCATAGGAGGGTTAGTGATATGATGGAATCCTCCGTTTTGCTGATAATCGCATTATTCCTGCCATTTATTGCCGCTTCCGGAATCAATTTATTTTCCGGCCAGCCAAATTTGCGTGAAGCGGTGAGCCTTATCACTTCCCTGATACTTTCGGTTTGCCTATTTGAAATGGGGAATCGGTTACTTATCGGTGAAGTTGTTGAAGCAAGATTATTTGAATTTATACCGGGAATTGCACTCAAATTCCATCTCGAACCATTAGGGATTATATATGCGCTGGTTGCCGCCATTCTGTGGTTTGTAACTACCATATATTCACTCGGCTATATGCGGGCAAATGGCAAAAGAAACCAAACCCGCTTTTATATCTTCTTTTCAATCGCTATTGGCTGCTCTCTCGGCATCGCCTTTTCTGCCAATTTATTCACCATGTTCATTTTTTATGAGGCTCTCACCTTCTCAACCTATCCATTGGTGACGCATAAGGGTGATGAAAAATCACGAAAATCAGGCAAAATTTATCTGATGATGCTGGTCGGCGCTTCGATTGCCTTCTTCCTACCGGCAATAATCTGGACAGAAAATCTTGCCGGAACATTGGAGTTTACCGAAGGTGGAATTCTTGATCAATCAGGGCTTTCAAAGTTGGGACTGGTTTTCCTGCTATTCCTATTTGTTTTTGGAATCGGCAAAGCTGCCCTCATGCCCATGCATAGATGGCTACCCGCCGCCATGGTTGCGCCAACACCGGTGAGCGCGCTTTTACATGCCGTTGCCGTGGTGAAAGCCGGCGTTTTCAGCATCACCAAAATCATATTCTATATTTTCGGCACACATTATCTTGATGATAATAGCGGTGGATTTTTCAGCACCTCCCTGCTTGCCTATATCGCCGCCTTCACGATTATCTGCGCATCAATTATCGCGATTACCAAAGATAATCTGAAAACCAGACTAGCATATTCCACCATTGCCCAGCTTTCATACATCATCCTCGCGGCCAGCATTTTCAGCATTGCCTCGGTCAAGGCCGCCGCCATGCATATTGCTGCACATGCAGTTGCCAAAATCACATTATTCTTCAGCGCCGGAGCATTCACCACTGCAAGCGGCAAAAAAAATGTTAGCGAGCTGAACGGCATTGGACGCAAAATGCCGCTAGTTGCAATTGCGTTTCTCATCTCCTCACTCTCGATGATTGGCCTGCCATTTCTCGCCGGAGGGGAAAGCAAATTGCTGATTGAACATGCCGCAGAAGAGCAAAATTATGGCTGGATAACATTTGTACTATATTTAAGCATGGTCTTAAATGCGATATATTATCTGCCGATTTCTTATCGTGCGTTCTTCATGAAAAGCAAATCCGGCAAGGAGATTGTCAATAATATACCGATGCAAATCGCCATCACCATCACCACGATATTCACCATAACCTACATATTTTATATGGATTACATATCAAAACTTCTGGAGATGCTATAATGCGGCTATTGGAAAATCTGTTCGGCGAAGATGGCTTTCTGACAAACAACACGGGCACTTCACGCCCGCTGCTGATAATTTGCGCAGTTCTTTTTTTACTTCTTGTTTTTTCCTTCGCTAACATATAAGTTCGCTTTTGCTTTAAACAAAAGTTATAGAGCTTTCTGCTCTTGGCCCGTGTGGTGGAATGGTAGACGCGGCAGACTCAAAATCTGCTCTTCTTCGGAAGGTGGGGGTTCAAGTCCCTCCACGGGCACCAGTATTAAATATTAAGATAAATAAGAATAGGTTATGAATTTAGAGTTAGGCAAAGAATATATAGACCAGATTATTGGATATATCTCAGTATATGGATTAAAGGTTCTGGGCGCGATTGCGATTTTCTTTATCGGGAAATGGATTGCCAGACGCATCAAAAACCTGCTGCGAAAAACTTTTATCAAAACCCGCCTTGACGCAACCTTATCTGATTTTTTCAGCAATGTTGTTTATGCCTTACTAATTGCCTTCATCGTTATTGCCGCACTCAACAAGGTTGGGGTGGAAACCACATCACTAGCAGCAGTTGTCGGTGCTATCGGGCTTGCTATCGGGCTTGCATTTCAGGGCTCAATTTCCAATGTCGCGGCAGGGGTTATGCTGGTCGTACTGCGCCCGTTCAAAGTCGGACATTTTGTCGAAGTGGCAGGGGTTAGCGGCAATGTTGATAATATTGATATTATGACAACCAACCTGACCACGCCTGACAATAAAAAAATCATTATTCCGAATAGTAAGATATTTGACGAAATTATCATCAATTATACCGCCCAGAAAATGCGCCGTATAGATTTGAAAATCGGCATTGGCTATGATGATGATATCAAGCTCGCCAAGCAGGTTATGGAAGATGTTGTAAAATCCGATGAGCGCGTGTTAAAAGACCCAGAGCCTATGATAGGCGTGATTGAGCTGGGTGAATCTAGTGTTAATATCGTGCTGCGCCCATGGGTGAAAACCGATGATTATTGGCCGGCATATATGGATATTACCGAGAATGTTAAACTGCGCTTTGATGAAGAGGGAATCACCATTCCATATCCACAACGCGAAATCACACAAAAAGTTGTGATGCCGGATGCGGTAAAGGTGAAGATGGTGGGCAAAAAATCTGAGCCTAAAAAACCAGCAGCTAAGAAGAAATCCGCAACAAAAAAACCAGCCAAAAAGAAATAGCCTTTTTTACGAAGCGTTATCAGTGCCTGGATTCGCAGAGAAATATTTCTCAAACTTATCTTTCTCACCCTTATATTTATCGGCATCCGGTGGCGATTCACCCTTAGAAGTAATATTCGGCCATTGCTCGGAATATTCACGATTTAGCTCCAGCCATTTGAGGTTATCCTCATCTTCCGGCTTGATGGCCTCTGCCGGACATTCCGGCTCGCATACACCGCAATCAATGCATTCATCCGGGTGGATAACCAGCATATTCTCACCCTCATAGAAACAATCCACCGGACAGGTTTCTACACAATCCTTATATTTGCACTTGATGCAATCTTCAGTCACTACATATGCCATAAAATTCTCCTAAGGTCGGGGCTAATTAATTCCTTATATCCGCACATTATATACAGTCAAGATTTATCACCACTCTTCTTTTTCTGCTTTCTTTTTCTTCTCAGGCTTGGCTTCTTTTGGCTCTTTAGTTTTCACCGCATCCTCACCACGAATTTCTTTTTTCAGGTTTAGTATCTGAATCGCATAATCCTTCATCTTAAACCGCAATTTTTCAATATAGCCGTCAAATATATAATATGCTGCAAATGCAGGAATTGCGACAATAAGCCCGCCAATTGTGGTTATCAGCGCCTCCCAGATTCCTCCGGCAAGCATTGACGGGTCAATTCGGCTGCCACTTTCGGCAATGCGCGCAAATGCTTTTACCATCCCAATCACAGTACCGAGCAAGCCGATTAATGGCGCAATACCTGCCACAATTTCCAGCCCGCGCAGATGAGTTTCATATTTCTTCAATTCCGCCTGCCCGATTCTTTCAATCTCCGGCTCAATTCTATCTTGCGGCAAATCCTGATATTTTGTGAGCTTGAGGGCAATCTGCATAACTTTAGAAATCGGCGTATCATTTGCTGCCAGAATTTTTTCTGCCTTGCTGATATCGCTCATTTTCAAAGAAACTATTACATCATCAGCGAATTCATTTTTCAGGGTTTTTCCGCTATAAAATTGTATCAATTTCAGGATGATTACGGTGAGAGTATAGACGGAAAGCAGCATCAGCGGATACATCAGGAATCCACCCTTAAATATCAATTGAATATTCTCTGAAAAATTTTCCATTATTCTCTCTCTGTTTCTTTGTCGATTGTAGCAGGTTTATAAGCATAAAATACATGTTCGTCAATTCGCGCAACCTCTTTATAATTCTCCCAGATATTGCGGAAATCTTCGCTGGTTGAGAAATATTCCACAAAGTCGAAATAAAAATCACCGATTGCGTCCGTGTTATATTTGCGCTCAGGTACAATAATCAGATGCGGTGGATTATGAGCAATATCACCAACCACTCTGGCTATCATCCGGATTTCCCAATCACTTCTTGCGCCTGATGGGTGATATGCAATCTTGTCGTTTTCATCCGGTTTTGCATTTTGATATATCCCCGGCAGCATCCATAAATGTGCATAGCGAGATTTGTAATCCGCCTCGGAATAATATATCGCCGGAAATGCCGAGGCTAAATCAAAGCTCAAAGTTGCAACATTTCCACCTTTTGCATACTGGTTGATTATTGCAATTTGTTCTTTCAATTTTTCAGCATTTAGTCCGAATCCGATTGTAATA
>Ga0210019_1000954_pt1 | contig 32708 bp, 41 predicted proteins | sample CryGeyCG2114_020_2_FD_183969 | JGI IMG/M metagenome (GOLD analysis project Ga0210019, IMG submission 183969) | Groundwater microbial communities from aquifer - Crystal Geyser CG11_big_fil_rev_8/21/14_0.20 (SPAdes) (version 2) | ecosystem: Environmental > Aquatic > Deep subsurface > Groundwater ...
CATCCCGGAGATGCCGGCAGCCTGGGCGGGACCCAGGCGCAGGTTGCCGCCCGTGACCGTGACGATTCCCCGCCCCGCCGCCGGATTGCCGGGCGGCAATGTGGCCTCCACCGCCAGGGACCCGACCCCGGCCAGGGCCACTTTCAGACCCGCAGGCAGGACCGTGGACGCCGGCGTAATGCCCGAGCCCCGCAGGCTGGCCGTGACGTCAAGCGGCTGCAGGCCGGAGTTGTCCCAGGTCGCCTTGGCCGACACCTGGACCGTTCCCGTCATGCTCTTGACGAAGGGGGCTAGCAGCGGCGTCAATGCATGGATGCCGCCGTCGATGCCCGCCAGGTTGAGCGGCACCGTATCCAGCCGCGCCCGCCCGGTACCGCTGCGCAGGTCCTGCCCGGCGGCGAAGCCGGCGATCAGGCCCGTTCGGTGCTGCCGCAGGGTGCCTTCGACGTCCCACTTGCGTTTGTTCCAGTGCCCCTTGGCGCTGGCGGCGAAGGGCGCCGCCGCCGCATGGCGCAGGGCCTTTGCATTTGCCTGGACGTTCCAGCTTGCATCCGGACCGCCGCGGGTCATGGCGGTCAGCCCCAGGCCCTGGGCCTCCACGTCCAGCTCCGGCGCATGGGCGTCCATGCCCGCAAGGTCCAGATGCACGCCCGGCGGGCCCTCGGCCGGCAGCGTGACCGTGACGCCGCCTTCGGCCTTCGCCGTGCGCAAAACCGCCGACTGCGATCCCGCGCGGACGGTCAGCGACGGGCTGTCGGCCGCGAACGTGAAATCCGCCTTGGTCAGGGCGAAGGCGCCGCCGTCCGGCGCCAGGGTCAGGCCGCCCTTGCGCGGGGTCAGGACCAGGGCCAGCGGCCCGGTGATCGTAACGCCGCCAACGTCCGCCTTGGTCAGCGCAATTCGCGCGGGCGCCAATTCGATGGACGTGACCTTGAAAGGGTCCGGCTGAACATGGACCGTGCCGGGAACCGATGCCGTGACCTCGCCGCCCCAGGCGCCGCCGGATACCTCCACGGGCTCGGCGAAGGTCAGCGTCGCCGTCCCCTTGCCCGGGCGGACACCGGCCTTGGCCCGCGCGGTCCAGGCGCCCGGCACGCCGGGATACTCGACCCCGGTCAGCGTGATCTCCGCCTGGACGGGCGGCAGGCGCATCGGGTCGCCGGACAACAGGTCGCCCAGCGCGCCCTCGGCCGTCAGGTCCAGGGTGCCGCCACCGGTCACGCCTTCGGTCAGCGGCAGGCGCCCCAGGTCCGCCGCAGCGGCCTGCAGATTTATTTTGGCAACCGTCGCCCGGTCGAACGGCGCGCCTTCGGCCTTGGCGACCAGGGTCAGGCCCAGGCCGTCGTCGGTCAGGTCCGCCGTCACGGCCGCCTGCCCGTCTCGCAGCCGCAGGGTCAGCTTCCCGGCCGTCCGCAGGCCGCCCGGCAGGGCCAGGCCGGAGACCTCGAACGTCCCCTCGCCGCTCATCTCCCCGGGCCGCGCCGGGTCGCCGGCAAGGCGCAGGCTGCCAACGGCATTGGCCAAGGCGACGGGTCCCGCGCTCGCCCGGGCGTCCTCGATGGCGAGATCGAGCCTCAGCGCACCGCCTTGGGTGCGGCGACCGGTGGCGCGAAGCGACGCCTGCCCCTTGGGATGAACGACGTCGAAGGCGGCTTGCGTCAACACCAGCGCCCCGTCCTTCTGCGGAGCCAGATCCATCCCCGTCACGGATACCGCCGTGGGACCATCGGGATGGGTGATGTCGACGAGGGCGTCGGTCACGGCGATCCGCGGAAGCGCCCGCGCGCCGCCCGTTCCGCCGCCCGCCAGCAAGGGCGCCAGGTCGCCCCAGTCGACGCCGCCGTCCGTGACCGCCAGAACGAGCTGCACGCCGTCCAAAGTAACGGCCGAAACCGCCGGCGCGGTCCAGTCGGGCCAGACAAGGTCCATGCCCAGGCGCCGAATGCGCGCCGTGCCGGCGGGTCCGGTGGCCACGTCCGCGACCTCGACCCGCCAGGGCGTCAGCCGGGTGACGGCAAGCTCGCTGCCTGCAAGCCCCATGGCCGCCAGCCGGTCCTTGACCAGTTTTTCGGCGATGGGCGCTCGGTTGAGCGCGACGACGGCCAGCACGGCCGCGAGCACGGCGACGGCGGCTGCGGCCCACATGCCCCGGCGCCGCCAATCGGGCGCGGATTCGTCAGGTAAAGCGGTTTCCGGCCAGCCAGCCACGTGATCCCATCCCCGCTGCTTCGGGGATCATAGCAAAGATCGTCCCTAAAGCGGGATGTTCCCGTGCTTTTTCCAGGGGTTCTTCAGATCCTTGTGCTTCAGCATGCGCAGCGCCCGGCAGATGCGCGTGCGCGTGCCGTGGGGCATGATCACGTCGTCGATGAAGCCCCGGTGCCCGGCGATGAAGGGGTTGGCGAAGCGGGTGCGGTATTCCTCGGTGCGCGCGGCGATCTTGGCCTCGTCGCCCAGGTCGCCGCGGAAGATGATCTCGACCGCGCCCTTGGGCCCCATGACGGCGATCTCGGCCGTCGGCCAGGCATAGTTGGCGTCGCCCCGCAGGTGCTTGGACGACATCACGTCGTAGGCCCCGCCATAGGCCTTGCGCGTGATCACGGTGACCTTGGGCACCGTGGCCTCGGCATAGGCGTACAGAAGCTTGGCCCCGTGCTTGATGATGCCGCCGTATTCCTGGGCCGTGCCGGGCAAAAAGCCGGGCACGTCGACGAAGGTGACGACGGGGATGTTGAAGCTGTCGCAGAACCGCACGAAGCGCCCGGCCTTGGTCGCCGAGGCGATGTCCAGGCAACCGGCCAGCACCATGGGCTGATTGGCGACGATGCCGACGGTCGAGCCCTCCATGCGGGCGAAGCCGATCACGATGTTGCCGGCGTAATCGGGCTGCAGTTCGAAGAAGTCGCCTTCGTCCACGACCTTCTCGATCAACTCCTTCATGTCGTAGGGCTTGTTGGGGTTGTCGGGGACCAACGTGTCGAGCGACATCTCGACCCGATCGTGGGGGTCCGGCGTCGGCCGTACGGGCGGCTTTTCCTTGTTGTTGGCCGGCAGGAAATCAATGAACCGGCGCAGGTACAAAAGCGCCTGCAGGTCGTCGGTGAAGGCCTTGTCGGCGACCCCGGACTTGGTGGTGTGGGTCGAGGCGCCGCCCAGTTCCTCCTGCGTCACTTCCTCATGCGTCACCGTCTTCACCACGTCGGGGCCAGTGACGAACATGTAGGACGAATCCTGCACCATGAAGATGAAATCGGTCATTGCCGGCGAATAGACCGCCCCGCCGGCGCAGGGGCCCATGATGCAGGAAATCTGCGGCACCACGCCCGACGCCATGACATTTCGCTGAAACACCTCGGCATAACCGGCGAGCGACGCCACGCCTTCCTGAATACGCGCCCCGCCGGAATCGTTGAGGCCGATCACCGGGGCGCCGACCTTCATGGCCTGATCCATGATCTTGCAGATCTTTTCCGCATGGCTTTCGGACAGCGAGCCGCCGAACACGGTGAAGTCCTGCGAGAACACGAAGACCAGACGGCCGTTGACGGTGCCGTAACCCGTGACCACGCCGTCGCCCGGCGTCGACTGGTCGGCCATGCCGAAATCCGTGCAGCGGTGTTCGACGAACATATCCCATTCCTCGAACGAACCGGGATCGAGCAGTACGTCGATGCGTTCGCGCGCCGTCAGCTTTCCCTTGCCGTGCTGGGCCTCGATGCGCCGCTCGCCGCCGCCCATGCGGGCGCGTTCGCGTTTTTCTTCCAGTTGCCGGATGATGTCGTACATGGATCGCGTCTCGTTCGTGGTCGTTGCGCCGCGTGTTTGAGGGGTGCCAAAGGATACTGTCGGGTCCTATGTTGCGCCAGCGAAAACGGGCCGCAACCAAGCGCCGTCGGCAATCAACGAATCAAGACAAATTCATCGGCATGGCCGGACGTTAACCATCATGTTATAAGCTTCCCAACCCGCTCGCCGGAAACGTTTCCGTGCGCGGGCACCAACATAATTCGGGGCCAACGAGCCCACTCATCAGGGTGTGTCACGCGGTTGGACTTGGTTAACGGGGAGCCGCGGGGTCATTATGCCCGATTACAACCTTTCACGTCTGAACGTGCTGGTCGTCGAGCGGCACGCGCATATGCGGCACCTGATCCGCAACATCCTGCACGAGTTCGGGATCGAGAACGTGCGCGACGCCGGGGACGAAGACACAGCCTTCGAAATTTTCCAGGATTTCCCCGCGGATCTGGTCCTGACCGACTGGTCGCCGGGCCTGAACGGAATGGCCTTTCTCGACAGGATTCGCAAGCACGCGGAAAGCCGTGACATGTTCGCGCCGGTGGTGATGATCACCGCGTTCACGGAACTGCACCAGGTCTGCAAGGCGCGTGACGCCGGAATCAACGAGTTCCTGGCCAAGCCCTTTTCCGCGCATATGATCTATGCACGCATCAAGTCGTTGATTGAGCAGCCGCGTCTTTACGTGCGAGCCGACAGCTATTTCGGCCCCGACCGGCGGCGCCGCGCTCTCAACTACCGGGGGCGCGAACGCCGCGATACCCTGCCGACGGAACTGCCGACCGCACGTGGCCGCGCCGCGGCGCCGCTCAATGCCAGTGGCCCCACCCCGGGCAGCAACACGCTCTATAACTGATCTGGAAAACGGCTACAGCAGGCCCAGGAAGGCTTCCGCCTGGGTGATTTCCGCCTGTAGCGCCCGCAAGCGGTCGAGAGCCTCCTTGTCGGCGCCCCACTTTTCACTTTGATAGCTTTCGTCCAGCTGCGAAACCGCGACCGCCGTCGCCGCGTCCAGGCGTCCGTGCGCCAGGGCCAAGCCGATGACCAGCGACCCCGCCGCCTGCACGACCGCCGCCAGGGCCGTCAGGCGGAAGGCGTCGAGCCGACCCACCGCAGCGGCAAGAGCCTCCATCGCCGGCTCGGGCTGGGCGACGGGCACGATACCGTCGGTCACCGTCAGAACCGCGCCGAATTCGTCGGCCGCCCAGGCAAGCAGCGGGTCCCAGGCCTCGGCCTGGCGCAGAACCAGGTCCCGGGGCGCGTCGGCGCGATAGCAGAGAAGGTCCGTCTCGCCGTACCTGGCGATGCGTATCGCGACGTCCGCACGTTCAGGCGCGATGCGGTCGATGGCGGTGAACGCCAGCTGGGTCAGCGGCATTGTCCCGGGCAGGATCTTTTCCGTCTGCGCCTCCCATTCCGCAGCCACGGCGTTGGTGAGTGCGCGGCTGGGCAATGCCAGGTCGCGGCCCACGGGCGACTTCACGCGCCGCCCGTCGAGCAGGATCTGGAACGCGTCCCCATCCTCGTCGGCCACGGGGGCGACCGTAACCTCGCGGTAGAACCGTTTCATGTCGGGTTTCAGCATGGTTCGGGCCGATCGACGGGTTACTTGCCGAACAGGCCCTTAAGACCGCCGCCAATGCCCTTCTCGATGCTATCCAGCGCGCCGCCGATCCCGGATTTGGGCTTCTCCTCCGTCTTCGGCTGAGAGGGTTGTTGCTGGGCGGGGGCGCCCTTGGCGGGGGTCACCTGCCTGTTTGCAAGCGCCTGGGCGCAGTAGTCGGTTTCGTCCGTGCTGGTCGCACGGTTGAAGGCGCTCTGCAACACTGTCGACAGCCCGAACGTCATCACCGCCGCGGCGCCGCTGGCCACGTTGCCGGCAACGCCCGTCAGGACATCGGCCGGATTCACCCTCGTTTCCGGCTTGGCCAGAGTTCCACGCAGGGCGACGGGAACGAGGGTTGCGCTGAGCAGGCTGGTCTTCTTGGCCCGCGGCTCCAGCACCAGGTTGAGCGTCTCGTCGCGCAGGTTCACGCCACCCACGCCGACCACGGACAGGCCACCGGTCTCGATCACCAGCGCCTTGGCGTTGGCAACGCCCTTGACGATTTCGAAATCGGCGATGGCGCAGCGCATATCCTTGTCGCCCTTGCTGCTGACAAGTGGTATCGCCGACATGACGTCGGCCGAAGCGATGTTCAGAAGCTGGCTTTCAATGCGCCCGTTCTGTGACACCAGGCGCAACCTGCCGCCCAGCCCGGCCATGATTTCGCGAACGGTGGTCCCCGCCCCCGTCACCTTCAACGTCGCATCGGCCTTACCCTCGGCGATGGGCTTTTCCCCCATGGCCGCGACCAGTTTGCCGTAATCCAATTTGGCCACACTCAGGTCAATGCTCAGCGGCGGCACGGCCTGATCGCCGCCCAGGCTGAGATTTCCCAAAACCGCGCCGTCGGCGACCGTGGCCTGCAGCGGCCTCACCGCCAATCGTCCGCCCTGCAATTGGACGCCCAGGCGCAGGTCATGGGCGTCGATCTTGCTCACCCGCAGTTTGGCGGCGGCAAGCCTGACGTCGGCGTCCACGGCCTTGAGTGCATCCAGCGGCAGCGGATCGGCGGAAAACACCCGACCGTCGGCGGGCGACGGCGTCGGCTTGCCGTCGTCCTTGGGCAGCAGTTCATCCAGGTCGAGCATCGCCGACCGCAGGTCGGCGGCGACGTGAGGGCGCACACCGTCCAGGCGCAACGCGACTGTGCCCGTGAGGTCGCTGGCGCCCATCTTCACGTCCACGTCCTGCAGGCGGTAGCCGCCGTCCTTTTCCGACACACGCGCCGAGGCGGTGACGCCGGGCAGCGGCGGCACCTGGGCGCCCAGGCCCTTGGCGAACCCCGCCGGGTCCTTCACCGTTGCCGCGACCTGGAGATCGATGCCGACCGCCTTTACGGCATCGGCGATCGTCCCGGCGGCGGTCAAGGCCGTCTCGCCCGGCCGCCCAAGTGACGCCTTCAGGTTCGTCACGCTCGGCTTGGCGGACGACCCGGTCACCGTCAACGACACATCGAAGGGACCGAGTTCCGGAACCTTCACGGCGGCCAGCTGCGGCGCCATCTTCGCCGCCGCCGCCAGGGTTCCCGCAATCGACGGCCCCTTTGCGCCCAAAGTGACGGCCAGACCGGTCATGGCCTTGGGATCGGCGATGGCGCCGCGCACGGTTACGTCCGCGCCAAGCGCCCGGGCCTTCAGGTCCAGGGGCAATTCGCCGCCGCCGGTCAACTGCCGGATCGAGGCGATGGCACCAGACGCGGAGAACTTCTCGCCGTTCACGTCACCCTTGAGCGAAATGCGCAGCGGAGCCTCGACCCCTTCCGCACCGAGGTCCAGGATCGGCAGGTTGAGCCGGGTCTGTTCGCCCGTGCGGCCGTCGCGGTAGGTGACGCGCAGGTCCTCGATATGCACCTTGCGGACCACCGGCAGCATGCCGCCGCCCGACCCCGCCGCCGGTTCGGGCGTCTTTTTGTCGGCCGCGCCGAATTGCCAATTGCCGCGCCCCTGCTTGTCCGTCTCGGCCAACAGGTCGAGGCCGACCAGGACCAGACGCTTGACGTCGATTTCGCTCGACAGGAGCGGCAACAGGGCGACCTCGGCCTCGAGCCGCTTCAGCGTCACCATCTCGGGCCGCGATCCCCATGGCGCGTTGGCAAAGGTCACGCCGTCGACGTACAGCGAAGGCGTCAGCGAGATGTTGAGCTTGAGGTCGCCCGATATCTTCAGATCACGGCCCGTCGCCTTCTTCGCTTCTTCGGCGATCACGCCCTTGTAGTCATTGAAATCCAGGGAGCTGAGAACCGCCACCGCAGCGACCACGAGCGCGATCAGCAACACGCCCAGGATCGAAATGGTCTTGAACAGCCGCTTCACGGTTCCGCCTCCATCAGTTCGTGCAGGCTGGGGGCGAGGTCCTCGAAACCGGCGATCACCCGCTGCGCCCCAGCCGCCGTCAGTTCCGCCGTTTCATGATACCCCCAGGCGACACCTATGGCGAGTACACCAGCATTTTTTGACATTTCGATGTCGAAGGTCGTGTCGCCGATCATCACCGTGTCGGCCCGGTCCGCGCCCGCTTCGGCCATGGCGTTCAGCAGCATCCCGGGATCCGGCTTGCCGGGCGCGCTGTCGGCGGTCTGCAGGGTCACGAACCGGCCTTTGAGGCCGTGCCGCTCCAGGGTCTGATCCAGGCCGCGGCGGCCTTTGCCCGTGGCGATGCCCAGCAACCAGCCGGCGGCGTCGAGGGCATCAACGGCCGCATGCACGCCGGGATACAGGGGATCGTCGATCTGCCCGCTCCGACGCAGCCCGGAAAAGGTGTCGCGATAGGCTTCGGCGAGGTTTTCCGCCATGCGCGCGTCGGTGCCCGCCGGGGCCAGGAGCAGCGCCGCCGTGGCGAGCGGCAGGCCGACCACGCGGCGGATGTCGCGGGGCGCCGGCACCTCCAAGCCACAGGCGCGGAATGCCGTCTGCATGGACCGTACGATGCTGTCCTGGGAATCGACGATGGTTCCGTCGCAATCGAAGACGCAGAGCTTGATATTCATGCAGTCGTTCTATGCCACGGCTGCATACCGCCGCAAGAACGGCTTTTCGTCTCCGACGTGTCCCGCAATCAAGGACAGTAGTCCGATGGCACGCGAAAACCGGGGCGATTGCGCCGCTTGCTTTGCTTCGGATAATGGTCAATTCTGCACACGACTGTTGACGAGGAGCACACGCGGACGGGCCGCCGAAATCGGCGTAATCTCTCGCATTCATAGCGATCGGTCGACCGGCAATGACCGTCGGGGGGCATGGCGCATCTAAGCAACAATAATCCAACCCTCTCACCTAGGAAGGAAATACCATAATGAACATCCTGAGCAGATTTGCTGTTTTGGGACTGACTGGCGCGCTGGTTGCCGCCTGCGCCAACATGGAAGGCGACGCCGCCAAAAGCGAGGCCAAGCCGGCCGCCGCCAAGCCCGCCGCCGCGGCCAAGCCAGAGGCGAAGAAGACTAAGCCGGACCAGAAGTACGTCATCTACTTCGACCTCGGCAAAGCAGCCGTCGGCGAAGACGGAATGTCGGTGGCCTATCGCCTGATGTCGGACACCATGGGCGGCTACAAGGCCGTTCTGCTGACCGGCCATGCGGACACGGCGGGCGACAAGAAGTTCAACCGCAAGCTCTCCGAGAAGCGCGTCGAAACCGTGAAGCAGGTCTTCTCTGAAATCGGCATCGACCCGACCAAGGTCATCACCCAGTTCTTCGGCGAGGACGAGCCGGCGGAAAAGACCGCCGACGGCGTCAAGAACGCCAAGAACCGCCGGGTCGAGGTCGTTCTGAAATTCTAGCAGGACCGGGAGTCACTGTACCGCCGACCGGGGGGAGGATAAGGCGCGACTGGCGAAATCACCCCAACCCTCAAACCTTGGAAGGAAACATGACGATGAACATCCTGAACAGACTTGCCGTCTTGGGACTGACCGGCGCGTTGGTCGCCGCCTGTTCCAGCATCGACCTCGACACCACGAAGAAGATGGCCCTCAAGGGCGACACCTTCCAGAAAGCGTTGTTCAAGGAGTACGTTGATCTCGCCCGGTCCGAGGACGACCAGGGGGACAGCCGGTCGGCGGTCTACTACGACAACCGCGCCAAGATGGCGGCGGACGGCAAGGACACGGGGCCGCAGGAACTGGCGGCGCGCAAGCTCCCTGCGTCGGCTGTCAAGGACATCACGGCGGCGCGCAAGCGCCTGACCGACGCCCTCGGCGCCGGGTTCGTCAAGTCCGCTCCGGACAAGGCGGCCCGGGCCCAGGCCATGTTCGACTGCTGGATGGAACAGCAGGAAGAGAACGACCAGCCCGATCACATCGCCAAGTGCCGCAGCGGCTTCGAGGAAGCCATGAAGGCGACGGCCGCCAAGCCGGCCGCGAAGAAGGCGGCGCCGGACAAGGAATTCACCATCTACTTCGACTTCAACAAGGCGAACCTGAACGGAAAGGCGACTGCCGAAGCCTACGAGGTGATGGCGGCCACGATGGGCGGCTACAAGAGCGTCGTGCTGACCGGCCATACCGATACCTCGGGCGACAAGAACTACAACCGCAAACTGTCGGAGAAGCGGGTCAACGCCGTGAAGGACGCCTTCGTCGAGATCGGCCTCGACCCAGCCAAGATCAAGACCCAGTTCCAAGGCGAAGACGCCCCCGCCGAAAAGACGGCCGACGGCGTCAAGAACGCCAAGAACCGCCGGGTGACCGTGGTCCTGAAATTCTAGCGCCGCCGGTTCAACGGACCCAATGACGGGGGGCGGCGCCGCAAGGCGCCGCCCTTTTCGTTCGCGCGCGGCGGACAAAAAAAAGCCGCTCAACGGAGCGGCTTTAAGTTTCGAGGGTGAGCCGCCGCAAATCGATTTGATCTGCGACGGTACGGTGAATACGTAAGATCGCGGCCCCTTTCCGGTACTTTAAGGTTCCGCCTCATCACAGGGATGCCGTCGACGGCCGTCGCCCCGGATGGTCAAATCCTGCAACGAGTGTCGATGATCAAGCTGACCGCTACCTGACAATTCTCTACATGATTGGAGAAATGCGGAATTTCCTGTCAGTCCGGGAAAAACCTGATGCAGAAATCGATGCCGCCCCCCGGCGGGTCGTAAATCTCGACAACCGCGCCGTGAGCATCGGCGATGCGCTTGACGATCGCCAGTCCCAGGCCAGCGCCATCGCCCCGCCGGTCGGCCCGGTCGAATCGATCGAAGATCGCCTTCCGGCGCTCCTCGGGCACGCCGGCGCCTCGGTCGATCACGTGGATGGCCGGCTCGTCCGTGATGCGCACGGTAACCGTCGACTGCGGCGGCGCGTAGCGGACGGCATTCTCGACCAGATTACGGACCGCCTGCTCCAGGGCCGGGGGCGAACCGCGCACGATCACCGGCGGCCCCTCGGCAAGGACCTCGACGAAGCGCGCCTCCAGGATGGCGATCGGTGCCAAGTGCGTGGCGACGGCGGTGCAGACCTCGCGCAGGTCGGCCTCTTCGCCCGAGCCCGGGCGGAACAACTCGTACCGGGCGAAGGCCAGCATCTGCGACACCAGCCGTGTCATGCCGTCGACCTCTTCCCGCAATGCCGCGACCCCCGCGATGTCCTCCAGGGTATCCAGCTTGGTCCGAAGGATCGCCAGCGGCGTGCGAAGTTCATGGGCAACGTCGGCGACGAATGCGCGCTGACGTTCCTCCTGGTCGGCGCGGATCCGCTCCGCGCGGTAGATCTCCGTGATGTCCCGGGCAGTGCCGCGAACACCTGAGAACCGTCCGCTTTCCGGGTCGAAGAACGGCAGGCCGCTTGTCAGCAGGCGCCGCGGCGCACCGGTCGCATCCTCGGTCGCAAAGGCGATGTCGCGAAATGGACTGCGGATGTCGAGCGTCATCTCGTCGCCGGCGTCGTCGACGAAACGGCCCAGTTCGCCGAAGCTCTTGCCTTCAAGCTGCAGGGGCAGATACCCCAGGATCTCGAAGGAGTGCTCGGACACATAGGCCAAGCGCAACTCGGCGTCCGTTTCCCACACCATGTCGGAAACCAGACGCGTAACGTCCTCAAGCCGCGTCAGCGCCTCGGCTGCGCGCGTTTCAGGGTCGGCGGTAAGGGATGGCCAACTGCGCGGTTTTCGCTCACGCATTTCGCCGGGTTGCCGACTGAATCTGGCGGATCGCAGCCAGATAGCCCGTGTTCCGACGCCAAGTCTTCAGCACGCCGGCGGCGGCCTCGCGGCTCATGTCCTCGTAGATCCAGATCACATCCGCCAGGGCCTCTTCGATCCGATCGCTGCGCCGCGCCCGGACAAGTTGCGAATAGCGGAATATCTGGGCGAATTCGTCCTTGGTCAGGCCGACCGCCTTGCAGCAGATGGCAAGCCCCTCGCCACCCGGCTCGAACAAGATACGCTTCGCCAGGTACTCGCGGATGCCCGTGAGGCGCGAGAACAGGGCCAGGAACAGCGACACCTCGCCCTGGCTCAAGGCGGTGATCAGCGTGTCCGGCGTCACCAAGCCCTCGCGTTCCAGATTGGCCGCCAGTGCGTTGGCCTTTAGTCCGTTCGGCGTGTCCGGCTGGATGCCCGCCTCCTTGGCGGCAACCTGTTCGAGAAGATCGTCGATGACGGCCTGATCCAGCTTGAAATTTTCCAGGATGAACTCGCGCAACGCCGCCGACACCCACAGGAACATGCGTTGCGCCAATTCGGGACGCAATTCCTCGCGGTGAAGGACCGGTTCCTGGAAGGTGTCGACGCGTTTCGACTGCTCGACCAGGTATTCCATGGTGCTCTGGGAAATTTTCGCGTTCTCGTTCTTCAGCAGGGTTACGACCACGCGTTCGTTGCCCGTCTCGACCAGGGCCTGCGACACGGCCTCGCTGATGTTCTGGCGGATGGCGACGGCGAGTTGATGCTCCAATGTCCGGTGACGGATGATCTCGATCAGGTCGGAATCCTTCAGCAATCCCGATTCCGTCAGCACCGGATAGGCGACCTCGATCTCGTCGTTGGCGAGGATGCGGATCAGATCCTCGGGCACGTCGTCCAGGCCAGCAAGCTGCTGGGCCACGCCGCGGCGCACGGACATTTCGATCTCGCGCACGACGCTGCGCAGAATGCCGAACATAAGGGCCCGTTCCCGGTCGGTCAGGGCGTCGCCCTTATTCTCGAACAGATCCATTATGGTTTCGGTCAACCTCGCGCGACCCATGGTCGATTTTTCTCGCGCGAGGTTCAGAAGAAACTCGTGGTCGACCGTCGGTTCGCCGTCTTCTTTCATTTCGATCATTTCAAGACCAATGGATCAGTTGTTAATCGAGCCTTCGGACAGCAGGTAGCCCACGCCCCTGAGGGTATGAACACTGACGTTCGCCCCGTATTTTGAAAGCCGTTTTCGCAGTCTGGATACATGGACCTCCACAGAATTCGACGAGACCTCTTCGTCAAAACCGTAAATCTTGTCCTCCAGAACCGATTTGGGAACGACACGCCCATATCGCCGCATAAGCTGTTCTAACACGCCCATCTCGCGCCGGGAAATGGATATGGGCTGGTCGTTGATGCGGACCTCGCGCGCCGTCGTGTCGAACGACACGTTGCCCGCCGTCATGACCAGGCCCAGGACGCCGCCGGGGCGGCGCAGCAGCGCGCGGATTCGAGCGACCAGTTCCTCCATTTCGAAGGGCTTCAAGAGATAGTCGTCGGCTCCCGTATTCAGGCCCTTGACGCGATCATCAAGACCGTCGCGGGCCGTGAGGATCAGCACCGGCACCACGTTGCCCTGTTCGCGCCACTGCTTGAGCAGCGTCAGCCCGTCCGTATCCGGCAACCCCAGGTCCAGGATGATCGCGTCGTATTGCACGCTTGCCACCGCGGCGTCGGCGGTGGCGCCGGAATCCACCGCATCGACGGCAAATGATTCGTTCTCCAAACCCAGTTTTATGGATTCCGCGAAGCGACTGTGGTCTTCGACAAGGAGCAGGCGCATGGTTTCACGTCTCAATTGGGGGCGAACATTGGCCCCGGCCGTATCGATTCAGCAAGCACGCAATCCCCGTGCCATGCCGAGGTCCCCGGTGCGTGTAATACATCCCATTTGAAATGCAGTTTTGCATACAATGCAATGTTTGATTGCCATGCACCCTGATTTTCACTTTTCACCCTGGGGCCTTAGATGGCGAACACGGCGAAACGGAATGACGGACCGGGCCGCGCGAGGCACATCGCCTCCTCCCGTGACATACCGTTCGACCATATTAGGCCCATTCATCCAAGAGTTCATCCGCCGATTGCTCGCGGGAAAAGCCGAGAGCCTTCCAGGTCTCCGCCATATGCGGCGGCAGCGGCGCGACGACGTCCGTGACCTTGCCCCCGGGCCGTTCGATGACGATTCGGCGGGCGTGAAGCTGCAGCATGCGGAGCTTGACGGGAAGGTCGGGGAACGCAGCCTTGCCGCCGTATTTTCCGTCACCCAGGATTGGCGTGCCCATGGCCTGGGCGTGGGCGCGCAGTTGGTGGGTGCGTCCCGTCACCGGTTCCATGGCCAACCAAGCGACCCGGTTGCCCAGGCGGTCGACGACGCGGTAGAGGGTTTCGGCCCGCTTGGCGTCCTCGGCATCGGCATCCATCTTTTCCCGGCCGCCGCCCGCCCTGCGCTTGCCCAGGTCCAGGCGTATGCGCCCCTGGGCGATTTCCGGCACCCCGGCGACGGCGGCCCAGTAAAGCTTGCGGATGGTCTTGCGGCGGAACCCCTCGGTCAGCCAGCGTGCCGCCTGCCGCGTACGGGCCAGGACCAGCACGCCCGAGGTGTCCTTGTCGAGGCGATGGGTCAGGCGCGGCCGCTCTGCCGCGTCGAAACGCAGGCTGTCGAGCATGGCGTCGAGATGGCGGCTGAGGCCCGAGCCGCCCTGCACGGCAAGCCCCGCCGGTTTGTCGAGGACCAGGATATCGGCGTCGCGGTACAACACGCGCGACCGGATGTCCTTGACCTCCCGCTCCGAAATCCTGGGCGCGGCCACCGCCTTGGGCGCCGCCCGCTCGGTCCGCCCGGGACCGGCGCCGCCGGGACGCAGGCTGGGCGGCAGGCGGACCTCCTGCCCCTTCTCCAAGCGCGCGCCCGCCTTGGCCCGATGGCCGTCGACGCGAATCTGGCCCGTGCGCAGAAGCTTCTGCACCTGGCCGAACGGCAGGTCGGGAAAATGCAGTTTCAGCCAGCGGTCTAGGCGCAGGCCGTCTTCGTCGGCGGTGACTTTTTGACCCTTGGCGTCGGGCGGCGGCGTGTCGGCCATCACAGAACCTGGCGCAACAGGGCGATCCCGGCCCAGAAGCCGAGGATGCAGAGCACCACCGACCCACCCACATAGGCCGCCGCCGCGGTGATCTGACCGCGATCGATCAGGGTGTAGGAATCCAGCGAGAAGGTCGAGAAAGTGGTAAAGGCCCCCAGCATGCCCACCACCAGAAAGGCACGCATCTCGGGCGTCGGCGACCAGTGCAGGGCGCTGATCTCGACCAACGCGCCGAGCACGAACGACCCCACGAGGTTGACCGTGAAGGTTCCCCAAGGAAAGCCGTGGCCCAACTGGCTGCCGACGGCGTTCATGACCATGAAGCGGCCGAGCGCGCCGACAGCCCCGCCCATGGCGACGGCAAGCAGCATCTTCATCGCAGGTTCCCCGTTATCGCAGCAGCCACCAGTCCGAATTCCGATCCAATCTAACCCGAAGCCGGTCCGCCGTCGTCCCCCTTGCCGCGGCGACGGCGCAACTTATCCCAATAGTTCAGGCGCTTGGCGATCTCGCGCTCGAATCCGCGGTCGCGCGGCGTATACAGGCGCGTGCGCTCCATGCCGTCGGGGAAATAGTCCTGTCCGGAAAAGCCGTCTTCGGCGTCATGGTCGTAGGCATAGTCCCTGCCGTAGTCCAAATCCTTCATCAGCCTGGTCGGCGCGTTCAGGATGTGCTTGGGCGGCATCAAGGAACCCGTCTGGCGCGCCGTGCGGCGCGCCGCCGCCTCGGCCTTGTAAAGGGCGTTGGACTTGGGCGCCGTCGCCAGATAAACAGTGGCCTGGACCAGGGCCAGTTCGCCCTCGGGCGAGCCCAGGCGCTCGTACGTGTCCCAGGCCGCAAGCGCCTGCACCAGCGCGTGCGGATCGGCCAGCCCCACATCCTCGGAGGCGAAGCGGGTCAGGCGGCGGGCGACGTAGAGGGGATCCTCCCCCCCTTCCAGCATGCGGGCGAGCCAGTAGAGCGCCGCATCGGCGTCGGAGCCGCGCAGCGACTTGTGTAGCGCGCTGATCAGGTTGTAGTGGCTTTCCTGCCCCTTGTCGTAAAGCGGCATGCGCTTCTGCACGGCGGCGGCCAGGCCCGCCGGGTCGAGCGGTTCCGTCAGGTCCATGGCGTCCAGATTCTCGACCATGTTCAGAAGATAACGTCCGTCGCCGTCGGCCATGGCGGCCAGCGCCTGGCGCGCGTCCGCGTCGAGCGGCAGCGGGTGGCCCAGTTCGGCCTCGGCGCGGGCCATCAGTTCCTCAAGCGCAGCCGAGTCCAGCCGGTGAAGCACCAGCACCTGGCAGCGCGACAGAAGCGCCGGGTTCAGTTCGAACGACGGGTTCTCGGTGGTCGCCCCTATGAGAACCACCGTGCCGTCCTCGACGTAGGGCAGGAAGCCGTCCTGCTGCGCCCTGTTGAAGCGGTGGATTTCGTCGATGAACAGCAGAGTCCCCTGCCCCATCCGGCGCCGCTCCTTGGCGCGCTCGAACACCTTGCGCAGGTCGGCGACGCCGGAGAACACCGCCGACAGGGGCTCGAAATGAAGCGACACATGGTCGGCCAGAAGCCGCGCCAAAGTCGTCTTGCCGGTGCCCGGTGGGCCCCAGAAGACGATCGAGGTGAGCTTGCCAGACTTGACGGCGCGGCCGATGAAGCCGTCGGGCCCGGTCAGATGCACCTGCCCGACGACGTCGGCAATGGTCTTGGGCCGCAGCCGGTCGGCCAGCGGTCTCGGCGACTGGCTCTCAAATAACGTGCTCACCCTTCGAACCGCTCGGAAAGCTCGCGGCCCTGGCGTTCGATGGCGATGTCCCAGGCCGACGCGGGCCGCGAAAACACGGTGACCAGATCCTGCACCAGGCCGATTTCGGAGCCGTTGACCCGCCTGATGAAGTCGCCGGGCCGCAAACCGATCTTGTCCGCGGGCGCGCCGCGCCGGATTTGCAGCACCATGACCCCGCGCTTGAAGGGATCGATGCCCAGTTCGTCACCCAGCGCCGGCGACATGTTGACGACCACGGCGCCGGTCAGCGGGTGACGGCCGGCCAGTTCCTGCTGGTTGCGGGCGGGGAACTCGGGCGGCGCCTCGATCTCCAGCTTCAGCGCCTGCATACGGCCCTGGCGCCAGATGCGCAGCGGCACGACCTCGCCCAGGGGCGTGGTGGCGATGCGGAACTTGAGCGCCGTCGCGTCGCGCACCTCGTGCCCGTTGACGGCAAGGACGATGTCGCCGCGCTTGAGCCCGGCACGTTCAGCCGCCGATCCCGGATAGACGTCCTCGATGATCACCCCGCCCGGCCGGTCGAGGCCGAGCGAATTGGCGATGTCCGCCGTCACCGGCCGCCCGGCGGCGCCGATCCAGGGGCGCACCAGCCGTCCGCCCTTGACCACGCCGTTGACCACGGCGCGAACCATGTTGGACGGAATGGCGAAGCCGATGCCCATGGACCCGCCGGACTTGGAGAAGATGGCCGTGTTGATGCCGACCAGGCGACCGTCGAGCCCGACCAGGGCGCCCCCCGAGTTTCCGGGGTTGATGGCGGCGTCCGTCTGGATGAAGAAGTTGAGGTCCGAGCCGTTGCCGGCAAGCTGCGTGCGCGCCAGGGCCGAGACGATGCCGCTGGTCACGGTCTGCCCCACCCCGAAGGGGTTGCCGATGGCCAGCACCATGTCGCCGACCTTGACCGAGTCGGAATCGGCGAGGTCGAGGACCGGCAGATTCCCCGGCGGGCCTTCGAGTCGCAGCACGGCAAGATCCGTGCGCTCGTCCGTGCCGATGATCTTGGCGGAGAACTCGCGCCGGTCATGCAGCACGACCTTGATCTCGTCGGCGCCTTCGATGACGTGGTTGTTGGTCACGATCAGACCGTCACCGCGCACGATGACGCCCGAGCCCAGGGAATTCTGCACTCGTTCCTTCTGCCGCGGGCCGAACTGAAAACCCAATTCGGGACCGAAGAAGCGCTGGAAAAAGGGATCGTCGAACAGTGTCGGGCGACGGCGCTGCACGACCTTCTTCGCGGTGAAAATGTTGACCACGGCGGGCGCCGCCTGTTCGACCACGGGCGCATAGGACAGCGTGGCCTGTTCGCGCGACTGCGGCACCTCGCGGTCGGCGATCTGGGCGTTCGCCGGCGATAGGGCCTGGACCTGCATCAGGAGCAGGACGCCGAGGAGAGCGAACGGACGGGCCAGGGTCGACATCATGGGCAAAAGGATCTCCGGGTCAGGACGATGAAACGGCCGCAGCCGCTTTCTTAACAGGATTTAGCCCGTTTGTGGCGAGGTCAAGGCCGCCCCCCGCCGGGGACGGAGGCGAGAACGAAAAAGCGCGGCCCGGGGCCGCGCTTCTCCTAAACTCTTTCAGGACCGGCCCCAAGCCTATTCCAGGGCGTCGGCCGCCGCCATTTCCGCCTCGTGGCGGGCCTTGTCCTCGGCGCCCTTGGCATCCGGGTCGCGGTCGACCAGCTCGATCACGGCCATGGGCGCCGCGTCGCCATGGCGGAAACCGGCCTTCAGCACGCGGGTATAGCCGCCCGGGCGGTCCTTGTAGCGCTCGGCCAACGCGCCGAACAGCTTGGCCACGGCGGCATCGTCACGCAGGAAGGACATGGCCTGGCGGCGATGATGCAGGTCGCCCTTCTTTCCCAGGGTGATCATGCGGTCGGCGATACGGCGCAGTTCCTTCGCCTTGGGCAGGGTGGTGGTGATCTGCTCGTGCGCGATCAGCGACGTCGCCATGTTGGAGAACATGGCCTTGCGGTGGCTGGCGGTGCGGTTGAGCTTGCGGTATCCGCTGCGGTGTCTCATGTCAGGCTCCTTCTTCGATTGTCGCCCGGGCGTGCCATTTTACCCCCTGGGGCGCCCCGCCAACCCAACGTCGGGTATCCGGGGTGGTTCTTGAAAACGGACCGGCGCGCCGGGACTATCGGCGCGCCGCCGGGTCAAAAGGGGTCTTCCAGTTTCTTGGCCAGTTCTTCGATGTTCTCGGGCGGCCAGGCGGCGATTTCCATGCCCAGGTGCAGCCCCATGGAGGCCAGCACTTCCTTGATCTCGTTCAGGGACTTGCGGCCGAAGTTGGGGGTGCGCAGCATGTCGGCCTCGGTCTTCTGGACCAGATCGCCGATGTAGATGATGTTGTCGTTCTTCAGGCAGTTGGCGGAACGCACGGACAGTTCCAACTCGTCGACCTTGCGCAGCAGGTTCTTGTTGAACGGCAGGTCTTCCTGGGCAGCTTCCTCGCGGGCGTGTTCCGGCTCTTCGAAATTGATGAACAGCTGCAACTGGTCCTGCAGGATGCGGGCGGCCAGCGCCACCGAGTCTTCCGGCGTGACGGCGCCGTTGGTGGTGATCACCAACGACAGCTTGTCATGGTCGGTGACCTGACCGACGCGGGTGTTGTCGACCTTGTAGGCCACCTTGCGCACGGGCGAGAAGATGGCGTCGATGGGAATCAGGCCGATGGGGCTGTCCTCGGCGCGGTTCTGGGTCGCGGGGATGTAGCCCTTGCCCATCTCCACGGTCAGTTCCATGTTCAGCTTGCCGTCGCGGTCGAGGTGGCAGATGACGAGGTCCGGATCCATGACCTCGATATCCGCGCCCGTCTCGATCATGCCGGCGGTCACCACGCAGGGGCCCTCGGCCTTCAGGGTCATGCGCTTCGGACCCTGGGCCTGCATGCGAAGGCCCATGGACTTGATGTTCAGGACGATGTCAGTCACGTCCTCGCGCACGCCGGGGATCGACGAGAACTCGTGCAGCACGCCGTCGATGTGAATCGACGTCACGGCCGCCCCCTGCAGCGACGACAGCAGGATGCGCCGCAGCGCATTACCCAGGGTCAGGCCGAAGCCGCGTTCCAGCGGCTCGGCGACGATGGTCGCCTGGCGCGCCGGGTCGACACCCGGGTTGATGTCGAGCTTGTTCGGTTTAATCAGTTCTTGCCAGTTTTTCTGAATCACGTCAGTGACCTCGCGTTCACTAGGACCTTCGTCAGGGACCGCTGCCGGACAGTCCCGATTTCATTCAATTCCCGGGCGGCCGACATCCCGGAGTCCGGGCGGTGGCCGTTCGGAGCCCCTGCAGACAGGCTGCCCGGGGAAGGATTTAGACCCGGCGGCGCTTGCGCGGACGGCAGCCGTTGTGCGGGATCGGGGTCACGTCACGGATCGCGGTGATGGTGAAGCCGATCGCCTGCAGGGCGCGGAGCGCCGATTCGCGGCCCGAACCGGGGCCCTTGACCTGAACCTCCAGCATCTTCATGCCATGCTCTTGCGCCTTCTTGCCGGCATCCTCGCCCGCGACCTGGGCCGCGTAGGGAGTCGATTTGCGCGATCCCTTGAAGCCCATGGAACCGGCCGACGACCAGGCGATCGAATTGCCCTGGGCGTCGGAAATGGTGATCATGGTGTTGTTGAACGTGGAATTGATATGGGCCACGCCCGAGGCGATGTTCTTGCGCTCGCGGCGACGCGGGCGGGCTGCTGCTGCCTTAGCCATAACTTAAATCCTTGACCCTAACTCGTTATTTCTTCTTGCCCGCAATGGCCTTGGCCGGCCCCTTGCGGGTGCGCGCGTTGGTGTGGGTACGCTGTCCGCGCACGGGCAGGCCGCGGCGGTGACGCAGACCGCGGTAGCAGCCCAGGTCCATCAGGCGCTTGATGTTCATGGCCGTTTCACGGCGCAGGTCGCCCTCGACCTGGAAGTCGCGGTCGATGGTTTCGCGGACGCGTGCGACCTCATCTTCCGTCAGTTCATTGACCCGCCGGTCCAGGGGGATTCCGACGCTGTCACAAATCTTCCGCGCGCTGGTGCGGCCAATGCCGTGAATATAGGTCAAGGCAATCACCACCCGTTTCGCCGTCGGAATATTAACACCCGCAATACGCGCCAAGGCTTTCGCTCCTCACGTTCGACAAAAAACTCATGAGCAAGTCGACGTTCCCTTAGGTTTGACAGACTTGCTCTAACTTGTTGCATTCAAAGCAAAAACATCGCAACGAACGATTCCGTGCGTTCGGATTTGCCTCGAAATTTTCAAAATCCGCCGGGCCTGAAAAGAGGCGCGATTATAGGCACTTGCGCCCCCAAGTCAACCTGGGGTCAAGGCCTTTTTCACACCTTCACGCCTGGCCGATCACTCCTTTCAATTGCGCCGTCACGGCGTCGATATCGGCCATGCCATCGACGCCCTTCAGAACGCCCTGATTCTTGTAATAGGCGAGGATCGGAGCCGTCTGGCCGTGGTAGGCGTCCAGGCGGTTACGCACCGTTTCCTCGTTGTCGTCGGCGCGACGGGTGAACTCGGTCCCGCCGCATTTATCGCACACGCCATCCCTCGCGGGTTTCTGAAATTCGTCGTGATACCCCTGGCCGCACGTCACGCAGGTGTAGCGCCCGGTGATCCGCTTCACCATGGCCTCGTCGTCAACGGCCAGTTCAATCACGTGGTCGAGGCGGAGGCCCTTGTCGGCCAGCATGGCCGACAGCGCTTCGGCCTGCGGAACCGTGCGCGGAAAACCGTCCAGGATGAAGCCCTTGGCGCAGTCGTCCTGATCGATGCGGGCCGCGATCATGTCGATGATCAGGTCGTCGGGCACGAGGTCGCCGCGTTCCATGATCGCCTTGGCCTTCCTGCCCAGCTCGCTGCCCGAGGCGACGGCGGCGCGCAGCATGTCTCCGGTGGAGAGTTGAACGAGGCCGTAGGCGTCCTCAAGCCGCTTGGACTGCGTGCCCTTGCCGGCGCCCGGCGGCCCGATGAGCAGAAGGTTCATTACCGCCTCCCCCGCAGGCGCTGCTTCTTGATCAGGCCTTCGTACTGGTGCGCGATCAGATGCGACTGGACCTGGGTCACGGTATCCATGGTGACCGTGACGACGATCAGCAGAGACGTGCCGCCGAAGTAGAACGGAACCGCGAAGTTGGCGATCAGCAGTTCCGGGATCGCGCAGATCACCGCGAGGTAGAGGGCGCCGACACAGGTCAGCCGGGTCAGCACGCGGTCCAGGTACTCGGCCGTGTTCTTGCCCGGCCGGATGCCCGGAATGAAGCCACCGTACTTCTTCAGGTTCTCGGCCGTGTCGTTCACGTTGAACACGACGGCCGTGTAGAAGAAAGCAAAGAACACGATCAGGCCGATGTAGATGGTCATGTAGACTGGGGACCCGCGCCCCAGATAGGCGGCCGCCGCAGTCATCCATTCGGGCCCCTGCCCGGCCGACAGCGTGATCACCGTGATCGGCATCAGGAGAAGCGACGACGCGAAGATCGGCGGAATGACGCCGGCGGTGTTCAGCTTAAGCGGCAGGTGGGAGGATTCGCCGCCCATCATCTTGTTGCCGCGCTGACGCTTGGGATACTGGATAAGAATGCGGCGTTGCGCGCGCTCGACGAACACGACCAGCGCGATGACGCCCACGGCCATCAACATGATGCCGATGATCAGGGCTGTCGGCAGGGCGCCCGTGCGGCCCATTTCGAAAGTGCCCGCAATGGCCCGCGGCAGTTCAGCGACGATACCCGCGAAGATGATCAGGGAAATGCCGTTGCCGACACCCCGCGCGGTGATCTGTTCGCCCAGCCACATAAGGAACATGGTCCCGCCGGTCAGCGTGACGACGACGGAGAAGCGGAAAAAATAGCCGGGATCGTGGACCGCCGCGCCCTGGCTGCCGGTCATGCCTTCGATGCCGACACCGATACCATAGGCCTGCAGGATACAGATCAGCACCGTCAGGTAGCGGGTGTACTGGTTGATGCGCTTGCGTCCGGCCTCGCCTTCCTTCTTCATCTGCTCCAGGGACGGCGAGATCGACGTCATGAGCTGCATGATGATGGAGGCCGAGATGTAGGGCATGATATTGAGGGCGAAGATCGTCATGCGCCCCAGCGCACCGCCCGCGAACATGTTGAACATGCCCAGCACCCCGCCCTGGTTGGCGCGGAAGATCTCTTCCAGAACCACCGGATCGATGCCCGGAAGCGGGATGAAGGTGCCCAGCCGGTAAACGATGAGCGCACCCAGCGTGAACCAGATGCGCTTCTTCAATTCGGTCGCCTTCGCGAAGGCGCCGAGGTTTACGTTGGCGGCAAGTTGTTCGGCGGCAGAGGCCATTCAGCGTTCTCCGGCGGCGGGGGTGTGGCCACCCCCACCGGTCTTGATTACTCGGCGGACTCAGAGCCCTTTTCGGCGGCGCGGCGCTTGTTCTTGCCGCGGATGCCCTTGGTCGACTGGGCCTCATCCTTGATTTCGCGCGGCGCCGTCACGGTCACCTTGCCGCCCGCCTTTTCGACAGCGGCGACGGCGCCCTTTGTCGCACCCTCGACTTCGAGGGTCACCCTGGCGGTCAGTTCGCCGTGGCCCAGAAGGCGCAGGCCGTCCTTCCTCTTCTTCGCGACCCCGGCTTCGACCAGCATGGCGGTCGTGATCGTCTGCTTCGCGTCGATGCGCTTGGCGTCGATCGCCTCCTGCAGAAGTCCGACGTTCAGTTCAGCGTAGTCGCGGGCGAAGGGATTGTTGAAACCGCGCTTGGGCAGGCGCCGATAGATCGGCATCTGGCCGCCTTCGAAGGCGAGCAGGCTAACGCCCGAGCGCGCCTTCTGGCCCTTCATGCCCTTGCCGGACGTCTTGCCCGTGCCGGACGAGATGCCGCGGCCGACCCGCTTGCGTGGCCGGGTCGCCCCCTGGTTGTCGCTGATTTCGTTCAAACGCATGGCGGTGATCCTTATGTGTGTATTTAGTCGCCTTGCTCGACCCGCACCAGGTGGCCGACCTTATTGATCATGCCGCGCACGGCCGGAGTGTCCTCCAGCACGCGCGTGCGTTGCATCTTGTTCAGGCCCAGGCCCTTCAGGGTCTCGCGCTGGTCCGACGGGCGGCCGATGGGGCTGCCGGTCTGCGTGACTTTGACGGTCTTCTTGCTTGCCATTGTCAGGGTTCCAATCAGGCCTGTTCGGTCGCGGCGGAAACGTCTTCGCGGCGCTGCACGATGTCGCCCACCTTCTTGGAGCGGCGGGCCGCCACGCTGCGCGGCGACTGGATTTCCTGCAATGCGGCAAAGGTCGCCTTGACCATGTTGTAGGGGTTCGCGCTGCCCATGGATTTGGCGACGACGTCCTGAACGCCCATCGTTTCGAACACGGCGCGCATGGGGCCGCCCGAAATGATGCCCGTGCCCGGAGGAGCCGAGCGCATGATCACCCGGCCGGCGCCGAAGCGCCCCGCAACGTCGTGATGCAGGGTCCGCCCTTCGCGCAGCGGCACGCGGATCATGTTGCGCTTGGCTGCGTCGGTCGCCTTGCGGATCGCTTCCGGCACTTCCCGCGCCTTGCCCGAACCGTAGCCGACCCGGCCCTTGCCGTCGCCCACGACCACCAGGGCCGCGAACGAGAACCGGCGCCCGCCCTTGACCACCTTGGCCACGCGGTTGATGTAGACCAGCTTGTCGGTCAGTTCGGAATCTTCGCGCTGTTCCGGCGTGCGGTCGCGATCACGGTCGCGCTCACCACGGCGTCCGCGCGGGCCCCGGCCCTGACCTTGTTCGTTGCGTTGCTCTGCCATGAGGCTGTTCCTGATTACCTAGAATGCGTTGAATTAGAACGACAAGCCGGCTTCGCGCGCGGCGTCGGCAAGCGCCTTGACCCGGCCGTGGAACCTGTAGCCGCCACGGTCGAAGATCACTTCCTTGACGCCTTCCTTGACGGCGCGGGTGGCGATCAGCTTGCCCACCTCGCCGGCGGCGGCGACGTTGCAGCCCTTGGCCAGCTTGCCCTTGAGTTCCTTGTCCAGGGACGAGGCGGCGGCCACGGTCTTGCCCGCACGGTCGTCGATAACCTGGGCATAGATGTGCAAGCCGGAGCGGAACACGGCCAGGCGCATGCGGTCGCCGGCCGCCTTGCGGACCTGGCGTCGGACGCGGGTCTGGCGCTTCTGGAATTTTTCGCGAGCGTGGGCCATGACTTACTTCTTCTTCCCTTCCTTGCGGAGAATGAATTCACCCGCATACCTGACACCCTTGCCCTTGTAGGGCTCCGGCGGACGGTAGGCGCGGATTTCCGCCGCGACCTGGCCGACAAGCTGCTTGTCGATGCCTTCGATGACGATCTGCGTCTGATCCGGACAGGCGATCTTGATACCGGCGGGCACCGGATATTGGACTTCGTGGCTGAAGCCGAGCTGCAGGACCAGGTTGCTGCCCTGCACGGAGGCACGGTAGCCGACGCCGGTGATTTCCAGCTGCTTCTTGAAGCCCTGGCTGACGCCTTCCACCAGGTTGGAAACCTTGGTGCGGCTCATGCCCCACATCTGCCGGGCGCGCTGCGTGTCGTTCGCGGGCTTGAGCGTGATCAGGTTGTCTTCCTGGGTGATGACGACGTCGTCGACCAGGGTTTCGCTCAATTCACCCAGCTTGCCCTTGGCCTTGACCGTCATGCCCTCGATCTCGACGGTAACGCCGTCAGGCACCTGGACCGGGTTTTTTCCAATACGCGACATAATGAACCGCCTTATCGTTCGCTCGCCGGGTGCCCTAGAACACCTGGCAGAGAATTTCGCCGCCGACGTTTTGTTCGCGGCATTCATGGTCGGACAGCACGCCCCGCGGGGTCGACAGGATGGAGATTCCCAGCCCGTTATAGACCCGCGGCAGCTCGCCGATGCCGGAGTACACGCGCCGGCCCGGGGTCGACACGCGCTGAATCTCGCGGATCACCGGCTGGCCTTCGTGGTACTTAAGCTCGATTTCCAGTTCCGCCATGCCCTGCTTGGCTTCGCGCTTCTGAAAGCCACGGATATAGCCTTCGCGCTTCAAGACCTCGAGCACGTTGGTCCGCAGGTTCGAAGCCGGCGACAGCACGACGGCCTTGCGGGCCTGCTGGCCGTTGCGGATGCGGGTGAGCATATCACCCAGGGGATCGGTCATAGACATGCCTGTATCTTTCCCTTCCTACCAGCTCGACTTGACCATGCCGGGGATCATCCCGTCCGAGGCCAAATCCCGCAACGCGACGCGGGAAATCTTGAACTTGCGGTAGTTGCCGCGCGGACGACCCGACAACTCGCACCGCAGGCGATACCGGCTGGGGGCCGAATTGCGGGGCAACTGAGCCAGTTTCAGATGCGCATTGAAGCGATCCTCCGGCGATGCCGTTTCGTCCCGCGTCAGGGCCTTCAGGCGCGCACGCTTGGCGGCGTAAGCCTTGGCCAAGCGGGCCCGCTTGTTGTTCTTCTCGATCGCGCTTTTCTTCGCCATTACTCGATCTCCATCCGCCGCTGGGCTTACTTGCCGGCCAGCGGCATGTTGAAGGCCTTCAACAGGGCCTTCGCTTCGTCATCGGTTTTGGCCGAGGTGCAGATCACGATGTCCATGCCCCGGACCTTGTCGACCTGGTCGTAGTCGATTTCGGGGAACACGATCTGTTCCTTCAGCCCCATGGCGAAATTGCCACGGCCGTCAAAACACTTGCCCTGGATGCCGCGGAAGTCGCGAACACGCGGCAGCGCGATGTTCACCAGGCGGTCCAGGAATTCGTACATGCGGTCCTTGCGCAGCGTTACCTTGGCACCGATCACCATGCCTTCGCGCAGCTTGAAGCCGGCGATGGACTTCTTGGCCCGGGTCGCCACCGGCTTCTGACCGGTGATGCGCGTCAGGTCCTCGATCGCACCGTCGACACGCTTGCGGTCTTCGGTCGCGTCGCCCACGCCCATGTTGAGGACGATCTTCTCAAGCTTCGGCACCTGATAGGTGTTCGAATAGCCGAACTCCTGCATCAGGGCGGGCTTGATTTCCTTTTCGTAGACTTCTTTGAGCCGTGCAGCCATCGTCAGAGGCCCTCGCTTAATCAATCTGCTCGCCGGACCGCTTGGCAAAGCGGACCTTGCGGCCGTCTTTAAGGATCTTGGTGCCGATCCGGGTCGGCTTGCCGTCCTTGGGATCCAAATGGGCCAGGTTCGACAGGTGAATAGGCGCTTCGCGTTCGACGATACCGCCCGTGGTCGTCTGCGTCGCCCGCTGGTGACGCTTCACGCGGTTGACGCCCTGGACGACGGCGCGCTCGTCGGTGGGAAGCACCTTCAGCACTTCGCCTTGCTTGCCCTTGTCGCGGCCGGCCAGAACGACGACCTTATCGCCCTTTTTAATTCTCGCTACCATTTCTCGCGGTTCCTCGTCAGATCACTTCCGGCGCCAGGGACACGATCTTCATGTAGGCCTTGGCCCGCAATTCGCGGGTCACAGGGCCGAAGATGCGGGTGCCGATGGGCTCGCCGGCGTTGTTGATCAGCACGGCGGCGTTGCTGTCGAAGCGGATCGACGTGCCGTCGGCGCGACGGATGTCCTTTGCCGTGCGCACGACCACGGCTTTCACAACTTCGCCCTTCTTCACGCGGCCCCGCGGGATCGCTTCCTTGACCGAGCAGACGATCACATCGCCCACCGAGGCGTATTTACGCTTCGATCCGCCCAGCACCTTGATGCACTGGACCCGACGGGCGCCGGAGTTATCGGCTACGTCCAAGTTCGTTTCGGCCTGGATCATTGTTCTTGTCCTTGACTAAAGGGCTTCACCAGCAGGGCCATGCGGCCTCCTTTGATGTCAGCCCGCCTCGCTAATCACTTCCCAGGATTTGCGCTTCGAGATCGGGCGGCATTCCCGGATCTGAACCGTGTCACCCACCTTGCACGCGTTGGCTTCGTCGTGCGCGGCATACTTCTTGGTCCGCTTGATGAACTTGCCGTAAAGCGGATGCTTGAACCGGCGTTCGACCTGAACGGTCACGGTCTTGTCCATCTTGTCGCTGACGACGACGCCCTGGAGAATACGTTTCGGCATCTTTCGCTACCTCTTTGTCAGGACGCGGCCGCGGCCGTGCCGCGCTCGCCCAGGATGGTCTTGATGCGCGCGATGTCGCGGCGAACCGCCTGCACCCGCGCCGTGTTTTCCAACGCGCCCGACGCCTTCTGGAAGCGCAGGTTGAAGGCTTCCTTCTTGAGGTCCATGAGCTGGCCCTTCAGTTCGTCGTCGGTCTTGGTCTTGAGATCAACTGCCTTGGTCATGGCCTAACGCTCCTCGCCCAGGCGGGTGACGAACCGCGTCTCGATGGGCAGCTTGGCCGCAGCCAACTCCATGGCCTGCTTGGCTACATCGAACGACACGCCGTCGATTTCAAACATGATGCGGCCCGGCTTCACGCGGCAGGCCCAGAACTCGGGCGACCCCTTGCCCTTGCCCTGACGGACTTCGGCCGGTTTCTGCGACACCGGAACGTCCGGGAAGATGCGAATCCACACGCGGCCGGCGCGCTTCATGTGGCGCGTGATGGCGCGGCGCGCGGCCTCGATCTGGCGCGACGTGATGCGGTTCGGCGACGTCGCCTTCAGGCCGTAGGCGCCGAAGTTGAGCGTCGTGCCACCCTTGGCATTGCCATGGATGCGGCCTTTGAAGGCCTTGCGGAATTTCATTCTTTTCGGGGCCAGCATGTTCCGTCGCCTATCCCAATTGCCTCAAGTCGAACCGGACCGCTCAGCGGACCGGCTGTTGTTCCTGCGCCAGCTTGTCCAGCGCCATCGGATCGTGGGCCAGAATTTCGCCCTTGTAGATCCAGACCTTGACGCCGCAGGCGCCGTAGGTCGTGTTGGCCGTGGCTTCGCCGTAGTCGATGTTTGCGCGGAGCGTGTGCAGCGGCACGCGGCCTTCGCGATACCATTGCATGCGCGCGATTTCCGCACCGCCCAGACGGCCCGCGCAGTTGATGCGGATGCCCTCGGCGCCGAGACGCAGCGCCGACTGCACGGCGCGCTTCATGGCGCGGCGGATGGACACGCGGCGCTCCATCTGCTGGGCGACGTTCTCGGCGACCAGTTGGGCGTCGATTTCCGGCTTGCGGATCTCGACGATGTTCAGATGCACCTCCGACGCGGTCATGGCGGCGACTTCGCGGCGCAGCTTCTCGATGTCCGCACCCTTCTTGCCGATGACCACGCCCGGACGGGCGGTGTGGATCGTCACGCGCGCCTTCTTGGCAGGGCGCTCGATGATGATCTTGGACACCCCGGCCTGCTGCAGGCGGTCCTTCAGCATCTTGCGGATCTTGATGTCCTCGTGCAGCAGGGTCGCGTAATCGCCGTCGTTGGCGAACCAGCGCGAATCCCAGGTGCGGTTGATGCCGAGGCGCAGCCCGACCGGATTGACTTTCTGACCCATTTAGGCGGTCTCCTCACGTTCACGCACCACGACCCTCAGATTGGCAAAGGGCTTCTGAATGCGCCCGACGCGCCCGCGGGCGCGCGCTTTCCATCGTTTCATGACCAGCGAGCGGCCCACGGTGGCCTCCGACACGACCAGGCGGTCGACGTCGAGCTGGTGGTTGTTCTCGGCGTTGGCGATCGCGCTTTCCAGCACCTTCTTGACCTCGCCGGCGATGCGCCGCGAGGAGAAGGTCAGCTCCGCCAGCGCCCGCTCGCAGGGCATGCCGCGGATGCTTTCGGCCACCAGGTTCAGCTTGCGGGGGCTGGTCCGGATGTGCCGGGAATAGGCCATCGCCTCGTTGTCCTTGAGCGGACGTTCTAAAGCTGACTTACCCATGACTAGCCCCTCTTCGCCTTCTTGTCGGCCGCGTGCCCGTGGTAGGTGCGGGACGGCGAGAACTCGCCGAACTTGTGGCCGATCATCTCTTCGGTCACCAGGACCGGGATGAACTTCTGGCCGTTGTAGACGCCGAAGTTCAAGCCCACGAACTGGGGCAGGATGGTCGACCGGCGCGACCATGTCTTGATCACCGAGTTGCGTCCGGACGCGCGAACTTCCTCTGCCTTCTTCAGCAGATAGCCGTCGACGAAAGGACCTTTCCAAACGGAACGCGACATCGATCGCTCCTTTTACCGCTTCTTACGGACGTGGCGCGACCGCATGATCAGCTTGTCCGTTTTCTTGTTGTTTCTCGTCTTCTTGCCCTTGGTCGGCTTGCCCCACGGGGTCACCGGGTGACGGCCGCCCGAGGTGCGGCCTTCGCCGCCGCCGTGCGGGTGGTCGACCGGGTTCATGGCGACGCCGCGAACCGACGGGCGCTTGCCGAGCCAGCGCGCGCGGCCGGCCTTGCCGATCTTGGTGTTCTGCTGGTCCGGATTGGACACTGCGCCGATCGTGGCCATGCATTCGGCGCGGACCATGCGCAGTTCACCGGACGATAGGCGGAGCTGGGCGTAGCCCTGGTCCTTGCCGATGATCTGGGCGTAGGTGCCGGCCGAGCGAGCCATCTGGCCGCCCTTGCCGACCTTCATTTCCACGTTGTGAACGATGGTGCCGACGGGAATGCTCTTCATGGGCATGGCGTTGCCAGGCTTGATGTCCACTGCTTCGCCGGCGACGATCTTGTCGCCCGGGCGCACGCGCTGCGGAGCCAGGATGTAGGCCAGATCACCGTCGTCGTACTTCACCAGGGCGATGAACGCCGTGCGGTTCGGATCGTACTCAAGACGCTCGATGGTCGCCTCGACATCGAACTTCTGGCGCTTGAAGTCGATGACCCGATAGCGCTGCTTGTGGCCGCCGCCAATCCGGCGCGCGGTGATGCGTCCGGTGTTGTTGCGGCCGCCCTTTTTGCGCAGGCCTGCGGTCAGCGTCTTCTCGGGCTTGCCCTTATGAAGATCGCTGCGGTCCACCAGAATGAGCCCCCGGCGGCCCGGCGTGGTCGGTTTAAATTGTGTCAGAGCCATTGGTCTCTGCCCTTTTTCTTCTCAAATCCCTATAGGGAACCCCGGAAGGTCCCTAGATCCCCGTGGTCACGTCGATGCTGTTGCCTTCGGCCAGGGTGACGACCGCCTTCTTGGCGTCGGGGCGCTTGCCCGGACGGCCGCGGAAACGCTTCGTCTTGCCCTTGGCAATCAGCGTGTTGACCGAGGTCACCTTGACCTTGAACAGTTCCTCGACGGCAGCCTTGACCTCGAACTTGTCGGCGTCCATGGGCACGAAAAAGCTGACCTGATTGTGTTCGCCCATCAGGGTCGCCTTTTCCGTGATCACCGGACGACGCAGGATTTCCATCATGCGCTCTTTCGAGACCGTGGCGTTGTTGGGGCTGTAGCGGCTCATTTCAGGCGCTCCGTCAGCTTGTCCACGCCGGCCTGGGTGATGACCAGGGTGTCGCGGCGCAGGATGTCGTACACGTTGGCCCCGCCCGACGGCAAAACGTCGATGCCGATGATGTTGGCGGCTGCCTTGGCGAAGTTGGTATCGACCTGTTCGCCGTCGATGACCAGCACGCGGCCCCAGCCCAGCTTTTCGAGTTGCTTGACCAGATCTCGGGTCTTCGGCGCCGTCAGGGCGGCGCTGTCGAGGATGACCAGCTTGCCTTCCTTCTGCTTCGCGCTGATGGCCGACTTGAGGGCCAGGCGCCGCACCTTCTTCGGCAGGTCGTGGCCATGGTCGCGGACCACCGGGCCGAACACGATGCCGCCGCCGCGCATTTGGGTCGCGAACTTGGTACCCTGACGGGCGCGGCCCGTGCCCTTCTGCTTGAACGGCTTCGCCTTGGTGCCGTTCACTTCCGAGCGGCCCTTGGTCTTGTGCGTGCCGGCGCGGCGCTTGGCGAGCTGCCAATTGACCGTGCGGGCGATCAGGTCGCCACGGGGATCGATTCCGAAGATCGCATCGTCCAGGTCGATGTCACCGACCTTCTTGTTGGCGAGCGAGATAATGTCCTGCTTCATCGCCCTTATTCCTTGTTCTCGCCTTCGGCGTCACCCGCCGAAGCGTCCTGCTTGGCGGTGTCTTCGGCGGCTGCCTTCTCGGCGGCGGCTTCCGCTTCCGCCTGGGCCTGCAACTTCGCCAGTTCCTCTTCGGAGAGCGCCGCCGCTTCCTCGAACACGTCCTGCTGTTCGGCTTCCTTGACGGCCGGGTCGCCCTTCAGCGCGGCCGGCAGCGGGACGTCGTCGGGCCGGCTCCGCTTCACGGCGTCGCTGACCAGGACGAAACCGCCCTTGGCGCCCGGAACGGCGCCGCGCACCAGGATCAGGCCGCGCACCGCATCGGTCGCGACGACCGACAGGTTCTGCACCGTGCAGCGCTTGTTACCCAGTTGGCCGGCCATCTTCTTGCCCTTGAACACGCGACCCGGATCCTGACAGTGACCTGTTGAACCGTGCGAACGGTGGGAGATGGAGACGCCGTGGGACGCCCGCAGGCCGCCGAAGCCATGACGCTTCATGGCGCCGGCGAAGCCCTTGCCGATCGAGGTGCCGGTGACGTCGACCATCTGGCCGCTGATGAAGTGAGCGGCCGACAGTTCGGCGCCGACGTCGATCAGATTGTCTTCCGATACGCGGAATTCGCGCAGCCGCTTGCCCGGCTCCACCTTGGCCTTCGCATAGTGGCCGCGCAGCGCCTTCGGCATGTTCTTCGGCTTGCCCTTGCCCCAGGAAAGCTGGACTGCCGAGTAGCCGTCCTTTTCCTTGGTCCGCTGGGCGACGACATGCACGCTGTCCACTTTCAGGACGGTCACCGGCAGGTGCCGGCCGTCTTCCTGGAAGACGCGGGTCATACCCAGTTTCTGTGCGATCAATCCGGTCCGCATCGTCCTACCCTTTAGAGCTTGATCTCGACGTCGACACCGGCCGCCAAGTCGAGCTTCATCAGCGCGTCCACGGTCTGCGGCGTCGGATCGACGATATCGAGCACCCGCTTGTGGGTGCGGATTTCAAACTGTTCCCGGGACTTCTTGTCCACGTGCGGCGACCGCAGCACGGTGAACTTCTCGATCCGGGTCGGCAAAGGAATGGGGCCGCGCACCGAGGCGCCGGTCCGCTGGGCCGTGTTGACGATCTCGCGCGCGGACTGGTCCAGCACGCGGTGGTCAAACGCCTTCAGCCGAATTCTTATGTTCTGTTGGTCCATGGCTCTAGCCCCAAAAGGTTGCCGGCCCCCGTAGTGGTGAGGGGGCCGGCTGAACGGTTACCCTATTCGATGATCTTGGAAACGACGCCGGCGCCGACGGTACGGCCGCCCTCGCGGATGGCGAAACGCAGGCCCTCGTCCATGGCGATCGGCGCAATCAGGTTGACCACCATCGAGATGTTGTCGC
>Ga0210019_1000956_pt1 | contig 32680 bp, 36 predicted proteins | sample CryGeyCG2114_020_2_FD_183969 | JGI IMG/M metagenome (GOLD analysis project Ga0210019, IMG submission 183969) | Groundwater microbial communities from aquifer - Crystal Geyser CG11_big_fil_rev_8/21/14_0.20 (SPAdes) (version 2) | ecosystem: Environmental > Aquatic > Deep subsurface > Groundwater ...
TAAATCGCCAAAAACTTCTCACCCTTTAAGATCATTTTTTTTATACTGCAATACAAGCATTAAACCAAGTTTTTCTCGATAGTAGCGGGTAGTAGTAGAAACAAATTTCTCTGCGGGGATTAATTCATATACTCAATATCCGGGTTATTTTCTTTGATACAGGCCAATTAATTGAGCTTCGCCTGTAATATGTCCTTGTGTTGCTTTCTGAATCTGACTTAGTTTTGAACCTTCGGGCAAATCTAATTTTTTATCTAAAGCATAAACTTTGAAAAAATATCGGTGCGTTCCGGACGGCGGACACGGCCCCCCGTAACTTTCTTTGCCAAAATCATTTCTGCCTTGTATTGCGCCATGTGGTAAACTTTTTTCCTCAATAAAAGAAATATCAGGATTAATATTCCAAACCAACCAGTGTAAAAAAGTTCCTATGGGAGCATCGGGGTCATCAACAATTAAAACCAAACCTTGCGTTCCTTTGGGTATGCCCTGTAGTAGATTTTCAACAGTCGCGAAGCGACAAAATATATAGCGTCGTAGAAAGAAATAGTCATATATACTAAAGGTTAACAATGAAACAAGAATAAACATTTATTAAGTTGAAAATTCACTACGGGGTACATGCCCAATCTGTAAGGGCGGATGAATATTTTCGCCGTCGCACGTATATTTTCCCGGAATGTGAGAATTATTCTCAAAAGCCGGGCTTACAATTTCCATAATTTTTGACACTTCTAATTTTGGTACGACCTTTTGTTTAAAATTTCTGGCAAATGGAGCCCCACTGGCGAAGCCCGCGGTACCTACTTTCTCATCCTTTGGGCGACATCCCGAAACGCCATTCATCCACTGACATGGCCCGTAGTCTTCTGGCGCGAGGGATAAAAAGACGGCTCCTGCTGAAAAAATTAGAACTAAAACCACTATTATTGAAATTTTTGAAAAGTTTTTCATTTTTTACACCATTTGAGTCTTAAATAATTTTCGCAATTCTGTTTTTGCCTGCTCCAAAATTCGTTTTCTTTTTGGTTTTAAATTTTTGCCGGCGCGATTAATATAAAAGTTCAGCATTGACATTGCCGATTGAAACGCCGTTCCCTTGCGATTCAAACTTTCTTCTGCTGATTTCTTCAACGATTTGGCAATCTTTTCAGAATTATCCAAAGTAAAAACGCCTTGTTCCAGCTGAAGAGCAAAACTATGTTCAGTGACATATGCAGACCAATTTTTTGAAGCTCTTTTTGTCATTTACATTCATTATTCTTCACAATAAAACGCCATTTGCGGCGCGACCAATAAGGTCCAGCGTAATCAATCCCAATTCTTGGTCCAGATTTTATCATTTTTGAATCAATTTTCTCTTCTCTGCCTTCTAACCAAATTCTTTTACTTGTAGTTAAATCTTCTCCATAAAAAGATTTATCCAATTTCAGCCACCGGCATAATTTCCCCGGCCCGTCAGTTAAATTTTTGGAGTTTTGAATTTTAAAATTCCGAATTTGTTTATCACCGCAAAGCGGGACCTTGTTTGCGGGAGGGTTTAAAGTTTTGGATTTAGAATTTTTAGCAATGTTGAATATGGGTTCGACAGCTCTTATAAGCACGCACTCCGGCTTATCAGCCAAACCTGTAACTATATTGAGTTGCCAGTACATTCCGTAAACTAAATAAATATAAACATGACCGCCAATTAAATACTCGGCTTTATTCCGGGATGTAATTTTTCCGCGGTAGGCATGCGAAGCTTTATCTTTTGGCCCAATATAAGCCTCAACTTCAACAATTTTACCTTGTAGGAAACTTACTTTTCCTGATTTTCTTATTGGGCGAACAATATATTTTCCTAAAAGTTCTTTGGCAACATTCAAGGTCGGCCTGGTATAAAAACTTCTATGCAATCTCTTGCCAAATTTTTCTTTTTTAGTTCTTGGCCCTGCTTTAACAAAAATTTTCATATTACGGACAGTTGATGGCTTTACGCCAGCCAGCAGCCAGAGCTTCTGATTCGCTGCAAAACCATTTTTCGCCACGGGCTTCATCAATTTTTGTTTTTTCATATGAACCGCAACCGAGCATATGATAAATCTTTTCGCCCGAAGAACTTATATTGCCTTTAATAACGCAAAAATCTTTGGGATTATTTTCTTGCAATACTGGAACTTGGGTTTTTGCTGGAGCAACAGCCGGACACGAATTCCACAAACCCCGTTTGGCCTCTCTTGCTTCTTGCTGGGCTTTCACAAACTGGTCCTGATATTTTATGTCAGGCGGATACGAATAAGAATACGCAAAACCCCGCTTAACCAATTCCAAATTTACAAAAGTGTCGCCAACCCAAACATACCGCAAAAGCCGATTGTATGCGTCCCTGTCCGTGATGTCTTTTTCCAGCCGCGCCATCTTGCCTTCAACTAACTCCTTATTTTTATTGGACGCTTCCACACCAAAACATTGCACGGGTTTCCGCGGGTCAACGGTCTCTGGCGTATCTATTCCAATATATCTAATTCTCTCTCCTCCCTCTATTTCAATTGTATCGCCATCAATAACGCGAATAACCTTTACCCCGTTAGAGATCGCGGACGCTTGCGCCTGCGTCCTATCTCTAACGGGGTTTGCCGCAGGAATCACGGAATCAATAATTGAAGATATATTATATTGCCTAAACTCACTGCCAATCGCAATACCAATAAACAACGCCAAAATCATTCCCGCGATAATCAAAAAATTCTTAGAAGTAAAAATGCTCATTTATGTAATAATTAAAAGTTATTATTCTCATTATTCGCGCCTACCCCGTTATACCCCGTAGTAGATTTTTAACGAGTTGCGAAGCGACAAAAAGAAACTACGGAGTATCATAAAAAGAAATAGCCCGCATACTAAAGGTTAACAATGTAATTAGAATGAACGTTAATTAAGTCGAAAACTCTTTACAGGGTATGCCCCGTAGTAAGCTCTGCTTCTTTACTGGGGTAGTAAGCCCGCGCCACATAATCAAGCTTCGCTATACTATCAAGGTTTGTTTTGCTCCCGGAATCTGTTCCGCTCCTGGACGCATGAGGATACAGAGAATGAATCGATTACATATATACATATACATACGGGACATTCCAACATTCTCAAGAATGTTGGAATGTTTTTACTTACATTATTACATATTACATCATTCCAATTTTAAAGTCTTTTTAAATATCCCTTATGTACCTGCAGTAAATAGGGTTGCAGAAAACCATAGAACGGACCGCCTTTTTTAATTTTTGCCAGCATTATGTGTTTATAAAGTCCAAAAACGATGGCTTGAAAAATTATAACACGATTATCGGAAACCAATTCGCTTATTTTTTCGTCTTTTTGTTTTAAAAATTCCGCCTTAAAATCGCTTAGATGAGCTATTATATTCTTCATATCTCATATTTATCAAGCCAAAAATGACCACCTTTCTCGTTTTCGCTTCAATTCTGGCGGAGTGAGTGTTGTATTTTAAAAATCTTATAGCCGCGATAATCCTTGAAAACATATTATTTTTTTATCTTGTCAAAAATCGTTACATCGCCTTTTTCATATTCACCCATCTCAAACCCGTCATAAACAAAATGATCCCCATCCTGATAAAAATATAAAGCGGTTTTCCCATCAATAATAATCATAAAATCGCGGCCAATCCCTGTTGGAATAAGATCGATGCGTTCGGTTCGGCTGAATAAATCATTCGCCTTGTCAAATATTGGATTAGCAATGCCCATTTGCTGAGAAAAATACCGCATCGCCATACTTGGCCATACCTGCAAAAGTAATTTCACAAACCAATTAATATTTGTTTCTTCGCGTTTTGTTTTCTTATTCATTTATTCATAATTTAATTTAATAGTAGCTAAGCTTATTGCTTATTCTCTAATTCGCGCGCCTGCCCCCGACTTGTCCGCCAAGTTTCCTGACTGCTTTTTTTATTCTTACAATGCAGCCATTCAAATCAGAGACAATATCGCGTTCCGGTAAACGAATAACAATCCAACCGTGCCGCCTAAGAAGAGCGTTTTTTATTTTATCTTTCTCTCGCTGGCGTAGGCCGAAATGAGCCTTTTTATTATCGCACTCGATAGCAATCGATCCTTGCCTACAAAACACAGCAAAATCAAGACAATATCGTTTTTTGCCGCTTAAAACGTAGTGCTGGGTAATTGCTTTGATGCCAGCCCGCCTCAAACCATCCTCTATGATCTGCTCTGTCGGAGCAACGTTGTAAAGTTGTAAAATGTTCTTTGATTTTAACAAACGATTTAATGTGGTAAAGCCGAAGGAGATACGGCGCGGTGTTGTGTTCCTGATTGGCCGAGGTAATTTTTTGACTTTACCAACGCGGACACGAAGATAATAATCATAAACTTTAGGATGATTTGACCCATCTGGCAACAAATCGCTCCTTCTCATAGTTTGATAATTTAGAACACGAGCATAATATCGAATACGTTTTCCTTGACGGCCGAACAGAACGGGTTGATAGAAGGCGAGATAGTTAAATTGTCGCGTCGGCGCATGCGCCACAGGAATTCGATACCAGTTTTTGGTCAAAAGAATATTAAGATCGCGCTTGTTTTTGAGTACGCCAACTAAAACGACTTTATCTATTTTACCTTTTATTATTTTCATTAAGCGGTTTTGCTTGCCCTGCTGCGCCTCGTTGATCCCGCTGTGACGGGATTCTTTGGGGTATATAGGCGCAATGGCGGGATTGTTCAAGGCTGGCCAATTAGCTTATATTCAACTATTCTCTAATTCACGCGCCTGCACGTCTGTGGCTTTCTTGCCTACCGAAGATTTATCGTATGCGGAAGCAAAAGACGGAAAGAAATCTATTGCGTGCGGGACATTCCAACATTCTCAAGAATGTGGGAATGTTTTATTTTAATTATTTCCTATTTCCAAAAAACAATTGCCAGGTTTTCTTTTTGATTATTGCTATGAAGTTTATTTTCCTAATTTTCTCGCCCTGTAGTGAGCTTTGCTCTACTACTGGTGTTTGTTGGCCAGTTAGGCATTTTGGGCCTTCCATAAATTCGAGGCATCAATAAATACAAAAGTTTTCTTGAAATTATTTTAACATAATTTATAGTAAGCTTGTCGAACCGTTCTCTTATTTCTGCCAAAGGCGGACAGGCGCGCTTGCCAGCCAAATCCAACTTCCCTACAGCAAGATTTTTCGTCTTCTAACTTCGGCTTGGCGTACCCGAACTTCGTCCATGCCGAAATGGTGGGCAATTTCGTGCCAAACGGTATTTTTTACCATTTCTTTAATATCTTTTTCATCGCGGGCCGCTGCTTCAATCGGCTTTTGGAAAATAGTTATTTTGTCGGGAAGCGCAGCGCTGTAATTCGTTCCCCGTTTTGCCTGCGGCACACCTTCATACAAACCAAACAATGTCCAACCCGGACGAAGATTCAATTTCTTTTTCTGGGCAAGCGTCGGTTCGTCCTCAATAACAATCGCCACATTATCCAATTTCAGCAAAAACTTTTCCGGGATTGCTTTTATCCCCTGTTTTACAATTTTCTCAAACTCTGTCCGACTTAACTTTTGCATAAATTATTTAGAACATCACTAAAAAAAACCATTCCAAAACATTCCAACATTCTCAAGAATGTGGAAATGTTTTTATAAATTTGACTAACTCTTTTCCGTAAGGAGAGAGTGAATGAATTACATTTCTACCCCGATATTTCTTATTCAAAAGACCGGCTTGAACTAATCGCCTCGTATGCTCGGAAATGGTTTTAAAATTTTTATTTAATTTTTCGGCAATTCCATCCACGGTGATGTCGGAATTTTCAAAAACTAAAAGCAAAATGTCAATTCGATGGTGATTTGCTACACCCTTAAAATGTCTTTCGAGTTGTTCCGCTGTTTTCATGTTTCTATTTATTATAGCATAATATAATATTCCGACATTCTCAAGAATGTTGGAGTATTACTATTTTAGATTAGGGCTGAAAAAGTTCCTCTGGTAGAAATCGAACATGTTGAACTTCCGAGAATTGTTTTGCTGTTGCCTCAATTTGGAACCATAATATACCTACCCGACATGAACCGCCACTGGTTTTATAATGAAGATCTTCAAATTCAAGCGTTAAAATACCATCTTTTGAAGAAACGCTTTTTAAAGAAAAACCTTCTAAAAGATATTCGGTAGTAATTCCTTGGGATTTTTCTTCTTTAGTAAGCTGGCCGGAAATTAAAAGCTCAATTGTGTCTTGAATTGGCTTTTGATTATTGGAATTTTTCGCCTTTCGCTTGGTAGAATCTCTAAAAAACACTCCTTGCGTCCTGCCGTAAATTTTGATATTCAAATGCTCTATATTATTTCCTCTTCTACTCTACTGTCACTGATTTTGCCAAATTTCTCGGTTTATCTATATCTAAACCCTTTAAGACACTGCAATAATAAGCAAAAAGTTGCAAAGCTATAACTGATAAAACCGGCGTCAGCATTTCCAAGGTTTTGGGGATATAAATTGTATCACTGGTAAGTTTTTTAATTTCTTTATTGCCCTCGGTGGCTAAGGCCAAAATCGAACCGCCCCGGGCTTTAATTTCTTCCAGATTGGAAATCATTTTTTCATAAACGCTGTTAGAAGTAGCGATATTAGTTTGTTTCAATATGTATTTTGATTGAGTTCTTTTAGACAACGGTGATGAGACTTCATCACCAAAACTTCTAACCGGATAAACGTTGTCCGACGGCGCAATGCCGAAAGTGGGAAAATTTTTATCAATTAAAGCAATAGGGCCATGCTTCATTTCGCCGCTAGCGCAGCCCTCGGCGTGAATATAGGAAACTTCTTTAAGTTTTAAAGCGCCTTCCAAGGCAATAGGATAATTATACTTTCTGCCCAAAAACAGAAAATTTTTAGCCTGGTAATATTTTTTAGCTAATTTTTTAATTAGTGGTGCTTGTTTTAAAACTTCTTCCGCTAAATCCGGTAAGCGCTTGATTTCTTTGGCAATTCTTTGACCTATTACCAAAGACATTTGGCGCTGTCTTCCTAAAAATAAAGTTAATAAAGCCAAAATTATTATTTGCGAGGTAAAAGCCTTGGTTGAGGCAACTGCCATTTCCGGACCAATATGATTATAAACGCCTGCGTCAGTTTCCCTGCTAATTGAAGAGCCAACCACATTAACAATACCCAAAGTCAAAATTCCTTTTCTTCTGGCTTCCCTTAAAGCTGCCAAAGTATCAGCTGTTTCTCCTGATTGGGAAATACAAAACAGAGCGGTTTTTTTATCCAAGATTGGTTTGCGATATCTGAATTCTGAAGCAAATTCCACTTCAACTGGTATTCCTGCGTATTCTTCCAACATATATTTACCCACCAGCCCGGCGAAATAAGATGTACCACAAGCCACAATAATCAATCTTTCAATTTTTCTTAATTGTTCCTGAACGTTTTCCAAGCCGCCTAATTTGGCCAGTCCCTCTCTTTCAATCAAGCGGCCCGCAATGGAATTTCTGATGGCCTCGGGCTGCTCAAAAATTTCTTTCAGCATAAAATGCGGATAACCGGCTTTCTGAGTTTTGTCTAAACCCTCACACCATAACGAGGATTGATATTTTTTGGTGCCATTGGCGCTTATCCTCGTTTGATGTAGGGGCAGGTCCCATTCTAATATTTCGGTTTTTTTCAAAAGATTTTCCAGAGCTAAATTAGTAAAACTTATTCCCTTTGGGGTGATAACAGCAATTTCTCCGTCGTTTAAGTAAATAACTTTTTTGGTATGAGTCAAAATCGCCGAAGCATCAGAAGCCACAAGATATTCGCCAGTGCCGACACCGATTAAAATCGGCGAAGAATTTCTGGCAACAACAATTTTTTCCGGGTCTTTTTTGGAAATAATCGCCAAGCCATAAGTGCCTCTAACAAGTTTGAGCGCTTTAATAACTGCTTCTTCTAAATTATTTTTGAAGAACTTCTCAATCAAATGAGCCAAAACTTCAGTATCTGTTTCTGAAACAAATTTATGACCTTGTTTAATCAGTTTTTCTTTCAGCTGGCGATAGTTTTCAATAATGCCGTTATGAACCAGAAAAATATTTTTTTGACAGTCAAAATGGGGGTGAGCGTTTTTCACGGTCACAGCGCCATGGGTTGCCCATCGACTATGCGCAATTCCCCAACTACCTTCTGGTATTTTCTTTTCCAATAAACTCGCTAGATTATCAAGCTTCCCAACGGCTTTTACAATAGAGATTTTATTATCAATACCAACTACACTCATTCCGCTGGAGTCATACCCTCTATACTCTAAACGTCGCAAGCCATCCAAAAGCAGAGGAGCGGCCTGTTTTTTGCCTAAATAACCAACAATGCCACACATAATTTTAATTTTGGTCGGGCTGTCCTTCTTTGTCCCTCGGCTAACTCGGGACTACGGATGGACACAAACGCTTTCCTTCATCCCTTGACTATCTCAAGACTACAGATAGGCGCGGATGCCCTTTTCCTACTTCGTTCCAGTCGGGCTGCCGGGAATCGAACCGGGGCTTCAGCCAGAGGCTGATCCGCCTCGGGCGGAAAATCCTCCTTGCCTCGCACTAAAAATTTTACATTCGGAGAGCCGGGATTCGAAAAAGACCCGGCTTCTTTTAATTTAATATTAATTTATAAACTCAAAATAGTAAACCCCGTTAGAGAGTTCCGCTCTCTAACGGGGTAAATTAAGATCTATGACCAATCTTAAAAAAGTTTTTTGTAAAAATTGTAAAAAGCCAATTTATCGAAGCGCCGGCCGATTTAATGAAAATTTAAAATTTGGGTGGAATTTCTATTGTTCAAAAAAATGCAAGTATCAATATAAAACAAAAAAACAAAAATTGATATGTGAGAATTGTAGCAAAGTTTTCAAACGAACACCCAGCGAAATCTCTCCGCATAATTATTGTTCTCGGTCTTGTGCCGTGATAGTAAATAATAAAAAAAGCCCAAAGAGAAAAGCACAATTAAAAACTTGTATAAAGCGCGGAAGGCATTTTAAAAAGGGTAATGGAAATCTAAAATATTGCTCTATAAAATGCCGAAGAGAAGCAAGGAGTTATACCTCTGAGCAACTTATAGATATCATAAAACAATTTACGCAGAAATTTGAAAGAGTTCCCGCGAGACGAGAGATGGAAGGAATTGTTAAGTCATGCATAAAAATTTTTGGTTCTTGGAATAATGCTATTCAGGCGGCAGGGTTTATCCCCAACCGCTCACACGATAATCGGATGTATAAGCGCGTTAGTACTAAGGCTATAGATGGTCATTTATGCGATTCCGTTTCAGAGCTTTTGATTGATAATTGGCTTTATAAAAACAATATCTTACATGAAAGAGATGTGTATTATCCAAAAACACACCATAAAGCGGATTGGGCAGTATCAATTAAAAACAAAAATAAAAAAATATTTGTTGAATATTTTGGATTAGCAAATGATAGTCCCAGATATGATCGGGCCATAAAAGAAAAAAAGAAACTTTGTCATAAAAACAAAATTTCTTTAGTACCAATTTATCCTCAAAACCTATATCCTAAGGAATTTTTAGAAGATAATCTAAAAGAAAAATTTAAAAACATAATTTAAAAATTACTTTTAAGTGTCGGGGACAGCAGAGTCGAACTGCTATATTCCTCGTCCCGAACGAGGCGCCTTACCATTAGGCCAGTCCCCGAAGCCGACGTCTTAGCTGCTAAACCACGCCCTGTTTTAGTTGTTTATACATAATACTTCCCTTTCATTTCTTGTTCAACCCCTTGTTCAAATTCTTCTTTTTGCTTTTTCGCTTTTTGCGCCAAGCGCTGCAAATCCTTGTCGGCAAGTTTGTGAAGTTCGCGCATGCGCGCTATAAGTTTTTCTTTATCATTTTTAAGCGGGTCAGACAGCACATCATCAAGCAATTCAGATAAAATCCATCCCACGCGCGGCCCGGGCTCAATGCCAAGCTCTTGCATTACGGTTTTGCCATTTACCGCAAGCATTTTCGGAGACACCGGATCGTGGCGCACTTTTTCAATCATAAAAAGCAAATGGCGAAGCTTGTACGGCAGTGCTTTTTTTACGCCCGACCCGATACGGTCAGCTTCACGAACTCGAATTAAATCGTCTAAATATTCAAGCCCTACGCGGCTGATAAACCTGCGCACGCCTGCCTCACTCACTTCGCCAACATTGTAATAAAACATATGGTATCTCACCAAATGCGATACTCGTTCAATCAGTTTTGCAGGAAAATGCAACCTTGCCAATGCTCGTTCCGCAACGCGGCTTCCCATCCGCTCGTGCCCGTAAAATGTCGCAAACTCTCCGTCCCCTGCTTTTGTTTTTGGCTTACTCACATCATGCAGCAACGCAGCCAACCGCACTTCAAGCGAGTACCCCTGCCGAGCTGCGTAATCTAATGTGCGGATGCTATGCTCCCACACAGAATACACGTGATGCCTGTTTTGGCTCACCCTAATGCCGTCGCGAAGCTCGGGCATAATAAATTGCAACAACCCAAACGCTTCCAACTGCACCATACCTTGAGCCGCATTTTCGCTCATCACAATCTTAATAAATTCATCGCGAATGCGTTCCTGGGCAATTTCTTTTAATAAATGCGCATTATGTATAATTGCGTCGCCCGTATCCTTTTCAATGGCAAATCCCAATTCTGTTGCAAATCGCACTGCACGCACCAACCGCAACGCATCTTCGCTAAAACGCTCATCGGGTTTGCCAACTGCGCGGATGATTTTTTTCTTTACATCCGCAATACCGCCAAACAAATCCAAAATATCGCCAAGACCGACTTCATTCTTTTTCATAACAAACGGAACAGCAAAAGCATCAAATGTAAAATCCCTGCGGCTCACATCTTCCTGAATTGTTTTTGCAAATTGAATGCTGTCAGGATGGCGCTTGTCTGAATACGCGCTTTCTGTGCGAAACGTGGTGATTTCAATATTGTGCTTGTGTAATCTCCTGCCCATTTCTTGAGTTTCAACCGTGTCGGCATCTTGTATGGTTTTGACAATAACAGTTCCGAATGTATTTTCATATACGCTGTTTGGAAATAATTGCATCATTTGCTCGGGTGTTGCATTGGTTGCCAAATCCCAATCCTCTGGCTCACGATTCAAAAAAAACACATCACGCACGCATCCGCCAACCAAATACGCTTCAAACCCATTGTCCACAAGGGTTTTACCTGTATGCAAAACAAATTCCGGAATTTTGGTTGCTTGTGCCATGTACAATTTCTGTTTTATGTTTTTATGTTCACTTTTGAAAAAATGAAAACTTACCTCCTTATCTTACAAGATTCTGTATGAATCGTATACTTTGTTGCATATCGTTCCATTTGCTATCTACTTCCAAAGTGACAATTCCCTGGTAGCGCGATTCTTTCAGGAGTATGAGAAAATCTCTTATTGGCAGATTGCCCTTGCCCAAGGGAAGATGCATTTCGAATATGCTGTTTTTGCAATCGCTAAGATGAATATTTATAATTCTATCCTGATTGTTTTTATAAAAATGAATGATGTTCCCGCCAGAATATCCCATATGGCTTGTATCAAGGGTGATGCCGAATTCAGTTTTTCTCACTGTTTCGGAAAAATGACTCTCGTCCCAACTGGCAGACCCACAAAAATTTGTAAAGAAATTTTTAATGCTGTTTTCTAACCCGATTTTTATCCCGTACTCGTTTTCTAAGAGTTTTAATTTATGAATAAAGTTTGGGTCATATATATTTTTACCCAGAGCAAATAAATGAATCACGATTAACTTTGCTGACAGTTTCTGGGCCGCTTTAAACAATTTAGCTATGGAATCAAAATCTATTTTCAGTATTTTTAATACAGGTTGATGAACACTAAGTACCGGAATGTTATTGCTCGCAAGAACTGATTTAACAAGATTCAAATTACTTTCGTGAGTATTGGCCGACAAGGCTACTTCTACTCCATCTATCATACATTCCCGTACGAGTTGCGAGATTTTTTCAAGAGACAGCTCACTTTTGACTGGAAACCCCCTGAGCAAATCTTCAAAAAAATTACTTTTTTCTTTCACAACATCTCCTGCTTTTATTGATAAAGAAATTTTCATACTTTTAGTTGATTATAAGATTATCGTATGCAAGATAGTGCCCTTTGTTTGAAAATGCGCGAACCTTTTTTGAGCGGAAACTGAACGAATGAAATCAGCCCGCCACCGCTTGACAGGTTCGCCACACCACAGAAAAATATTCTTTGCTCTTTTCTTTTTGCTTGCCCCGTAAGTCCCGCCGTGGCGGGGTCCTTCGGTGGGCGCCTGCTTGAAGAATGCGAGAAGTAATTGAAATTTCCTTGAATTTATAGTACTATTTTATTTGAAATATGACAAATATCAGTGACGAAATTTTAACTAGAAAATACCTTTAAGGCGATGAAAAATCGCTGGAAGTTCTCTTTGGGCGATATCTTAAACCAATCTACAGCTTTACTTATAGATATGTGGGGAGGCAGGATGCGGAAGATGTGACGCAAGAAGTGTTCGTGAAAGTTTGGCGAAATCTCAAAAAGTTTGACCAACAAAAAAGTTTCAAAACTTGGATTTTTAGTATTGCCAAAAACGCCTCATTAGATTATCTTAAAAAGAAAAAGGCAATCCCGTTTTCCGAATTTTCCGCCCGAGGCGGATCCGCCTTTGGCGGAGAAAACGTGGCTGGAGAAAATATGCTCGCGGAGACACTGGCTGATCCCGCTCCTCTACCGCAAGAGTTGCTTGAGCGCGCGGGAATAGCCCAAGTGCTCAATAAAACGATGGAAAAACTCTCCCCAAAATACCGCATGGTGCTGTTTTTGCGCTATAACGACCACTTCACTTTTAGGGAAATCGCGGAAACGCTCGGAGAGTCAATTGATACCGTAAAAAGCCGCAATCGTCGAGCGCTTATTAAAATTAGAAAACTGCTTTCTAAAATACAAAGGGTCGAAAAACAATAAAATTAATTTAAAAAATTATGACAATAATAGAAATTTTTGCAATTATTCTCGCCACATTGACCATAGCAAAGATAATAACTATCTTGATTAACCCTCGCGCTTGGATGAAATTAGTTGAACCGATGTTTAAGAATCCTGCTATAGCCACCATCATCTGTCTGATTTTAGCCGTGGTTACAGGATATTATGTCTTGCAGAGCATTTCGATTGTTGAGATTGGAGCAGTTATGTTATTTTTTGCCTTCTTAATTGGCGCGGGATTGATGTCATATTCTGAAACTCTTTTCAAATTACGTGAAGAAGTTATAGAAAAAGGAGTGAGAAAGGCGTGGCTACCTGTAATTATATGATTAGCGTTTGCATTATGGATATTGTATGCAGTATTTTCCGGCAGCTAATACCGGAAGTTTGTTTTTAAAACATTAAGAATTAAAAGGGATGCACCAAAATGCATCCCTTTGTCGTATTAGTTAAGTGGGGTATGAGAAAAGATTACGAAAAATTGTTTACTCATCTTGAGCCGCCGGAACCGCCGGCAGAGCTTCTTGATAGAATACTCTTCGCAATTAAACGGGAACAGGAACTGCGAAGCACTAAAAGGCTGGCATTTGGGTTTCTTGCTCTTTTGGTCGTCTCACTAACTGCCGCGCCGTTTTCTTGGGCGTTCTTTTTTGGGCAAATGGCCGAATCCGGAGTTTTCCAGTTTATATCAGCTACAACAAGTGATCCCGGAACTTTCCTTTCGCTCTGGCCTAATTCTATTATGGCAGTTGCAGAATCATTACCGGTTATGGGAATTACTGTATTTATCATCAACATGATCCTGGCAGTTTTCACCCTCCGTTTGTTTCTTTATAAAAAGAGGTTGCTGGTCGGCTATCTCTTGCAAAGCGTTTAATTAATAAAAGTATGAACCCCGTTAGACATTCATTTTTCATAAAAATTATATCTGGATGTCATGATGGGGCTCAGAAATATTATGACAGAAACATCACTAAAAATGTCTAACGGGGTGAACGAAGAAAAAATAAAAAAACTCTTTTCCGCCCTAGGCGGATCCGCCTTTGGCGGACAGAATCTGCAAAATCTTTCTCCAGAAGAACGTCAACAGCGGCTTCAGGAACTTGGCGGGAATGTTGGCGGCGCCCGCCTTCGCCAAGGCTTCGGCGGGCAAGGACTCGCGACAGGAGAGATTATCTCTAAAGACGACAAGAGTGTTACCGTAAAACTTCGCGACGGTGGTTCAAAAATTGTATTCCTCTCTGGCTCAATAGAAGTAACAAAATCTGTCAGCGGAACTCTTGTCGATCTTGAAGTCGGTAAAAATATCTCCGTAAATGGCACTGCCAATTCAGATGGAAGCATAACCGCACAGTCAATTCAATTGCGTCCTAACCTTCAATAGTTAAATAGTTAAATGATTAAATTTCAATTACTTCTCGCATTTTTCAAGCAACTGGTTTCCTTGGTCTGGTTTCGTTCAGCAATTTTTGATAAAATAGGTTCGAGCTTGATACAATAAAGACACCATCAACGAACTAAACGGTTTTTTGGAAGCCAAAATGCGAGACGCGCGAAGCGCGTCCCACTGATTCCCCCCCATTTTCCCAAACGAATTCAGAATTTTTGGTGCGCTTGCGCGCACTGATTTTTCGCCGAGGAGGAGGTGCCCTCACGAGGAATCGAACCCCGATGTCTAGTTCCGAAGACTAGCGCTCTATCCGTTGAGCCATGAGGGCATAAACAGCGGGCATGCGTTTTACTACAAGAGCGTTAAGCGAACGAAATGCTTGATGGCGTTGCTGTATTGTAACGAATAATGGAGATATACTCAATAATACCCGTATGCGCATATTTGTAACCGTCAAGCCGAACGCGCCAAAAACGTCAATTGAACAAATTGACCACTATCACTATCGTATCGCGGTTCGAGAACCGCCTATCCGGGGCAAGGCAAACGCAGCCGTCATTCACGCCTGCGCTGATTATTTCCACGTCCCCCAATCATCAATACACATCGTATCCGGATATACCTCACGAAACAAAATACTTGATATTGCGTAGTTTCCTTTCGTGGCACTTCGGCGTACAATAAAATAAACAAAGAAAAATAAAAAATAAATATATGCGAGGATACATTATCAATCTTGAAGAAAAAACACAGGAAAACAACACATTCCGGACCGTGCTATACACGACACGCCACAGCCAGCTTGTTGTCATGTCATTGCTTCCGGGACAAGATATCGGAAGCGAGATTCACAAAGACGTGGACCAATTTATCCGCGTTGAACGCGGCCAAGGCAAGGCAATTCTTAATAACGAGGAACACGACCTGCGCGACGGATACGCAGTCATGATTCCTGCGGGCACGGAACATAATATTATCAATACTCAATCGTCTGAATCTATGAAACTCTACACCGTGTATTCCCCGCCCGAACACAAAGACAAAACCGTACACGAAACAAAAGAAGAAGCGTTAACGCACGAAGAGCATTTTGACGGAAGCACCACGTAAGGAGCATAACGCATCACATTTTGTGCGTGCGGGCTTGTTCAATGGCGTGCGCCAATGCTTGTTTTTTCCTAAAAAACGCCGGAATAATAAATTGTTCACCGCCCGTTGTTCCAATCGTGACCGACGGCTGGAGTATCCCTCCGATTTCTATGGTTGCGATTTTATCCAAAGGAATATCTATGCGCCTGCCAAGCCCCCACCATGTTTGCAAAACCACGCGGTCAAAAAATACCTGAACCCGATGTCCCAAAACTGATGTTTCAAAAAGAGGCTTGTTATCCATAAATTTGTTATAACACCCTATTACTCATATCGCAATGCTTCAATCGGGTCTTTTTTCGCTGCTTGGCGCGCAGGATACAACCCAAATACAAATCCCACACCCGCAGAAACAACTAATTTTTGCAAGATTGCGTTTTATAATATACAATATAGCATTAGCCGTAAGATTTCATGGCGTTGTTTACACTTTTTTTCTTAAAAACATCTAAAAAGGGAGGGTGTAAACAACGCGGATAATTCTTACACATTAGCAGATAATTAAAAAATAACTTTTAAAAATATGGAAAAAACGCACAAAATATTTTTTGTACTCCTCGACGCTATTTTAATCTCTTTTGCCCTAACGGGTTTTGTCCTGGCCCAAACAGAATCTTTATCCCCTTCTCCCACGCCAACAATTGAAACAACCAATGAAATCGCAACGCCCGACGAACAGGAAGATGTTTCCGCTGCAAGCCTTGATGTAAAAGAACCTACACTTTTACCAGACAGCAAATTCTATTTTTTAAAAGAGTGGCAAAGGAATTTAAGGCTTGCTTTTGCCTTTAATCGAATTAAAAAAGCTGAAGTCAGGCAGGAAATAGTAAATGAAAAACTTATCGAATTAAAAGCCCTAGCGGCAAAGACTCAAGATCCAAAAATACTTGAAAAGGCAGCTGCTAATTCTCAAAAACACATTGAAAAATTAAAAGAGCAAATAGAAAAGTTTAAGGACAATGCCCAAGCTGACCCTGAAGTTAATAAATTCTTGGATAAATTTGTTCAGCAAGGACTTTTGCAGCAAAGGGTTTTAGAGCAATTGGAAGTCAAGGTTCCGCCCTCAATAATACAAAAAATCGAAGTTGTCAGAGAAAGACATCTGGAAATGTTTTGTGGGGTTATGTCAAAACTTGAAGACAAAGACAAGATCGCGGCCAGAATCAATAATGCTTTGGAAAATCAAATAGGAGACGACTTCAAGCAATTAAAAGATGTTCAGACCTTAAGAAGCATAGAAGAAAAGCTTCCGACTGAAATTCAAGACTCAATCAGACAATTACAGGAAAGAAATCTTAATATGTTTATGGAAAATCTGGAGAAAATGACTACAGAAAAACAAGAAAAGATTGGTGATTATTTACAAAAAATGGGCGGAGACAAAGAAAAACAATTGGAAATCCTTGAGACTTTAAAGCAGCAAGTTAAGTCTGAAGCAATACAGAATAAACTAGAACAGGCAAAAGATAAAATAATCCAAAAGATTGAACAGACTCCTCAAAACGAGAACTGCCCGTCTTGGGCAGCTCCAGCCCATGGCTTTTGCCAAGATGGAAGAATTGTTATAGATAAAGAAATCAAGACCGGTTGCAGATTGCCAGCAAAGTGCGTTCATGTTTCGGACCAGACTCCTTGCAAACCAATTTGCAGCAAAACTGGGACAGGATCGGAAGGCTGGTATAATTCCTGCACAAACGAACTGATAAACAAAAGCGAATGTAAAGTATGTAAAGCTGTTTGTGGCGAAATAGGTACAAGATCAGAGGGCTGGTATAATTCCTGCAATGGCGAACTTATTAAATGGGATAACTGCGCAAGGAAAGTGCCAACAAAACCTATCGGAGTTTGTATCACGCTTTGGAATCCAGTTTGCGGTTCGGACAATAAGACCTATTCTAATGATTGTTTTGCAAGAGCTGCTGGCGTTTCTGTAATTCATAAGGGAGTTTGCAAAGAAATGCCAGAAAAGCCGCCAGTGCCCTTTACTTCCCCATCGCCGCTACAACCCTCTTGTAAAAACATCTGGGCGTATGACAATGACCATAGATTCTGCCAGCAAAAGAAATACTGCGGAGCATATATGTATCTTGGCCTTCATACCTTTGGCACTAAAGAAGAGTGTGAAAAGAGTTTAAAAGAGAATAATGATAGTTCTGAGAATTTAACCTATTGCCAAAAAGACGAAGATTGCGTTTGCGGAGTGGAAAAGAAAACAAGAAAATGTTCTTTTGGGAACGTAAAATACATTGACAAGTCCATACGATGTCCAGACTTCTGCACTGGCATTACTGGAAAGCTAAAGATAATATGCGTTTCCAATATCTGCCAACAAACAGAATAAAAACATTTACACACAGACAGAAAACGACCATTTATCAAGCCGCTTTTCTCTTCCAATTATTTTATATCTGCTTATCTCGTACGTAAAATCTACGGAGCAGATTGGATTTTCAATTTCTTTGAACGCTTTTTGTCAATTTTGGGAATGCGGATAGTCAGGATGCTATTTTTCATAACAGCCTGTGCTTTATCAATGTCAACTTCGCTCGTAGGCAACGACACGGTGCGCGAAAACGACCCCCAATAACATTCCTGGTAAAAGAAATCTTTTTCATCAACTGTTTGCTCTTGCGCGCGCTTGCCGCGAATTGTAATCATATCCCCTTCCAAACTGATATCAATATCATTTTCGTCAACGCCCGCAATCGGAGATTGAATCACGATTTCGGTTGGTGTCTGATATACGTCAACCGCAAGCTCTCCTTCGAGTTCGGCAGCCGGAAGAAACACATCGCGCTGTTCTTTGTCTTGTTCTTTATCTTGTTGGTCTTCTTGTTTTAATTCGTTGTTTGTTTTTGGTGTTTTTGCCATACGAATATAAGAATTATTTTTTTATCTTTATAGTATAGCGCATACGCGCAAAATCGCAAATGCGCTTATTCTGGTTCCGCATATGCAACTTCAATGATGCGCTTGCCGCTTAATTGTTTAAGAACTTCAAAATCGCGCAAAAGCCAAATAGCCACGCCAAACATCATGCTTACGGCAATCACATACGCAAACTGGCCCAAAGAAAGCATAATAGCATTAAACGCGCTGTGAATAACAGTTGCCGCGGCAATTCCGCCAACGATATACGCAAACTGTTTTCGTTTCAAAATCCCCTGCGCCCACGCATATCCTACAATGCCGGATGCCAGCAAATGCAAAAAATTCGCGCCGATGAAACGCAAAATCACGGTCTGTGTTATGGCAAACACCGCGCCATGATACGGCAGCATTGCGTTGGTAATCACTACAACATTTTCTGCAAACGCAAACCCAAGCGCGACCACGATACAATACACCATGGCGTCAACCGGCTGGTCAAACTCGGGATTGCGCATAATTAAAATCCGCGTCACGAAAAATTTCACGCATTCCTCAATCAACGCCACGCCAAGCACCATATACCAAAACGAATTGTAAATTTGCGATACCCCCGCGGCAAAAACCGCGCTTGACGTTTTAAGCGCGGCGTATTCCAGCGCCAAAGCAATGCCGGTTGCGCATACGCCGCCGAAAAACGCAAACACAACCAGGCGCGGCGGTTCAGGGTCCGTATCTTCGCGCAAATACAAAGCAAGCCATACGAAATTGGGAATGAAACTTACAATTAAAATAAATAATGCGCTCATATGCTATTTCCCAGTAGGCCACGATGCCTTTACAAGCAAGGGTTCTTCTTGTTTAAACATTTCCTGCCATAACGCCTCGGTCACAAACGGCATAAACGGATGCAAAAGTTTCAAACTTGTTGAAAATACATAGCGAAGAACAGAAAACACAACAACATCTCCTTGTTTCATCCTTGCTTTTGCCCGTTCGATGTATACATCAGCGAACTCGTGCCACATAAATTGATACAAATTTTCCGTCGCCCGCCCAAAACGAAAATTGTCCAAATCGTTTGTTGTATGTTTAATAAGTTTTTTAAATGAGACAAGAAGCTGCGTATCTTCCGGCGCCAATCCTTGCATCTTCTCGTTAAATGCAGGAATTTTTTTGTTATCTGGGCCCATAGAAATAAATCTTCCGATATTCCATAGTTTATTTGCGAAATTTCTCATTCCCTTCACTTTTTCGTCGCTCAAAGAAACATCACTCGCGGGAGCAACGCCCAACACAAGTGCCATGCGCAACGCATCAGCGCCGTATTGATTAATCATTATTGCTGGATCAATAACATTATTTTTGCTTTTACTCATCTTCTTTCCGAACTTATCTACAACTCGCGCATGCATATGCGCGATTTTAAACGGAACTTCACCGGTCAAATAAATTCCCAACATCATCATTCTGCCAACCCAGAAAAACAGAATATCCCACATCGTATCCAAAACGCTCGTGGGATAAAAATATTCAAAATCTCCCGGCCGCGACCTCAAAGTATTCACTGGCCATTGACCGCTCAAAAACCATGTATCAAATGTGTCTGTTTCCTGAATAACGTTACTTCCATGGCATCGTTCGCATTTCCCGTGATTTAACTGATACGAAGCATCTTTGGGTGCAGACAAAGATTGAAGCCCGGAATGTATTTCGTCAAACGAATATGTTTGTTTCACATTTTTATACGGGCCTGAAACTCTTTTTTTATTTTTATCAAGAAAACTCAACTGAACGGCTTCATTGCAATCCAAACAATACCATGCGGGAATGCGCGGACCCCACACAATCTGACGAGAAATATTCCAATCTTTGATTTTCTCCATCCAGTCAAAATATATTTTTTCGAATCGCCTCTTGGGAAAAATTTTCGTTTCTCCGTTTTTAACTGCTTGAATCGCCGGCCCAGCAAGAGGTTTGGTTTTAACAAACCATTGAGGAAATACCATCGGCTCAATAGTTGTCCCGCATTTATAACACGTAGCCACATTATGCATATAATTTTCATCCACATGGTCAATCAAATTCATCTCCTGCATTGCTTCAAAAACAGCTTGCCTTGCTTCATTCACTTTCATGCCGGAGAATCGTCCTGCCAATTCTGTCAATTTTCCATCCGTGCCAATAACTTTTTTAACCGGAAGATTATGGCGCTGGGCAATTTCAAAGTCTAAAGGGTCATGCCCGGGCGTAACCTTTTCAATGCCTGTTCCAAAATCAGGGTCAATCTCATCATCTGCCACTACTTTCACAGTAAAAGGTCCGTTTACACCCTGTATTTCTATTTCCTGATTCAAATACTTTTCATATCGCTTATCTCCTGGATGAAACGCAACTGCTGTATCGCCGAATTTCGTTTCGGGCCGGGTAGTCGCAAGAATAAACGGACCGTACTTAATATAATACAAAGAATCTTTCCGCTCGATGTAATTAATTTCCAAATCTGAAAATGCGGTCCCGCAACGAGTACAATAGTTTACAATTCGTTCCCCACGATAAATCAAGCCATCATGGTGGAGTTTCCGAAACGTTTCCAAAACCCTTTCAACAATTTCAGGCTCCAAGCTGTAATGATACCTGCTCCAATCAAGGGCAAACCCCAATTTTTTCAGTTGATTTTTATTGATTGCGCGATTTTCTTCGGCAAAATCCCAAAGTATCTTGTACAATGTCTCCCTGTCAAAATCGAACCGGCTTTTACCTTCTTTCGCCAACTTTTTTTCAAACATATACTGCGTTTCCATCCCCGCATGGTCAGCTCCAGGAATCCACAAGGTCGGATCACCTCGCATAATATGGTATCGCGTAAGGATATCCTCAATGACAAACATCGCATGCCCTATGTGCATTGGGTCGTTCGCGTTTGGAAGAGGAAGAATAATCGTAAAAGGTTTTTTATCTTTATCAATAACAGCTTGAAACGCTTTTTTATCTTCCCATAATTGATAAAGTTTCTCTTCATGCAAAGAGGCGTCAAATGTTTTTGGAAATGCTAATGCCATAGATGTATAAAGTATATTGTACCGTATGACATGCTCATTTGTGAAGCTCCGTGCGGATGACTTTCTCTTGAATGATTGCATTCGCATCGGGTTCCAAAGTTTTCCATGTGTCGCGCCTGCCTGATGCGTACGCAATGTACCCAGCTGCTGCGACCATAGCCGCGTTGTCCGTGATATACGCTCGCTTAGGAAATATGACCGGGTAATCAATATGCGCAATGCGAAACGCATTTTGCAAACCAGAATTTGCCGCAACACCTCCGCCAACCAAAATCGTTTTTACTTTGTATTGCTTTGCCGCAGCCAGAGTTTTAAAGACCAACACGCGCACAACCGCACGCTGAAACGACGCGGCAATGTCCGCACGCATACGTTCGCGCTTTGACGAAAGTTTTGTTTGCGAGAAAATAAGTTTGCGGTCGCGCAAAAAATACAGCATTGAAGTTTTCAATCCTGAAAAACTAAAATCAAAATTCTTCGCATGTATCATAGGAGACGGAAATATATACGCGCGTGCGTTGCCTGTTTTTGCCAACGTATCAATGATCGGTCCACCGGGATATCCCAAACCAAGCAAACGTGCGACTTTGTCAAAACATTCTCCTGCCGCGTCATCAAGCGTTTCGCCTATACGCGTGTATGAACCGTGATTTTTCATCAGCAGCAACTCCGTATGCCCGCCGCTTACAATTAACGCAAGCGCGGGAAACGAAGTGTGTTTGGAATTTGGTATTTTTAATTTTGATTTTACTCCAATTTGCTCTAACCAATTGGAATAAATATGTCCTTCCAAATGATTCACGCCAATAATCGGGATGTTTGAAAAATACGAAAGCGAACGCGCAAAATACACGCCAACCAACAATGATGGCATAAGCCCGGGACCGCGCGTCACGGCAATCAGATTTGGTTTGATATTGTTTCCTGCATATCGGCACGCAAGCTTGAATACGCGCCCAATGTTTTTACCGTGCTGACGCGCAGCCAAAAGCGGCATCACGCCTCCGTACGGCGCATGAAGTTTTACCTGCGACGATACCACATTGCTCAAAACTGAAAAACGCGGAGCGCGCAACCCGCCAGATGCTTTGACAAACGCAATTGATGTTTCATCGCAACTGGTTTCAATACCAAGAATAATCATGAAGCAACAGATAAACTTAATAAACTATATAAACAACGCATAAGCGCATCTCGCCCTGTAAAAAACGCGGTTTTGTTCAAGGTTTCAATACCAAGAATAATCATAGTATCCCATTGTAAACCTTGCTTCATAAACCCGCAACCAGGTTGCCTTTTTGGATTTTTCACTATACAATCAGCTGCAAGAAACAACCGTCCTTTTTCTTTCACCCTAGTACCAGACACCTACGTTACGGGACGGTATGTGGTTTCAGTTCCTTTTCCGAATAATAAAGACGCCCTTGAAGTTACTCTGTAGAGCTTCACGCCGCTATCGTCTAACGGCTAGGACAACGCCCTTTTCCGCCATAGGCGGATCCGCCGCTGGCGGACACGGCAGAAACACATTCTTAAATATACTTCAATGTATTACTTGTACGTCTTAAAAAGTAACGCAGTAACGCGAGAAATAGACAATATATCGGTATTACCGCAAACCTACTCAACCGCGTCAAAGAACATAATAGTGGAGAGGTGCAATCGACAAAGGCGTACAGACCATGGAAGCTAATATACAGAGAAACATTTGATACAAAAACGTATGCGAGGCGACGAGAAATATACCTGAAGAAAAATTATCTGGAAAGAAAAAGAATCTTTGACGCAGCAAAATAATTCATGGCCCTATCGTCTAGTCTGGTTAGGACAACGCCCTTTCACGGCGTAAACGCGGGTCCGAATCCCGCTGGGGCTACTAAAACTTCAGAAAAAAGCACTATTTTGAAAAATCGCATCGCAGCATAATATGATGGCTGAACAATCCTATCTGCATCTCGCACGCGCGCACGAACTTAAAGACAAAAAACAGCGGTTCCTGTACCGTTTTTTTGAAATGCTTCCCGGTGGACTCGCGTGGCTGACGCTTATTGGGCTTGTTGTTGCTTCGCGTTTCATTCCCGGACCAACCTCAATCGTATTGATTATATTCGTAATATTTTGGTTTTTCAGAACCATTTATTTTTCGTTCCATTTGAAATCCGGTTTTGACAAAACTCGCCAGGAACAGCGCAAAAATTGGAAGCAAAAACTTGAGGAGCTTTCATTTCCGCGACCGACCCTGCCAGACATAACATCATGGCGCGCCATATGGCATTTAATTATTTTTCCTTCATATCGGGAACCGTACGAAGTATTGCGCGACTCGTGTGAAGCGTTAAAAAACTCCGGCTACCCCCTGAACCGCATTATAGTCGTTTTGGCGCTTGAAGAACGCGAAGGCAAAATCGCGCGCGCAAAAGCAGAACGCATACAGGAAGCATACAAAAATACATTTGGACATCTACTCGTTACATTTCATTCAGACCGCGAAGGTGAAATCGCGGGCAAAGGCGCGAACGAAACGTATGCATGCAAAGAAACAATTGAACGCATTATCAAACCAGCAGCCATTCCGTACGAACATATTATTGTTTCAGCTTTTGACAGCGATACGCGTGCAACGCCGGGATTTTTTCATTGCCTGACATATCACTACCTCACATGCGAAAAACCCTTGCGTTCAAGCTTTCAGCCCGTGCCGCTATATACGAACAACATTTGGTGCGCGCCCGCAATCGCGCGCGTTCTTTCGTTTTCATCAACATTTTGGCAAATGATTCAACAAATCAGGCCCGAGATTCTGATTACCTATTCGTCACATTCCATGGGACTTGCGCCCTTGGTTGAAATTGGGTTTTGGCAAAAAAATGTTGTATCAGAAGATTCACGCATTTTTTACCAATGCTTTTTGCATTTTGACGGCGACTGGACAGTTATGCCGATTTACTTTCCGATTACCATGGATGCCAACATCGCGAAAACGCTATGGCAAACAATGAAAAACCAATATAAACAGCAACGCCGCTGGGCATACGGGGTTGAAAACATTCCTTACCTTTTGTTCGGCTATACAAAAAACAAATGTATTCCTTTTCGCAAAAAATTTCTTCACGCATGGAATATCGTAGAAGGGTTCCATTCGTGGACCACGCACTCTATTATTTTATTCGTGCTCGGATGGCTTCCTATTTGGTTCGGGCCAAAAGATTTCTCATTTACGATTTTGTCATACAATCTTCCACAAATCGCGGGGTTATTTATGCGCATTGCCATGCTCGGCATACTTATGACCGCATACTTGGCAACCATGCTCATGCCGCCACGCGAAAAAAAACCAACTGTATGGGAAAAAATCGGATTTTTCGCGCAATGGATTTTGTCACCGTTGGCGCTGTTTTTATCCACGATTCCAGCTTTGGATGCGGCAACGCGCCTGATGCTTGGCAAATACATGGAGTTTTGGGTTACGCCTAAACAGCGTATTGAAAAAACGTAAGAAACATCACTTTATTCCAAGTGGATTTCTGTTTTAAATTCCTTTATTCTTTCCTGTAACATCGGATACGATTCAAGCGTTGCGTCTTTTTTCAATATCGCTTCGGCATAGGTATGCGCGCACATCACGAGCTCAATATCGCGCAACGAATGCATGGCAAGGTCAGGAATGCCTGATTGTTTGACGCCGAAAAATTCCCCAGGGCCCCGAATCTGCAAATCTTGTTCCGCAAGTTTGAATCCGTCAAACGCTTTTGCAAAACCCTGCAAACGTTTTTGAATTCCCCCTGCATCCAATGACGAAAGTAAAAAACAATATGATTGGTATGCTCCTCTGCCAACTCTGCCGCGGAATTGGTGCAACTGCGCAAGCCCAAACCGGTCAGCGCCCTCAATGACCATCACGGCCGCGTTAGGTATATCAACCCCGACCTCAACAACCGACGTTGAAACTAACACATCTAATTCGCCTTGGCTGAATTTTTTCATCACATCTTCTTTGAGCTCGGACTTGAGTTTGCCATGAAGCAACCCCACACGCAAATCAGGAAAAACAATTTTTGACAACTTTTCGTATTCTTCCAACACTGCTTTTGTGTCCAAAGCCAAATACTGTGGTTCGCTCAATCCCTCATCCGGTTTTTCAATGCGCGGACAAATTACAAACGCCTGCCTTCCATCGCTCACTTGTTTTTTGATAAACGCGTACAGTTCTTCGCGCTGATAATCAAACAAGACCTTGCTGATAATTTTCTTTCTGCCTTGCGGCAATTCTCGAATAAACGAGATGTCTAAATCACCCCAGAGCGCCAACGCGAGTGTACGCGGAATGGGCGTTGCGGACATGCTCAAAAAATGCGGCGTCATACCGCGCCCCAAACTTCCAGAATGATTTTCTAACGTATCATGTAATTCTTTATGGAGAATTTTTTCAGATTGTCGCACATCCTGTTCGGATAATTCTGGCGTATGCGTATGATTTGAATTATGAAGCAGCGCCGCGCGCTGATTCACGCCAAACCGATGCTGTTCATCAACAATCACAAGCGCCAAATTGGAAAACAACACGTCTTTTTGAATAACCGCGTGCGTACCGATAACACACAAAGATTTATCCTGGCGAAGCATAGTTTTTAACGCCTGCTTGGTTATTGCGCCGTGCAGGCCTTCGGATGTAATGCGCGCCTCGTGCGAAACAAGCAGCGCAGTTTCTATAGCAAACGGCTCAAAGATTTTTGACAATTTTTCAAAATGCTGACGCGCCAAAATTTCTGTGGGCGCGAGTACCACTGCCTGATATCCTGCATGCACGGTTGCCGCAATGCCTAACGCAGCCACGATGGTTTTACCGGACCCCACGTCGCCGTTCAGCAACCTATTCATTGGATACGGGTTTGAGATGTCTTTGATAATGTCCCATGCAGCTTGCTTTTGCGTTTTGGTCAACTCAAACGGAAGCGATGCCAAAATCCGCTTAATAAATTCAATGTCTTGTTTGATTTCCGGCGCGTGCAGGGTTTGATTTTGCTTGCGGTATTGCAACAATGTAGTTTGCAACACGAATAATTCTTCAAAGGCAAACCTGCGTTTTGCTTCAGCAGCTAATTCCACGCTTTGAGGAAAATGGATTTCGCGCATTGCCTGGTCAAACGGCATCAGTTTCACTGAGCGAAGCACTGCTTTGGGAATTGAATCGTATGTTTTAGGAATTTTACCCAAAAGCGGTTTAATCAAAAACCTGATGCCCCGCGAAGTCAGCCCGCGCGTTTCCGGATACACAGGAATCAGGCCCGCGGTGTGTTTCAAATCTTCGGTTTTGAGTTCTTCAGCGGAAACGGTTCTGCCGTGGCGTTCAATAACCTCGTACGCCGGGCTTTGAAATAAAATCTTGTTGTCGCGCGCGACAACCTTACCCGACACGACCACTGCGCACCCCTGTGGAATACTGCGCGCCAAATACGGCTGGCCGAACCATATCACATCAATCGCACCGGTTTTATCATACAAAACGCCTTCGGTAATAAACATACGTTTATGCCATGCTCTGCGGGTTTTTATTTTTTCAACAATGCCGAGCGTTGAATACACTCCTGGCTCGCGGATGTCGCGGATGGAAACAAAATTGGAAAAATCCTCGTATCGATTCGGAAAATGCCACAACAAATCCCAAACGGTTTTGATGCCGAGTTTTGCGAGTTTTTTCACGTAATACGCGCCAACGCCTTTCAAATCAGAAATTGATTGTTCAAAAAACGCGTCCATTATATTCGTATAGCATTAATATTACACATAGTAAGCCAGGCGCGCGCTGACCCAAACCCTTTTTTGTTAATATGAAACGGCTGTACGCGCCTGGGATTTTGCAAAAATACTAAGACGCAATATTTTTTACCTTTCACCCAGTGATAAAAATAATTCAAATCGTCAGAGCCGATGCCGTCGTGTCCGCCGTATTTTTTCAGAATCTTTTTCATTCCAGAAAACGTCAAATCAGAAAACTCAATCACTTTTTGCACACGCGCCCGAACGGTTATTGGTTCTCCTGAGTTTTTAAAAAATACCGTGTCGCCAGAACGAACTTTCCCCCATGCTTCACATCGGCGCTTATACCATCGCGACTCAATAGTTTTTTTGCCCAACACAATCTTTTCAAGCAACTTCCATTGCTTTTTCATAATAGCTACGTGATGCATATATGCAGTATCGCACAAAATATATGCGAATGCACCAAAATTTACCGAAACAAATATAATGCCTAAACAGCTCTACTTAGCCATCTTCACCCCGTTTCGTCCGTGCTTTTTAACATCATACATGGCTTTGTCAGCTTGTTTAATCATATCCTCAAATGTTTTTTGTTTTGCAAAGCATGAAATACCGACACTGACGGTCAAGCTGATTTTCTTTTTCTTATACAGAAACTGCGACTGTTCGAATTCCTTACGAATATCATCTGCAACAACAAGAGATGCGCCGTATAAAATATCAGACAAAAACACCACGAATTCTTCACCCCCCCATCTGCCTACCATATCATATCCGCGAAGGCGATGCGAAAGCGTCTGCGCCACAAACCGGAGCGCCGCGTCGCCGGTATCATGGCCGTATGTATCATTAACCTGTTTGAAATAGTCTACATCAAAAAATAAAATTGAAAAATGAGCGTATGGACTTTTGTCATCGTCATGATTCCGCGCGTATACGCCGCGCGAAAAAATCTTTTCTGCGCGCATTAAAAATCCGCGGCGATTCAACACATCTGTTAAAGCATCGTAGTACGCGATTTCTTCCAAATTCACAATGCGCTTTTTCAGCTTTTTTATAATTGGATGCTGTTTATACAATTTACGCGTGATTTTTTGGGACATACAATTATGAATAGTTTTTTGCAATATCCTATTTCTTAATCCCCAAAACGAGCAACACCGCAATGCTTGCAGCAAGTAAAACCGAAATAACGATTGCAAAAACCCTGAACATTTTTTGGCCTTTTGACATATGAGCCCATAATTCGCTTTGCTGTTTCCAATCTTTCTTGCGCGCCAAACCAATAAGCATCAACGCCGCACCGATTCCAGAAAACGCATACGCGCCAAGCATCAACCCGAACGGAATCCACAAAATCCCCATCACAAACAGCATTTTATAATCCGTGGGCATAGGATACTTACGCCGCATTAGTATCGTCACCGCGCCCAACACAAATAATAAAATTCCGACAATAAACGCAACGATGTGTAGTAATGACATAGAAAATGTTTATTTTCCCATAGTATACCACGACTCTACACAAAACTCGCGTATGTAATATGCGTAAGTTTTTCAACGCGTTATATTGCTAAAACCGCTTCAAACGGTATAATAAAAAACAACTGCACTTTGTTGTTTTCTCTTTCGCTCAAATTAGCATTTGAGCTTCGGAAGGACAAGCAACTTATAACCAAACCACTGTTTGCCCATTGATGTGTCCTTTGTAGCTTTAGCGAAAGAGGAAGCTCTGGCGATAACCAGAGCGCAGTTGGGCCCCCATAGTTCAACGGATAGAATGCGAGTTTGCGGAACTTGCGATCGAGGTTCGATTCCTCGTGAGGGCACAAAAAACATTAACCCTGATTTTCTCCGGGAGTATCCGGAGACAAGTTAAGTTTTTCCCTGCCCGACGCGTCGCGCATGGTGTTAAGTATCAGACGTTTTAAAATTTCCTGAAACGAAATGCCGTACAAGTCAAGAATGCTTGCCAACGCCATATCAAGTTCCTTGGGCCCGAATGCGGGGTTACTGTTACTGTCAATGAAAAAATACCGTCCGGATTGGTCCATGCGAATATCAAATTTACTGTAATCGTCCATGCGCGTGATATCAAACGCTTTACGCACATACTCACGCAGCAGCGCATCGTCGTATTTTTGATATGAAAACGACCCGCGCGTCCACTGGTCTTCAAATGTTGCAAACACGTATTTTTCATCCTGCTTGTGAAAAACTTTTTCTGCCAAATATACTTTTTTGTTAAGCCCCTCAAGTAAAATGCCGGTCAATTCCCTGCCAGCAATAAATTCCTCAACAATCGCCGACCCTTTGTACGTTGCAATCAAATATTTCAATCGTTCGCGCAAATGCTTTTCGTTTTCCGAAATACTTTGTTTGGTAATTTCAACGCCTCCGTGAATTTCGTTCAGTTTTGAAATTAACGGAAACCGAAGTGTGGGATCCAGTATATCGTTGGCTGTAATGAACAATTGATAGCGCGGAACCGGCACGCCGTTTTGCTCCAATAATTTTTTAACCAAAAATTTGTTGTATACAAGCGATTCACCCAAAATCCCCGCGCCGGTGTACGGAATATTGAGCATTTCCAAAGTTCCGGGAATCGTAGCCGCAAGGTACTCAATGCCCCGAATGGACCCGACCAAATTAATAACCATATCGGGCTTGTCTATTCGCAATCGTTCGGTCAATGCTTCATTTCCCGGATATAAAATCGGACGAATAGCCATTTTTTCAAGATACGACGCAATAACCTGCGCGTCAGACAGCGCGTCTTTTTCAGTCAAATATTGCGCTTCCGTGGGAAAATATTCACGGCGCACATCGCTATATACGAGCCCCACGGTTGTGGGCAATTCCAGTCCGTTTCCGTTTGTCGTTTGCCCTGCCATATTGTTTTATCGTATGTATGATTGCATAGATTGCGCGGATTGCAATTGTGCATAGCGCGCTGCACGCGCAAAAAAATCAGCATCTGCTATAATGCCAACGTTGGTGGAGCGACTAAGTAAACCGCTTTACAGAGGCAATCCATAAATTAGCTAAAACTCTATGTATTGATTCGTCTCGTTTGAAACTCCCTGTTCCCGTCTCATAGTTTCATGGTATACTGGTTAAGTGACTGAGTTATATAGAAGAAACCCGAATACTAACTGTTTTGTTTGCAACAAACCCATCTATAAAAGACCGTATGAAATACAAAGAAATGGAGGACGGATCTCGTGGGAAACAATAATAGATCCATGTTTACGCTTTTTATACTAATTTGGGGCGTTGTTAACCTGTTTTTGGCTGTCCTTTCCGTATTTAAGATTAAGAGAAATAAAGAAAAGTGCGATTTTATCTACTGGTGGGGATTTATTGTCGGCGCTTTTGTTTGGGAGGATATGCTGGTGTTTAATTTGCTGCACGCCGGCATAGCTTTCGTCAGCTTATTGTTGAAGAATAATCTTGGCTGGCTGGTGGGTTTTTTGGTGTTTTGGATAGTGCGGAGCGCCGGAGAAACTCTTTATTTTTTTCTCCAGCAATTTATCGTCCCCTTGCACCATCCTCACAATATAGGTAAGCATTTTGACCCCATAAGAAAACTATTCGGAAATATTTCAGACCAAGAAGTGCTACATTCTCCTTCAGGCGGTGATGCAATCTATCCTAGTAATTAGCACCATGTGTTTAATTTACATCCTTAAAAACTATTCTTTTTGAAATAATCCTTTAGCTAAGGCGATTTAACGAAATCTTTGGAGAGGTCGGATAGTGGTTTATTCCACCGCACTTGAAATGCGGCATCCCGAAAGGGATCGCGAGTTCGAATCTCGCCCTCTCCGCTATCCTTCGCCAAGGCTATCCGACGCTACTACGTAGCTATGGAATAGCGAAGCATAGCTTCGGAATAGCTGAAGTTATTGGCGAAGATTATCTTGGGGGCGCAAGTATTCCGAAGCTGTTCGTCGCAGAAAGCTATGGAACAGCGTAGGATACTCGCCCTCTCCGCCAGATGAGAAAAGTCAATGTTTCCGCCTCGCCCCGCCGCAGGCGGGGTGAGGCAATCCAGCTTAGCGGGACCCAAAATCCGAATTCTGAAAATTGGCGGTGCCTTTTGGTTAAAATCTTTACCCTGTAGTGAAACGAAGTTTCTACTATCGAGGCGAACTTCAATTAAAAACCGCCCCTGATTGAAGTGGTTTTTGTATATGCAATAGAATTTACCTTTTTACGAAAACAGATTATCAATCGAATCCAGTATGCTGTATTCGTGCTCTGACTGCGGCACGTATTGGTTAATAGTCAGCCGTATGTCTTCCGCTCGGTCAGCAGGCACGGGTATATAAATTTTTCCTTTCATCGGGTTGGTGAATTTGAATACGAAAACCTTTTTTCTGTGCCTGATTTCTTGAATGACCCAGAATTTCCGCATATCAATATATGCAAACAATTCATCCCCTATTTTAATGCCGGTTTCCATAACCAAAAATTCGTGAATCCTTGGTTTAACATCTATCATAACCAACACAATCATGCCCCACAAAACCAAAATAACTAAAAACAAAAAATTTGATTGCAACAATGCCCACACTGCCGTGGCAACGGACAACACCAACACCCATTTTTTGTGCTGTTTGAGTTTATTAATGTTGATGTGCTCTTGGCTGCGCCAGGAAAATAAAATCCGCTCGCCGTTTTCATCCACGCGTTCTTGCTGGACAATTTGTTTTTGTTCATCCGCTAATTCTGTTTGTTTTGTTTGTTCAAATGACATAAATATACAATACCACACAAGAACCATGTTTTGAATATGGAGTCCCACGAAGGATATGATTGTAAAACCCCATGAAGCTAAGGCTTCAAGGAGTGCAAAATGTATCTGGTATTATGCTGCAATGCCGCATCACAAGCACGTTTGTTCGCACGCAAACTGTTGTTGCACATCTGCCGAAGATTTGCTCATGCAATTTTGCATGCACGATTTACATGTTTCAAACGCTGAATTTTTGATTTCACTGCACGCGCCGTTGATAATGCCGCACTGCGCGTGTTGCAAACACTTGTCGCCCAACTGATATTCCATAGTGCATATAAGCGGCTCGCTGATTCCACACTTAATATTCAACCCGTGGCATGTAAGCAAGCGGCATGACTCGTTGGACGTCGGCGATACATGACCTAACGCCGCATACAACATCACAGACCCGCCAACACCCACTGTTGCTATTGCGATATATGCAAGAGTTCGAAGTTTCATATTTTTTTCTTTTTATTATAACACAGTCAGTAGGCGGATTAAACTCCGCAGGCGAGCTATTTCCCAACTGGCGGGCCACTCAGGTTCAGTACCCATAGGTGCAAGCCCTGTAAGGGTATTTTAGCATTCTTCGACGCGAAGCGCCGAGGCACTCGGGTCGAGACCCCGAATTAGCAAAT